>Ga0137431_1000036_pt1 | contig 77990 bp, 63 predicted proteins | sample EasRivERMZT800_2_FD_104646 | JGI IMG/M metagenome (GOLD analysis project Ga0137431, IMG submission 104646) | Soil microbial communities from meander-bound floodplain in the East River, Colorado, USA - East River MetaG ERMZT800_2 | ecosystem: Environmental > Terrestrial > Soil > Floodplain ... | reverse complement strand
CTATTGGAGACGGTCAATAGCATTCTCGAAGCCCGCGTGGCGCTGGAAGTCTTGAACAAGCTCGGCCTGCCCTGCTGGGTGGCCTTCGTCTGTGACGAAAAGGGCGTGCTCTTCACCGGCGAGACGATGGAGCAAGCCGCGAAAACACTGGAACCGCTTGGGGTCGGGGCCATCCTGCTCAATTGCGCGCCACCCGACGATATCACCGCTGGTGTCAAGGCTCTGGCACCCCACGCCAAAGTCCCCATCGGTGGATACGCCCATATCGGTCGGTTCGATCCGCCGGAATGGCTCTTCACCGATGAGTATCCGCCCGATCGATACTGCAAAGAGGCCGAAGGCTGGAAAAAGCTCGGCTCGAGCATCCTGGGCGGTTGCTGCGGAACGACCCCGGAACACATCGCAGCGCTCGGAACAATTCGCTAGTACAGCAATTCGCATGTTTCGCAATGGTTCCCGCGCGGGTGAGCTTGAGCCATAAGCGAGTGGAGAAGTCATGGACTGGATCGCTGACCCTCAGGTGTGGATCGCGCTCGGCACTCTGACCGTGCTGGAAATCGTCCTTGGCATTGATAACGTGGTGTTCATCTCGATCCTTGCCGGAAAGCTGCCGCCGGACCAGCAGGAGAAGTGCCGTAAGATTGGACTCAGTCTCGCAATGGCGATGAGGGTCGCGCTGCTTTTTTCGCTGACGTGGGTCATCCGCCTGACCGATCCGCTCTTTGCCGTCCTCGGGCAGGAAATCTCCGGCCGTGACCTGATCCTGATCGCCGGGGGCCTGTTCTTGCTGGCCAAGAGCACCCACGAGATCCATCAAAAGCTGGAGGGGGACGAGGGCAGTTTGTCGGATCGTGTCCGCCCGTCGTTCGGCAGCGTGCTGGTGCAGATCGTGCTGCTGGACGCCGTCTTCTCGCTGGACTCGGTCATCACCGCCGTCGGCATGGCCGATCAGATCGCGGTCATGATCGCCGCCGTCGTGATCGCCGTCGGGTTCATGATGGTCTTCGCCGGCCCGATCAGCCGGTTCGTGGAGAAGCACCCGACGGTAAAAGTCCTGGCGCTCAGCTTCCTGTTGCTGATCGGGGTGACTTTGATCGCCGAAGGGCTGGACCAGCACATCCCGAAGGGGTACATCTATTTCGCCATGGCTTTCTCGGTGTTTGTCGAGTTCCTCAACCAGCGGCTGCGGAAGCCGAAGACGGCACCCGTTCGGCTGCATGCGCCATACGTTGGTTCGGACAACCCCGCCTAACGAGGCGCACACCGTACCGTGCCGCAGGGCCTCGTTTTGTGGTATCATGTCTCCTCTGCGGACCCCGGCAGGTTGGGTCCGCTCAAATGAATCGGGGAATACGCAATCGGTTGGAACGATTCAACAAGTATGATTTAGGAGGATAACTCATGAGCAAAGTAATCAAGACCATGATCGATCCTGACGACGCCGTCATGTTGCTCATCGATCACCAGAGCGGACTATTTCAGCTCGTGAAAGACATCGACATGCTGACTCTGCGCAACAATGTCATCGCGCTCGCCAAGGTATCCAGGCTCGCGAAGACCCCCACTTTTACGACCGCTTCGGTTCCCGACGGCCCGAACGGACCGCTCATTCCAGAGATTCACCAGTGCAACCCCGACGCGGTGTACATCCCGCGCACCGGCCAGGTCAACGCCTGGGACAATCCGAAATGGGTCGAAGCGATCGAAAAGACCAAACGCAAGACGCTTCTAATTGCCGGAACGCTGACCAGCGTGTGCATGTCGTTCCCGACGCTGAGCGCCCTGGCCGCGGGTTATAAGGTCTTCACGATCATCGACGCCTCCGGCAACTGGTCTTCGATGGCCACTGACATCACCCTGGCCCGCGTGGTTCAGGCCGGGGCCATGCCGACCGACACTTTTGCCGTCCTGGGCGAACTCATGAGCACGTGGAACCGGCCCGATGCTATGGAGTTCGCCGCGGTCATGTATGACCACATCGTGCCGCATTACAGGCTGCTAAACGAGAGCTACAGTAAAGCGCAGAGCGTGCAGAAGGACGGACGGGAAACGAAGCTGGACCGGCTTGAGTCCGGTCAACGCAAGAAGTGATCAAGACCTTCATTGAGAACGCGAGGGAGGCGGGCTGGAGGTCAGGCTCCTCCTCAATCAACCGATGCTCATCTTGCTCACGGGTTGATATGAAGAACCTATTGAAAGTCCTTAGTCCGCCACCGGGGCATTGGGTCGGCGACGGCTTTCCGGTGCGAACGATCTTCTCTTACCAGAGCCTGGGAGCGGCGATCAGCCCATTCTTGCTTCTCGACTACGCGGCGCCCGCGAGATTTGATCCCACGGACAAGCCGCGGGGTGTCGAGGAACATCCGCATCGCGGCTTCGAAACGGTCACCATCGTCTACCAAGGTCGCCTTGAGCATCGCGACTCGGCGGGAAACCACGGCACCATCGGCCCCGGCGACGTACAGTGGATGACCGCGGCCTCCGGCGTCCTACATGAGGAGTTCCATGAAGGCGAATTCACCCGAACGGGCGGCATATTCGAGGTGGTTCAGCTTTGGGTGAACCTCCCGGCCAAATTCAAAATGTCCGCCCCCAAGTATCAAACACTCCTGAACGGCGATATTCCCGTTGTTTCCCTGCCGGACGGAAGAAGCACCGTTCGCGTGATTGCTGGGCAGTTCCAAGAACGCAAAGGCCCTGCCCGCACATTCACACCGGTAGAACTCTGGGATGTTCGACTCGCCAAGGGAGCCCGTGCGGAGTTTTCCTTGCCGGACGGTCAAAACACGGCCCTCCTGGTCAGGAACGGCCGACTTCGAGTGAATGAGTCGAAGTCGGCAGGTGATGCAGAACTGGCTTTATTTGATTCATCCGGCACTTCCCTCGTAGTCGATGCGCAAACCGACACATCAGCCCTGTTGTTAAGCGGCGAGCCGATCAACGAACCTGTTGTTGCGCGTGGCCCTTTCGTGATGAACACCGAGGACGAAATCCGTCAAGCCATGCTCGACTATCAAAGCGGCCGGATGGGACGCCTTTCCTGACCGATCGTTGACGATCCATCCACGACGCGAGATCGATCCCACTTTTTCGTAAATGCGAAACAGGACAGTAAGCTAACCCGCGGAGTTCTTACTTGTCCGATCCCGCACAACCCGCTTCGCCGGGGACGAGTGGCCGCCTGCTGAAGATCCTCGGCGTCGGCTTCGGCGTGGCCGTGGCCATCGGCAACACTATCGCCGCCGGAATCGTCCGCACGCCCGGCGATATCGCCGAGTGGCTTCCCAACGTCTACCTTTTTCTCGGGGTTTGGGTGCTCGGGGGTCTCTATGCGCTGCTCGGGGCCAATGCCCTCGCTGAACTGGGAGCCATGATCCCCCGGTCCGGCGGCCAATACCCCTTTTCTCGGCGAGCCTTTGGTGACTACGTCGGTTTCATCGTCGGTTGGAGCGATTGGCTCTCGACGTGCGGCTCACTGGCCACCGCCGCGTTCGTCATCGGCGAATACTCCGATTCGCTCATCCCCGCGCTCGCTGGTCGCCAACAGCAAATCGCGATCGGCGTAACCGTCCTCTTCGCACTACTTCAATGGCGCGGCCTGCGCTGGGGCAGCCGCACTCAGAACTTCGCGAGCCTCCTCAAGGGCGCGGGCTTCCTCGTCTTGGCGGGCGCGTGTTTCCTCATGGCTAACCGACTTTCGCCCCCGCCTGTCGAACCGCCATCCCCAACCGCCGCCACGCTCATCGCCGTCATCTTGGCCCTTCAAGCCGTCATTTACACCTACGACGGCTGGAGCGGCCCCGTCTATTTCGGCGAGGAAGAGCGCCACCCCGCCCGCGACATCCCGCGTGGCCTGTTCCTGGGCTGCCTATCGATCATGGGGATTTACCTGGCGCTAAACGCGGCCCTAGTCTACGCGCTGCCGATCGATCAAATCGCCGGACACGACTTCGCCTTGGGTCTAGCCGCGACGACAGTGTTCGGGCACCACGGTGAAATGTGGGCCCGCTGGCTGATGGTCCTCTCCCTGCTGGCCGGCATCAACGCCTACCATCTCATGGCCAGCCGCGTGCTCTTCGGTCTTAGCCGCGACGGCCTCTGCCCCGCGGCCGTGGCGCGCCTGAACTCCGGTGGCACCCCAACCGTGGCGCTTTGCCTGGGCATGGCCATTGCCGCATTCTTTATCCTTTGGAGCGGTACTTTTCAGAGACTGATCGCGGTGATGTCGTTCTTCTTTGTCGCCAACTACGTCATGTCGTTCGCCGCGCTGTTCGTACTCCGCATTCGAGAACCGAACACACCGCGACCATTTCGGGCGTGGGGACACCCGTGGACGACCGGCTTGGCGCTCGTCGGCTCATTGACGTTTCTTGCCGGGGCGGTGATCAGCGACTCCCGCAACAGCGTGTGGGCGTTGGCCTTGCTCGCGGCCAGCTACCCCGTGTATCGCTTCACGCGGCGAACGTATGTGCATGGCGTCCCGTAAGGGACATCGTGAGTTTAGCCCAGCGATTTCATCGCTGGGTACGGCTTGTCATGAGCACGGAGTGCCGTTGGGACGGCTGAATCAGACTCAGCACGTTTCAACCGCCTCCATCGAAAAAGAAAGTTTGCCACCGTTGCCGCGCTTTCACAGAAAACGCGGCAACGGTGGCTCAAGTGCCTTCAAACCTCGACCTTCTTATTCAATAAACTGGATCCCCGTCACGTTCTCTGTCGGATCGATTCCCACGGTGCTCAGATCGAGGAACAACGAATAGGTTCCCGTTGTCGTCGACCCAAGCGTCGTCGGGAAGAACTCGAAAATGTCCTGGCTCGTTCCCGATGCCCCGCTCACGCTGAAATTGCCGACCGTGGACAGCAGAATCGTCCCGGCCGAAGTCAGATCGGCCGCATCCACGTCTTCACTAGATGTCGTGGAAAGTCCGACGTCGCTGCCATCGAAGTACATCTGGAAGCTGCCGGCGGTCACCGTGCCGAAGCTGGTGGCGGTAAAGATCAACAGGTCCTCATCTTGTCCGCTCAGGCCCGTGACGCTGAACAGTCCCAGCGTCGAAATCACCAGCTTGCCGTCCGAGGAGACGCCGATCCCGTCGACGTCCTCATCGTCAAGCGTGAGACCCACGTCGCTACCGTCAAACAGCATCGCGAATGTGCCCGCGGTCGTCGACCCGAGCGAGGTTGGAGTGAACTGTAAGACGTCGGAATCGTCAGTACTGATTCCGCCGATCGTCCCCGCCGCGGTAAAGGACAAAAGAATTCTCCCGTCCGCCAGCAGTTGCAGGCCGTCGATCCCAAACGCACCCACTCCCACGTCGCTGCCGTCAAAAATCCACGACCAGGTTCCCGTGCCCAAGTCATAGGCGACAATGTCCTCATTGTTTACGGTCCCCACGCCCGGGATCACCGCGCTGTCCGCGAACGACATCCAGAGCTGTCCACTGCCGCCGCCGCAGGTGTCCGTGGTCTCGTTGCACGGGGCACCCGCGCATGGATCGCTGCCCGCCTGGCAACCCAGCGTCACGTGACACGTCTCGACACCGTTGCAGAACAATCCGTCGCCGCACGCGGCGTTGTTCGCCGTGTGGTCGCAAGTATCGGTGGCCTCATTGCAGGAGTCGGTCGTACAGGCCACGCCATCGTTGCAATTCGGGGCTGTCCCCGGCTGGCAGGATCCGCCCACGCACGTTTCGGCGCCGTTACAGAACTGCCCGTCGTCGCACTCGCCGTTGGTGATACAGCCGGCGTCGCAGGGTCCCTCGCCCACGTCGGAGATCACCACCGACCATGAATTCAACGTGCCTACGTCGGACGTAGCGTTGTCCGAAACGCGAATGGTCCACGCTCCCGAAGAACTCTGACCATCGAACACCGACAGCGACTGGTTCGGCGTGTAATTCGGCGGCGATGTCAGGTTGTTGACACATTGCGATTCGATCGCCCCGCTACCCTCGTCATCCAACGCGATGTTGCTGTAGTTGTCCGCGCTGCACCCGAAGCCCGACCCCGTGAAGCCCGGTCGATCAACGACCGTGACGGTCGTGGCCCCATGCTGCAAGGTGACGATCAGATCGCCCACCCAGGTGTGCGTGATCGTCGAGCGCACGTTGACGTCGCCGACGGTGAACGAGTCGGGCACGTTGATGGTGTGCGTGGCCGGGTTACCGGGGCCGCCGCCATCAGGGATTGAAAGATTCACGGATCCGGAAGAATAGGTCGTCGGCGTGCCCGGAGTGCCGGAGCAATCCGTGCCGTCACCCAGGTACGTTCCAGCGCAATCGGCCTCGGTCTCGATGGAGCACGACTGGCTGACGCAGCATCCGCCCGTCGGATCGATGGGTCCGCAATTCCAATTGGTCAGCACGTCGTCGGCCCAGCAGTGCATGCGGCCGTATTGGTGCGGACTGAATTCCGTGTAGCACGCATCCGGAGCATATCCCATGTAATTCTGCGGGTCGGTCGCCCCCCACGGTGTCGCGCTGCATGAGTCGGTCCCGCCGGGCGGGGAACAATTGAAGTTCGTCGGCGTGGGAGCGGTGTCGCCGGCGAAGTCGCCCGTCGTGTCACCGTTCAAGCCATCGGCGCGTTCATAGCAGGCCGAGCAGGCCGTCACTTCGGAAACGCCGTGGTGCGTGTGCCACAGGCCGATGCAGTGGCCAACCTCGTGCGTCAACGTCTTTTGACCCGAACCGAACCAGTTGTCGTCGATGATCAAACCGCCGAGGTTTCCGAGTGCGTCGGGGTCCCACGGAAACGTTCCAACACCCAGATACCCAGCCTGAATATTCACGACGTAGATGTTGAGTTGCGTGGCGGGGCTATCTGCGTACGCGTTCTTCATCGCCACTTCCTCCGAATCGGCAAACTGGCGATACGTCGTGTTATTGATGAACTCCGTGGTGTAGCAGAATTGAATCCGCGAAGCCGCAAAGTCGCTGTTGAGCTGCACCATTTGCGCATCAACCCCAGCCTGCGTCGCGGCCGGGCTGGTCCCGTCGTTGTTGGCGAACACGTTGAAGTGAACGCGCAGCGTCAGGATCGGCGTCGAACCGGTCGGAATCCACGAGTTACGCACCGACGGCGTATCGCAGCTTCCCACCTCGCAGCCACCGCCGGCCGGCGCACCTAAGCCCTTGGCCTCCCACTTTTGATGCGTCTGGCACCACTCCTTGGCCACCGGGACTTTTCCATGCCGGAGGGCACGAGCGAAGTCGGCCCGCTGTTTGACCAGGGTGACATCAATCTTGCTCTCGTCGACCGGCTCAATTCCCGGCGACTCCGCGAGCACATCAGTAGGCCGGGCCTCAATCTCCTCCTGAGCGATCGTCGTGCGCTGCCCGACTGCCAACATGGCACAAAAGAGCGTGCCCATGATTGCCGTCTTACGATTCATACCAATTGCGCTGGCGCGAAATGCGGTGTTCACAGGTTCTGTCCTCCCTTTGATTTAGCAACGGCACCTAGGCCCGTGAAACGACCCAACGGACCTAAATGTGTGACGCCCGATGCCGTATGCCCAGCGGAATCTAATGACTAGGGGAAACACTGACAAGGAAAAAACCGGGATGATTCGTAGTGCGTTCGCACAACATTCATCCTTCAGTCACCCATGAACCAAAAAAATTCGGCAACAACCGTGAGGACGCGTGCATCCTTCCGCTCTTGTTCTAGCCGTCGATCCGCTGCGGATGCAGACGGCCCAATGAAGTCGTCGCAACGATGAAGCGGGCGCCGATTCCCCCTCGTACGCCCCTCTAGGTCATCTCCCTCGACCTGAGTGCTGTTGCGACGTTCACTCAACTTACACCGCCGTCGAGTATGGACGACGGCGTCGCCAGTAGAACATGAAGTCGCCGACTGAGGCGGCGACGTTGGGGTCATCGATGGTAACCGCGCGCCCCGCGCACAAAGGAGACAGGTCATGAACGTCGCAAGATTCGAAAAATTGGTTTTCCTCTGCTGCCTGAGCGGCGTGCCCGCTCCAGCCATCGGCGCCGACGGTGAGTCACGAAATCCGCCCGGCCCGACGGTGTCGTTGGTCAAGGCTACGTCATCGCGAACCTCGAAGGGTGTGGTCAACGTCGATGTGTTCGTGAGCCACATTCGGGACTTGCGGACCTATCAGCTCCAGGTCGAAGTCACGGGCGGTAAACGCGGAGCCCTGTCCCTGCAACGGATTACCGTCGACAAGTCGCGCTCCGACTTCGTGTTCGGTTCGGATTTCGTCATCGATGCCGTGGACGAGGTACAAGACCGCGTGGGCGGCTTACGGTTCTCGGGCGGGAAAGACGTCGGCGAAATGGGCTACTTGGCCACGTTCCAGTTTCGAGCCACGGACAACGCCTTGGGCACGTTCCACGTCAACCTTCGGATCGGCGAGGACACGTTTCTGCTGGATTCTCACGGTGACCTGATCGCCTTCCAAAAGGGATCGTCGCTCGACCTGAGTGTGGACCGGACGGGCGCCATTCGAGATGCGCGCGATGCGCGGCGCCCGCGTTGATGATTCACGATCGACATGGATGAAGCGTCCCAATGATACCCTTTAACACGACGAAAGTTGAGGAAATAACCATGTTCGCCATCAGCATAAGAATTCGGCCGCGATCGACAGATGTGCCGCCGCTCGCGGCGCCTGAAACCAAGCGGTTCCCTTTGTTGGCCATCGCCCTGTGTGCCTTCCTTGGCGCGACGATGACCACCGCCATCGCGAGCGGTCCCATCGCCCCCGGTGACGATATCTTCTCCACTCCATGCGGAGGCGGAGCATACGACAACGAGCCGATTCCGGCGGGCTTCTTCGCCTCGATCGGCGGCTCCTCGTCGAAAGTCTACTTCGACGGGATCGACCTGGGCGGCGTGCCGATCGCCAATGGGGCGATCCCTCCGGCCGACGTGGATACCATCGTGCGTCGTCTGACCGGCACCTCCCCCACGTTTACCTGCGGCTCGACGGAAACAATCCCGATCGAGATCCAGGCACTGCACCTGACGAGTTGTTCCCCCATCACCGTGGAGTATGAGAATAACACGACGGAGGATTGGAACGTTGACGTCTGCCTGACCTCCACGCAAACCATCGGCTCCATGACGATCAACCACGAGTGTCAGGCAGGCGGATCGTATGTAGCCACGCTTCCGGTGGAAGCCGCCCTTGAGTTCACCCGCGTCGGCGGAGGGCCGGGCAGCCCCCTGACGTTGGTCACCAGTTTGACCTTTGAATCGTACGCCTGGTGGCGGCACAACGACGGCGGGTTCGGCCTGTCGCGACTCAGTCCCGGAAGTCAATTCGATGACGACTGCGCCTTCCTGGATCCCGGAGACCCCTCCACCATCAACGGTCCGACGGCGGACTTTTATCCCGGCCTGTTCATGCAGGGATGTTCAAGCTGCACGCCGGTGGCGGCCGGAGGCATTTGCTGCCAACCGCATCCGACTCCGGGTTGCGGCAATCCGGCCTGCGAACAGTGCGTTTGCTCCATTTTTCCGCACTGTTGCGGTGCCCAATGGGACCCAGGGTGCGTAAACCTGGCCCAAGAAAAGTGCGGCGCCGCCTGTGGTTGCGGCGGCCAGGGTCCACCGACATTCAAGCCCGCCATCAACCCCGAACAGGCGGCCCTCGCCGCGCACGGCCTGGCCCCCGCGAATCCCGGTAAGCATTCCGGCGGTGGTGGTCCTCCGATTCCCACCGAGGCCTGTTGCAAGCCCGAAGATCCACTTCCCGGCAACTGCATCGACGTCACCCCGGCCGATTGTGTCAATCTCTATGGCGGATTTCCCCAAGGCCCCGGCACCAATTGTGCGACGCTGGTTTGCAATCCACCCGCCTACGAGAACTGGGTGCTGGCCGATGACTTCTGTGTCGATTGTCCGGAATGCTCGTGCGACTTCGACAACAACGGGGTTTGTACGGCAACCGATCTCGGCTTCGCGGCCAACTGCGTGAACAATGCCAGCACCGCGGGATGCGACCAGGTCGATCTGAATTGCGACGGACGATTGACCAATGCCGACCTGGCGATTGCCCAATGTCTGTTCCAGGGCGGCGTGGATTGCTGCCCGCACGTCCGACCCGGGATCAACCGGATCCGCTGGTACGGCAGCTATTTCGATCCCAATTTTGAACCGCCAATCGGCGGCGGTCCGCCGCTTCGCCCAATCGACAGTTGGTTGATCGGCCTCCACAGCGACGTACCACCGGTGGCCTGTCCTGCGCCACCCGCCGGCACGACGCCGATTGACCTCTGCGGCTCTTATGTCCCATGCACGAACAATCCAGGCGTCTGCGTGTTCCAACCGGACGGCAGCGCGTTCCTGTATCAAACGAACCCCATCGTGAACGCCCCATGTCCCACCGGCAAAGTGCGGCTGTGCGGGTTCCTCGATCCGAACGCTCCGACGGTTTGTCCAAACACGATCGGGCAGATCAACGTGAACGCCACATTGAGCTGCCCGTCGGGTATCAGCCGTCCGGACCGGCTGATCGCTCAGTGGGCGATCGATCCCGCTCTTGTCCCGATAGACCAGACCGGCAAGGTCGGCTGGGATCAGCACCGAATCTTCTGCTATACCGCTGACCTACCCAACGCCTGCCTGCTCCACAATTACTTCGACGCCGACGAGTATGATGCGGTCACGAGGATCTTCACGCCCAAGCCGAATCGTACCTATTGGCTGAGCATCCAGGCATCCGTGGGTCACGCCCTGGTGATGAACGCGAACGGTACGTGTACGGAGATCGATCTGAACCGGCCGCCGATCACCCAGGATTTCTGGGGCTGGCACACGACTCCGCCCGGATATCAGCACAAGGACGACGCCTACATGGGCACGCTCTATATGGCCATGGACCCCGACGATCCATTGGGCTGTGACCGAAGCTGGGTCTACAACTGGATGAGTCACCTGCATTGCAGCGATCCGAAGTATCACGATTGCTGCGACGATCCGACGAAGTCCATCGACCTGGCGTTCTACCTGATCCATGCGAACGGGCAGTGCTCATCGAGCGGCGCTCCGTGCAACACGAATGCCAATTGCCCGGCCGGCCAAACCTGTGTTCGCACGGAGTGGGTCCGCTGGTGCCAGCCGGTCAACCCCGGTCCGCCGCCCAACCCGGGAGGTCCGATCAACCCGTTGCCGCGCGGCGGGATCGACGAGTTCCTTGAAACGTCGGCGGAGATCGTCATCAATCTGCCGGGCGTTCCCGCTGGCGAACAGATCGTGCTGACCGGGCCGACGGTCGTCACCCGCGTTCAGCCGCAGCCGGAACCGCCCGGGCCGTCGACGTTCCAGACCGAGATGACCCTTCTTGATCTGCATGGCGCCTCGCAAGGTGCCGGCGGGGTCGTGCTTCGACTGAACCCCGCGAACCAAAGCATGGGTGCGGCGACCCGCAATCAGAATTCACATCAAATCAACAGCTTCTTTGATGTGTTCATCGTCATCGAGCTGACGGACATGGCGCGCACGGTGCGTACCAACCAACCGGTGCGCTTGCAGGCGACGCACTTCGAAGTGCCCCCCGGGCGAACCCACTTCCAAGGGCCGGTGGGCGGACCCGTGGACTTGTTCGACAACCAAACGGGCCAACTCGTGGGATCGATCAAGTCCGTGGACCACTTCATCCCGTACAACGGCGGGATCAACATCCACAGCGATATCGACTGGCCGAACTCGCCGATGGTCGATTGCTGTGAGCCGAACAATGCGCAAAACGGCTGCGAACCGGTCGTCTGCCCCGATCCGAATGAGATCTGTCAGCCGACCAAGGTTCAATGCGGTCGGGTGTGTATCGGGGGGACCAACCCCGGTGCGACCTGCACATCGAATGCGGATTGTCCCGGCGGCGGAACGTGCAGCGCAACAAGTGCCTGCCGCGTCATCGACTGCGAATGCCGCGGACCGAACGAATGCCACGCGGTCATCAATCCTCCGCCCGTGCAGCCGCAAGTGGATTGCGTGGGTGGATGCCCGGTTCCGGGTCTGATCTGCACCCGCATGGCCATGGACACCAACGGCGACGGCGTCGATGACAACTTCATGTGCCGATGCGACCCGGTGGTGGGCGATCCGTTGGGCGTCTGCTGCGACACGACGGGCAATTGCGCGGTGACGTTGCAATCGGCCTGCCCGGTGCCGCCGAACCTGTCGTTCCATCCCGGAGCGACGTGCGTCGGACCGGAGGCGTGCTGCCTGCCCAACGACACGTGCGCGATGATCGAGCCGGTCTGCTGCCAAGACCTTGGTGGCACGGTGATTGTCAATGGTGTTTGCACGGCACCGGCGGCGTGCTGCAATCCGCTGACCGGAACCTGTACCAACGTCGACCCGCTCTGCTGCAACGGGACGTCGCACCCCGGCGCTCTCTGCACGGCCGTGGAGGCGTGCTGCTTCACCAACGGGTCGTGTGCCAATCTCGATCCAGTGTGCTGTGTCGATGCCGGGGGTATGCCCGCCGGAGCAGGCACGTTCTGCATGGGTGACGCCAACGGCAACGGAGTCGACGACGCCTGCGAGAACTGCCCGCCGACCAACCGTCCCGGCTTGGGAGACGACCGGTGCTTCACTCCCGCCGGCGTGGCCGGCATCGGATGCGGCTTCACCGGCGATTGCCCGGCGGGTCAGACCTGCGGCAACAAGAACGAGTACCTGTCGTTCGTGCCGGACAACGCGGGACAGATCACGGCACTCCGCGTGACCAACGTGAGCATCCCGCAGTTCCCGGCCCTCAACGGACAGCAATGGTGGGTTGGGCAGCCGACGGCGTTCACCGAGTGCAACGGCACGGTGCGCACCATCGCCCGGCTCCAGTGTACGCCGTTCTGCACGGATTGGGGCAATATCTCGCTGCTGGACGTGTATGGCGGGGCCGTGTTGCCAAACTCGCTGTACGACGTGCAGGCCGTGGATTGCGCGTGCAATCTGTCCGATCCGGCCAGCTATTCAGCGGCGCGGCGCATCGGCACGAGCGAGTGCGGTGACGTGATCGCTCCCTTCGGCGGAGCCGCCCAACCGAACTTCGCCGATATCAACGCGGTCGTCAGCTGCTTCCAGTGCCTGGCGGGGGCGCCAAGGTTGGCGCGGTGCGACATCCATCCGTGTCTACCGCCCAATCAGAACGCCAACTTCCAGGACATCAACCGCGCCGTCATGGGGTTCCAAGGCGGAATCTGTCCTTGCAACCCCGGTACGTGCCCGTAACGGGTTGAATGTCTCGTGTTCCTACGGCGTGGCCGGTCAGTCAACCACTGACCGGCCACGCTCGCTTGCTTACCGCCGATGTTTTCGCTCCGAAGGAGCGACGTGGTAGCCGGATCATCATTTCCAACCCGCCCCGGCGGGGCGGAGGAACAAGGTTCTCATGCGCTCCGGTCAATACTTGGCTGGTGTGGCATGGCCCACGCTTACGTGCTCCGCTGCGCGATTCCATCGATACCAGTGCCGCTCACTTTTGTACCCGATGGTACAGACCGGAAACACGGTTATGATGCCCGGACCATTGCATGGCCCGGAACTGCATACCAAGATGACCATCGACAATTCAACCACCCGCTTCTCCAATCGTGTGGCTAACTACGTCCGGTTTCGCCCGAGCTATCCGCCGGAAGTCTTGCGTTCTTTGACCGATGATTTCGGTTTGCGATCCGATCATCTCGTGGCCGACATCGGCTCCGGCACCGGAATCTTCACGGAGCTTTTGCTCGACGCGGGCCACACGGTCTACGCCGTCGAACCGAATACGGCGATGCGCGACGCGGCCGAGCAGCGACTCGCGCATCTCTCAAACTTTCGCAGCGTCCACGGCACCGCCGAAGCCACGACCCTTCCGGATCACAGCGTCGATTGGCTCGTCGCCGCCCAGGCGTTTCATTGGTTTGACGTGGACCGATTTCGCGAAGAGGCCCTCCGCATTCTCCGTCCGCCTTCGATGGCCGCGATCCTGTGGAACAACCGGCGCGAGGACACGCCGTTCTTGGCCGCGTACGAGACATTCCTACACGAATTCGCCATCGACTACGCCAAGGTCAAACACCAGAACGCCGAAGCCGACGGCCGAATCCCCCGTTTTTTCAAGGACGGCCCATTCGTAAGGCGCGGTTTTACGAATGCCCAGGACTGCAATTTTGACGCCCTCAAGGGGCGAACTCTGTCCGCGTCCTTCATGCCCTCCGCCGAGCATCCGCGTTACGAGACCATGATCGAATCCCTCGGGCGACTGTTTGACCAACACGCAAGAAACGGAAAGGTCACGATCGAGTATGAAACCTGCATGTACGTAGCAAAGGCAGCGTATGGTGCGTGACAAATGTAAAGCCCCAACGGGGCTTCGGCCTACAGCCCAGGGTTGCCCGCAGCGCGGGCTACCCTGGGTCAAAAGGTGGCACATACCCACAACCCCAACGGGGTTGCGGCCTGACTTTTGGCGTAACGAACGCTTGCCGATTCATTCGCGAACCCGGGAGAGCGTCATTCACTGACCGCCCATTCTACTACGGCTCAACGCTAACCAACTCGATCCGCTCGCCACCGCCGACTACTTCCTCCGCCACCAGACCAATGCCGCTCGCATAATATTTATGCTCGTTTACATCCGGTTCGAGCGGCGTGAAGTCGCGGGTCTGAAGACAGGTATACTGCGTCCCATCACTCAAAGTCACCGGAACTTCCAGAGCCACGATTTCTCCCATGTCTTCCGCCTCGCCCGGATAATACTCCTGACTGTAGATGTCGCCGGGCATGAGTACGGCCCTCATCACATGCCCCGGCAACGCGATCACACCCACACCGGCCACGTCCTTCCCCGCCTCCCATGCGCCCTCATGAGTGATGTCGATGAGGTTCCCGGCGTTGCCGTAGTTGTAGTTGTCCACCTCTTCACCCATGTACCAGACGTTGCCGTCGTCGTCCTGTGCGAACCAGTCATGAGTATCCTCGACGAGTACGTCGACGAGAAACACGCGGTCGCGGACGATTCGACAGTTGATCCCCATAATCTCCTTCGTCTCGCTCAATACATCAATGACAATCCGCTCGGTGCCCTCGTCAGTCTCTCCCATATAGGTCCGAGTCGTCCCGGGGATCTGCGGAAAATATGGATTATCGATATCCGTAGGATTGGTAAACGTCGCGGCATCGAAATCAGGAACGGTGTCGGGTATGGGCGGTTGAACGATGCACCCGGTTCCCCAACTGATTGCAAACGCGACGATGACAAGAGCAGCAAACCGGTTTATCCTTTGAATTGCTTTCATCCGCATACTCCACTGAGACACCTACTCGATACTGAACTCGCTCAACGAGAGCGTCTATTTTTCCACTCTGCTCGGGCCGGTCGAAAAAACCCGCTGCGAAGCGCTGCTGGTGCGAGAATCCTTTCTCGCACCCATCTCTTTCGGGAATCCTTTCCCACATGGACATTCCCGGATGGAATCCGGCGGGAGTGCGTGCGAGATGGGAATCTCGCACGAGCACAGGCACCCACGCTACAAATACCTAGTCTTCGTCCTTATCTTTTTCCTCTGCTTCTTTCTCATCCTTGGGCTCCTCGATCCGGCGGCCATCGGGAGTCAGAATCATCTCATGCCCCTTGCCGTCCTTCTTGAAATGAACCTCGTACATGACGACGGTCTTCTTTTCCCACATCAGCTTGGCGTCTTTGCCGGCCGCTTTCTCGACTTCGGCTCTGGCCGCCGCGGGAACCTTGTCCGTCGGGATCACCTCCTCGATTTCAACGATGTCGCCGGTATCCGTAACCAACGCATCGACGTTTCCCGCGGCCCCTTTCCACGAGCCTTCATAGAACTTGTGCCCATGTTCGATTTCTTCCGCGAACTCGGTGATGGCGGCTTTGTCCGCGAGCTTCTTGAGCGCATCCAGCGCCGCCTTGGGCACCTCGGCCTCTTTGATCTCACGTTCCTGTTCCACGGGCTGTTTCTTGTCCTGCGCCCAGCCCACGAGCGTGGCCACGCTGAACAATGAAACGCCGAGCAGGGGTAACAACATCTTTCGCTTGATCATGATCATCTCCTTAAACATCCGCGCTCGCCAACCAACCGGTGCAATTATGTCCGCGCACATTCATTGGATGGTCGCGACGCGGTATGCACAATAGCAACCAACAGGCGCAGCCCGTCCGGTCATGGACACGCCGGAACGGTGAACGGGTACGGGAAGCCGGAGAAGACGGCCACGTCGTTCGAGATGTCCGCGAAGTTGGCCACCTGATTGGGCGTGCTCGGTTGACCGGGGTTGCCGACGCCTACGAGGTCGGCGCGGGGCATGGACGGAGCCGACGCCAGGTTGCTGAATTTGGCGACAATCGACGAGACGTCACCAAAGTTCGGTTGCGAACCGCCGCCGAACGCGCGGATGACATCGCCCCACTTGCCGGTGGCCACGAGCAACGGGTCGGAACAAACGGCTCCGTTGGCGTCGCACATCCGCACCTCGTAGACGGCGTTGGGAACAATCGGCGTCCCGTATAAATACAAGACCCCCGTGTTCCAGACCTGGGCACAAGCATGACCGACGGCGCAGTCGAAGTTGGTTGAGCATTGCACTTGGGCTCCGCGTAGCGGCCCGCCGGGCGGATCACTCACGTTACCCTCATCACCAGCCCACCATATTTCGCCCACTCGCGATGGGAACTGCGGCATCGAGGCAATTCTGATTTGGATCGTGCTCGGCGTATTTCCCGCCGTCGCGATGTTCGCCGGCGTGATCGCCAAGTAGCGGCTCTTGAGACCGCACACCGCCGGCGGAGTGCAATCGGCGTTGGTGCTGCACGGAACACCCGTGTCCGCGTTGGTCGTCTGACACGTGTCATCGCCGACCTGCGGCGGGTCAGGTAGCGAAGTAGTACACTCGAACACGTACGCCGAGCCGGAGGCGGAGCCCGCGTCGTCGTTGCGGGACGCCCCGACCACGGCCGTGTCCCCGCTCGCCGAGACGGAATTCCCGAAGCCGTCACCCACCGCCGCGTCCGAGGCGGTCAGTTTCTGCCCCTGTGTCCACACCCCCGCGGAGCGGACGAAGACGTACGCCGAGCCGGAGTCCGTGCCCGCTTTGTCGTTGCCGGGCGCGCTGATCAGGGCCGTGTCCCCGCTCACCGAGACGGAAACCCCGAACCGGTCATCCGCGTCCGCGTCCGAAGCGGTCAGCTTCTGCTGCTGGGTCCACACCGCCCCGGAGCGCACGAAGACATACGCCGAGCCGGACAATGAGCCCGCGTGGTCGTCGAAGATCGCCCCGACCAAAGCCGTGTCCCCGCTCACCGAGACGGAAAACCCGAACTGGTCATCCGCCGCCGCGTCCAATGCGGTCAGCTTCTGCTGCTGGGTCCACACCGCGCCTGAGCGGACGAACACGTACGCGGAGCCGAGGCCGGTGCCGCCTAAGGAGGAGTCTCTGGACACCCCGACCACGGCCGTGTCCCCACTCACGGAGACTGACGCGCCGAAAAAGTCGAATTCGGCCGCGTCCAATGCAGTCAGCTTCTGCTGCTGGGTCCACACCCCGCCGGAGCGGACGAACACGTACGCCGAGCCGGAAAAAAACCCCGCGTGGTCGTCGCTATCCGCCCCGACCACGACCGTGTCCCCGCTCACGGAGACGGAACCCCCGAAAAAGTCACCCACCGCCGCATCCGATGCAGTCAGCTTCTGCTGCTGGGTCCACACGCCGCCGGAGCGGACGACCACGTACGCCGAGCCGGAATTACAATTGAGATCCTCCGGGCACGCGTCGTCGTTGCCCACCGCCCCGCCCACGGCCGTGTCCCCGTTCACCGAGACGTCAACCCCGAACAGGTCACCCGCTGCCGCGTCCGATGCAGTCAGCTTCTGCTGCGGTATCCACACCCCGCCAATGCCGACGAAGACATACGCCGAGCCGGCGTTGGACCCACTCGGATCGTCGTCGCGGCTGGCCCCGACCACGACCGTGTTTCCGCTCACCGAGACGGAAGCCCCGAAGAAGTCATCCGCCGCCGCGTCCGCGGCGGTCAGCTTTCGCTCCTCGACGCATTGCCCCCACGCCGGCGAAGCCCCGACGACCATGCACGCTGCGACCAAGGCCCACCGCAGGCTGAACACTCGCGCCATCCCCGCGCAGGCCGTGCTAAATCTGTTTCTTTCTGACATTGGGGTCTCCCCTTTTCTCTTGAACGGACTTTGGTGTGGTGTTCATCACGACATAGCGCATTGAGCTATCGCTGGGACGGCGTTCGCGGCCCAAACGGAGGAACCGCCCCGGGATTCTCAAGCCGTCGCCAGCCCACACCCTAATACGCGTAAAAAGGCCGCTGCTTCCCTCACCATAGCTCCAGGTGCAGGCACACGCCATCTTTCACGCCTTTTTTCTGGACTTTCGCGGAATCGCACGAGTCATTGCGAGCGCGCACGCACTTTCCTTCGCCACGTTCTGCCGCCCCTACCGGGGCTTGAATGTTGTTACATGACGCCTTCCAGGGGTTCCGCTTCGCTCCACCCCTGGCTACATTCGCCGGCCCCTAGCGGGGCCGAAGACGTCCACTGATATGTCGAACAAATGTTACCACCGTTCGCAGATGGACTTGGCTTGGAGGAAGAGTTGCAGGTAGTCGCGGCCACCGGCTTTGGAGTCGGTGCCGGACATGTTGAAACCGCCGAAGGGCTGAACGTCGACCAGTGCCCCGGTGCACTTGCGGTTGAGGTAGAGATTGCCCACGTGGAACTCGTGGCGGGCGCGTTCGAGGCGCAGGCGATCGCTCGAAAAGAATCCGCCGGTCAGGCCATATTGCGTGCCGTTGGCGATGGCCAGTCCGTCCTCGAAGTCCTTGGCTTTGATGACCGCGAGGACGGGGCCGAAGATTTCCTCCTGGGCCAGGCGGGCGTTCGGGGCGACGTCGGCGATGATCGTCGGTGGGATGAAATAGCCCTTGGCCGGCACCTTGGTCTCGCCGAGGACCATGCGGCCCTCGCTTTTGCCGATCTTGACGTACTCGCTGATTTTCTTGTGGGCCGATTCGTCGATCACCGCACCCATGAATAGATTGTCGGGGCCGACGGTGTCACCGATGGTGAGCTGTTTGGCGCGGGCGACCACCTGTTCAAAGAGTCGATCGTAAATGTCGCGATGGGCGATCAAACGGCTGCACGCCGAGCACTTTTGCCCCTGGAAGCCGAACGCCGCGGCCACGGCGCCCTCTGCGGCGGCGGAGATGTCGGCCGTCTCATCGACGAGAATTGCGTCTTTTCCGCCCATTTCGAGGACCGTGCGCTTGAGCCAGATCTGCCCAGGCTGCACCTTGGCGGCCTTTTCAAAGATGCCAAGGCCGACGTCACGCGAGCCGGTGAAGGAGATGAACCGGGTTTGCGGGTGACACACCATGACATCGCCCACGGCCGCGCCCGGGCCGGGCACGAAGTTGAGCACGTCCTTGGGCAGGCCGGCCTCGTGGAGGATTTCCACGAGCAGAGCGGCCATCATCGGCGAAGTGCTCGCGGGCTTCAGGCAGACGGTGTTGCCGGTCACGAGGGCCGCGGAGGTCATTCCCGTGCAGATGGCCAGCGGGAAATTCCAGGGGGGAATGACCACGCCGACGCCGAGCGGGATGTATCGAACTTCGTTTTCCTCACCGGGGTAGTGCGTTGTGGGGTGCGAGCCGCCGAGGCGGACCATCTCGCGGCCATAGAAGTCGAGAAAGTCGATGGCCTCACACACGTCGGCGTAGGCCTCGAGCCAGCTTTTGCTCACCTCGAAGCATTGCCACGCGGCGAGTTCGTAGAGGCGGCGGCGCATGATGGCCGCGGCTTTGATGAGGACGCGGGCGCGGACGTCGGGCTCCACGCGGCTCCAGGTTTTGAATCGCTCGGCGGCGGCCTTGACGGCGCGATCGGCGAGTTCGGCGCTGGCCTTGGCGAAGACGCCCACGACGCGGTCGGGGTCGGCGGGGCTGATAGAGCGGAATGTGTCGCGGGTCTGGACGGGTTCGCCGTTGATCCAGAGGGGATAGGTTTTCCCCAACTGGCCACGGACCTGTTCAAGCGCGGCCAGCATTTGGGAACGCGGACCGTCCTGCTGGAAATCGACATACGGTTCGGGGGCATACAGGGGGAGCATGGTTCACTTCTCCGATTGACGAAACGGCAGGCCGTTCTCCAGAAACGCACTCGCTCAAAGAGCGAATTTTTACCGGAGATTTCGTGCTTTGAACAGATGCGCGTATGAGCTAGATTGTCCGGATAGGAATCCAGCGGGAGAGCGTGCGAGATAGGAATCTCGCACGAGCAAGTAAGCCCGCTGAAGCGGGCTGAATTCCATTCGTGCAGCGCTAGCCCCTTTGGCCCAAATCTACGCAAATGACGCTCACCCAGGGACGCACGCGCCCCCGTTGGGAATCGACAGTTTGGCCATCATCAACTACAACTTGTTTGGTATCAAAACACCGGAAACGAACATCTTCCCACAGGAGATTGGCCACGCATGACCAAAGCCCAACGAGCCACGGCGGATGTATTCTTGACCGCCCTGAAAGCGCTGCCGAAAGCGGAGCAAGACGCCGTCGTCATCAGCATTGCCCGAGACAAGGTCTTCGCACGGGATATCCTTGATCTGGCCGTTATCAGCGATCGTCGCAGCGAACGGTCGAGGCCGTTTCGCGGCTACCTCCGCAAGAAGAACGGGTGATGAGCCAAAAGTCTCGTACACGGTGCTTATCAAGCGCTCGGCTGAAAAAGAAAATAGCCCCTGCGCAGTTCAAGACGCACTGCTCAAGAGCAGCGGGACTTGGCCGGTGAATTCGTGTGGGGAACCGAGCGGCGTGTGGCCGGCGTCGAGGAGGGTGCGCTCCTGCTCGGCCAATTGCATGTCGGTTTCGATCATCATTCGGCAGAGTTCAGGCATGGAGACTTTCGGTTGCCATCCGAGCAGGTGTTGGGCTTTGGCCGCGTCGCCTTGGAGTACATCCACCTCGGTTGGACGTAAGTAGCGCGGGTCGAAGCGGACGTGGTCGCGCCAATCGAGATCGACACAGCCGAAGGCCTCTTCGAGAAACTCGCGCACGCTGTGGCACTGGCCGGTGGCGATGACGAAGTCGTCCGCGTGCGGTTGTTGCAGCATGAGCCACATGGCTTCGACGTAATCGCCGGCGAAGCCCCAGTCGCGCTTGGCGTCGAGGTTACCGAGGTGCAACAGCTCTTGTAATCCGAGTTTGATCCGCGTGGCCGCGCGGGTGATCTTGCGGGTGACGAAGGTTTCGCCGCGGCGCGGAGACTCGTGATTGAAGAGTATTCCGTTGCAGGCGAAGACGTTGTAGGCCTCGCGATAGTTCACGGTCTGCCAAAATGCGTGAATCTTGGCACACGCGTAGGGGCTGCGGGGGTAGAACGGGGTCAGTTCGCTTTGCGGCACTTCGACGGCCTTGCCGTACATTTCGCTGCTGGAGGCCTGATAGAAGCGCACGCCGCGCCCGGTGGCGTTTTGATAATCGCGGATTCCCTCCAAGAGATTCAAGGTGCCGATGGCCACGACTTGGGCGGTGTAGACCGGTTGATCGAAACTCGTGCGCACATGCGATTGGGCGGCAAGGTTGTAGATCTCGTCGGGCTCGATCTCGCTGATGATGCGGCGGAGGCCGGTGGCGTCGAGCAGGTCGCCGTAATGCAGTTGGAGGCGAACGTTTTTCTCGTGCGGGTCCTGATAGAGGTGGTCGATTCGCTGGGTGGTGAAGACGCTGGCCCGGCGGATGATGCCGTGGACGAAGTAGCCCTTCGACAGGAGAAACTCGGTGAGATACGAACCGTCCTGGCCGGTGATGCCCGTGATAAGCGCGACGCGATCCTTCATGCCGTCGTTCCGCCGATGAATACCCAGCGATGGGCTAGCCGTGTCCCTTGCGGGACGCCAAACACGTACCGACTGCGATATCATCGGACGCTACAAGGCGTGGGTGGAGTGGAAGCGCGCTCCATTGCGGCCCAAAAAGGCCGGATTTGCAGGTTCTCCAAACCAATCATAAACCGGCACGTGCGTTCGGGCGCGGACGCGATCGGCGGTTTGTTTCGCAAAAACGCTGGCCATGTTGCTCACCGCGATTGCGTCAGCGTTGATACCCAGTGCGTCATCTAGCGGCAGGACGGGGATGCCGCGATAGGTTCGGTGGTGCCCGTCGGGTTGGCCGCGGGGCGCGCGCGTACGCTGCCCGCCGGGCTGAGAATTCCGCTCCCTCACGGTCGCGGCTCTGATCGGGGCGGCGAATCGGTCGTCGCCGATGGCCAGGATGTTCATGTCAGCGTGCCGGGCTGCCTGAAAGAAGGCGACGATGTTCTTGCCGAGGTCGGCGAAAACGATCCTCCCAATGCCGGTCCGGGCGAGTTCGGTCATGTGGCCACGGAGCATGCTCCACCGATAGAACGACTCGAAAACCTCGGGGGCGAGCCGCTGTGCGCGATGAGTTAGCCGTTCCACGCCGCCGCGGATGAGTCCGGCGAGCAATCCGCGACGAAACGATGACACATGACCGTCGCGCTCGGCCAGCCATGAATAGCGCTGAATGGTGTCGGCGCGATAAAGCGAGTATTGCGGCGGTGGCAGATATCTGGCCAGGACGCGGAGGTTGTTGCGGATATCGAAAAAAGTCGTTCGTGCGGATCGGCGGGCCTGTTCGGTCTTGAGGTGATCGACGTGCAGGTCGTCGAAGACGCGCACGTGCCAGCCCGCGGCGGCGAGTCGAAAGCTGAGATCGTACTCCTCGGCCTGCATGAAGAAAGTCCGATCGAGCCCGCCGACGGCGCGAAGGGCGTCGGCTCGGAAGCCGACGCCGCAGCCGACGAACACGTCGGGCAATGCGGCACATTCTTGCTGGCCGCTGGGCAGGTGAATGGTGAAGCCCGCGGCTCCGAGGCGGGGCTCAGCCTCGAAGTGCTCGATCATTCGTTCGAGCGAGCCTTGGTGGGGGTACGAATCGTCGTCAAGGAAGACGATGAATCGGCCACGAGCGCGATCGACGCCGTGGGACTTGGCGCAGCTCCCCTCATTGCGGCGCAGCGGAATCACAACGTCGGCCATGGGCTGAATGGCATCGAAGGTGCCGTCGGTTGAGGCGTTGTCGACGACGATCACTTCGAAGTCGCGTCGAGTGAGTTCAAGTAGCCGGAGCTGTTCGAGCGTACGGATAACGACCGCGCGGCGGTTGTGGGTGGCCAGGATGATGCTGATCAGTGGGGGACTTGGTTTCATGGACGGTCTTTTCGCTGTGATGGGTCTATCGGAAATGAGGCGTGGGGCCGATTAAGTTGGCGGTTGGTGGAGTGGGTCAAGATCGGGGTAAGCGCATGGTTCCACATAACGAGCGACGTCTTGAGTTTTTTCGCCCCGCTGGGGCTTTTTTGGGTTGCACGTCGCCTTCCGGGGGCTGACGCCCCCCGGCTACGAACTTCCGCCCCTTAGCGGGGCTTGCCTTGGTCGCGCACCGGAATCGAGTAGGCCATCAGGGGAGCTTGACCGAGTCGCGGGGTTCGTATAACAATCTACGCCCCGTCGCGCGGAACGCGGTTCGACGGGGGAGATAAGGGGCCGTAGCTCAATTGGTTAGAGTACCGGCTTGTCACGCCGGTGGTTGCGGGTTCGAATCCCGTCGGCCTCGATTTCGTCTGTAAGTGCTGAAAGCGTGACTTTCGCTGACCCACCAACGTGGCGCGGCAGTAACGTGAAAGCGATCAAATCTGGTTGGCTCGTTTACGCACTTGCACTATGTTCATGTCATTGACCGCGCGGATACTTTGCCGGAATTTCATTGCATTCATAGGCGGATCGTGCTACCTTCGCACCGGCTTCCTGGGATCCAAGAAATGTCGCGTCGGCAGCCGATAAGCCTTTCCTTTCCGGTGGTTTCCGGCTCGGGTCCGAGTCTTGGTCCAGATTTTATCAAACGCATTTTTCCTCTCGACTCAGCGAGTGGCGTGCGTTACCTGCTCGTTGGCGCGAGTCATCTGGGTTAACAGAGGGATCGCATATGAACAATCGACGAAGGTTGGGTCTGTTGGCGGTAGCGTTCTTGGCGGGCATAGCCTCATGGGGAGTGGCCTCCGATGAGCTTGTGGGCCGCGTCAAGGAAGTCCTGCCCGAGGTCGCCGTTGAGGGGCTGACCCCGGCGGAGTATTGGAATCATCAAATTGGCCTAGCCAACTGGCTCCAAGTTGAACGGCCGGCGCGAGTGGCGGATACGCCGGTGACGGTACAGCTCACGGCTGATGAGATTCAAGGTATCGAGGAGCCTGAACAGACCAACGCCGCCCCCTTGCAGGTCGGGTTGGTCGTACCGCTGACGGCACCGGTATCTCTTGATGGACTCAGCAGTTCGAAGACCGGTAATACTCGCCGAGACGGCCAGATTGCGGGCGGTGCCTTCACTCGCACTCGCGACGGCGGTTTTGTATGGTCTTTGGCCGTACGCTCTGAGGGAGCGGGCGGTATCCGGGTTCACATTGAGGGCCTGTCGCTTCCCCGTAATGCCGAGTTGTATTTCTATAGCGACGCCGGAGAGGCCTATGGACCCTACACGGGCTTTGGTCCGGACAACAACGGCGACCTGTGGACGCCTTCGATTATTGGGCCGCAAGGCACGGTCCAAGTTCGCGTTTATGCGGACAACGGCAAGGCCGATCTTGACGGGGTATCTTTGAGAATCACGGAGGTCGGTCACATCAGCCGCTCGTTCTTCGGTATCGCCGAGGAAGAAGGCGGCGTGGCCTCTTTCTGCACGTATAACGCACCATGCATTGAGAACACGAACTGCGTCAATGAATCCGCGGTCAACGACCTGGAGAACGCGGTGGCCAAGATGCTGTGGGTGCAGGGCTGCTGCATCTACACGTGTTCGGGTGGTCTCATCGCTGACAGCGATGCGGGTACTCAAATCCCCTATTTCATGACCGCCGGTCACTGCATCACGAGCAGCAATTCGGGATTGGAGGCCTTCTTCAAGTATCAGGTGTCGTGCGGTACTTCGAACTGCACCGCGACGTTTACCGATCCGCCGAGCAGCCTGATTGCCGGCAAGACGGTGGGCGCCACGATAAAGGCCAGCGGCTCGATCTCCAACGGTGACTACTCGTTGCTCCAGCTTAATCAAAATCCTCCAGCGGGTAGCTTCTTCCTGGGTTGGACGACGACGCCGGTTTCAGGAACGAACGGCGCCGTTCTACATCGGGTCAGTCACCCTGAAGGCTCACCGCAGGCCTATTCCCAGGCAGAGGTGGACACGGGTGCCGGTACCTGCCAGGGGTGGCCACGCGGTCCACTCATTTACAGCCGCGGCACGATCGGTGGAACCCAAGGCGGAAGCAGCGGAGCGCCGGTCATCAACGCTTCCGGTCAGTTTGTCGGGCAGCTTACGGGTGGTTGCGGAACCAATATCAACGATGACTGCGATCACCAGTCGAATGCGACCGTGGATGGAGCGTTCGCTCATTACTACCCGAACGTGGCCTCCTTCCTCGCAGGAGGTGGCGGTTGTCAGCCGGCCGGCACAACTTGCTCGAGCAACTCCCAGTGCTGCTCGAACCGTTGCCGTGGAAATCGATGCCGATAGCGGTCGTCTTAACCTGATCGAAAGGAATTACTAGCTGCGGGCGGGTTCATCCCGCCCGTTTGCTTTTGTCCACATGTTCCCACCTTCTGGACCGTGGTCCACCCGGCGCCCTCCCCGCTTTCCTACCACGAATAGTGCACCGTGTAGCGTATCGTCACCTCACCATCCTTCGGCACCTCGATCGGGAAATGGATCGTCCGTGAGTCCACCTTGTCGAACTTGTGGGTGGATTCGGTGATCTCCCGATTGGTCCAGCGGTAGAGGTTTTCCTTGACGATGACCTTGACCGGCTCGTCCTTGTGGTTGCGGACCTTGATCTCGAACTTCTCGTCCATCGTCTTGCGGCTGGTGTCGATCCGGAAGTCGGTCTGGACTCGCTCGCCGACCACGTCGAAGGCGCTGCCGAGCTTGATGAGAACCAGCTCGTCCTTGGGGGTGTGATCGATCTTGTCCTCACCGATGAATTCGAGAGTCCCATCGGCCTTGTCCCGCTGGCTCACGCGGATCCGCCCTGACGGCAGGGGCATGCCCATGCCGATGGCCTCCTCGTTCTTGAACTTCAAATAAATGTCCACCTTCTTGTTGGACTGGGTGCCGAAGTTGCGGTCGGTCATGGCGTGGCCAAAGAGCCAATGGGCGGCTTCGGGCACGCCGTAGTACACCATCACCTTCTCGCAGGGCACGTTCCTGGCCGCGGGGAACAATTCAATTTGCTTGGTGGAGTTGTCGGGCAGCGTCGCCGGCCGGCCGAGCGTGTACAAGTGGTACTCGAAGAAGCTCTTTTCCTCGAAGCCGGCCGCGTCCGCCTCGGCCACGGCGTCCATGTCGCGCCGCATGGCGAACCCGACGGCTTGTGGAGGCGTTGGCGCGCGGTGAACGTCGCCCGCGATGAGCTTGAGCTTCGCGTCTTTGTACGTCGCACCCGACTGATTGATGATGCTCACCCACGCGCCCACGTCGAGCAAGCCGGCGTTGGCGTTCTCGCCTTCGGAGAAAATCAGGTTGTAGTCCGACCACCAGGTGATGGCCTTGGTTTCATAGCTCACGCGGACCCGATGCGGCCCCGCCTTCTCCGTGACTAGGTCCCAGACCAGGGTCGGTCGCGTGATCAGTCCGCCCGGCAGTTCCGGGAACCGCACGTTGGAGTATCCGCTGATGACGCGAACGGCACCATCGGGGCCACGGAGCACCATCCCGCCGAGGGTGCTCAGCAAGGTGCCCGTGTACGTCTCGACGCGATCACCAAAGCCCTGCTCCAGGGTGATTTCCTTGTCGATGAAGCGTTCCATCAGCTTTTGGGTGCTCACGAGATCGAACTCGTAATTTTGCTCCAAGACGCGCGTTTTTTCCGGATCGGTCAGCGAAAGGAACGACACGGTGGTTGGATCGATGTGAGCGGCCACGTCGGTGAAGCGGACCCGCGAGCGACCCGGGGTAAGGTCCATCGGGCGCTCATGTCGGGCGATGGCGTACCCGGGGATGATCTGGGGATAGTGGACCCGCGGCTGATCGTCTCCCAGGATCGGGCGGTACAGCTCAGGCGGCAGGGCCCCCGGCTCGGCGGTGCTGTAGATGGTCAGGGCGGTGGATTCGGTCTTCTCATCGGCAGCGCTGAGCGGTTGCACGATCAACGCGAGACCGATCAGGCCGAACATGGTTGTAATGATCCTGGAAGACATATTGCATTCCTTTTTGATGGCCGAGGAAGTTTCGTCTCCCTCTAGCGTCGCCTCTTAGCTGCCCATTTCTTGGCCTTGCGATCACCAACTCTCGCTTTCACAAGCACCAACTTAGACGCGCGGACGCTCCTGGGGTTCCATGCGCGTCGCTGTTGCGCGCCGGTTGCAAACCGGTCCGCACGTCCGGGAATTATACAAGCTCAGGGCGATGCGGTTAGCGCGCTAGGGACGGCCCGCCGTCTCGTCGCTTGAATTGTGGCCGCCGTTCAGTCTGGAGAGAAGACGTTCATTGACGAACCGGCCGATGCATTCGGCGGCGATCTGGTGTCCGTTTTTGTTGGGGTGTTCGTCCAGCCCACAAATCCGGATTTCTGATTCGGGAAAAGCGGCGAGGGCGTCATATAAGTCCAAGAACGGTACGTCGAGGGCTCGCGCGATCCCTTCGATTCGACTGTGAACGTCGCGCAATGGGTGTCCCGGCAGTCGGTAGATCCAAGGGAAGAGGACGATTCCGTACAACGCGCCGTCGGCGGTGATTTGGTCCTTGCAGGCGCGTAGGTCGAGTTCGAACTCCTCCCATGATCTCGCTTGTTCGCCCGGCGTACGTCCACCTCGAAAAAACCCAAGCGTTTGGTTCCACAAGTACCAGTATCGAGCCTCCTGCTCAAGGAAAGCGACGATCCGGATCCCGTTTCCCAGCCATGGTTCTCGATGCTGGAGCCTGTGCAGGTTCCGCGTCGGAAGCTGCGTCTCGGCACCCAGATCGTTCGGGTAAAGGACGTGAACGACGACCCGGGGTTTCAATGCCTCTCGAGTCCGCAGATAAATGGGAAGCTGCGTGCCTGGTGCCGTTGCGGGCTTACCCAGGTTGATGGTGACAATCTGTCTTCCGCTCGGATCGCGAAGCTGAGCCTCGACCACGTGAACGAATGTTTGATCGCGCTCGACGTTGAAACCGTAGGTGAAGGAATCTCCCAAGAAGGCCACTCGGAGCGTGTCCTCGCTCAGGTCGAGCCGATCCCAGTCCTCTCTTATACCCAGGGCATTCAGCGAGTTGTCAACGGCTTGCGTACAGTCCGCCCCTTCCACGAACTTGCGGCTCGGTTCAAAACCCATCAGGCGAAAGGCGCCCTCGGCCAGTAAGAGTGCTGCTACCGATGCGATTGCGACCGCCGCCAGCCGATAGTGGTTCCGGCGGCGCCGCTGAATGAAGCCGGCATCGTGTACGATCGCGTGGTAGCGGCGAACGCTACCGCCCGCGCGAACAAAACGCCCCAGGCATGTCAACCAGTGGCACTCAGCAACAACGGCGAGCACGACGGTCAGGCTTAGAGCCCATCGCATCCACAGCCGCTCGGAAGCCAGCTCAAACACAAGATCGACGTAGATTCCGCGGGCGGCGATCAAGAGGCCCGCGGGAAAGACAAGGGCGGCGGCGATTTGGGCCCCAATCGGAAACGCCTGCTCGACTTGTCTTTGATGCATCGGCCATGCGCCCCACCGGTCTCGCCTTGCACAACGAGAAATGCCTCGTTGCTACTGCTTCTCAATCCGCTCGCGGCCGCCCATGTACGTTCGCAGGGCTTGCGGGATGGTGACCGTGCCGTCGGCGTTTTGATACAGCTCGAGGATCGGAATGAGAATGCGCGGCGAGGCGATCACCGTGTTGTTGAGCGTGTGGCAGAAGTGGACCTTCTTGGCCCCGTCGCGATAACGCATTTTCAGACGCCGGGCCTGGAATTCATAGAACCGGCTGGCCGAGTGGGTCTCGCCGTAGCTGTTCCGCGAGGGCATCCACGTTTCAATATCGAACTTCTGCACCTGCCCCATGCCCAGATCGCCGGTGCAGACATTCACGACGCGATAGGGAAGGCCGAGGCGCTGCAAGACGTCTTCGGCGTTCTTGGCGATCTCGTCGTGGAAGCGCCTGCTTTCCGCCTTGTCGTTTCGACAAATAATGACCTGCTCGACCTTGTCGAACAGGTGAATACGGTACAGGCCATAGGTGTCCTTGCCCGCGGCCCCGGCCTCGCGGCGGAAACACGTGCTCATGGCGCAGAACTTGATCGGCAAATCCGACTCGGCCAGGATTTCATCGGAGTAATAGGCGGTCAGCGGCACTTCCGCGGTGCCAACCAGTGACAGGTTGTCACGCTCGCACAGATAGGCCTGATCGCGGCCGGTCGGGAAATAGCCGGTGCCGTACATCACCTCTTCCTTGACCAGCACCGGCACCGACATCGGAACGAAGCCACGTTCGACCATCATGTCCTGGGCAAGACGTAAGACGGCCTGGTGCATCAGCGCCCCATCGCCGCGCAGCACATAGTTCCGCGACCCGGCCAGCTTGACGCCGCGTTCGACGTCGATAATGCCGAGTTCGACGCCGAGCTTCACGTGATCTTTGGGTTCAAACTCGAATCGCCGCACCTGTCCGACGCGGCGAAGCTCGACGTTTTCCGATTCATCTTTGCCCAGCGGGGCTTCGGAGTCCGACGGCTGGGGGATTGTGAGCATGATCCGGTCGAACTCTTCGAGAATCGGGCCTTCCAGGTCCTCCAATTCTTTGATCTTGGGTTTTAGCTCGGCTAGTTCGGCCTGAACTCGGTTAGCCTCGGCCTTGATGTCCTCGTCCTTCTTCCCCTCGGCCATCGCCCGTTTGTACCAGTCGGATTTTGGGTTGCGGAGCAGCCCGACCCGCTGACCATCCTCCTTCACCTGCTCGCGCAATTGATCAAGCTGAAGCTGCAACTCGCGCCTGCGGCGGTCCACATCGAGCAACCGGTCAAGGTCGCACTCGATGCGCTTGTCCACCGCGCCCTTGCGTACGGCGTCGGCGTTTTCGCGGATGAATTTGATATCAAGCATAGACCGCCATTAGAACGCCAACCTGATCCGGCTCCAGGCTAAGGAGCATCGAGGTCGTAGGTCCGCCTTTAGTTTGTGCCAGAACCCGGCTCCTGATTACGACCGCATTTGTGCTTTTCTTAATCGGAGGAAGAGGGATTCGAACCCCCGGTACGGTTTCCCGTACAACGGTTTTCAAAACCGTCGCCTTCAGCCGCTCGGCCATTCCTCCCGTTGTGAAACTCGCCGTAACCGCCGCAACGGCAGATCCCGAGGATTACGCCGCTCTGGATTCGAACCAGAAACCTTCGGTTCCGTAGACCGATGCTCTGTCCAATTGAGCTAGCGGCGCAAAGGCGTCCGGGAACGATCGTAACGTGACCAAGGGCCAAGGCAAGCCGCGACATTGGGATTTCCGTGGGTGGATGAGCGTCAAGTGAGTGGGTTCAGGAAACAGAAAGCCCGTTGAAACGGGCTCCGTTTCAAAAGGATGGGCACCCGCGAACCAGTCCTAAACTGTCTGGATGCCGGCTATGCCGGCGGAAGGCCGCTGAAGCGGCCTGCCCTACGCCGTTGCCCGTGCCGGCGTCGCGTCGAACCGCAAATGTCTCGCGTGCGCCGGCGGCAGGTTCTGCAACACCGTCCGACGATCGAATTGGTGCTCCCGGATTCGTTGCGTCAGAAAGGCCGAAACCGATCGGTACCGGTCGCGCCCCCGGCCCACCGACAACAGCGCCGACGTGCGTCTCATGGCCACGTATTCAAAGTAACTGAATACGCCCCCTGGGCGCAGGCAGCGCCGAATGACCTCGAATATCTCTTCCACGTCCTCAAGGTTGAACGCCGTGAACGGCAACCCCGAAATCACGAAATCGTATCGCTTCTCCTCCGCGATCTGTTGAACCGGCTGGCAGAGGACGCGGATCCGCCCCTCGGCCACCGCCGGCGCGATCTGGGGGTGCTCTAGAATGTCCCGTTCCAGGATGTCCGCGAACTCGCGCTGAATTTCACAGATGTCGAGTCGATCTCCGCGTTTCAGCATGGCCGCAAGATGACGCGTGATGCCACCGGTCCCCGCGCCGACCTCCAGGATCCGCGCCGGACGATGACAGTTCCGATACGGCTCGCACAACGCAAGGGCTAACGCCCGACCGCTGGGGGTCAGCGCGCCAACCACTCTCGGTTCAACGAGGTAACGACGAAAAAAACGCCACGAATGCGTCAGGTTCACAAGACACTCCTCCCCAATCGAGGACGGGCCGGCCACACGACAGACACCCGCACCGTGAGCCATCCCTGACCGCGCTGGGCCGGCTCCCGACACTGGCCTCAACAATGTAGCGAACCGCCCCCGCAAAGCCCAGCACCATATTCGGTACTGGTCTAACAGAGCCGCGCGCGTGAGCAAGCGGTCTTGCCGTTCGCCGGCTGAAAAGCCCGCTCCCTGGCGGTCGCGGCTCTGATCGCTGGCAAACGATACCGGTACCCCATATTCGTTGTCGCGGCCCGATTATCGGGCTGTCGGACCTTAGCCAAGTGCCCATTATTTGTTGAAAAATGGGCCGTGGCCCGATATACTATTATTGCGGGCTGACGACACTCGCCACTACCGCGAAATTGGGCGCGGCAAGCGAGCGAATTAACCCGCCGAGCAACCCTCGGAAACTCCTTTGGGGTTGCGCGATGGGCCTGCGGATGGCGGTTCCGCAGGGGGTCAATCCGGCCCGGGCGGTGGCCCCACCGCTCGACTCGGTGGTCCCGTTTTTCATGAGGAGGTGGTCCTTGGTATCTCACATAGGTAGGCTGCCGTAACTTGGCAGAACGCCGCCGGTTACGGCAGCGTACAGGAATTCGCCCACCCGGTTTCCAAAAGGCCCGGGTGGGCCTCTTTTTACGGCTTGCGGATCGACGTCGGGGCGATATACTGCCCGATCTCGGATACGGTCTGGCAGGGGCGATTGGCGACGAGAAAACCCGGCGGCAAGGGCTTGTAAATCACGAGGATGCATCATGGGTCGAAGCTGTCATTTTTTTCCAGACAAGAAAACACGCTCCGGAAGGTCCATCGCCCGAAAGGGTAAGGCCAAGTACCTCGGCGGCGTCGGAAAGAAGACCACCGGGGTCACCAATCGCAAGTTCAAGCCCAACATCCAGCGAGTCCGGGCCGTTGTTGACGGGAAGGTCTGCCGCATCCACGTTTCCACCCACGCGATCCGCATGGGCCTCATCGAAAAGCCCCTCAAGCGCAATTGGAAACCAAAAGAAAGCGCACAGGCCGGCTAACGCGTCCGCCCGCTTACCACGGGTTCTCCACGTGGCATGCCCGGCCGGTTTTTTCAATGTAATCCTGGTGATATTCCTCCGCCGGCCAGAAGGTCTTGGCCGGTTCGACGTGCGTGACGATCTTCCGCCCTCGGTACTGGTCCTTGCTTTGCAATTCGCTGATGAACCGCTCGGCTTCTTTCCGCTGTTCGGGCGTCGCGTACCAGATCCCTGAGCGATACTGGGCACCGACGTCCGGACCCTGACGATTCATTTGCGTCGCGTCGTGCATTTCGAAAAACGCCTCGAGCAGCTTTCGATAACTGATCCGGCTCGGGTCATACACAACTTTCACCGTCTCCGCGTGGCCCGTCTCATGGGAGCAGACATCCGCATAGGTGGGCTTTTCCTGCCGACCCTGCATGTAGCCGCTGGCGGCGTCGATCACCCCCGGACCTTTCTGGAAATAATGCTCGAGCCCCCAGAAACATCCGCCCGCGAAATAGGCAACCTCCGTCGTTGCCGGGCGCGTGGTCCCCGGTCGGCTTTCGGCGGGCAACGCCGTCCCCTTTTCATGGAACTTCAACGAAGCGGAGTTCAGGCAATGCCGTTCGCCGGTCGGCGGTGGACCATCATCGAAGACATGGCCAAGGTGCGCCCCGCACCGGGCGCAGTTGATCTCCGTCCGGACCATGCCGTGGGCGACGTCACTGCGGCGGCTGACGTGCTCCGGATCGAACTCGCGGTTGAAGCTTGGCCAGCCCGTACCGGAATTGAACTTGTGCTCGCTCGAAAACAAGGGCAGTCCGCAAACGATGCACGCGTAAACGCCTTCTTTCTTGTTGTCCAGAAGTCCGCCGCAGAAGGCCCGCTCCGTACCGGCTTTCTGCGTCACTTCGAAGGACTCCGGGTCCAGCTTCTTGGCCAGCTCGTGGATTTTTTCCCGCGAAAGCGGAGTAATGTCGTAACCTGACTTCGATCGCCGCTCGTTCATCGGTGTCTCCACGTTAGATTGATTCGCGACCACGGCCTCCGGCTTTGCGGGCACGTCTTCGGCGCTGAGGGTGTTCAGCGAAACCCCGGCCAGCCACAGCAACCCCGGCACGAGCCACATTATTCCTTTATGCGCACGCACGAGAAACCTCCACCTTGATTAGCGCTTCCGCTTGGCGGCGACAAAACCGAGAGGGACACTCGCAACCATCATGCCCGTACCGAGCAGACTCAACGGATGCCCTCAGCAGTACCCGAAGCGAAGCCCAAGGCCGGCAACCAGTAGCACGCCAGCCGCCGCCCATTTCCACGTGAACATGTTTGAACTCCAAGCCTCGTCGCCCACGCGCTCCGCAACCGTTGACCACCGTTCCCGTAATCATTATGCACTCGACGGGCGTTGGGTTCGAGTGCAACGTTTTTGGACAAGGACGACCCCGTTTTTCGTCAAAAACGGAGATTTTGCACCGAACTGACACAACCCCGTCGGGGTTGGGGGCGTACTACCTTGCGACCGAGGGTAGCCCGCCAGGCGGGCAACCCTGGGCTATAGGTCGATGCCCCGTTTGGGCATTACGTCGCCGGCTAGCGTCGCCGAGGCGAGTTCGTGCCCTTTGACTTCCGCGTTCGAGGCGATCAAAATCGAATGTGGCCTACCGTCGTGGCCTACCGTTTTAGGTCGAGGAAGTAGCGCGAGGATAAACCGAAATGTTCGTTCAGATGCTTCGCTCCAAGTTGCACCAGGCCTGCGTCACCGACGCCGACGTTCAATATGAAGGCAGTCTCGGGATTGACGTCGAACTCATGGAATTGGTCGGCTTGCACCCGTACGAGAAGGTCCTGGTGGCCAACATGAACAACGCTGAGCGGTTTGAGACCTATGCCATCCCCGAACCCTTCGGCTCGCGGCAAATCGTGTTGAACGGGGCGGCCGCGCACCTCGGCGCGGTCGGGGATCGGATCATCATCATGTCGTTCTGCATGGTCGAGGAATCGACGGTCCGCGACGGCAAGCACCGCCCGCGAGTGATCCGCCTCGACGCCCTAAACGAGCCGGTCCCGCACAAGACCGCCGTCGCCCAGCGGGCCGATTTGGAATCCATGTTGTAAGTCCGATTTCGCTATCGTTGCATTCGATCAGAACTGCGTAAGGATCAGAGCCTCGAGCGGGCCTTGCAGCGCGCGAGTGGCAAGACTCCTTGCTGACGCGCGCGGCTCTGTTAGTCAGGCGCGGTTTACGAATTCCATCCGCCTACTTACTATCGCGCTGCCCACGAGGGGCGTCGCTGCGTTTTTACGATCGGGTAACCGGAGGATTCCGTGGCTGATACCTCGACCGAACCATCGACCATCCAGAACGTGTTGGTTACGGGCGCGACCGGGTTCGTGGGCCGCAACGTGGTTCGCGGGCTACTGGCCAAGGGGCTGACGCCGGTCTGTCTGGTTCGACATCCCCACAAGCTTTTCGCTCAACATCCAGAGGTCGCGCCGAATCGCATCGTGGGCATTGCCGGCAATCTGAGGAATCGACGGGCGCTGAACGAGGCGGCCGGGCAGTGTCAGGCCGCGATTCATCTGGTGGGGATCATCATCGCCCGGCGGTTGAAGGGTCAGACGTTTTACGGCGTTCACGTGAAGGGCACGCGAAACGTTGTGGACGCGGTTCGGAACGCGGGGATCAAGCGATACCTGCACATGTCGGCCCTGGGGACGCGACCTGAGGCGGTTTCGCCCTATCACCGGACGAAATGGCTGGCCGAGGAATACGTCCGCCGAAGCGGGCTCGATTGGACGATCTTCCGCCCCAGTCTCATCCATGGGCCGGACGGCGAGTTCATGCGGCTGATGAAGTCGTTTGTCTGCGGCCTAATGCCGCCGGTGATTCCGTATTTCGGCGATGGGCGGGCCAAGATTCAGCCGGTGTCGGTCAAGGACGTGGCCGAGTGCTACGTCGGGGCTTTGTTTCGGGATGAAACCATCGGCAAGGTTTTCTCCATGGGCGGTCCCAAGGCTTATTCGTGGGTGGAGCTCTATGAGACCTGTCGGGCGTTGATGCCTGGCGCGAAAAAATGGAAGCCCTTGGTCTCCATGCCGGTGCCGGTGGCCAAGCTGGTCGCGGTAGCGACCGCTCCGGTCATGTCCGTCGCCGAACTCGTCGTCCCGCCGATGGGGCAATTCCGTTTCGACACCGGCCAGGTCCAGATGTCGCAGGAAGATAGCACGTGCGACCACACGGTTGTGGAAAAGGCCTTCGACATCCGGCTTCGGTCGTTCGAGGAGGAGCTGGCCACGTACGGGGATCAGATTGGGTAACGCGGGAGCGTACGAAGCGCGGATTGGTGCGTCAGGGAACGCACTCTACAAATTGCATGGCCACGCGAGCGTGGACCATGCCACGCATCGCGGCCGCTGGGGTCGCGACGCGACTTATGTGCCTTCAATATCGCCAACTTGTTAAATCGGCACCGGCAGGCGCTGAACCGCGGATGCGTTCGAGAATCCTCTCTACGTACATTTGGTGATAGCGCAGGCGGGAGAAGGCGTTGGGGCGGGTGTGGTCGCCGTTCCAGCAATGCTCGGCCCGGTCGCCGTAGTCCACGACGCCGTCATAGTGCGGATCGGTCGTCGTCTTCAGGAAATCCTCCGTCAGATACACCGCGTTGTTGAGGTAATAGTTGTCCATTGTGCCGCAGTAGATGTGGATCTTGCCCTTCAACTTGGGGCCGAGCGTCTTCCAATCCCGCTCCATGATGTGCCGAAGGTCGTAGTTGTCGCGCCAGAACTCGGCCACCTGACGATCGATCACGCCTGTCCTTCTGTCCCAGATGGGCTTGGGGTATCCATCCGCGCCGACGGGCCCGAACACCGCCTCCCAAATGTCCCATTGACCGCCGGAGCGCGAATGCGTGCCGATGACCAGTTCCAAATGGTTGCATCCCTCCAATGTCGATGAAATCTGCCCCAAATAGTTGCGGCCAGCCGGGCGCGTGATGCGCCCCCACGCGGTCTCCGTGTAATACGCATTCGTGTCCTTGTAGATGTCCACGATCGTGTACGCTCGAAAGTCGATCGGGTCGGGGCACGCCGCGAAGCAGCCGTTGAACTCATCGGGGTAGAACATCTGGACGGCCAGGGCCTCCCAGCCGCCGGTCGAGCCGCCGTAGGTGAACCTCGCCCAGCCCTGCCCAATGCCGCGGAACTTCTGCTCGATGAAGGGGATCAGCTCCTTCATGATCGCGTCGCCGTACGGCCCCAAGTTCTGCGAGTTCACCGCGTACGAATCGTCGTAATAGGGGTTGGCGTGCTGGATTTGAATGATGATCCAGCGCGGGAAATCCGGCCGAATCCAGTCCTTATACAGCTCATGGGCATAGTCCTGGCAGATGCGGTTGTAGCCTTCGAGGTGGAAGCGCTCGCTATATTCGGGCTTGAGGTCGGGGTCGGGGGGCTCTTCGCGAAACTCGTCGAAGGTGCGGATGAAGTGGCCATGATTGACGATGAGGGGAAATCTCGCATCGGGATGCTCGTCGAAGCCGTGCGGCAGGAGGACGACGGCGCCCAGGTGCATCGGCCGGCCCCAGAACTCGGTGAGCAGCTTGCTCTGTATCTTGACGTGCTTGATGTACTTGGTGTCCTTGGGCGGATCGATCGGCGGGATTTCCTGGTCGAGGGAGATGCGAATGGTCTCATCCTTTGAGGGGTCAATCATCAACTTCGCGGGTTTGCTATAGAGGTTGCCGGGCGCCCGATTCCATTGCTGGCCCTCGCCGCGGTCCATGGGCAGCTTGACGGTGTGGCCATCGGATCGGCGGAAGGTTTCGTAACGGTGGAGCAGAGCCTGCACGAAGTATTCGCCGGCGGGCAGTTCATCGAGACAGGCTACGGGGAACCCGAAGACGGAACGGTCAACGATCGCGTCGGTCCCTGGCGCCGGGCCGTTGACGTCGACCCCGAACACTTGCTGACCCTTGGGGCCGGGGTTGATTTGAAATCGCGGCTCGGCGGAGTCGTTCTTGGAAATCATGAGCAGAACGCGGCCATCCAACGGGGTGTTCGATCGCTCCGCGGGAAATGACACCGCGAAACGGAGCTTGCTTGGCGGCGGCGGACTCTTGGGACAATGATCCGCCGGGGCCAAGGCGGCGATCAACAACCAACTGCACAGTCTGCACATAGGGGTCACTCCGTGAGAAATCAGACGCGATGCGTTGGAACCGCCTGAATAGTACGCTCCATCCGCTGACCGCACACCTCGGCACACCTTGGGCCTCGGTGGCTAGGGAATACCCTACCATGCCGCCCCGACCTGGGTTCCAGGATTTGGCGTCTGGCCGGAGATTCGCTACAATCACCGGCTCGGCGGGAAAAGTTGCTTCGCGTCCGAAACCGTATTTGCGTGCGGACTGCGGTCTCGCATAGGGGTTCGGATCGCGCGCACCTCGAAAGGGAAGATCATGGCCAGACGTTCCGTGCTGTCGTCGCTGGGTACGATCCTCGCGCTTGGGTTGGTGGGAGGAAGCTTCACCGCCTCGGCGAGCGGCAAGGAGTTGACGCTTTGGTCGAGCGTGTTGTTCAGCGAACTGGACGGTGGCGAACACGACGAAGATGAGTCGGCAGATGGGGTGTTCACGATCGGGTCGCTGACGCTGCGCAGCGGCGGCGTCATCGTTCTGGATGTGTCCGTAGCTGAGTTTGATATTCAAGAGGAACTCATCCTGCGGGGGTCGAGCGCCATTCGCGGGCCGTCGGAGGCGCCGGCGGTGGGGCCACGGGTGACAATCCATGTGGGGAAAACCGTGCAGATGCGCGGCGACGCATCGATTTCCGTAGCAGGGTCTTCGGCCGCCGGTTCGGTTTTCGTCTGCGCTCAGGGCATCGAGCTCAAAGGCTTTTCGTCGATTTCAGCGGGGCATCCCGGCGGAACCGGTGGGACCATCTGGCTTCAGGCTTCCGGCCGGATTGATGTTCAAGACGCCTCAACTTTGGTGAGCGCGGACGGGGCTTCCGGCGGCGCGATCACGTTGATCGCCTGCGGCTCGGCGGAACCCGCGATTCATATTCATGGAACGGTCAGCGCCGAGGGAAGCGCGGGCACCGGCGGAGCGATTCGAATCGAAGCCCGAAAAGCGGGGATTGACATAAACGGCGCGTCGCCGCGCCTGATCGCTCGCGGCGTGACATCAGATGGCACGATTCAACTGACGGCGGCCACGTCGGTCACGCCGAATCCGCCGCCTGCCGACCCGCCGGCGGCGGTAACCACCGATCACCCGTCGTTGGAGCCGTGCAGCGATTGCCACTTCGCCACCGGGGGGGATTGTGACGCGAATGGCGTGCCGGACGAAGTGGACCTGGCCACGTGCGGGGACGAGCCGGGTTGCGACGATTGCAACCTGAACGGAGTTCTTGACACGTGCGACATTTCGGATGGAGAGTCGTTAGACCTGAATCCGGCCGACGGGGCCCCGGATGAGTGTTCGGAGTTCATAAGCGGGGGCTGTTCACCGCCGAGCGAGAATTGGAGCTGCTTCGATAATTGGCCGCTGCCGGGCGATCTATACCCCGATGACGTGTCCAGCGCGGCCGGAGTGTACGTGACGCTGGGATCGAATGCCCTCGCCAACCTGGATGTGGATGCGACGATCCCGACGCTTCGGCTGTTGAAGGGGGCCATTCTCTCCATCACTCAGACCGGTTTGGACGGCGATTTGAATTTTTCGGGCCCGGCAAAGGTGCTGAACAAGGGCGCGGTTTTCATTTCGGGTGCTCATACGATCGGGGTGGACAGCGTCATGCCGCCGATGTTCACGATTGGAGCGGATGGTCTGTATCAGAAGGCGGCAGCGACGACGGCCGGGGAATCCGGGGGGATGAACGCGGCGGTTTTGCGGGTGAGTGATCTGATTATTCAGGGGGGAAGTTGCGAATCGCCGGGTTCCGATGGAGGGCGGCTGGAACTTGATGAGTTGATGTCGTTGAGCGCGGAGGGGCGGGTGGTTCTGGAGGGGGCGGTGGAGGCGGACTGCAACGCGGTGGCCAGTGCCCGCGGCGGAGTTTCGCCGCCGCCCAAACTGAACATCGCCGGGAGCGGAGGGGTTGTCGTTACCGGGAACGTGACGGCTGCCGGTCGCTCGAACGTCGCCGGGGTTGATCCGGAACCGCCACCGGGCACGCTGAGCATTCGGCGTGTAGTGGAGGTCAGCGTTCATTCGGACACGCCGGTGGTGCTTGGTGGCGACTTCGACAATCAGGGCACGGCGCCGGCGCTGTTTGATTGGTTGGGCGGCGGGTTGGCGCTGGATGGGTCGCAACCGCAGAAGTTCGAAGTGGGCGGGGTGGATGTCGGGCCTTCGCTGACGGGGTTTGATACCGGGGCGGACAGCAACTTTTCGATGGGCTTGGTGCGGATCGGGCCGAGCGCCCATGTTACGTTTGTCAATCAATTCGCGAACATTGTCGGTGACGGGGCGTGCGACGAGGCGCTCTATGTGCGGGACCTGGTTTTCGAGCCGGGGGCGGCGGTCACGCTGGGCAACGCCCGGGTCTATTATCGAACGCTCATGGCCAACGGGGTGACGCCGACGTTGCTGGGCTGCGGAGAGTTGGCGGCGATCCCGTTCGATTCGGCGTTGAACGGTGACGATACGTGTCACTCCGGAGTGGCGAACCTGGGCACGTCGTGCAATACGAACGACGATTGCGGCGGGTCGGCGATTTGCGGGCTCAAGAGCCGGTATTTGACCGTGCGCGTGCCGACATCGCTCCTGGGCGGGGTTGAAGAGGAGACGTCGATTCGGGTGGAAGTCGTGTCGATCCCGTCGGCCGCGGCGCGAGCGGGCGAGGTTTGGTGGGCGGGGGCTGAACAGGCCGTTGCCAACACACCGCTGGGAAATCTGCGCGGGGCGGCGCTGGAGTGCACGTCGGCGCCTCATTCCCAAATATGGACGACGGGCGAGTTGCACCTCTGGGGCGCGATCATCGTGCCAAAGGCACGGTACGCGGTGCGCGTATGCGACAAGACCGGCACGAACTGCTCCGCGCCGCTGTTCGCGGAGACGGGTTCATGGGGCAATGTGATCAAGCCGTTCGACGGATCGGGCGAGCCGAATTTCGCGGATATTGCCGCGATCGCGGAGAAGTTCCGCAATGTGGCCTCGGCGCCGATCACGCCGCGGACGGACCTTGAGCCGGCGATACCCAACGGGGGGACGAGTTTTCTGGATGTTTCGCATGGGGCGGACGCGTTCCGGGGTTTGGCGTATCCGTTTCCCCTCCCGGTGGCGTGCCCGTAGGGGTGAATCACGAAGATCGAGGCGCCAAGGGCCGAAGATCGAAGACGGAAGTTCGAACTCTAGTTCTAGTGTCGAGTTTCTAGTTTCTAGTCGGCACGTCCCATATCTCAAAGTCCTGTATTTTGACGTTGAAGCAGTTGCCTATTTTGGCTAGCCTGTAGCCTGATCGGAGGTGATCGGCGGGACTATCGGTCGCGCCGGGGGCCTCTGGAGGGTCTTGCTTGCCCACCACGGGGAGGAGTTTTGGAATGAAGCCGGTTTTTTTCGCCAAGTCGTTGTCCAACACGTCGGTGTCTTTCGTGATTTTCGTTCTGGCCACGGCGTTCCACGCCACCATCGTCTGGGCGCAACGTGTTGACGAAATCCAGGCGGGTACCCTTCAAGGTCCTGAGATCAAGTGGTCCGTCCAGGGCGGCTCAGTCATGAGCCTCAGGCCATCAGGCGTCGATCCCGATCGTGATGGAGTGTTCGACTACGTTGGAAGCGCCATCGATCCCGACACCGGCGTCGAGCTATCGTGGGAGCTGAACGGCGGCGCCGGTCCCTTCGTCGGCGGCTCCATCGCCGTTTTGAACACGCAAGCGATTACGGCTGATTTTTCTCTCCTGCTCATTCAGCCGATTTTGCCGCTACCCGCCGGAACAGAGCTTGCCGGCTCCGCCGCTTTGGGCCTGACAACCGATAGCGGGGGTGGGACGGTGGCCACCGTTTCTGGCATCCCCTTATGGCGAGCGTTCATTGATGGGACGGCGGTGGGTCCGTCGGCCTCGCTCTTCGCTGACCCATTCGCTGCCACAATACCGAGGCTGGGCAGCCTCGGCTTTTCAGAAAGCTTTGGTATTCCCGATCGAATCACCGGCCCGGCGGTGCAGAACACTATCGGGATCGCGCTCCGCTTCACCTTGACCCCGCTGGACCAGGTTTCGGTGACCAGCGTGTTCAGCGTCGCGTCCCCGGCGCCCGCAACCGCGGGATCATCGCGACCTCTAGACGGAGGCCGTTCGTTCGCCATCGAACCGGCCCAGGTTACCGATAGGGAAGTCGTGATCAGCAACGGGACGGCTGGGCCGAGTGGCTGCGGTCGCCCCTTTGTGACCGGCGCAATCAATGTGATAAACACCTCCTCGATTACCCTAGCCTTCCAATTTTTGTTTACGGTGCCAATCGTCACTCCGATTACATCGCCGATGGCGCGTGGGTCGGTCGTGGGCACGGTAACCGACCTCACCGGCGACGACGCGACAGTCAGCGCCCCCATGGGCGGATCCATTTACGTGGCGCGGATAGACGGTGTCGACGAGCCTGGTTCTGTGCTCATGGCGGCGCCTTTCTCTCAAAATGCCGGCGGACCACTCTTAAGCGAAACGATCGGGCCTTTTGACTTTGGCATTCCCAGTCCGATCTCAGCGTCTCAGGACGTGGACGCGACTATCAGTGTATCCATCAGTTTTAACCTCACCGCCGGGGATTCCGCCTCATTTACCTCCATCTTCGAGGTCTTTCAGGTGTGCGGCGCATGTTGTCTGTCTGGCCCCGGCGGCGGTGATGGCGGCTGCGTGGACACGGTACTCGTGGATGAAAACGACGACGAATTTCCGGTGACGGAGGCGAATTGTGAACGATTCGGCGGAACGTTTCAGGGCGGTGGGAGTACCTGCGCGACGGCCACGGACTGCCCGAGCGGAGCCTGCTGCACGGGGGTGAACGCACTGGGTGGCGGACTCTGTTACGACGTTGCGCCGTTTGATCCCAATGTGAAGATGACGGAAGCGCTTTGCGAGTCGAGCACGTTAGAGGGCGAATTCCAGGGTGACGGCAGCGTATGTGGGCCGGACAGTTGTGAAGGCGCGTGTTGCCGACCGAATCTCAGCGGCGGCGGTACCTGCTCGGAGGGAGTGCTGGCCGGCTTGTGTCGCGAATTCAATGACCAGTTTTTCCTGGGGATCGGCAGTACATGCGACGGAGTGGTTTGTCCGTACGGTGCATGTTGCCTCTTTGGCGGCAACGGCGGATGTGTCGATACGGCGCTGTTTGACGATGAGGAAGAAGGACATGTTCCCGTGACGCAAGAGAATTGCGTGAGATTGGGCGGCACCTATCAGGGGGACGGTTCCGAATGTGCCACGGCCACGGACTGCCCCACCGGTGCCTGTTGCACGGGGGCTGGGCCAACGCAAGGAGGTGGTCTGTGCTACGAGTCCCTTCCCTCCGATCCCGGCGTGAAGATGACCGAAGGCTTGTGCACGTCTTCCCTCATTGACGGAACCTACCGCGGAGACGGAAGTATCTGCGACGCGAGTAATTCTTGCCGAGGCGCGTGTTGCGACGATTGTGACTGCACCATCCAGTTCCTCGGAATTTGCGAGTCGTTTGGACGTGTTTATCAGGGTGACAATACCCTGTGTACCCGCGAGACGTGCGACGACGAGGCCCCGACGGCCATGTGCGACGCAACGCGGGACGAATTCGAGGTGGATGCTAGCTGCGAAACATTCGTGACCTTCACCGCGACCATCACCGACAACTGCTGTGTGGATCTCGCTTCAATCGTGCTCGGCATCAGCGCGATCGGCGACAGCGCGACCGTGGGTTTCATCCCGGCGCAGAATTGCCTCGTTGCGTACACGACTCCGGGTGATACCACTCGTGTGGGCATCGAATGCTCGGCGAAGGTGGAAGACCTGACCAGTTGCCCGGCGACGATCGAATTCCGGGTTTCCGCCACCGATTGCGCCGGCATCCCGCTCGCGGTGGACTGCGTGGCCACGACGATGGTCGTAGACCCCATTTCGCCGCAGATCGTGACATGCCCGGAACCAATTTCCGTCGAACGCGGCGACTTATTCTGCACCGACGAGGTAGTGAATTGGCTGGCAACGTTCGAAGCGACGGATAATTGCATGAGTCTGATCAAGAGCCACAACGGCGGCAATTGCGGATTCTTGCCAGGCACCACGGAGGTGACCTTTACCGCGGACGACGGCTGCTCGGAGCCGGCGACGTGCACGTCATCGATCACCGTGGCGCCCTTTGATCGCGTGACGTTCGATCAGAAGGGCAGCCTGCTGATCTTCTCCAAGATCGAGATCCAGTGGGACGAGGCCGGCAACGTCATTCAGGACACGTTCCTCGATGTGGCCAATGATTATCCGGGGGCGGTAACGGTCCAGGCCTATTTCATCAACGGCGACATCAACGTACCTGAGCTGCGCGACGAGAGCGGCCAGGTCGTTCAGGAGTTTGAGCCGGGTTGGAACACGGCGGATTGCCGGTTCTCGCTGACGCCGAATCAGCCGCACTTCTGGTCGGCGGCCACCGGGAGTGACAAGTGCCAGCCGTTCACGGTGCTGGATTCGGATGGGCCTGGTCGTCTTAATCCTGAAACAAGCGACGGATCACGCATTCTGCGCGGGTACGTCGTGATGTGGGCGGTGAGGTTCAACATCGGTGGAAACTACTTCGAGGAGATCCGTTGGAACCATCTTAAGGGTGACGCGGTCATCGTGAACTATGCGAACGGGACGGCGTGGGAGTACAACGCGTGGTCGGCGTCGGCGAAGTGCGGGGGTCACGGGCAGCCGCTGCTGGACTGCGTTGCGCACGACGAGGCGGGGGCATGCTGCGAGGCCGCGATCGTCCCCGGCCGTCTTGATCTAGACGGGTTCCAATATGACATCGCCTTTGACACGCTGTTATTGGATTTCTACGGCACGGGTTCGACGGTTCTGTCGGGCGGCGGGGTGACGGCGACGGTGGACACCGATCTCACAGTGCATGCGGTGGACGTCGATCTGCGGCAGGACGGGCGCGGGCCGGTGCTCACCAAGGTAGAGGCGGAAATCTGGAACGAGTTGGAAAGCAAGTTCTCCGGCACGCGGCGATGCATCTGCTGTTGGGACCAGACGATGCTCAGCGACTGGGTCCGTTCGGCGGCCATTCCCAACCACTTCAGGCGTTCGGCCCTTCGCACCGACAAGGGGAAGGCCCGGTTGGACGGGGTGTGCAGCGACGAATGCGATTACGAGGAGATCTGCGGCCGCCCGTTCTTCAACGCGCCGGCCTTCAATTGCAATGGGCGCCCGACGACGAGTCGCCACACGCCGCTGTTGGGCCTGGCCACCAAGTTCATTGGCTTCAGCGGGACGTCGATGGACCAGGCCACGGCGGGGATGAATCTAGTGGGCACGGGCACGGAAGCGGGATCGATCATCATCGACGTAAGCGACGAGGGCGAGGAATTGAAAGAACCGACGACGGATCGAGAGGGCGGGCTGCGAGCTGACTAACCAATTGAACGGATACCGTGGAGGCCCGTAGGGCCGATTGAATTTAGCCCAGCGTTTTAATGCTGGGAACCCGTCTGTCCAAAGTCCCGGTAGGGACGGCTGAAACCGATTCAGTCGTGCCTACGGCACTATGTCCTTCACGGCGATCGATACCCAGCGATGAATCGCTGGGCTAAATTCATGACGTCCCTATCGGGACGCCCATGCTCAAACTGACCCACTATCCTTTCGGTATACCCTTTTGCACACTAACCACTGCCGTTTGGATCGGAAGGCACTCGGCGAAATCAGGACGCTACTTTTGATTGACTGGCGGAGGGAGCGGCGACGGGTAGGGTGAAGCGGAACGTCGTACCGACGGGGGTGGACAGGCACTCGATGGTGCCTTGATGGGCGGTCACGATCGCCCGGGCCAGGAACAACCCCACTCCAAGCCCGTCGCGCTTGGTCGAAAAGAACGGCTGGAACATCTGCTCGCGAACTGGCTCGGGGACCGGTCCGCCGGTGTTGGACACGTCCACTTCGATCCGCACGCCATCTCGGACCCGGGCTTCGATGGTCAGTTCCGGTCGGGGGGGTTTGATCGAGGTGATGGCGTCGAGCGCGTTGCGGACCAGATTAAACACGACCTGCTCGATCTGCACCGGCTCCGCCAGAACCGGCGGCAGACCGGGAGCAATGGACACTCGTGTCGCCACACCCAGGTGACGGGCGTCGTAATCGGTCATGGCCACCGCGTTGTCCACGATCGGCCCGAGCTGCACGGGCTTCACGTTCGGGGCCTGCTTGCGGACGAAACGGCGCAACTGTTTGATGACCGCGGCGGCGCGCATGGCCTCGCGGCGGACGTCGCCCAGGGCATCCCGCAAGACGGCGGGTTCGACGCCGCGGGTGTTGAGCAGCCGCAGGCACGTGTCGGCGTAGAGGGCGATCGAACAAAGCGGTTGGTGAAGTTCGTGGGCGAAGCCGGCGGCCAATTCACCGGCGGCGCAGAGGCGGCCGAGGTGGGCCAGGCGCTCACCTTTGGGTCCGCCCTTGGTTCCGCGGCGCGACGGCAAAAACATGGTTTTTTTCATGATGCTCAAACCCCTACGCCCATGTTCCTCGGTGCGGGGTCATTTGGCTGCGACGGCCTCCGGCCGATGAGATGGTCTCTTAGCCAGCCACTGAACGAGCTCGGCCGTGTTCCGGGCCCCGACTTTGTGAACGGCGCGACAACGGTGGACCTCGACCGTTCTGGGGCTGATGTGCAGCTCCGCGGCCACTTCTTTGCTTGACCTGCCTTGGGCCACGAGTTCCGCGACTTCGAGCTCCCGAGCCGTCAATAAGTCGAACCGTTCGCTGGTCCGGGCCTTTTCGGCATTGGACATCCAGGTGGTCCGGTGCTGATCGAGGACGCGCTGCACGGTGTCGAGCAGGAACGGCTCGCTGAACGGCTTTTCAATGAGGTCGGAGGCGCCGCCCTTCATCGCGCTGACCGCAACGGGCACATCCGCATGGGCGGACATGAAGACGATGGGGAGATTGCATCCGCGTTCGCGGAGCACTTCCTGCAATTGCAAGCCGCTCATGGAGCCCATTCGAATATCCAACAGAATACATGCGGGCGGCTGTGGCTCCCCGGCGTCGAGAAACCCCCGAGCATCTGCAAACACCCGTACATCATACCCGATGGAGCGAAAAAGTAGCTCAAGGGATCGGCGAATTGAATCGTCATCATCGATGACATAGATGGTTTCACGTGGTCCTGGCATGCGCAATTCCTACCCCCCGCCCGGGAATTTACCCTTGGCAAAAAGCCTGAGTCAGCAGCCTACCCTGTGCTAACCCCCAATAAGAACGTCACAAAACGCAAATCGGATTGGCTTCGGCGACCCCATCGTCCCCAATCGAATTCGTACGTGTTTTTATCGGCGGTGCAGTTGCCGAACTTGAATTACAGCACTAATTCATATCGACGGATTTTGAAGTTTTATTGGATCCCCTCCTATTGCGAGCTTTTTTTAGGACCGTTAACATGTTTGGTGACGCATTTTCCGACGCAATCGATCATAATCGCGGACGAAGACGTTTTCCAGAGCAGGGAAGGGCATGGAGCGTTTTCTCCGGGCGAAAGCCGGGCACATTTCGTCCACGGACGGTCGGCCGCGAGTCCACCCCGCAACCCCAAGCGGGTGTCCTACAGTTTTTGGAACGACAGCGATTTGTGTCGTCTGTCGGCGTTCTGTGTACGTGTTTTTACCTATTTCAAAGGAGTTTCTCATGGAAGTTCCACAATGGCTGGTGGATGGTGGGCAGCAGGTGTTGGACCTGATCGAAAATCTGATCGACCTAATCACCATGGGATCGGAGGCGTAACCGTGATTATTTATCCAATATCTCACAAAGAGAGCATTGCGGCTCGGCTTGGGACGGCGTTGCTGTCGGTCCTAGCGCTTGCCGGGATCTTGTTGCTGAGCACGTTGGCCGTTGCGGGCTGATCGCCGAAACCGGGCCCGCTGGAGGGCGAGTTTGCACCCAACGACGAAAGGAGTTTCTCATGGAAGTTCCACAATGGCTGGTGGACGGTGGGCAGCAGGTGCTGGACCTGATCGAAAATCTGATCGACTTAATCACCATGGGATCGGAGGCGTAACGTGATTATTTATCCAATATCCGACAATGAAGGCACGGCGGCCCGATTGGGTACGGCGGTGCTCTCGCTTCTATCGCTCGCCGGGATCGTGCTCCTGGGCGCATTGGCCGTGGTGAGCTGACCGGCGACACCGGCCCCGGCCGAGGGCGGTTCCTGTTCGCATTTCCAAAGCGCGACGCGGAAGCGTTGGCGCGTGCTCTCGATCTGCGCGGATATCGCCAGACAAAAGAGCAAAGAAGCGCCGCACATGCCGGCGACGATAACCCCCTGCGCTTCCGACACGAGCAGGAGGCGACAGGCAACGAGGCACCCCAAGATGGCCAGGAGTGACAGGGAATGCCGCAGCCATCGCAGGCGGATTCGTCGAGAAACCGATGGAATCGCGGGAAGAGCGCAGCCGGCGAGGCTGAACGCCGCGACGACGGTCAGGGCGAAGCCGTTTAGGGGAAAGGCGGGGCGCAGATAGGAGTGGCCGGAAAGGCCCGTAATCGCGTCGGCCATCAGGAAAGAGCCGGGGACGTCCCTGACAATTTCCGTTCCGTATCGGACACGCTTTCGGTCTCTCCGGTTGAAAAAAGTCGCTGCTTGCAAATCGCCGAAAAGGACGACTTTGTTGGCGCACCAATCACGGATCTGTTCCGGTTGGGCATCGAGCAGGCGTTCGTATGCGATGACCCGCGGGTACCAAACTTCGGGGCGTCGGAGTTCAAGAATCTGAAAGGCCAGACCGTCATCGGCGTTGACGCCGGGGGAGTCGCGGTTCGCGCGATACGCATTAGACAAAGTAAGATTGCGCTGCAACAACACCGAATCACGACCGCGCTCCCGATACGAGAGGGTCAGGCCGGCCTGGAGGCGCGGCCAGTACAAGCTGAGTTGCCAAGCGGGATTGGCCAGGGCGGAGACAGTGGCCAAGGCAAGCGACGGCACCACGATGTCTCCGCGCCGTTGAGCGATCACAAATTCGCCCGGCCGCCTCACCTGGTCTCGGCCCTTTAGGCCGCCGAAATGGGCGAAGTCTTGCAGTGGCTCCCAGATGTTGGCGCTGAGTTCCGGGTTACCGTCGTCACCCCATGACTCAACACCTAAGATGACCGGAATGCCACGTCGACTCAGTTCCTGAACGGCGTCGGCGAGGACGTCGTCACCGGGCTGTGGAGTTTCAAAGAAGAAGTCCCAGACGACCGCCCCCGGCCCGGCCGGTGCCAGCCGTTTCATGACCTCGCCGTTCAGCGCCCGCCAGGTCGTAAGCTCGTCAGTGACTCCGTTCAGGCCGAGTTTTTGAGCCTGTTCGGGCACGCGTTGAACGCTCTCGTCGGTAATTCCCACGATGACAAAGTCATCGGGGGTCAGGGGACGGGCGAGTAAGCTTCCTTCGCCAGTCTGGACGAATTGGTCTTCACGCCAGCGGACGTTGCCCACGTACAACAGAACGGATAACAAGAGGAGGGTGGCCACGACGCTGGAGAACCATAGAACGCCCCGTCTCCGAACCGCCAGGTCCGTCAAGATGCGTTCCAGTCGATAGACCGCGGGCAATCGTTTCGTGCGGACTCGGCGGTGGGTCAGGCAGCGCTGGAGCTCATCGGCCAGGTGCTGGGCCGATGGAAGCCGGTGTTGCTTATCCCACACCAGGCACCGATCGATGAGCAGGGTCAGACCCGGGGCGAGTTGTTGGTCGACGATCGCCGGCGGCTTGGGCAGTTCCGTGCGGATGCGATGAAGCAGGGCCTCTTCGGCGGAACGATCGGGTGTCGCCTGAAGCGAATAGGGATGGTCGCCGTCGGTAGCGAGCTCATAGAGGATGACGCCGAGGGTCCAAACGTCGGACCGGTGGTCGATGGGCCCGCCGATGAGTCCGCCCCAAGCCTGCTCCGGTGACATGTATTTGATGGTTCCCAGGATATCACCGAGCTTGGTCTGGCGGCGACGGGCGAGGAGGCTCCAATCGTCGGTCGGCGCTGCGCCGATTCCGAAATCCAGGATGTGCGGCTGACCCGCGGCGTCGACCAGGACGTTGCTTGGCTTGATGTCGCGATGAGCCACTCCCTGCTCGTGGGCGACGGCCAGTGCGCTACACACGCGCTCGAACACCGCGAGTTTGTCGGACAGGGCCGGGGCGTGCTGGGCGAGGTACACGTCCAACGGCTCGCCGCGGATGAACTCCATTTCGTAATAGGTGAATGATCCGTGGCGGCCGAGGTGGAAGCACTTGACGATGCCCGGCGAGTCGAGTCGCTGGTGGATTTCGGCTTCGCGTTCGAAACGGATGCGCTGTTCTTCATCCGTGAGCCAAAGCACTTTCAGGGCGACCAGCTTCGGCGGATCGGAGCAGCGCCAAGCGGCGTACACGATTGATGCCGCGCCGCGGCCGAGCTCTTCCAAGATCAAATAGCCCTGGACCTGCACCGCGGGCAGGGGAGTTACGGAAGTCTTAAAGCGATCCCAGCAGATCGAGCACTCTTCGAGATGATGACAGTGAGGTTCGGATTCGGCATGACGAATGGTGGTTCGAGCCAGCCATTCGATGGCTTCGCTAGAAAGGCAACCGGGCGAACATGTCATGCCGGGTTCCCGTGGCGGGACCGAAGCGATTCGATGCCCCTCACACCATTCTCGCCGACTCAGGCCGCGCCGGTGTGGACCAGGCAGGCTTCCAACGCGAGCAATCGGTACGCGGCGCTGCTGGACTCCAGGGCGTCCATCAACACGTCGCGATTGGCGAGCAGTGATTCATCGGAAAGGAACGACGCCAACTCATCAATGATTCCTTCTCGAACGTGCTCGAGCTCACGAATCCGGGTCTGCACGTCTTCGCGACAGAGGTGATCGGCCACCCTGGCCACGACCTGCACATCTGCGGCGCGCTTCAGATGGGCAAAGACCGCCAACACGAGGGCTGGGGCGATTTCACGAAACAAACTGACGGCCTCGCTCGGGCTGAGACGGTTGGCCAATCGAGTCAGGGTTCCTTGGGCGGTCCGGTTCTTGTACAGCTCGCGGATTCGCCTGATGAGCTGTTCGGGATCGAACGGCTTTTCAAAATAGTCCACGGCGCCTTCCTTGAGGGCCTGCACCGCCGTCGAAGCGTCCCCATACGCGCTAATGATGATGATCGGAGCTTCGCAGCCGCGCTGTCGCAGTTGCCTCAACACCTCGAACCCGTCGATCATCGGCAAACGCAGATCGAGAAGCAAGCATGTATCGGCGGCGACCTCGCGGGCCAGCAGCTCCTCCGCGTTGAAGAAAACGTCAACCGCAAAGCCCTCGATGCGCAGCCGGGTTTGAAGAGCGCTGACGATGGCGGGCTCATCATCGAGGATCCAGACAGTGGGCCGTTCCGGGTTGTTTCGACGCACGAACATATCCTTATTATTTCGTACGGGTTTCCCCTGTCAAGAGTTTTTGAAGCACGAATCGTTGAGAAATCGGGGGATTCCCTGTGGTGCGCCCGCGTGAATCAGAAAAAACACTTATTAACGGAGGATGCTCAGGATCACTCTCGCGGCTTTCGGGCCTTTTTCCTTATCGGCTGCTGGTTTTCTCTCCGTCGAGATAACAAGTATTTTATGTCTCGATGAAAGGGGAACCGAAATCCGCGGGATTTTCGTAGTTTTTCGGGCGCGAATCTGAGTTGAATACGGGCGTGCTTCAATCGGGCGGGGTTCTTCGATCGGAGGACCACCGATTCAGTCACGCAAAAGAAGCGGGTCGCGCATCGATTTAAGCCCATTGGGCCGCGCCTACAGCGGTCAGGATAGCTTTGTTAATGGTACCGTGGGGGCGCTGCGCTTGCCCGCGGCTATTCTCGGCGACCCTTTCAGAGTCGTTACTAACTCAACCGGGCCGGCGCGAGTAGCGGCGCGGCGGGGATAATGTATGGAACAGCCTACGGAACCCGGCTTACCCAGTTCGGCTGGAAACTTCCCCGACCCAACGGTCGGGGATTCTCCCTTCGGCTCGATCGCTCCACCGGCTTCGGCTTTCGGACCGCCCGATGCACCGGTGATACCACGGCCGACGCAGACATCGGAACGCATCGAGGCGATCGACGTGCTCCGCGGCCTGGTGCTGCTGGGCATCCTGCTGATCAACATCATCGGGTTCGGCCTCCCGCATTGGGCGCTCTGGAACCCCACCGTGGCCGGAGGGCACACCGGCATCAATTGGTGGGCGTGGTTTGGGGCGGAGGTCCTGGTCGAGGGGAAGATGCGGGCGCTTTTCAGCATGCTCTTTGGCGCCGGCGTCATCCTGATGACACAGCGGGCGGAAGCATCCGGCCCCGAAGGGCGAGCGCGGATCGCGGACATCTACTACCGGCGCATGTTGTGGCTGATGGTGTTCGGGCTGATTGACGCGTACTTGCTGTGCTTTGTCGGCGACATTCTGTATGACTACGCTCTGGTCGGCTTGCTGCTCTTTCCGCTTCGCAAGCTTCGCGCTCGTACCCTCGTGATCGCCGGCTTGTGCGTGCTGTTGGGGGAAACCGGGTACCGCATTTGCAAACGCGACGCCCACGTCGCGCAACGTAACGAGGTGTTCGCCATCCGGGCGGAGAAAACCGCGGGAATTGCCATCACCGACGAACAACGCGACAAGCTGGAGGAATGGCAGGAGCAACTTGCGGAGTACTCGCCACCGGCACGCGAGATCGAAGAAGAATTGTCGATGCGACGAGGCGGCTACCTCGGCATGGTTGTCGGGCAGGCTGGCGAGGTGAAGGGGGGGCACTCCTGGCCAGTGTACCTGGGCGCTGACATTTTGAGCATGATGCTGATCGGCATGGGGCTTGTGCGCGCGGGGGTCATGACGGGGCGGCGCGGCAAGCGTTTGTACATGACGATGGCCGTAATCGGACTGCCGCTGGGCTGGACGCTCGCCGCCCTGCCGCGCCTGGCCGGAAGCGGCGCGAATTTTGACCCGGAGTTCGTCGCGCCTTTTTACGCATCACCCGCGTGGACCTATCCCGTCCAACGCCTGTTGGGCGCCCTGGGCTACCTCGGGGCGGTGATGTTGCTCGCTCGGGCGGTATCACTCCGCAAGATCGTCCGGGCGATCGCGATCACCGGACGGATGCCCTTGACCAATTACCTCGGGCAATCGGTGATCTGCCTCATTCTTTTTTCCGGCGTCGGATTTGGATGGGTCGGTGAGTTGCAGCGGTATCAATTGCTCCTCGTGGCGATCGCCATTTGGACCGTGCAGGTGCTTTTCAGCGTTGCATGGCTGGGTCTGTGGTCGTTCGGCCCGATGGAGTGGCTGTGGCGCTGGTTGAGCTATGGTGAGCGTCCGAGGCTGTTGAAGGCGTGAACGCCGGATCGCGGTCAAACCTGATCCATGTCGATGGCGGTTGGATGCGTCGGCTGGTACAGACCGATCTCACCGCCGCTGGGCAACTTGATTGTGGTCCTCAAGCCCCATGGCGCCTCTTCCACCTCGGTACAAATGACGTTTTTGGCTGCCAATGACTTGATCACCGAACGCAGGTCGGTGCACATCAAGTAGAGGACGCATCCGAGGATGGGGTGCTCCGCGTGACGTTGAACGAACTCGCCGTCGGAGGGATGGACCCCGAGTTCCGCGGGGGGTAAAGCGAAAATCAGCCAACCTTCGCCGGCATCCACCGCATGGAACTTCAGAACGTCGCGAAAAAACGCCCGATCGGCCTCCGGATCGTTGCTGTATAGGAGGAAATGGGCGCCTGAGATCATGCAATCAGTGTAGCAAGTCGGCTCGGCCATTTGCAAATGGGAATGAAGCCCAACGAGACCTACGACCTGCGTCGTGTTTGTGTTTCAGAGATTCGGGCCACCACCCTACGTCTTCACGCAGACGTTTTTGGGTTCGGTGAAGAATCGAAGAGCCTCGTCGCCGCCTTCGCGGCCGACGCCGCTTTGTTTGACGCCGCCGAAGGGGACCCGCAAATCGCGCAGCAGCCAGCAGTTCACCCAGACCGTGCCGCATTGGAGGCGGTCGGCCAGTCGATGGGCCCGGGTGACGTCGCGCGTCCAAACCGAGGCGGATAGGCCATAGTCGGTCCCGTTGGCAAAGCCGATCGCCTCGTCCTCAGTGTCAAATGGTGACACCGTCACCACCGGGCCGAAGATCTCTTCGCGATTGCACCTCGCGGCGGGGCCGAGACCGGTGATCACCGTCGGCTCGATGAAATAGCCGTTGCGGCAGCGTTCGGGCAGCGAATCGGGCACTCGGCCCCCGCACAGAACGGTGCCCCCTTCCTCCTTCGCCAATTGAATGTAATAGAGCACCTTGTCGAACTGCGCTTTCGATACCAATGCCCCGTGCTCGGTGGATTCATCGAGCGGGTCGCCGATCTTGAGCCGCCTGGCCGCTTCGACCAATTTCGCCACGAACGTGTCATATACCGGCTGTTGCAGGAGCAATCGCGATCCGCTCAGGCACACCTGCCCCTGGTTTGAAAACGCCGCCCGTACGCTGCCGGACAGGGCCTCCTGCGGATCGGCGTCGGCAAAGACGATGTTCGGGTTCTTGCCGCCCAGCTCCAGCGAGAGCTTTTTGAACATCGGGGCGGCGGTCGCGGCGATTTCCCGGCCGGTGACCGTGCCACCGGTGAACGAAAGCGTCGACACCGCGGGATGCTTCACCAGCGCCGCCCCCGCCTTCTTCCCAAGCCCATGCACGATGTTGAGAACGCCCGGCGGCAATCCCGCTTCGATGCAAAGCTGCGAGAGGAGATACGCCGTCATGGGCGTGACTTCGGACGGCTTGGCCACGGCGGTGTTGCCCACCGCGATCGCCGGCGCCACCTTCCACGTGAGGAGGTATAGCGGCAGGTTCCAGGGTGAGATCAAACCCACAACGCCGCGCGGCTTCCGCAGCGTGTAGTTGATGGCCAGGTCGTCTGTTGCGTGGCATTCCGAATGGGCGTGGAGAATGGCCGTGGCGAAATGTCGGAAGTTGCTGACCGCGCGGGGAATGTCGAGCGACCGGGAGAGTTTGATCGGCTTGCCGGTGTCAATGGACTCGGCCCTGGCCAGGCGCTCGAGGTTCGCCTCGATCAGGTCGGCGAGCTTCATCAGGACGCGGCAGCGCTCGGCGGCGGGGGTGTGTGACCAGGTGGGGAAGGCGGCGGCTGCGGCCTTGACCGCCCGCTCCACGTCGCGTTCGTCGCTGTCCGGAACGGACGAATACGTTTTGCCGGTGGCCGGCTCAATGTTGTCGAGATACGCACCGCCGCTCGGCTCAATCAGCTCGCCGCCGATGTAATTCTTCAAACGTTCCATCGCGGCAATCCGCTACGATTGAATGGCCGTCCGACCGCCGTCCACCGGAAGATTAACGCCGTTTACGTATGACGCGGCGGGACTGGTCAGGAAGCCGACGACCGCGGCGATCTCGGCGGCGTCGGCGAGCCGTCCGGCCGGTATGGTTTTGAGCGACTGTTTCAACGCTTCGTCATATGTGATCTTGTCGCGGTCGGCCCATTTCTGGAGGAGCGAGCGGAGGCGAGCAGTGTCCGTATATCCCGGCAACACGTTGTTGACCGTGACGCCGAAGGGCGCGACTTCCGCCGCGAGCGTCCGTCCCCAATTCGCGACCGCCGCCCGGACGGTGTTGGAAACGCCGAGCCCTTTGATCGGCTGGACCACCGAAGTCGAAATGATGTTGACGATCCGCCCGAAGCGGGCCTCTTTCATCCCCGGCAGCAGCGTCTGGGCCAGCAACTGAAAGCACACCACGTGATTGGAAAAACCGGAGCGCAGGGCGTCCGCCGTGGCTTCGGTGAGCGGGCCGGACGGCGGGCCGCCGGTGTTATTCACCAGCACGGTGATTGGGCCCGCGTCGCGCACGTGGGCCGCGACCTTTGCCTGTAGCCCGGCGGGGTCCGTGAAATCGACCGACAAGAGACCGTGTTTTTGATCGGCCTGAGTGTCCAGTTGCGAGACGACCTCTCGCAACGCCGCCTCGTCGCGTGCCATTGCGGTGACACTGGCCCCGAGGCGTGCTAACTCGACCGCGCACGCCCGGCCGATGCCTTGCGACGCTCCGCCAACCAGCGCCCGATGACCACTAAGAAGCGCCATGAATCGAATCCCACCACCCCAACGTAAATCAACATCCATCGTAACGGCCCCACCCGGCTACAACAACGCTGCGTTATTCGCAACGGCCACGGCCGGATGAGCGTCAACCCCATACCAGCACCTCTGATGGGTGAGCCGCGCTGGCGATCCCACGCGGATTCTGATATATCGACCCCGCGGTACACGGCGGCCGAAATCCCCAAAGGAGCGCTTCGTGAATCAGAATGAGCAGGTCCTAGTGTTCGAACGCGCCGTCCTCGAACGCGCCGGCATGTTCCAGGGTCTGACCTTCGACGTCGATCGATACCTCAACGCCATTTTCGCCCCCGGCGTGTCGCGGTTCATGCCTCGCGCCAAGGCCGAAACCGACGCCGCCTTCAAACAGCTCATCCCTTACGTCCTCATGGCCCATGGCGGCAAGTACCTGAGCTATGTCCGTGGAAAACGCGCGGGCGAGACCCGCCTCGTCGGCAATCGTTCCATGGGCATCGGTGGCCACATCAACCCGGCGGACGATATGCCGCTCTTCGGCGGCGACATGCGCCAGGCTTATTTCGCCGCCGTCCAACGGGAAGTGGACGAAGAAGTATGCGTCTCGGGTGGATATTCAGACCGCATCGTCGCCCTGCTCAACGACGATTCCACCGAGGTCGGCCAGGTTCATTTGGGCGTCGTCCATTTCTGGTCGCTCGAAAACGCCGACGTCACTCGCCGCGAACAGATGATCACGCAACTGTCGTTTCTCAGCCTGTCCGACTTGCTGGCCGCACGGAACAGCATGGAGACTTGGTCGCAATTGTGCCTCGATCACATCGCCGAAATCGAAGCGATCCACGCCCTGCCGGTGACCGGCATCGTTTGATCAGAGCAGCGGGTCTAGCATGGTCACGCACACGAGATTTGAAATCTCAGATTTGAGATTTGAGAGGGTCATGGCCACATCCGCTTGCGGCAGTTGAATCATGCTCCGCGCCCCTGACGGCCCTGCTAGTGTTTGATCAGAGCCGCGCGCGTGAGCAAGCGGTCTTGCCGTTCGAGGCTGAAAAGACCGCTCCCTGACGGTCGCGGCTCTGATCGCTAGCGAACGATACCAGTACCCCTCACAACCGCCGTTTTTGACCCAAAAACACGGTGATCGGCGAAATGTCCTTCTTTGCCGATCGGCATGCGCCTTCTTTGGGAAACGGGCGCGAAGGACGTGCCCGCGGACCGTGTCCCAAGCCGGGGCGGAACGATGGATTCCCAAGGTACCGTTGCCAAACCCGTGTCCCCAACTCCACCCGGCTCCCATGGGGCGTGCGACTTGGAGGGGATCGAAGCAACCGGGTTCGCGACGGATGGGCAGTCCACGGGGGAAAACCATGTTCGCTCTCGGATCCCGGCTACGCCAAAGCCGGTCATCCCCCTCCTGCCCTATCAGCTTGAGGACTTTGAGTCCGCCGACCGCTTTCGCTGGAACTGCTGGGCGAGGCAGACCGGCAAGAGCTTCACGAAATCCCTGCGCCGGATCGTCCGCGGTCTGAGGCGGCGGCGGAACCAGATTTTCCTTTCGGCGGGCGAGCGCCAGAGCCGGGAGCTGATGATCAAGGCCCGGCAGCATTGCCAGGCGCTGAAGATCGAGTTCCAGGCCCTCGAAGACTTTTCCCGTCATCTGAACGTTCAAAAAATGGAGATCGTGCTGCCCGGCCGGGTGCGGATCATCGGACTGCCCGCGAATCCGCAGACCGCCCGCGGTTACACCGGCGACGTGTTGCTCGATGAGTTCGCGATGCACGCGGAGGACCGCGAGATCTGGGCGGCCATCTTCCCCTCGCTCCTGCGCGGGGACGGCGAACTCGACATCGCCTCGACGCCGCGCGGGCACGGCAACATGTTCTATCACCTGCGCGACAACCGCATGTTCGCCAAAAGCATGATCAGCCTGCCGGAGGCGATCGCCCAGGGGCTGGACGTGGACGCGGAGGAAGTGCGCCGGGCGATCGGCGACGAAGAACTGTATCGACAGGAGTTTTTATGCGAATTCCTCGACGAAGCCACGGCGTTTCTGACTTATGAGCAGATCGGGGCGTGCGTTGATAAATCGTTGGTGCCCTATGCCACGCCGATGGCACTTGGCGAGGACGCGCGAGAACTGTTCGTGGGGGTGGACATCGGCCGGACGCACGACCTGACGGCGATCTGGGTGTTGGCGAAGGAGAAAGCAGAGCCGCGAGTGGATGGGGCGGTGGGCCGGAAGCCGATCGTTGGCACTGGCGAATTGCATGGCCACGCAAGCGTGGGCCATGCCACGCAGGGCGGTCGCGGTTCTGATCAACTGGTGACGGTTGGGTTGTGGACGCTGGCCAATGCTCCCTTTCGCGAGCAGTTTGATTTTGCTGAGTGAACTCCTGTCGATTCGCACCGTTCGGCGTTGTTGCATCGACGCGGGCGGGCTTGGAATGCAACTGGCCGAACAAACCGTCGAACGCTTCGGCGCCCATCGCGTGGTTCCCGTGCAATTTACGCCGGCGCTCAAGTCGCAGATCGCGGGCGGTCTTCGCATCGCCGTGGAGGGCCGCCGCATCGTCATACCCCAGGACGAGCGCGTTGTCCGCGACTGGCACTCGGTGGAGCGGGCGGTCAGCGCGGCCGGTCATTTCCGGCTGGCGGCGCCGCGAGGGGAGGGCGGTCACGCGGACCGATTCTGGGCGGCGGCGCTGGCGGTGCACGCGGAGGGAGAGGGAGCGTCCGCCGCAGAGTGCCACACTGTGGCACCGCTTGTCTATGCGCGGGAGGGGGCATGGTAGAGCAAAGAGCGAATTGCGAAGAGCGAAGATCGAATTCAGAGAGTCGGGCAACGAAGGGATGCCTTCGTCCGCCCTCCGGGCGGGTGAAGAGAAAGGGCGGGTCGCTACCCAGGGACTGAAGTCCCTGGCAACCATCGCGCGCCCTCCGGGCGAAGACTGGTGGACGAGGCAGCAGTGGCACGCATTGTCAGGTTTTTGCAGGAGTTGATGGAATGAAACTGGTTCAGCGCATTGGCAATGCCGTTCGGTCGACCGTGGCCCACGTGGCTCGAGTCTCGCGCGGGGCGCCGGTGGTCGGGCGAGTCGTGGTTCCCCGCCCGGTCGATTCGGTTCGGGATTATCCGAGCGCGGGTCTGACGCCGTCTCGTCTGGCGACCATCCTGCGCGAGGCGGACGACGGATCGCTGGCCACCGCCATGCAACTGTTCGAGGAAATGGAGGAAAAAGACGCCCATCTGTTCGCGGTGGCCAACATGCGGCGCCTGGCTCTCACCGGACTGGAATGGGAGATCGTGAGCGCCGCCGACGCCCGCCCGGGCCTCGATCGATCGCTCGCCGACGAAGCCGCGGCCTACGCCCGTGACGTTCTTACGGGGATCGATTCGTTCGACGAGACGTTGCAACACCTGTCGCTGGCCATCGGGCGCAATATTTCCTTGGCTGAGGTTGTGTGGGATTTCGATCACGGGGAATTGCGGCCCGTGGAACTGGCGGCGGTGGATTTCACGCGGATTGTTTTCGACGAATTGGACCGCCCGCGCGTTCTCACGGACGACCATCCGCGCGACGGAATCGAGATCAGCCCGAACAAGTTCATCGTCCACACCCCGCACAGCGTCTCGGGGCATCCGCAGCGCGGGGGGCTGCTGCGGGTGACTGCGATGGTGTACCTGGCCAAGAACCTGGCGCTGAAGGACTGGATGATCTTCGCGGAGGTGTTCGGAATGCCGGTGCGGATCGCCCGGTATGAACCCTCGGCGACTCCCGAGGAAAAGCGCGAACTGCTTCGGATGTTGGAAACGCGGGGCAGCAACGCCGTGGGGATCTTCAGTCGAGCGGTCGAACTGCAAGTGATCGAGGCCAATCGTGGCACGGGCGGTCCGCCGTATGAGCGGCTCATCGAATTCCTCAACCGGGAGATGAGCAAGGCGTGGCTGGGTCAGACGCTGACCACGGACATCAGCGGGCAGAGCGGGTCGGTCGCGGCGACACAGGTGCATGAGCAGGTTCGGCAAGACGTCCTGGCCGACGACATCGCGAAAGAGGCGCGGACGATCCGCCGGGATCTGCTCGGACCGATCACGCAGCTGCGATTCGGTCCGGATGCGCCGGTTCCGTATTTCCGGCGCAAGTTGCGGCAAGTCGCGACGGCGCGGGAGCTGGCCGACTTGCTCGACTCGGCGGTGAATCGGCTGGGGATGCGGGTGCCGCAAAGTTGGGTTCATGAGCGGTTGGGAATGCCGCGAGCGGGGAATGGCGAGGCGGCGCTCGTGAGAAACCTCGAAAACAACAGCGCCAATGGGTGATCGATGGATTTTGGGATTCCTCCGACCGGGGCAGGCGTTGTTTGGATATCGAGGAAGAAAAAAGGCACGACGTAGCCATAGAAATGCGTCAGTCATGGGAATTGTTGTGCGGCCGAGAATTGAGGGGAAGTGATGAATACCAAATTGCCAATCGACTTCGAAACAGATGGGACATCAACTGAAGTGCGGGCGTTGCAATCGGCGAGTCTGGCGGGTGGGGCGGTGCCGCGGCGGGTGTTGTTGGCGCCGTGGGGGCGCGTCGAGAGCACGCACGGAAGCTTCGTGGTGGACGACGAATCGGCGCGGCTGGCCATTGAGGCCTTTGAAGCCCACGGCACGGACCTGCCCATCGACTACGAGCATCAGACGCTGGGGGGAGTCTACTCGTCGCCGAATGGGCAGGCGCCCGCCGCGGGATGGATCAAACGCGTCGAGGCGGTGCCGGGCGTCGGACTGCTCGCGGACATCGAATGGACCGAACAGGGCGAGCGAATGTTGGGCGCGAAGGAGTATCGCTATCTGTCGCCGGTGGCGGTGATCCGGAAGACGGATCGGCGATTGATCGCGGTTCATTCGGCGGCGCTGACCAATAAGCCGGCGATCCGGGGGATGGAGGCGATCGTGAATCGGGACAGTTCGCCACCTTCCGCGGCGCCGGTTGGCTCTTCCTTCCCCCCTTACCAAGGGGGGACTGAGGGGGGTCTGGAATCAACATCAAGCGCTGCGGATCGCGTCGCGGGCGACGGCGCGGACGCTGATGTCGCACCGATGGCACTGCTTCGGACAGAGTTGAACATGCCGGAGGAGTCGGAGGTCGAAGAAGTGCTGCTGGCCGCGAGCCGGCGGCTCGTTGCCTTGCGCGAGGAAGCGAATCGCCGGCACGTCGAGCAGCGGATGGAAGAGGCGATTCGGGCGGGAAAGTTGGTCGAGGCCCAGCGGACGTGGGCGGAGGCACTCGTCGCGAGAGAGGAGGGCCTTTTTGACGAATGGCTGCGGACGGCACCGGTGATCGTGCGCACCGGTCGATCGGCGCCGCCGGAGGGTTCAGCGGTGGCCAATGGCGAGCGGAATCGGGCGGCGCGGGCGCGGGCGGAGTATCGATCAAGCCCTTTGCTCGCTCGGCTGACCAGTGAAGAAGCGTATGTCGCGATGGCGGCGGGCGAGGGGCAGAACTGAAAAGACACGGGGAAGCAGAGCTTGAGCGGAAGACACGGGCAAGCAGAGCTTGCCCATGGCACCGACGAAAATCTCTTTTTGACGTTTCGACGTTTATTGGCTTTCTGGAGGATGACACAAGATGGCACTCACCGCGAATCGAGACGTGGACCACTACATTGACCAGGAGCTGCGGACCTTTCAAGTGGCGGCGGCCAAACGCATCTTCAAGGGCGGCTTCGTGGGCTTGACCGCCGCGGGTTACGCCCAGCCGCTGGTGGCGGGCGACCCGTTCGTGGGCATCGCCTACGAAGAAGCGGACAACTCCGCCGGCGCCAACGGGGCCATCTCCGTGCGGGTCTACACGCTCGGTGACTTCGGCTTGGCACTCGGCGCCGCCACGATCGCGCACGTGGGTCGCCCCGTATTCGCTTCGGCGGATGATACCCTGACGTTCACCGGCGCGGGCAACTCCTACGTCGGCCTCGTCCAGGACGTGCCGAGCTCGGGGCAGATCATTCTGCGGATCGACCCGGAGCGGGCCCGGATTAAGACGATCACACATGTCGTCGAGGACTTGGCCGCCGGTGTCGACATTGCCGCGAGGGCCATCCACTCCTTCGACAGTGATGGCTGGATCGTTTCGGCGCGAATCGTGAATCAAGCGACCGCGGCGGCGGGGATCAATGACGCTAATACGTGCGTGGTGACACTGGCCACCGACGCCGGGACGGTCGTGCCACGACGTTCAACACCACGCTGGTATTCCCCGCGGCAAATACCGAGCAGGACATGGGAGCGGTGAGCAACACCCACGCGGAGCCGGGTTACGTGATGACATTGGCTGTCACCAACGGCGCGGCGGCGAACCCAGGACCGTTCTTGGTGTTGGTGGATTATGTGTAGCCACCTGAGCCGCGGGCTTCAGCCCGCGCGATGGACCGAATGAGTGGGGTAGGGCAGGTCATTGACCTGCCGATCAATCGATGCAAACCAACGCCCGAAAGGAGCATTCTTCATGGCGATTATCAATACCGGTCTTTTGACCAAAGGCTTGAAAAGCGAGTTTTTCAGCCGGTTCAACGCGGCGACGACGTTTTACCAGGATTTGGCGACGCGGATTGAATCCAGTTCGGACAGTGAAACCTACAAATGGCTGGGATCGGTGCCGCGCATGCGCGAATGGGGCACGGGCCGACTGGCCAAAGGACTGGGAACCGAGTCGTACTCGGTGGAGAACCTGAAATACGAATCGACCTTGGAGGTCGATCGAGATGAAATCTCGGATGACAAGACAGGCCAGATTCGGATTCGCGTGGCGGAGCTGGCCGATCGCGCCGCGTCGCACAAGGATTATTTGCTCGCCCAACTGCTGATCAACAGTGAGACGGCGGGTTTCCATAGCTACGACGGCGTGACCTTCGTCAGCGACAGTCATCAATCGGGCCAGTCCGGCGTGCAGAGCAACAAGCTCACCAGCGAAGCGATCAACGTCGACGACCCGACCACGGAGGAGTTCAAGGCCGCGATGAAGCTGGCGATCGGAACGATGCTGGGCTTCAAGGATGATCAAGGTGAGCCGATGGCCCTCTCCGCGACGGGATTGATCTGCATCGTGCCGACGACGATGTATCTGGCGGCTCTTGAGGCGGTGAACGCGACGATGGTGAGCAGCACGTCGAACGTACTGTCCGGCGCGGCGCGGGTGATCTCGTTCCCGTGGCTGACGAACCTGAGCAAATGGTACTTGATGAAGACGAACGGGGTCATCCGCCCATTCATTTTCCAGGACCGCGAGCCCGTGGAGTTCACGGCCCTCACCGAGGAAAGCGACGAAGGCTTCCGTCGCGAGAAGTTCCTGTATGGCGTGCGGGCGCGGTATCGACTGGCTTATGGATATTGGCAGTTCGCGGTGCGGGTGGACTTCACATAATCGAGCAAGAGGTGCGAAGAGCGAAGATCGAAGACTTCTCGCTTTGCTCTTCGATCTTTGCTCTTCAATTGTGAGGATGAATATGGGTTACATCACCAATACGGACATCCAAACACGCCTCGGTAACTCCACATATGTCCAACTTGCGGACGACAATGGCGATGGCACGGCCGATGCGGCCATTGTGGATGAAGCCCGCCTCGCCGCGGAAGGAGAGGTGAATGGCTATCTGGCTCGGCGGTACCCAGTACCCATTGACGTGGTCGAGCATTCAGAACTGGCCACTGTGCTTAAGTCGGTGACGCTCGATCTGGCGGAATATCGGTTGAGAACGCGTCGCCCACCCGTGCCGGGGGATGTCATTCGCCGGCGACAGGAGACGGCGGAATGGCTGAAGGGAGTAGCCGAGGGGCGGATCGCGTTGCCGTCGGCGAGTCAGATTGGTTCCAACACCGCGATGGGCATCGTTGCGAGTAGTCATGGCGCGGAGCGCCTGCTCTCCCGTGAGGAACTGGAGTCGCATTAGGATGGATTATCATGCCTACTGCTGATCGAACGACTGTGCGAGCAGCCCTTGATGAACTGCTCAACAAGCTGCGGGTGAATGTAGTGGCCGATCCGCCGACGGCGACCAAGCCGTTTCGCCGCGTGGAGGTCGGAGAATGCAAAGGCGAGGAGTTCTCGCGGCCATTTCTCTCGTTGTACCTCACGCGAGTGCGCCCCGTCGGCGCGGTGGACAACGATCGGATCATGGAGGCGACGATGAAGCTGGCCATGTTCACGGACGTCACTGATTCCGATCCTCACCCGTCCATGTTGGACAAGATCGGCGCCGTGGAGGATTACCTCGACGGTATTGTGGACACCGGCGTGATTGATGGGGCGGAGGGGTTCGACGACCGCGTGTGGGAATTTGAATATCCGCTCACGACCAGTGGTGCGCGGTTGGCATCGGCCAGCGCCACCCAGACGTTTGTGGTGAAAGTAAGTCGCGGACAAAACCGCGTGGAGACGTAACCCCGCGGCTCAGGAGGGAGAATTCATGATCTGGATATTAGCCACCCGCGGCGCGAGCACCAAGCTCCGATCGAATCCGTTCACGGAGACAATCATCGAGGGGGTCCACAGCGTGGTGTACAAGCCGGGAATCGAGCCGGTACCGGTGACGGGCGATGACACCGCGGTGGGAGAGCTGGGAACGTTTACTCGCGGACTGCACCGGATTTCAGGCGTCGTGTTTTCTCATCACGGGTCCGTCGCGGAGGCCCTCTTTGGAATCACCAGTCCGATCGATCTGATCATTCGATATCGAGCGAGCGCACAAAGGAGGAAACGGACACTGTCGGATGTGGTTTTCGTGGGGGATGCCATGGTCACCGTGCCGGGGTTGAACGCCGGAGTTTCGGAACTGATCGGCGTTCCCTTCCGCGTGCAGATTCCGGAGGGGGATACACTGGCCGATCACGTCGTGGACGCCGTGGAGGTTTAATATGCCGAGAGAAACCAGAACCATATTAGAGGCGGCGCAGACCGCGTTCGAGTCGCAGAGCCGGGAGTTGGAGGCGACGCGGGACCGCCAGCTTCGAGCGATCGTAACCCAGACGGCCACGGGAACAGGGAACATCAATCATACGTTTGGATTGGATCGCAAGTTCCGTCTGGTGTTCGTGCGCTGCCATTTCGCCGGCGGAGTTGGTACGGCCTCCTTCAAACTGTCGAACGATTCGGCGAACGGCTCCGCGTATGACACACGGCTGTTCACGATCAGCCAGGCGGGCGTAAACAAGGACGTGAATCTGCGGATCGGCGGCGGCGACGCGGATGATCCTTCGGCGTGGACGTTCCAAAGCGCCGATGCATTGCGGATCGAATGGACCAACCCGGACAGCGGAGACATGACGTGGGGGTTGGAAGTGGGACTCGCAATGGCGGCATAACTAGAGACTAGAGACTGGAAACTGGAAACTGGAAACTGGAAACTGGAAACTGGAAACTAGAAGAGGGAAGGGAGATTAGGCATGCCCAAGACATTTACTGATGATGTGGCGGCGGCGTTTCCGAGTTCGATCGTGGGGCCGTTGTTGATCACGGACCCCGAGGACCACGATAGTTGGATCAAGATCGACCCGGAGTCGGCGCGGATCGAGGGCGCGGGAACGGCAAGGCCCACGCGCAAGATCATCGCGGCTTATTCGCGGGCGTATTCGTCGGTGACGGCCAGCTTCATCGGCGTGGTCATGCCCGCGAATTACGTGACCGCCGTTACCACGGGCGGCTTCCATACGGTGCCGTTCCCGATTCCGAGTGACATGGACTTGACACAACCGGTGCACGCGAAGGTGTTGATTACGCCGCTCAGCGACGACACCGGCAGCGGGGAAGTGGTCCGGCTTTCGCTGGCCACCACCTATTTCAAGGCCGGCGAGGCGGCCAACGAATCGACGGTCACTTATGACTGGACGGCTCCGACGAACTGGAGCGCGAACGACCCACGGCTGGTCTTGATCGACGACGGCAACGGGCGCACGTTCGCGGGGAACACCTTCGAAGCCGGCGATTACGTGGGGCTGCGGATCTCGCGGGTCGGCGCGGCCGCGGAGGACACGTTCGACAAGAGCGTGAGATTCGCGGATTTCGTCATTTTCGAATATGCGGCGAAGAATTGGTGATCATTCGCAACCCGAATTGGACTTTGGGGTAGAACGGGGCAAGAATCGAGTGGATGGTCGGGCCGAAATCACAAGTCCTTTCGGAGCCAGTACCATGGCCAGGCGGAAAACGACCTTTGCTCTGCTTCTGGTCGCAATCGCGACGTTGCTCACATTAGGCCCCGCACGGTCGGGCGCACGCCCCCGGGTCGCGAATCCCGACGTTCACGTGCAAGGGCTCTTGGCTCGGATCGAGGAGCTTGAGACCCAGGTTGCCGAGATGTCGACCCGTCTGGCTTTGCTCGAGCGTTTGGAACCCAGGCTTGCGAATGCCGAACAGGAATCTGTCTCTTGGGAAGTGGCGAAGGGACTCAAGGCCGATCCCGCGGCGCTCGCGGCCATTCCCCTTCCCGTGCGGTGGACCGTTGAGGAAGTGGACGTCTATATCGGCCGCATCCTGGACGAATCGAGCCGCGGGCATCACTTTTTCGAGGACGACGTTCAGATTCGCATGCTCGCGGACGTCGGACCGGAATTTCTCGATCGCCTGCTTGAGGCGCTGGGGACGCGAACAGGTGTGGCAGATGGTCACCTCGATGCGGCCATTGCTATTGTCGCGCGGCCAGAGGATCGAGAGTTGATTCTAGGGTTTCTTCCGTTTCATCCTCCGCTGGCGAGTATCGTGACTCGTTATGGCTGGGAGGACGAGGCGTTCGAGACCCTGCTCGCGGGATTGTATCGGGACGTTCATCTGTCGACCGAGTGGTTGCGGGCGGTTGCGAAATACGGCGATCCGCGAGTTGACGAGGGCCTACATCATTACTTGGTTCACGGGAATAATTCGTACAGCGCGTATCACGTGCTTCGCGAATTGCAACACCCGGATCTGTCGGCGATGGTGGCTGAGGCATGGGCGGCGCGGAAATCGAAGCCCTTCGACGACGCGCGATGGTTCGCACAATTCGCGGCGGCGCACGGTCACTTCGATGCCCTGGAGCTGCTGGCGCGTTCCGCGATGACGAATGAGGGAGAAACCTGCTACCGGCAGGACGCCGAAGAAAAGCTTCGCATCTTGGTGAATATGGATGCTCCGGCGGCGGAGATTGCGGCGATGATCATCGAGGACGTCGGCGCATTTCGTTACGATCCGGAAACACAACGATACTTTCTCGAGTAAGGATGGCTTCGAAACTCGGCGGACAAGAGCACGCGGACTATGTTCGCCTAGGAGCAACGCGGGAATCGCGAGTCAATTGCCGAAGGCATTTTGCAATACTGCGAAATCGGCGAGCGAGACGCCGCCATTTTCATCCAGGTCCATGTGAACGCAACTGCTCGGCACGTTGCCGCCGGGTCCGGTGAGGCAGTCGACGAAGGCTGCGTAATTTTCCTGATCGACGTCGCCGTCCGCGTCTCCGTCGCCCGGCCGCGTTCGGATGCGCAGTACCAATCCAGTTGTCCCGAACGGGGTGCCCGTTCCGTTCACCATGGCGTAGATTTCGCCGCGGCTGTCTTCACCCATCCCCAGAAGGGAGAACCCGAGTTCGTCTTGCCCGACGAGCGGAAATTCGTGGATCACGTCTCCGTCATCGAGGTAGAAGAGGCGGCCGTCATTGCTGGACGTCCGAGCGAACTCGCCGAAGACATATTTGCCCTGCAGCGGCGGAACGCGAAATCCGCGATAGACGAATCCGCCGACGACGGCAATGCCTTCGTCGTGATCATATTGGGCGATGGGATCGATCAATTCAGCGGGCAATTGAATGGGATGATCGGTCACGTATCCGGGCAAATTGCCGTTGAAAATGAAGGGGAACGAGCCTTCCTTGTGCCGCCAGCCGTAATTGCCGCCGGAGGCGACGACGTTGATTTCCTCGATGTGGTTCTGCCCGACGTCGCCGGTGTAGAGCTCGCCGGTCATTGAATCGAAGGACAACCGGAAAGGATTGCGGAAGCCGTAGGCGTAAATCTCGTCCAGTCCGGGCTGACCGACAAACGGATTGCCGGCGGGAATGCCGTACTCGCCGTTCGCGGAGTCCGCGCCGTCGGGGTCGATTCGGATGATCGAGCCCAGAATCGTTGCGTTGTTCTGGCCGTTGCCGCCGCAGCCATGTCCGACGATCGGCACGCCGAGGGACATCCCGTCGTCGCGATCATCGCGTGCGCCGCCGTCGCCGAGCGAAATGTAAAGCATTTCGTCGGGCCCGAAGACCATGCCCCCCGCGTTGTGGTTGAATTGCGGCTTATCGATGCGCAGCAGTTCCCGCGCGCTGCCCGGATCGACCACCGACTTCGGATTGCCCGGATCCGGTACGACCCATTCCAAGATAACGGACTGATGATTGGGTGAGACACCCATGGGCATGGTCGTGAAGTCGGGAGCGGCGGTTGCCGGCTCGGAGGCATAGGTGTAGAGCTTGCCGTTCTCCATGTAGTCGGGGTGGAAGGCGAAGCCCAGGAAACCTCGTTCGTCGAACGAGTTGGGGCCGCCAATGCCCAGCGATACGAGACGACTGCTCACGTCGAGAAAGACGGTGCCGGGCTGGCCGGCGGAGTATGGGCCGCCGGCAATTGGGAAGACCCAAAGCGTTCCGTTTTGGTCGTTGACGAAGAGCCGACTTTCGTCCTCGCTGGGGGATGCGCCCCAATTGGGCGCGGTGAGGTCCGTGGCCAGCGCTTCGAGCCGGATGTGGATGTCTCCCGTCGCGAGCGGGGCGGGGAAGGGATCATCCAGCGGCAGAGGCGCCACCCGGCCGCGGATTTCCCCACCGGAGTGCATGGTACTGTGAACATTGACGTACCACAGGCCGGCCATCAAGTCGGCCGCTTGCTGCTCGGTGAGAATCTGTGAGCCCACCTTCGGGCTTCCGAGCGGCAGATGAATGATCGGCGACGCGTTCGCGCATGGCCCCGCCGGACCATGGAAGTGAGCGGCGTTTTCAGGCGCCAACAGGCCCTGAAACTCGATGTGCCAACTCAACTCGCGTGTCGCGGCATCGAAGGTGGCTGTGCCAGTCCCCGTGGCGGGCGTACTGACGGGCGAATTCTCCTGAAAACCGTCGAGATTAATGATGAAATCAACCGGCCCGGCCTGAACGTTGATTATGCCGATCATTCCCTCGCCGCAGTGCGGTTCGCAAAAATACGGAATCTGCGAGACGTCCGCGGGTACCGGGAATTCGTGCATGGGATCGTGTTCCGAGATCGGCTCGTCGAAGTGTTTGCCGTCATGAGCGCAATTCGTGCCACTGGTCACCGTGTGGTGTCCGCCCTCCCACACCCAGCGAATCGTGTCACCGGGCGCCGCGTTCACGACGGGCGGGTCGAAGGAGAAATCGCGGACGCCGATCTCGTGGATCTCAGAACGAGCCGGCACAACGATCAACGCGGTTAAGACCAATTCAAGTGCCCACGTTCGCATGTTCATATGTCAACCCTCCCCTGTTATTGAGCCCCCGATAGGAAGCGCTCCGCGCAGACCGTCAGCGCGGGAGGCCTTGAGACCGCTCAATGTCCCCACATACTCAATGTTTACGCGACAGCAGGCGATTGCGATGAATTTTTGTTTAGGTGAGTTTGATTACGGGTGGGTTGCTCGTCCGGTACAGGCGGCGATGCCGGATTTTCCAGCACCTTCAACTCCGGGGACGCGCTCGCCGTCGACGAAGCCCCAGACGCAATGCCCGTCTAGCGGCGAGCGGCGCTACACCCCGTCACCCCTTCGGAGCGATGCACATAAGGCTATTGCTCGGTCTGGGCTTCGGGTTCCATCGCGGCGAAGAGGCCGTCGAGCAGGCCGGTGAGGACGAGATCGGCGCCTTGATGAACGGCGGGGAGTGCAGCGGCGCGGAAATCGCGACCGAACTCGCACCCGCCGGTCAGGCCGGTCATCAGGATCAAGCCGATGCCGGCGACCCGGCGGATGGGGTAATGATTACCTTGGCTCATGGGAACTCCTCCTGGTTCGGGCGCCGCGGAATGAACACTCCATTCAGTGCCATCAATTGGCACCGTTGTTCACTCGCCGAACGGATGGCGGTCGGCGCCGCCTGTTTGGCTATCGGTGAAGCCCCGAGGAAAAAATGAGCGTTTGAGCGCTCGCGCACTGAATGCGCGTAGCGGGCCGAAATGGCGCTCAAAGAATCGCATGGCCACGCAACCGTGGGACATGCCACGCAGCCTCCGTGCCGTCCTATTTCTTCGCCTTTTTCGCGGCGCGTTTTTTAGACTTCGCCTTCATGCTGTTCTTGGTACCACGTTTCCCGCCCATGGCCTGTCCGCGCTTGCCGCCCTTGTGGCCACGGACTTCGCCCGGCGTGGATCCCCATTCTTCGCCCTTACGCGGGTGCTGGCCCTCTTGACCCGGGCCGGGCTGAGTATCGAAGTATTCCAAGTTGCTCTTCCAGGCTTCCTTGCCGGTGTTGTGGCCCTGTTGCGTGCCTTTTTGTTGATGGCTCTGCTTAGCTGCCTCGCCCTTCACAACTTTAACGGTGGATCGTTTGGCCATGATTGCTGTCCCCATGATCTTGTGACGCGCGATCATGTACCGCGCGTCGCCGCTTTGAAAAACCAATCTGCTAAACGCTATCCCCTTGGGAGTCCGCAGGCAAGGTGAGGGTTGCGTGGGTGAGGGACAAAAAGAGATTCCATAGACATCGATGTCGGGGTGTACGATGCTTCGATCGTAAGCCCGCTGAAGCGCCGGAAAGAAACGGACTTTTTCCTTTGACCAACCACCGACCTTGGTGTAGATTTTGAGACGTGTTGTGGGTTCGTTAGCACGACTCATGGATGAAGTCGTGGGGTGGCGGGGCCTATCACGGCTGCGTTGCTCTTTTCAGACGTTCAACTTCCCCAAGGAAGGCTAGCACTTCCGTTTCTTAGTTTTCTTGCGCTTTGACCTCGCGCCTTTGATCGGCGTTTGAAGCGCGCCGCGCAGGGCACATTGAAAGGTAGCTATCGATTGAACGCGACTCCGCCGGACCCGGTTCGGGACCGGGCAGCGTCGCTGGGCGGTCCGACATAGCCCCTGTGGTGAATTGGCACATTTGGCTTGCAGCGGCGAGCGTGCCCGGTTCGACTCCGGGCATGGGCATCGTGCGCGCCCTGAATGCCTTCAAACTTAAAGGGTACAATGGGCAAAGTCAAAACGAGACCTAAAGGATTGGGCGTCCATCATGCTTGTTTATATCGATGAATCAGGTGATACGGGCTTCAAATTCGATCGGAATTCATCCAAGTACTTCACCGTTGCTGCCGTTGTCTTCCCAGATCCCGAATCGGCTGAGTTATGCTCCAAGGCGATTGATCGTCTAGCCGAACGAGTCGGGCGAAGCACAGAGTACAAGTTTTCAGGTACGACGGTGGAGGCGAAAAGCTGCTTTTTTGAGTGCATCCGCAACTTTGACTTTCACTACGCCGCGATGGTAATGAACAAGCCCGCAATGCGAAGCGATGGTTTTCGGCACAAGGACTCTCTGATCAAGTGCACGATTCGATACGTGTTCAGCCATCTGGAATTAGCGAACGCGACCGTGGTAGTAGACAGAAGCGGGAGCCGAGATTTTCGCAGGACGCTTCAGACGTATCTGCGTGGACGCATCCTATTGGCCGATGGATCACAGGTCATTAAGAAGGTTCGCTCCGAGCGGTCACACGCCGATCGACTCGTACAGCTCGCCGATATGGTGTGCGGCGCCGTAGCAAAGTCGTTTGACGACACGAAAGGCGACAAGATGGCGTGGCGGAGAATGATCAAGTCAAAGGAGCGAAAAGTTCAGAAATGGCCATGAAGAAACCCGCAGCCTATCCGTGCGTTCGCACGGCACGCGCACCCGGAGGGTGACAGTTCGGCTAGCGGGGTCTTCGCTACCAATGGTAGCATGTATTCTACTTCGGTCAAGTGCCGGTCTGGTGATAAGTAAGCCGCGTCCCTCGCGCCAACTTTAACGCTGTTTCGGTCCGAAAAGCGTCCGTTCGGTTTTTCTGATGATTCCAGCGAAACGCGAATTCGTCGCAGTAGTGCTGCAAATGCTGCTTTCCGACGTGGTATCCCTCAGAGTCTGTTTCAAAACTCGACATACCGTGCCAGCCTTCGTGACATGAGTTTAATCATGGCAGTGTAGATGAAGCAAAGGGCGTTTTCAGCGTATCGTTCAAAATCTTTTGAGAGCCTGCGGTTTATGCCGAGCCACGCGAAAGTCCGCTCTACAATCCATCGTTTTGGCAACACAACAAAGCCTTTGGCTTGATCGGAGCGTTTAACGATTTCAATGGGCCGTGGGCTGTTGCTTTGGGCTATCGGCCCGGCATAGGCGCCATCGGCGACAACTCTTTCGAGGAACGGGAACCGCGCCGTGATTTTATCCAGAGCCAAAGCTGCGCCGTCACGATCCTGAATACCTGCGGAATGGACGTCAGCTTTACGGATCATGCCGAGAATATCAACAACAATGTGGCGCTTGCGACCTTTGACATTCTTGCCCGCATCAAAGCCGACATCGCCCCGCGCATCAGGGCCGGTCTTTGTGGATTGCGCGTCAATGATTGCCAGTGTCGGACTTTCCTCCCGCCCTTCGAGATCACGGACGGCCCGGTATAATGCGTCATGGATGCGCTCCCAGGTTCCATCTTTTCGCCAGTCCCTAAAATAGCGGTAAACTGTTTGCCACGGCGGAAAATCCTTGGGCAGCATATCCCACTGGCAACCTGATTGCAGCAAGTAGAAAAGGGCATTGATCGCAGACTTCAAACATGTTGTGCGCGGACGGCCTGTTTCAGCAGGCGGCGGCAGGAGCGGCTTGATTTTCTTCCATTCCGCATCTGTCATATCGCTTGTGTAGCCTTGGCGGTCACGGGCATACTGTTTGCGAGTGTCGGGTGTCCATACCATATGACCCTCCTTGTTAAGCTTCGAACACTTACAAGTGAATCAAAAGGATAGCCCGCACTCAACCTTTAAAAAGTTTGAGTAAGCAGGTAGAGAAAAATGGACATTCGATACGGACAGGCAAGCGATTTTGAGTGGCTTCAAGAGCATGATAAGCATGTCAATGCTGAATGGATCAGCAGGTGCCTGCATCATGGTGAATATATCCTTGCGGCAGACGAGCAGAACAGAAAAGGGTTTCTGCGTTTCAGCATGTTTTGGGGCAATATCCCCTACATGGATTTAATCTGGGTATTGAAAAATTATAGGCAGCATGGCGTTGGCAGCGGCTTGTTTTCATTTTGGGAGAAAGAAATGAAAAAGCGCGGAACAAAGACGTTGATGACCTCTTCTATGATGGATGAACCAGAGCCGCAGGTATGGCACAAACGAAATGGTTTCAAAGAGTGCGGTCAACTAACCTTTGGTCAAGAACAACCAACGCCGGAAGTGTTTTTTGTAAAAGATTTAAAATGAGTTTTGAAAAAGACACTCAGGCAAGGATGTCGCGGGCGGCGCCGACCGTCAGGCGGATGGCCACGAAGGAAAGCAGGATGAAAAATGCGACTTTGATCGCACGGAGCGGAAGTCGATGCGTCCCGCGGCTGCCGAAGAAGCTGCCGATCATGGCCGTCGGGATGAGGACGAGGGCGAGGCCGAACGATTCGAGCGTACCGCGGTGGTCGACGTAGTACGCGTAGTTTTTGATCGACGCCCCGAGCAGGCTGGTGGGAATGATGAGGGCGGCGGAGTTGGCGATGGCGTTGCGGATCGGCAGGTGGAGGAAGCGTCGTTGGAGCGGGACGGCCAGGGCTCCGCCGCCGATGCCGAGCAGCCCGCCGACCAGCCCGGCGGGAATGGCCACGATGGCGGACAACGACCAGGTGAGCCGGGTGATCGATCGGGATTCAGGTTGCGGCCGGGCGGTCGAACCGTATGGATTCATGGTGTCGATCGGCGGGCGCCAGCGAAAAAGACGGTAGATGTCATAGGCGCACATGGCCAGCAGGAACAGGCCGAATATGCCCCGCAGATACGCCTCGCCCGAGCCGGCGAAGAACGGAAGTTCACTGAGGGCGACGCCGGCGATCATGCCCGCACTGGCCAGTGGGATCAGCCGAGCGACGGTGGCGCCGTCAACGGCCCCCGCGCGGCGATGCTGGAGGACGGCGGGCACGACGACAAAGAAGTTCACGATCATGGCCGCCGCTTGATAGAGGTGTTGGTTGGCGCCGAACATCTCGGTCATGGCCGGAATCATGATCACGCTGCCGCCGATGCCGAGCATTCCACCGACGATGCCGGCGGCAAGACCGATGAAGACGAGTTCGACGATTTGGAGTTCGGTCACGAACGAATAATAAGAGAAGAAAGGCACGAAGGCACGAAGCGAAGACATGAGGGCCGTGTGCCACTGCTCTTGAGCAGTGATCGATTTGATCGGGATGCCATGGGCAAGCTCTGCTTGCCCGTGCCCTCCGCGACTCCAATGGATAGGTCCTCTTCGCGGAGCTTTTTCCTCCCCTTCGTGCCTCCGTGCCTCCGTGCCGTCCTACACGATGAGCATCGCATCCCCATAGCTGTAGAACCGGTAACGGCGCTCGATGGCATGCGCATAGGCCTGCCGCGTCAGTTCAATCCCGGCGCAGGCCATGACCAGGGCGAGGAGGGTGCTGCGCGGAAGATGGAAATTGGTCATCAGGGCGTCGACGGCGCGGAACTGGTAGGGTGGATAGATGAAAATGTTGGTGGAGCCGTAGCCGGGGCGGAGGGTTATGTCACGACCCGTTGCGTCATTGGCACGGGCAAGCTGCGCTTGCCCATGGCACCCACCACTTGTGGACTCGAGAACACGAACAGTCGTGGTGCCGACGGCGACGATGCGGCCGCCGCGCTCGCGGCATGAGAGAACGGCTTCGGCGGTTTCATGTGACAGGTGGTAATGTTCCTCGTGCATGACGTGTTGTGACAGGTCGTTGGCACTGATCGGCTTGAACGTGCCGAGGCCGACGTGCAGCGTGAGGTAGGCGGTCTCGATGCCGGCGGCGCGGAGGCGGTCGAGCAGTTCGGGCGTGAAATGAAGCCCCGCCGTCGGCGCGGCCACCGCCCCGAGGACAGACGCGTAGACGGTCTGATACCGCTCGCGGTCGTGCGTTTCGATGTTCGATGGCTCGGTGTCGCGATGAATGTAGGGCGGCAACGGGGCGTGGCCAATGCGATCGAGCAACTCGGCGGCGGTGAGATCTGTGTCGACCGAGCCTCGCCAACGGCCTTCGCCGATAGATTCAGTCAGGCGCAGCGTCGCCGTGGTGAGTCCATGGGGATCGGTGAGTTGGAGCGATTCGCCGATGCGCAGTCGGCGGGACCGTTCGAGCATCACGAGCCACTGCCTGGGCGAACTTTCAGAAAGGAACAGGCCGGGAATGACGGCTCCCGTGGCGCGGCGGGCGGTGAACCTGGCGGGGATCACGCGGGTGTTGTTGAGGACGAGGAGGTCGTTGGGTTTGAGAAATCGCGGCAGGTCGGCAACGGTCGCATCGGCGAATGATTGCGTGGCGCGATCGACGACCAGAAGCCGCGCCCGATCGCGGCGTTCGATCGGCTGCTGGGCGATGAGTTCGGGCGGGAGATCGTAATCGAGGGCGGAGATGGGGAACGGTGGACGGGCGGTTGCATGAGAGGGCGTCATGGAAAAGTGATTGTCGATTGTCGATTGTCGATTGTCGATTGGTGCGCAGGACCATTGGCACGCCGAGGATGGGCGAAGTACAATTCGCGGGGTTGAGTGACCGAGGGCCGCATCACGACCCGCGACTGGCCACGAGGTGCCGATCCGATGCCGTTTCATCTCTACAAATCCTGGAACGAAGGTGAACCGCCGCGCTGGTTCGGCGTGCGGATCGAGTTTGAGGACGATCGCTGGGTGGCGACATGTCAGGAATCCAACGCGGCAGGCGAGGAACTGGGCGTGGCCACGGCGGTGGCTCCGAAGTTCTACGGGGTGACCGCGGAGCAGGCCCACCGCCGGATGGTGGAGGCGTTGGAGAACACCTACGACGAGGTCGCGCCGGCGAGCGCGGGGGTTTGAGCCGGATGCGAGCCCACATCACCCTTTTTCCCTGGGACGTGCTTGATGAGCGGGCGGACGCGGTCCTGGACCGGCTTCAGGGCGAAGTTGGTGCGACGGGGGTGACACTGTGGGCCGCGTGCCCGGAGGTCATGCTGTGGCGGGCGCGGGAGGTCGAGCCGCGCATGGTCCGGTTTGAAGGCGGCTTGTTGTTCGCCCCGAGCATGGAACGGTTTGACGCCACGCGGGTCAAGCCGGTAGTTTCGACCCGGTGGCGGAGTCACGACGCTCCGGCGGCGATGACCGAGCGCTGCGCGGCTCGCGGATTGACGTTGCGGCTGATGATCTCCGCGTCGCGGATCGGGCGACTCGCGGAAAAGTATCCGGAGACGGCCACCAAGAACGCACTGGACGACGCATCCCAGCGGAGCGTTTGCCTGAATCATCCCGACGTGCGGGAGTTCCTGCGCGGCTCGGTCTTGGACATTTCGAGGCGATACCCATCGGCCGGATTGGTGGTGACGGATTTCACGTCATCGTGGAGCGACGCGGTCGATGACCGTTGGCTCGCGTCCGTGCCACTCGATGACACGGACCGGTTCCTCTTGTCGATTTGTTTCTGCGAATCGTGCCGGCAGGGCGCGATGAAGGCGGAGTTGGACCCGGCCGGTGTACATCGCTGCGTGAACGTGCTGCTGTCACGCCGGTGCGCGGGAAAGAGCGGGCCGGCTTGGTCGATCCAGGGGTTGTTGGAGGAGCATGCGCCGCTGCGAGCGTACGTGGGGTGGCAATCGAACGAACTCGGTATCTTGTGGCGCGGCCTCGCCGAATCCCACGGAGGTGAATTCGTCCGTGATCGACCGCTTCGGCGGCCACTCGCGATGCAATCAGCAGCACCGTCAGGCACGGTCGTATCCACCATCGTCGAATCGCTCGAAGAGTTGCCAGAGGCCATTTCGGACACGGGATTAGGTGGCGAGTTGCGATTCGCATCGGAGCTGACCACGAGGGCGGACGCCGCGGACTTGGTCCGAGCGACTTCGATGGCCGTGGAACGGGGGGTCGTCGGCGTGACGTTCGATACATGGTCGTTGTGGTCGAACGAGGCGCTCGATTCGGTACGCCAGGCCATTCGCTATGCCCGCCGGGTAAGGGCGTGACCACGGCGGAGCACCCCGAGCCGCGCGGCTTCAGCCCGCGCGATACGACGCTCTTCGATCTTCCCACCTCGTTCCTCGATCAAAGCCGGACTTCTCTAAGCATCTCGAGCACGGTTTGATTCGACGGCAGCCCTGGCCGCATCAGGCCGATCTCCTCCACCGTCAGCCACCGGGCATCGGCGATTTCCGCGGCGTTGGGGCGCAGCGGCGCCGCCTCGCTCATCCGCGCCAGCCACACGGCCAGGATGTAATTAGAATCATGCACGCGAACCGCGCCGAGCCGGCGGAAGGGTTCGACGATGACGCCGAGTTCCTCGTGAATCTCGCGGATGACGGCCCGACGGGAATTTTCGCCGGGTTCGAGGTGCCCGCCGGGAAAACACCAGCACCCGCCGCGGCGAAGATGGGCGGCCCGCTGGATGAGCAGGAACGCCTGCTCGCGGGGGATGATGCCGATGACTCCGCGCCGGACGCTAATGTGACCCGATGTCGGCGAACGGTTGACCATGGAGTAGCGGTCCCGATCGATGATCGCGCGGCGATTATCAAACAGCGATTAGTGTCCGTTTGAGTAGGATCAGCACACTCTTAAGGCCGTTTCAACGGCCTTTCGCCGCCGAAGGCGGCATTCAGACCAGCCGTTTACAGCTGGTTAACGGCAACCCATGATCCCATTTCTGAGCCCCTTTTAACGGGCTTCCATCGATCCGCATGTAATGCAACGGGCGTAGTTGTATTATGCGCCACGAGGCTCAGACGTGAAAGAACAATTAGAGGGTTCGCGAGATCGAATCGGCGGGATCGTCCTCTGCGGCGGAATGAGCCGGCGAATGGGCACGTCGAAAGCGTCGCTCATGTTGGAAGGCGAGACCCTCCTCGCCCGAACCGTGCGCATCGTTGGCTCGGCCGTCTCCCGAGTCGTGGTGGCCAGTCGCGTTGGACGGTCCCTGCCGGAGCTGCCAGGAGATGTCGAAATCGTTCACGATCGCCGTGGCCACGAAGGCCCGCTGGCCGGGCTGGCGAGCGGACTCGGGGCATTGGCATTGGCCTGCGCGCCTGGTGCGTCGCCTGCTCCCGCGTCCCTCCTTACCAAAGGGGGACTACAGGGGGGTTCTTATCTGGCAGGCGGAGCCGAGAGTGGGTCTGGGGAGTTGTCG
>Ga0137431_1000035_pt1 | contig 79193 bp, 62 predicted proteins | sample EasRivERMZT800_2_FD_104646 | JGI IMG/M metagenome (GOLD analysis project Ga0137431, IMG submission 104646) | Soil microbial communities from meander-bound floodplain in the East River, Colorado, USA - East River MetaG ERMZT800_2 | ecosystem: Environmental > Terrestrial > Soil > Floodplain ... | reverse complement strand
GAACAGCGTCGCGTGGGAGCCGGTGCTCCTCTCCGGCTCGCCGGGTGGAACTTGGGCTTTCGACATCGGCGCCTCCGATACCCGGATCGGCCCGGCGATCGAAGGCTGGCCAGGCGCCTTAAGGACCACCATCCCTTCGCAGCCCACGGACGATGGCCGTTGCATTCTCGGGGTGCGCACCTCGGACAACGGTAACGGCACCTGGCACTACGAGTACGTTTTGTACAACCACGACATGGATCGCCAGGTGGGCGCGTTCATCGTACCGGTCGCCGTTTCGACGACCGTCACAAACGTAGGGTTTCATGCGGTCGAGTCGAACAACGAAGGCTATTCCAACGCCCCCTGGACCTGGACGCGGGCGGGCGGCTCGATGGCCTGGGCCACCGAAGCTCACTCGGTCAACCCGACGGCCAACTCCCTGCGATGGGGAACGGCCTACAGTTTTCGTTTCGATGCCGACGCGGCGCCTGTCAACACAACGGTGACATTGGGCTTGTTCAAGCCCGGCACGCCCGCCGCCCTAAGCGGGGCGACGCTCGGCCCGACCGGCCCGGCGTCGATCCCGGCGATATCGGGTACGGGTCTCATGATTCTGATTGGCTTAGTGATGTTGTGCGGGGCGTTCGTCCTCGGCCGCTCCCCGACGGCGGAAATCGAACAGCCCAACGAGAAGTAACCGAGGAACAAGCAAGCAATTCTGGGTACTGGTATCGTTTGCCGGCGCTCAGAGCCGCGACCGTGAGGGAGCGGGCTTTTCAGCCCCGCGAACGACAAGACCGCTTGCTCACGCGCGCGGCTCCGAACAAACTCATGCCACGCTCATGTTTTCCGCGTCAGGTAGACGTCGTACCTCGTATTGGTTCCTTCAAAGCTCATGTCAGGGTCAGGTGCCAGCGGGGGGGCGTGGCGGTGGCGCTTGACCACCACGCGGCTAGGTGCGCAGCGGCGGGCGAGAACAAACAGCTCATTCGCGTCCGGGTCGTCGCCCACCAGCATTCGGCAAACGCGGATTTCCACCTTGCTCAGCGCGGATTTGCGTTCGTGGGCGTACATCGGATCGAGATAGATGACATCCGGACGCATTGAAAGAATCGCCGATCGCTCGCCGTCCCGGTTCGAAACCCACCCCGCAAGCACATCTCGGGCGTCGGCCTGAACGAGCGTGATGCGATCAAGAATGTCCGTCAACCGGGCGTCGCCCGCGCCCCGAGCGCGGTCAAGGGCATCCGCCAGCAACGCGGCCAGCACCGCCGAGCGTTCGATGGCCACAACGGTGCAGCCCAGACACGCGAGCAAAAACGTGTCGCGCCCCCACCCGGCGGTCGCATCGAGAACATTCGTGTGCCCGGCGCGAATGCCGATCGCCCGAGCGATGGGCTGCTTGCGGCTCACGCCGGTGAGGCGGCGACGGGCAAGGGGACCGGCGGCGAAGTCAACCCTGATCGGCCGAGCGTTCCGCCGTGTGAGTTCGCGCAGTTCGAGACCACGGGCGGTCACCACGAGCAACAAATCGGACCCGGCGGCGGCCGCGGGGGCATCATCGATCAACGGTACATCAAGCGACCGCGCCAGGTCCATGGCCCGAGATCGCAACGACACATCGGTTCCGTCGAAAGCAACCCCAATCGATGGGGAATTGGATGTCGAATTGCTTCTCGTCATCTATTATTGGCATGATAGCCGAGTTGATTGATGCACCACCACGGCACCAAGACCAAGAAAAATGCCGGTACTGGTATCGTTTGGACCGAGCCGCGCGCGTAAGCAGGCGGTTTTGCCATTTGTCGGGGCGCGTGGCATGGTCCACGCTTGCGTGGCCATGCGTCGCAGCTCGTAGGGGTTTATCTTTAGCGATGGGCAGAGGCGAGGCGGCGCTTCGACCGGCGGGATGGCCGATCGGATACGGCGGGAGCAGTTGAGTCAGGATCTGTCGGCGGGCCCTGGCCAAGAAACCGGTCCAGATCCTCGCGGCGAAAGGCGGTCACGATCCAGATAAAAGCGACCACCATGTAGCTCGTGCCCGTCGAGTGGACCAGAACCTGAGTCATCACCCTCACCACGCGGGTGACTGACGGACCGACCGGGTAAATGAGCATACCCGCCTTGGCGAACTCGTCCACGGTTCGCAGCCACATGCGCAACGCGACAAACACGGTCACCCACACCAGCCCCCAAAGCAGAACTTTCAACCGCCGCGACCATGGGAACGGGGTGGCCAGAATAAGCGCCACCAGAAACGCCGTGACGCGATAGCCGATCGAGATCGCCGAAAAATCAATCTCGCCGCCGATTCGGGTTCGTACATTCTCGACGCGAACCGTCGTGTCCACCTGCTCGCGGCGAGGGCCGTCATAACTCTTGAAGCGCGCCGAGTAATTGTTCCCCATGCGGAAGAACAAGAGATTGCCTTCCGCCCGAAACGCGCTTCGATAGGCGTCCATGAGGATCGGCGCGGGACCCGACCACGGTCCTGGCCAGTGCACGGTCAGCAGCGCGTAGTAAAAGCCGCACAACAGGAACGAAACGATGATTCGGCTAGGTGCCGACATGAGCCGGTGCCCCGGTGCCGGTGCCGACGTCAGCGGGTGCCCTCGAACGTTTGGTCGCCCACCACGCCCACAGCACCCACAGCGCCAACGCCAACGCGACGAAGATCGGTTGCCAGATGTCCACGTGCAAGATGTCAAAGAGGTTTGGCCAATGAATTTTGGCGTAGAACAGGCTGGCGATGCGCAGGAGGTTGAAGAAAGAAATCGCCACGGTCCCCAAGAGAAGGCCCGGTATCTTCAACAGCCACGGAGAGGGAAAAGCGATGACCGCGGCCACGAACAACACCGAGGGTTCGAGGGCGTCGCAGCCGTGTTCGATGTCCACCCCCGTCCGCGGAGAGCTGAGGAAGGTGCCTTGGGCGGTGGCCCCTTCACCGAAAACGTTCAGCAGAGCGGCGGACATGGTGGTTGTGAGCCGCATGTACGGTTTGAGGAACCCCCGGTCCACCCCCGGCAGAAGCGCCAACACATAGAAGCCACCCAACAAGAGCGCGAACAAGCCGACGAATTGAAACACCGGGCGTTTGCCGCGCAGCCACCTCGGCGTCTGCGACGGGTCGCGGGATCGGCCCTGTCCACGAGCGGCGGGAAGGGCCATCGACGCGGGGGGCGGTGTTCTCGGTGTACGTTGAGTCATGGGCGTCATTGTAGCGTCGGGGTTCATCCCCGGCGCAGCTCGTCGGTGAGGGGGAGAAGTCACGCGACAACGCGTCTGTTCGACCCAGACAGGGCCTCCGTGCCACGATCCGCATTGGCAACATTATAACGAATCGGTTGGGATCATTCCAGCGGGGCTGCGTGGCATGGCTCACGCTTGTGTGGCCATGCTTTCACTGGTGCTTATCGCTTAGGGCGGGTGGCGCTCCCAGCCGTGGCGCGAGGTTCACCCGTCTTTCGATCAGAACCGCGACAGCCATGGAGCGGCCACGCCGCGCTCGCAGCAAGATGAACAGGAGGCAACAGAGAGAACGGAGGTTCGTGAGGCGGCCTCTGCCCCGTCTCACAAACCTCCCTCCGTTCCCTCAGTTACCTCCTGTTCAAATCAAACCCTATCCGGGTCATGGCCACGCGCCGCCGGAGGACCACCGTCCCGACCGCAAGAATGAGCATCGTGAAAGCGATCAGACCCCACGTTGACGTCGCCGGCAAGCAGACCTCTTCCCCCTTGAACGTGGGAACCCCAAGAAAAAGCAAAAGCGATACCTCAAGGGTCCAACCCGGAGCTAGGTTGAACTGGTCTTTGGCGTTAGGAAACTCGCTCACGCCGACAACGTCTTCGATCTCATAGAACACCAGATGATGAATGGGATTCGTGATCGGAGTGGTGACCCCGTTATGGATCTTCGCCACCGGATTACAGAAGTACTTTGGTTCTCTGATCATCAGGTCAATGGGCTCATCAGTAAACTGATCGTCCAGGTTCACCATCTCGTCAACGGATTCGCCCTTAACCACTTCGTAACATAGGAAATGGTCTATGGTTGGGTCTCCGTGGTTGTCTTTGTTCGCCGGGACCAAGAGGAATCGATCGACCGGCTTCAGCGTGACAGTCTGATTCCCAAACTTGTTGTCGAAGGTCACCTCCTTTGCACACACTCGTGGTCCGTCCACAAGATACCAATTGAAGTGGTTGTCTGGGTGGAAGATCCCCCCTTCGTCTTGGTCCGCCGGATTTGCGAATCGTTCAAGGCTAAGCACCTCGAAGTCCTCAAATTGCTCAAGAAACTGATCTGCGAGTTCAATGTCGAAATCCATGAGCTGATGCTCAATGTCCCAAGTCAAAAAGTTATCGAGGGCAGTAGCATACGCCTTGCTACCCATCGTCAAACCAAGAATGCTGACCAGTAAACACCCAATTCGTCTCATAGGACGCTCCCTTTCCGATATCAAAAATGGACACTTGGCACGCACGGCCAGCGCGCGTGCCACTGCTCTTGAGCAGTGGGGTGGGAGCCGCCGGGTTACCGGCGGCGCCCGTCGGCCATCAAACATCAACAAATCCATCATACAGCCGCTGTCCGCCGCCTCAGGACGACCGTCCCGGCCACGAGCATCAGCATGGTCAACGCGATCAATCCCCACTCGGATACTGCCGGGATACTGGGACAATTGCTCTGCGTCGCGCACGTTGTGCCGTTTCCGCGGAACTTCCCGGCTATATCGCATTCCGCCTGCAAGGTCTCGACACACCCGAATGAACCGCAACACGCCCCGCTGGGGGTGCACTCCGACGTCGTACAAGCAACGTTAAACGGACGTTCGAACGACTCCTTGTCGGTGTCGGCCATGAAAGCCAATGTGCTGTCTGGAAATCCGCGGCGGGCGCCGATGATGAACACCGGCGCCCACCGCGTCACAAACCTCAGTTCATCAATCCATCAAGCGACCGCCACTCGCCGCCGCAGGACGATCGTCCCGACCACGAGCATCATCATGGTCAAGGCGATCAGGCCCCATTCCGAAACGGCGGGGACACCGTCGCAATTCGTCTGCGTCGCGCAGGTTGTCGTATCGCCTTTGTATTTACCAAGGACCGTAAAGATCGTGCTTTCGCACTCTGTCATCTCGTGGCAACCATGAGCTCCGCAGGTGGCACCGGTTGGAGTACCGTCACTCGAATCAGCGCACCCATTGCCATCGCAATCGGACTGCGTCGGATCGACAACGCAACCGGCCACGCCGCCTGAGCCGTCGTTCGCGGGCTCGCTGGGACAGGTGGGGACGCCGAAGCCGGGCATGGCGGGCTCGGCTCCCATATAGTGGTCAAGAAAGATATTGACCCGTCGGTTCGGTCCAGTCGCCGTAAAACGTATGACCAGGCGATCGGTGCCGTTCGCAGTATCGTAATACGGAAAGTTCGTGTTCAACGGCCTGCTCTTGTGATTCGTGACATAAAAAGGGCCCATTAGGTTGGGGGGGCTCAGGTGAAGGGCGAAAATCTGAAGGTCATCGTTCGCAAGTCCACCATCAGTGCTCTTTTGAAAGATCACGATCGCCCAAGGGGCTAGCGGGGACGTCATAATCCAAAAGTTGCCCGGCGGGGGGATCACGGGATCATTACCGATGTCATCTGCGTAGCCCTCCGCCTTGGTGCTATTAATCAGACAGACTTTTATGGGCTGGAGGACCGCCATCGCAGCCTGCGAAGCCACGGCCACCATCAATCCGGCAACCGCCATTACAAAGTGCTTTTGTCGCATAAGGGTTCATGATCCTAAAGAGATTACCCCACGAGGGGCATTCGCTGCCTTAGCACCACCGTCCCGGCCACGAGCATCATCATGGTCAAGGCGATCAGGCCCCATTCCGAAACGGCAGGCACACCGTCGCAATTGGCCTGTGTTGCACAAGTTGTGCCATCGTTCTTGCGCTTGCCCAAGTACTGAAAAACTCCGGCCTCGCACTCAGTCAACTCATAACACCCAAACGGCCCACAAACAGCGCCGTTCGCGAGTCCCTGGCAAGCATCAGGTCCACCAGCGCCGTCGCAGTCTGACAGATTTGCGTCGGCGGCCTCAGGGTCGCACGTACCCGCGACGCTGCCCGAACCATCCTCGGCGAATGGGGGCTCATCGCAGGCGACTGCCGGGAACATATAGGTGGGGCAAACCGTTAACCCGCCGGCGTTGCACGAGCCCGCGCCGCCGCCCGTGCAGCAAGGCCAGGGCACATTTGGGCCGGAGCACCCGCTATTGACGGGGTGATCCAAATAAACCGATAGAACCTGCTTGGTAAGGTTTGGGGCGATGGTGCATGCATCGATCCGTGCGAACAGGCAATCCCTCCCGCCACCGGGGTTCAATTGCGAGGACTGAGCCGTGTTGCACGAACCTTCGCCGATGTCCGTACAGCAGGGTCGCTGTCCCAATGTGCTGTTGCCCGGACCGATGCAGTTTCGGTTGGCAAAAATGCACGTGCCCGTACCAGACCCCGTGCAACACATTCGCGGCGTGTCCAAGCCGGTGCAGTCACTATTCGCGTGGCAGTTTCCTGTGAGCGCCCCCGTGCAGCAGGCCAGCGGGCCCGTCGCGGTCATACCCGGACCCGTGCATACCGTATTCGGGTCGGCTCCCTCGAGAATCACAGCCGCGGGAATCGAATGAAAGGGCAATTTATGTATTGCTCGAATCTCATAGTCGTTGTTTTGAAATGTGTTACCGAGGATCGGAGTGTTGTTTAAGTTCTTAACGGTAACCACCCACGCCCAAAAAGAACCTGGCGTGTTATACACCCTACTGAGCGTTCCGTTCGGGCAAAGGTTGTCCATCACGATATAACCCCGGGCGGAATTGATACCGTCCATATTCTTCACCGCGTTACCGAGACTACATTGATTCGCCTTCGCGACCGACGAAAACAGGGTCGCCGCCAACGCGACAGCCGACAATCCGGAAAACTGTCGTCGCATGAACACTCCTCCTTCCAAAAGTGACTCGTTACCTGCGAACCGACTTCCAAGCCGGCCCCTGGGGACAATCTATCTGAACACCGACTGACAAACCTGTCCCAAAGGTCTGTTCAGCAGAGGTAGGTTTCTACAAGGCCGAACGAGCGAAAGGCACGCGGCGGGCGCCACCGAAGGGCTGGCGGCGCCCACCGCGTCAAAGAAACTCATTTCATCAAGCAGCTGCGACTCGCCGCCGCAGGACAATCGTTCCAACCGCGAGCATCGCGATCGTCAACGCGACAAGCCCCCATTCCGAGACGGCGGGAACGCCGTCGCAATTGGGCTGCGTTTCACAGGCCGTGCCATTAGCTTTTTTCTTGCCTAGGAAACTGAAAACGGCACTTTCGCAGTCCGTCACATCATAGCACCCGTATGACCCACACATGGCGCCCGTTGGAATGCTCTCACAAGCGTCGGCCATTTCGTTGTTGTCGCAATCCGACAACAAGGAGTCAGGTCCATCTGGGTTGCAGGCTCCGGCTACCGTGACCTCGTCTTCGAGCGCCGAACATGGCGTGGCCACAACGGGACCCACCGGCAATGCTGGGAACGCAGGGGGATTGTGATCAAGGAAAATCGATATGCGAAAACCGCCGCCAACAGCGTCAGCGCGCACGACCAGGCGATCTGTTTGACCGTTGGGGTGAGTTTTGGTCATAACCTGCTGATTGGGAGTGCCTAGGGGCGCGAGCGGACTAATCCCCGTATGAAGCAGGTTAAGAGGACCTATCTTATTGAAACTTGTCGTGTGGACGCCCCAGATCTGATAGTCGTTCTTCGTGTTGGGGGGCAGATTGTCGATGTTCTTTTGAACAATCACCCACGACCAATTCGGCAATGCCGGCTGCGTCCACGTACGAGTCAGGTCAGGGCCGTTTTGATTACCAGTGCAGTCATCGATGTAACCTCGATAACTGGTGGGCGATTCCGTGAACAGCTTGGTCTTATTAATGGCCGCCGTAGCGGTCTGGGAACACACGGCCACCGTCAACGCGGCAACCGACATCGCCAAAACTTGTCGTCGCATTAGAGATTCTCCTCTCCAAAATAGTTGGGAAAAAACGCGTTACCGGATCCGACCCGGTCGCTTTCGGAAAAACAATCCCGTGGCCGACTCGAAAGTCGGTCGTACAACCTTTCGGGCGGCGCCACGCCGCGCCCAAAACACTTACCCTAGAATTCGAGAGTCACGGAGCAATTAGGATGAAACCGGCGGCCCGCGGGCCGGGTGGGGACCAACTGAATGCGTGATCACAAAATCTGAGATTTGAGATGCAAGAATGCGAGCGGAATCAGCCACGCTACGGAAGACCCGCAGCGCCGAAACGCCGAGCCGCGGCACGCGCGTGATCGTCTCCACGATCAGCGAATTGACGTATGCCGCGATGAACGCAATGAACGAGTAGCCAAGGACCGTGACCACCCAATGCGACCACTGCCCATGATCGCCGATCGCCCGGAACAGGCTTAGCTCCGGCACCGCCGCCGCGAAGACCAGCTCCACCCCGATCCACATCGTGCCCAGGGTGAACGGCGAGAACGCAATGCGCCGCGTCAGCCACGCGCCCAACCCCGCGTATATCGCCGGAACAACGACCGCAATCACGCCGCCGAGCAAGCTAGAAATGAGCGTTTCAGCGGCGGGCGAAAGCTGCGTCGCCACCGTGGCCGCGCACAAACCCCAAAGCGCCCCATACCCCGCCGCCGCCCACGGCCCGCACGTTCGGATCACCACGAACAACGGCACGAGCACAACCCAGCCGGCCCAGGCAAATTGCGGGCGGGCACCAGCTAGCGGCAGGATCACGGCGCTGGCCAGCAGCGCACCCAGCAGTGCCAAGGTGTCGGCACCTGGTCTCCACGAGGCTAGAATCGATCGACGCGTGGCCGCCATCATGCGATTGGCCCAACCGCTTCGCGCCGAAGCGGCCGGAATTCCCTTTCGAACATCCGGGGAGATGTTCCCAAAGACGAGAACTTGAACGCTCGTGTAGACTAGCAGAATCGAATTCTAAAAAACAAGTCGCCTAAACAGGCTACAAACAAACACCTAACAATAAAGAGCTGCTTGATGCAGCGGGGCTTTTTCGCGGGCTTGTGATCGTATCTCTCGACCCCCTTGGCGCGGCAGGGCGTTTATGACCGCGACCGCCTAAAAGCTGGCGAAAACCGCGTTTGACCGCCCTTTGGCAGGGTCCAATCCCGGCTTTCAATTTGGGTAGACTTGCGATCGTACTCAAAAGAACTCACAATCCCCGCATGTTCACCCGACTGCGATCCACCATGGAACAAGGTGGCGGCTGCCCCATCCAAGTGTCACCCCCTGACAGCCACGCCGAGACAAAACGATCCGATCCCGCGGCCCATCTAGCCGACAATCGCTCCGTGACCACCGATCTACCCCTGCTCTGGCAAACCCCGGATGAATGGGCCGAACACGCCCTCTCCGACCCGCTCGCCCTCCTCAACGACCACGCCTGGCTCGAAAAGAAGGCCGCCTCCAATGCCCTCGAGCTCCTCAACCGCTGGCCGGAGCCCCACCCCCCCGAAAACTGGGTGGTGGCCATGACCGCCATCGCCCGCGACGAGGTTGAGCACCTCGCCGTCGTCGTCCGCATCCTGGCCCGGCGGGGCGGCCGTCTAACCCGGTCGCATCAGAACGGTTATGCCTCGCGACTCCGTGATTTGGTCCGCTTCGGTGAGGGGCCGGATGAAGTGTCAGACCGGCTCATGATCTCGGCGCTGATCGAGGCCCGATCGTGCGAGCGGTTTGAATTGCTCTCGCGACATTGCCCCGACGCGGAACTGGCCAGGCTTTACCGAAGTCTGTACGCCTCCGAGGCGGGCCACTACCGCACGTTCCTCGACTTGGCCCGCTTCCTTCCCAACGAGCGGGCGGTCGATGTGCGATGGCAATGGATGCTGGAGCGCGAGGCCCGGATCATCACCGCGCTGCCCCCCGGCCCGACGATGCACAGCGGCATGGCAACGGCGTGATCGGGCCGAACAAACCGGTGTTTCCTCCTCACGTATCGAGCAATTCATCTCGGAATAACGGCCGACCGGCCAGTGATGTGTAGAAGCCGAAGATCGCGATGGCCGCGATCACAACGCACGAAGTGAGCATGGGCTGGGCGTACCACGCGGTCAGGTCGGCAGCGCCGGGCATTAATGCGAGAAACATGGCAAAAGATGTCATGATTGCGCCCAGCAAACCGAACCGGGTGACGACGAAGAGCATCGCACCACTATAGAGTCCGTCGACTACGAGGCTTGGCAACAATTCACCGAGAGGTTCCGCGAATTTCGAGACGATCGGCAGCATTATAAACAGCCAGGTAATCGCGATGGCCAGCCACAGTCTGCCCACCACGGCGCGAACCATCAAGATAAGAAGCAAGATAAAGAGGGTGAACGTGACCTGCACCGGGACCTGATTGACCAAGTGGCCCAGCGTGTAATGCGCCCCGTGCAACGCGTAGAGGTTTTCGGCTATGAGCCTGGGGATCGGTTCGCCAAAGGGGAGGCGGAGGACCCAATGCAAGACATAATACGCCAGGTTCAGTCCCATCCCCGCCGCCACGCCGATCAAGAGGTCGCGACCGACGAGCGGGTCACGCCACCGTCCACTGAGCAAGCGGGTCCACGAAGTGAGGCGATCTGGCCAGCGCCGCCGAATAAAAGGCTCCGCCGCCATGTAAAAAGCCCAGAGCCAGGCAGCCCAGAACAACGAGAAGGTCATGCCCAGAAAAATGACCTGCGTGAAGTCGGAGATGCCAGCTATGCGCGCCCGTGATGGCAGCAAAGTTACCAGTATCAGCATCCACCCTACAATGGCCAGCCGAAGTGCCCCGCGCCGATCACCTCGCCCCAATCGCAGATTGCGCCACGCCATGATCCCCCCACCGGTAAACACAACGAGGAACACGAGGCCAAAGATGATCATCATCCACGGGGGCGGTTCGTTGGACGAGGGTTTCTTGCCCGATTCGGCGATTTGCCAGGGAAGCAGGACACGGAAGGCAACCGCACGACCCGCGATAGCGCCCGCTTCCACTCGAACCGGCACGTCGGTTGAGTCGTCAAAAGTACCATCCCACGCGGCACGTTCGTCGCATTGAACAGGCGGCCTCCAGTTTGGCGTGCTCTCGGTGAATCGAGTCATCTCCAATCCGGCCTCGTCGAACAGCGCTTTCCAGTCGGGCTTGTCCGAAGCCGGCTTTACTTCGTCGCCGGCGGTAAAGGGTTCGGGCACCGCGATCAACTCAAGCAAGCGCCCCTGCGGGTCGAGCTGAAGGCCGATCATTCCGGGTTTGATGGCTGGAGGATTTTCCAAGCTGACGGATTTCCAGGTCATAGGATCGTCTTGGAGCGCGTGCAGGGCACTGGGGCTTTGTCGATACCAGAACATCAGCGCGGAGGGTCGCTTCGCGCGCACCGGCGTCCAACGCGCGGACGTGTGATCTTTCTTTTTCAAATACTCCAGGTAGGCGTCGTCCGCCTTGAATCCGAACTCTCGGTCCGTGGGCGGCTGGTCGTAACCCAGACGCACCAGGATGTCGCCGGCTGTTCCCGCGAGCTGCTCCGGCGTCTTGGGAAGCGGCACCATGGCGGTCAGGAAAATTCGATCGCTCAGAAAGAACCAGCCGACCATGCACGCAAAGAGCGTGGCCAGGAGCATGACCGCCGTTCGTGGACGAAGCAGTCCCTCCTCCCCGCCGAGGGCGACCATCTCCGGCGAAGGGGTCTCGCCTGCGGCCAGCGCCGCGGCCAGCGGGTCGCCGCCGGGAAGTGCCGCGGCCACGGCCAGGGCCGACGATGGACGAGCGCTGGGTTCATTTTCCAAGCATCGAAGAATGACGCGTTCGGTGGCTGGATCGACATCGTCAACGAGCGACGACGGGCTGGTCAGCATCGATCCGTGAGATCGATTGAGCAGTTCGGTGGCCGTCCCTTCGCGAGCCCGTTTGCCGGTGAACAACTCGTAGAGGACCAGACCCAGGGCATAGATGTCGCTCTTGACTGATACTTCCTTCCCGGCGAGCTGCTCTGGGGCCATGTAGGCCGGCGTGCCCGCGCGGACTTCCGCGCCAGTGAACTGTTCGACAAAGCCCGCGAGGCCGAAATCGGTAATGCGAACGCGGCCCCGCTCGTCGAGCATCACGTTGTGCGGCTTCAAATCGCGATGGAGAATCCCGCGATCGTGCGCCGCGGCCAGGCCCGCGCAGAGTTGTCGCGCGATTTGCAGGGCTTTCTCCTTCGTCGGGCGGCCCATGCGCCGCATCACCGATGCGAGGTCTTCGCCGACCACGTATTCCATCGTCAGGAATGGTTGGCCATCCACTTCGCCAATGTCATACACGCGGCAGACGTTGGGGTGTGACACTTCCCGCGCAACGCGCACTTCGTGGTGGAAACGGTCGAGTCGTTTTCGGTCTTTGCTCAGCGCTTCGGGGAGGAATTTGAGTGCCACCGGCTGTCGCAGCTTCAGGTCATCCGCGCGATAGACCTCGCCCATCCCGCCCTTGCCCACCAGCCCCACGATGCGATAGCGTTCGGCGAGCACCGACCCGGCGCTGAACCGCGAACCGTCGATCGAATCCGAAGCGGGCAGGCGGAGCATGGCAACGTTAACGTCGATCTCGGCGTCTGCGCGCACACTGGCTGTAACCAGGCCGCCGACCTGCGGAGCCGTGCAGTACGGACAGACGCGGCTATCGGATGGGATTTCACGCGAACAGACGATGCACAAGGCCATGAACGGATTCTACACCCCCCGAATCGGGCGGGCCAATCATGATCTCACGGCGCTGCATCTTCGGTCGGTTTCTGGTAGTCTTCGCGCGTCAGCATGAACACCGCTCGAATCATCGACGGAAAGCTCGTTGCCGAACGCATCAAACGCGACACGGCCCAGCAGGTTCGCGCCCTCGCTTCGCAGGGCGTTCGCGTCTGTCTCGACGCGATCATGGTCGGCGATCCCGCCGCCGGTGAAATCTACGCCCGCTCACAACGCAAACGCTGCGACGAAGTCGGCATCGAATATCGCCTGCACACGCTCGCCGCGACCTCGACCGAAGCCGAAATCCGCGCATGCATCAACCACCTCAACGCCGACGCCGCCGTCACCGGCATTCTCCTGAACCTCCCGCTGCCGCCCGGCCTCGACACGCCGGCCATGCAATACTGCATCGACCCATACAAGGACGTGGAGGGCGTCAACCCCGCCAACATCGGCCTCCTTTTCTATGACCAACCCATCATCGCTCCCTGCACCGCGCTCGCGGTCATGGAAGTCCTCAAGGAGGCGGGCGTCAAACCGCGCGGCCTCGACGCCGTCGTCGTCGGCCAGGGGGCCATCGCCGGCAAACCCGTCTCGCTGTTCCTCCTCGACGAGCTGGCCACCGTCACCTCGTGCCACATCGCGACACACGATTTATACGAACACACCCGCCGGGCCGATTTACTCGTGGTCGCGGTAGGCAAACCCGGCTTGATCCGGGGAGAGGACATCAAGCCCGGCGCCGTGGTCATCGATGTCGGCATCAACACCGTGGTCGACGCAAACGGCGAGAAAAAAATCACCGGCGACGTGGCATTCGATGAAGCACTGGAGGTCGCTAGCGTTTTGACGCCCGTCCCCGGCGGCGTGGGGCCCATCACCGTGGCCATCCTCCTGCGCAGCGCCGCCGAAGCCGCCCGCAAACAACTCATGATGCCAAGGCGAATTGAATAAGATGCGGTACGAGGGTTGGTACTTGATTGAGTTTCTTTCGTAGCACCCTCAGCAATTATTCGACGACAGAGACGTAATCACCCACCCGCGCCGTGCCGCCTACAAGCACCTGGCCATAGACACCGCCGCGGCCGCTGGGCACCAGGGTCTTGCGCAAGCCGGCGTGTTGCTGATCCATGATGCCGCATGGTTTGGTCTCGCCGTGGATGCGAACACGGATCGGGCCGATCGCGATTGTCTTGCCGATGGTGGAGGGAAGGTCGAGCCCGCGGATCAGGATGTTGGCCCGCCGGGTATACCACGGTAATTGCGTGCCAAGCTCTTGGCACGCATTCTCCCATGCCTCGGCGGAGATCAACGTCACCTCGCGTTTGCCGGGCTTGCGATTCTCGGAGTCGATGCCCCGCCCCGCGATCAGCGTGCACGAATCCGTCTCGCGCATGGGCTCCCCATCCGTGGGTCGATGGGCGATACCGGCCACGACGGCCGTGAGACTATTCCCGGCCGGAGTCACTCGGCCAACCCCGCCGGCTCAATTTGCCAGGCGATCAGGCAGATGCCGGTCATCACCAGGGCAACGCCCAGCCACTGACCGACGGTCAACCGCTCAGCCAGTGCCGGGTGAAGGTGGGCGATAACGGCAATCAAGGCGAACCCCCCGCCGACCATGATCGGATAGGCGATGCTGATCTTCAATGCCTTGCTCTGCAACGCGTACATATAGAACGCCGCGTTGAGGGCGAAGCACGTCAGCCCGATGATCAACGGCCCTGAGGTCAGCACCGCCCGGATTCCGCCCGTTACGCCGCCTCGGAGAATACCGCCCTCTTCGGCCACGGACTTCATGCCAACTTTCATCAACACGTTGGCCGTCGCGTTCAGCACCAGCGCGATAAGCAAGGCGATGGCATGTCTCATGCGCAATCACCGAAAGCCGGGAGAAGCCGGGCATGAACCCCACGCCCAGTCCGCCCTTTCAATGAAAGGGTACGAGAGTCGAAACAGTATTCAAGCCCCCCGTAAACTCAGCGTCCCCCGGACCCTGCCTACGACAGGAGGGCGCGGGGCTCAGACCAGTGGCACACGCGAACGTCACGATCAGGAGCGAAGACGGGATTGCACTTTCTGACTGGACAATTCGCGCAGCGCGTCTTTGCCGACCCATCGACACGCGGCCTCGTCCGAATCCGCAAGCCGCTTGGCTAGAGCGAGGGAAGCCTCGTTGAGCGCCAAGCTGCGCCGGCCGACCGCCCGAAGGGCCCAATTCACCCCTTTCTTGACAAAGTTCCGTTCATCGGAGGCGGCTTGTTCAATGAGCGGCAACCACGGGGCGAACGATTCGTCACCGGCTTCCTTGTCGTGCAAGGCCAGACAGGCCATCAGGGCGAATCCGCCGCGCCGGACAAACTCCCGCGGCGATTTTGCCCATTGGGCTACTTTCCTCCACGCGTGGGGCGTGCGGTCGAAGAGGTGAAAGCAGGCCGTGTCACAAATCGCCCAACTGTCGAAGTCCCGGCACCAGCGGTCCATCTGCGCGGAGGTGACTCGCTCCGGATCGTCGAGGAACGTGGCCAACATGCGGGCCTCGTACCAGCCGGTTTCCCATAGGGCCAGAGCGAGTTCGTGATTTCGCCCAAGCTGCTTGGCTAGCTTCTGCATCTTTCCGACGGGAACGCCAAACGCCTTGTCCGATGGGATGCCGTACCTGGCCATCCCGTCGCGGTACTTCTTGCTGGCGAGGCGCTTGAGCGAGGCGAGGGCGGATTCGACGTCAGGATCACGCGGCCGCCCACCCTTCGTCGGCGAGTTCGTGGACTCCCGAATCCTCTTTCCTGTGGGTCTGGCGCGAGGCCCTTTGGTCGTTTTCGCGGGCATGTCTTCAAATCCCTTTCTGAGATTTCAAATCTGAGATTTGCGAATCGGGCCGCTCAGCGCCCAAAACCGACCCCCCGCACGAAGTAGCCACCGCCGCCCCAGCGCATATCATACCAACTTTGACGGCTGACATGGCTAGAGAGCGGGTACACGTCGTGATGGATCGGATCAGCACAGCAGGGCTGCATGACACTTTCGGCGACAACTCGTCCCTGCCGGCCCCCGAAGACACGGCTTCCGGTTTGCAATGCCCCAACGGGGCATCGTCCTCTAGCCCAGGGTTGCCCGCCCTAGCGGGCTACCCTGGGTCGGAAGTTGCTACACACAAACAACCCCATCGGGGTTGTGGCCTGACCTTTCGGACCAGTCAACTCTTGCCAACTTTATCATGGACCCGAACATCGGAGCATTCGACGCGCGGACGGATCATTACGAGCGCCGACCGCGCGTCCCCGTGCAGATTGCAAACCAGGTACCGGCGCGTGCGATTGCTTCTTCCGGCGTTCTTTACGTTCTTCGTAGTCAACGTGACCGCGCAGGAAGGCACCACCCGAATCCCCGGCCAACCACCGCCGCTCAGCGACGAAGACCCCACGGTCGAGGCCGTCGCCCCGCGGGTCAAGCAATGGAAAGAGACCAGCGGCGTCGACGAGACGCTTCGAACGAAAGTGCTCGATGCCTATCGGCAGGCCCTCGAGGCCCTCAAGAGCGCCGAGGAGTGGTCGGCCAAGGCGGCGGAGTACGAGAAAGCCCGGTTGAGTGCCCCGGCGACGTTGGAGGAAATCCGGGGCGAGCTCAACAAGCCGGTGACCGAGGCCATGCCGGTGATCCCGGCCGACGCCTCGCTGGAGCAACTCGAACAACTCCTCGCCCAAGCCGAGGCCGAACTGAAGTCGCTCCAAACCGAGGCGACCAACATCGACGACGAAAAAAAGCGAAGGGCCGATCGGCGCCTGAAGATCCCGGAAGAACTGGCCGCCGCAAAACAGAAACTGGAGGAGATCAACAAGGAATCAACGTCCACGCCGGCCGCCGATGAGCCGCCCGAATTAACCCGCGCCAAAAAAGTCCAATCGGTCGCGCGGCGGAAGGCGGCCGAGCACGAGATCGCCAGCTACGAGAATGAGGTTTCGAGCTACGATGCCCGTGGGGAGTTATTGACCGCCCGTCGCGATCTGGCCGCCCGTCGCATCACCGAAACAGACGCCTTGGTGAAGGCCTGGCGCGACGTGGTCAGTGAACGGCGCCGAGTCGAGGCGGAGCGGGCCGCCCACGAAGCCCAGCGTACCGCACGCCGCGACGCCGCCCAATCCCAGCCCGTGGTTCAGAGTCTGGCGGAGGAGAACGCGGCGCTGGCACGCGAGCGCGCGGAAACCGGCCTGGCCGACAAGATCGAACAGACCTCTAAGGAATTGGAGTCCTTTCAAAAGCTCCGCAAACGGCTGGAAGAAGAGTTTAAGAGCGTACGCGAGAAAATTGAGATCGCCGGGCTAACCAACGCGATGGGCATCCTGCTCCGCAACCGCCTCGACAACTTGCCGAGCCGTCGTGAGTACGAACGGAAAATCGCGGATCGGCAGGCCGAACTGTCCGACGTCCAAGTGCGTCTGATTGAGCTGGAAGACCGCCGGGATGAATTGGTGGACATCGAACCCACCGTCCGCGACGCCTTGGCCGGTCTCGATCCCGGCGTCAGCGAATCCGATCGCCAGGAAGCGGCGACGGCGATTCGCGATCTGTTGGAATCTCGCCGCAAGTATCTCGATTCACTGATCAACGACTTTCAGGCGTATCGGGACAAGCTGGTCGATCTGACGGTGGAAGAGACGGAGCTCATTGGCCGGATCAAGCGCTCCGAGGATTACATCAAAGAACACATTTTGTGGGTCCCGAGCGCGCCGCTGCCGTCCATGAACGAGCTCCGCCGAACCACCAAGGCGCTGCAATGGTTATTCAACGAAGCCGAGTGGCGGGGGACGGCGCGGATGCTGGCGGCCGGTTTGCGGTCCCGCTGGCTCAGCCTACCCATCGTGCTGCCGGTGCTGTTGGGCCTCCTATTCATGCGCGGGCGTCTGGTCCGGGCCTTGCGTGAGCGCGGTGAAGTTGCGGCCCGCGCTTCCTGCAGCACCATTGTGCCGACCGTCGGTGCGCTGATTCTCACTGTGGTGCTCGCCCTTCGCTGGCCCGCGATTCTCGCGTGCGCCGCCTGGGTCCTGGCGGCGCCGATGGACGCGCCGCCGTTTGCCAAGGGAGTGGCCAGTGCGCTCTACGTGGTGGCGTTGACGTTCGTGGCCGTTGAGTTGTTTCGTCAAACCTGCCGTCCGACGGGGCTGGCCGAGGCACACTTCGACGTCCCAGCCCGTACCCTTCGCATCATTCGCTGGAACATCCTCTGGTTACTCGCCGTTCGGCTGCCATTGTTGTTCGTGATCGTCCTCGCGGATCACAGCGGAACGGACGAAATCCAGGCGTCGCTCGGTCGATGGGCATTCGTCGTCAGCAATCTGGCGATCGCGGTGTTCTTTCAGAGGGTCTTGCGGCCCTCGACCGGTGTTCTACGCGATCTCTTTCGCGCGGCGCCCGATGGGTGGGTAGACCGCTCTCGGTTCGTCTGGTACCCCTTCGCAATCGCACTTCCACTCGCGTGGGCGGGCCTTTCCATAGCGGGCTACTATTACAGTGCGTTGCAGATGTCGGTGCGCTTCCAGCTCACCGTGGGGCTGGTTCTGACCCTGAGCGTTGTCTATGCGTTTCTGCTGCGCTGGGTGCTGGTGGCTCGTCGCCGTCTGGCCCTCGAGCAATACCGCAAGCGCCGTGCCGCCGCCTTGACCGAGGCCAAGGAAGCCGCCGAGGGGGCCTCCAAGGAACCAGCACCCGCGGAGCGCGAACCGGAGATCGACCTCTCGACGATCAGCGCTCAAACCCGAAACCTCCTACGCACCGCGATCGGCGGAAGCATGATCCTGGGGCTTTGGCTGGCCTGGGTCGATGTACTGCCGGCTTTGAACATTCTCAATCGAGTCGTTCTCTGGACGACAACGGAAACCGTGGCGGAAACCGCCGCCACGGATTCTACGTCAGGGACCACTGCAGCGACGGTCGCGGGGCGAATGGTCGATCGGACGGTGCCGATCACCCTGGCGGACGCCGCGCTGGCGGTGCTGATGCTGTTCATGACGTTCGTCGCCCTTCGTAACATCCCCGGCCTACTCGAGATCACAATCCTTCAGCGCTTGCCGCTCCAGCCCGGCAGTCGGTACGCCATCACCGCCCTGACCCGGTACGTGATTACCTTGGTTGGCTTGGTGGTGGCGTTCGGAGCCGTGGGCATTACCTGGAACAAGGTGCAATGGCTGGCCGCGGCGATCACCGTCGGCCTGGGGTTCGGTCTTCAGGAAATATTCGCCAATTTCGTATCCGGGTTGATCCTCCTCTTTGAGCGCCCCATCCGAGTGGGCGACGTGGTCACCGTGGGCGGTGTCGAGGGCAAGGTGACCCGCATCCGCATGCGGGCGACCACCATCCTGGATGCGGACCGCCGCGAACTGCTGGTCCCCAACAAGGATTTCATCACCGGGCAGCTCATTAACTGGACCCTATCGGACACCACGACGCGCCTTATTATTCCTGTGGGGATTGCGTACGGCTCCGACACGGAACTGGCCCGTCAATTGCTCGTGAATGCCGCCCGGGAGAATGCCAATGTGCTTGCTGATCCGGCACCCAAGGCCTTGTTTCGGAAACTCGGGAACAGCACCCTGGATTTCCAGCTCTTGGTGTTCGTCGCCAACCCAGACCTCGCTGCCGACGTCACGCACGAACTGCTCCTGGCCATTGACACTCGGTTCCGCGAGGCGGGCATTGAAATCGCCTTCCCGCAGCAGGACATCCGTATTCGCTCGATTGATCGTCCGATTCAGGTGCTGGGCCAGCCGGAACGCGGGCGCGTGGGCCCGGTGTTGCAACGAGGCGATGACTGACGCCCCGCTGAACGGGAGGCAGCCCGACGCGGTGCTCGTGCGAGATTCCGATCTCGCACGCAGTTGTGCCGGATTCCCGTCCGGCAATCTCATTCGGAAACGGATTTCCCGAAGACGTGGCGCGAGAAAGGATCCTCGCACCAACGTTGCTGATGGTTTTGGTAACTGAAGTACGGAGGGCTTGAAATGAGACAACGGATTGGGAAACTCTTGTGGTTATCGTTACTGAGCGTACCGCTCATGGGATTCCCCGGTTGCACCGCACCACCCGGTAATGGTTCGGTTCCCGGCGACGGCAACGGGGATGGCGATGGCGATGGTGACGGGACCGGCGGAGACTCTTCGGGTGACTACGATCCGGCCACCGAGCTTCGGCTCGAACATGGAGACCTCATGTTGATCGTTCCACCCGGAGCGACCAACGCAACCATCACGGTCACCATCATGTCCACCACGAATGTGCCCGATCTCGCACCCCTGCCCGGCGGTGTCGGGCTAACCGGCGGCCGATTCGAACCGAGTGGGCAAGAGTTTCGCCTGCCCGTCCAAGTTCTCGCCCGCCTCAGCGCCCCGACGATTGCAAGCGCCCTTCCGGTTCTGTTCTATGACGATGAGGACAAGGTCTGGGTGGGCACTGGTTCGGTGGCCATCGTGGGCAGTTCCGGCACCACCGCGGCGTTTGGCCTCGAACACTTTTCGACGGCCGGCGTTCCCGACCCCATGCCATTGCCGCCCACCGGCGATGCGGTCGGCTCACTCATTGGCGTAGCGAACCTGGGCGAGTTTGAATCCAATGAGATTGACTCCGTCGAAGCTTCGCTGCTCTTTTCCGATTCGGCGCCGTCCCTGGTTATCAACGTGTCGGAACGAGCGACCGATTCCACCGGCCAGAACGTGACCAAGACCTTGCTCCTGTCGGCAACCTCCGTCACCCGAGTGGATAACTTCGTCGTGGCCGAGGTCGGCGGCGTCGGCTCCTCGTTTAATGATGGCGGCTTTCGAAGTCCGAACGAGCCGCTGGTCGGCGCGACGATCTTGAGCGTGGTCGGTGACACGGTGCACGTAACCGTCTACGTGGCCAGCACCGAGCGGGTGATCTCCGGTACGTTTACCGGGCCGGCATCGTAACACTCTAACGCCAGCCCACACGTCGACGCACCCCACGTTGGCGGGCAGTGCCCACGCTACTTTTTCTCGAACGAGAACACCTCCCCATTGGCATCCACGGTAATACCATCGCCGCTGGCAAATTCACCATTCAGGATGCGCCTGGCCAGGGAGTTTTCGATCTCCTGCTGGATGAGGCGTTTCAAAGGGCGAGCGCCGTATGCCGGGTCATAACCCTCGCTGGCCAGCCGCTTCTTCGCCATGTCGGTGAGCATCAGCGTCATGCCGCGGTCGGTAAGCCGTTTGCGCAGGTAATTCAGTTGAATATCGACGATCTTCACTAGGTCGTCGCGGGTCAGTTGGTGGAAGATGATCGTCTCGTCGATGCGATTGAGAAACTCAGGCCGGAAGTGGCGCTTAAGCTCTTCGCGCACTTTCATTTCGATTTCGATGTCGGGAACATCCGAACTACCAGTGGTGCCCCTCGTACCTTCACCTTCAATCAATTGCTGGATGTATTGGCTTCCGATGTTGCTCGTCATGGCGATGATCGTGTTCTTGAAATCCACAGTCCGGCCATGGCCATCGGTCAGGCGACCATCGTCCAGCACTTGCAGCAGCACGTTGAACACATCGGGGTGGGCCTTTTCGACCTCGTCGAACAGGATGACGGAATACGGCTTGCGGTGCACGGCCTCCGTGAGGCGGCCCCCTTCCTCAAACCCGACGTAACCCGGCGGGGCGCCGATGAGCCTGGCCACGCTGTGCTGCTCCATGAACTCACTCATGTCGATGCGGATGAAAGCGGATTCATCGTCGAAGAGGAACTCGGCGAGGGCTTTGCAAAGCTCGGTCTTGCCGACGCCAGTTGGGCCCAAAAACAGGAACGAGCCGATGGGGCGGTTGGGGTCGCCGAGTCCCGCGCGGCTGCGGCGAACAGCGTCGGAAACGGCCCGGACGGCTTCATCCTGCCCCACAACGCGATCGTGGAGGTTTTCTTCCATGCGGATGAGTTTCTCGCGTTCGCCCTCCAGCATTCGCGCGACCGGTACGCCAGTCCATTTGCTGACCACTTCGGCCACTTCCTCGGTCGTCACTTCTTCCCGAAGCAAACCGCCGTCCTTGTGCAACTCGGTGAGCTTGGCTTCGCGGTCGGCCAACGATTGTTCGAGGTCGCGCAGTTCGCCGTAGCGAATGCGTGCCGCCCGTTCCAACTCGCCGCGGCGCTGGGCTTCTTCCAGCTCAGTGTGCTTAGCGTCGATCTGTTGCTTGACTTCCTTGATCGCCCCCAACGCTCGTTTCTCGTTCTCCCACTTCGCGGTCAGGCCGCGGTTTTTCTCCTGAAGCTCGGCCAGCGTCTTCTGCAGCGATTCGAGGTGCTTGTGGCTGGCGGCATCTTTCTCTTTTTTCAACGCCTCGCGTTCGATCTCTAATTGCATAATGCGGCGGCGCAGTTCGTCCATTTCGCTGGGCAGCGAATCGTTTTCGATGCGCAACCGCGACGCCGCCTCGTCGATCAGATCAATGGCTTTGTCGGGCAGCTTTCGATCCGTGATGTAACGGTGAGACAGCATAGCCGCCGCGACAAGCGCGGAGTCCTGAATGCGCACGCCGTGATGGGCGTCGTAGCGCGGCTTGAGGCCGCGCAAGATCGCAATGGTGTCTTCGACAGTCGGTTCGGTCACGTAAACCGTCTGGAAGCGCCGCTCAAGGGCCTTGTCCTTCTCGATGTTCTTGCGGTATTCGTCGATGGTGGTGGCCCCGATGCACCGCAGCTCGCCCCGGGCGAGCGCTGGTTTGAGCAAGTTCCCGGCGTCCATGGCTCCCTCGGCCTTGCCCGCGCCTACGACGGTGTGCAATTCATCGATAAAGAGAATGACTTGCCCTTCGGATTCAGTTACTTCGCGCAGGACGGCCTTGAGGCGTTCCTCGAACTCGCCACGATACTTGGCCCCGGCGATGAGGGCGCCCATATCCAGCGCGACGACGCGTTTGTTCTTGAGCACTTCCGGCACATCACCGGCGAGAATCCGCTGAGCGAGTCCTTCAACAATTGCGGTCTTGCCCACTCCGGGGTCGCCGATCAGCACCGGATTATTCTTGGTCCGCCGCGCGAGCACCTGCATGCACCGGCGGATTTCGTCGTCACGCCCGATCACCGGATCAAGCTTGCCCTTGCGAGCCATTTCCACTAGGTCGCGCCCATAGCGTTCGAGGGCCTGGTACGTATCCTCCGGGTTCTGCGACGTTACCGTCGCGCTCCCGCGAATGTCCTTCAGCGCCGTAAGGACAACATCCTTGTTTGCACCGCAAAGAGACAACGCTTCGCGGGCATCGCTCTTCACCTCGCAAAGTGAGAGCAGCAGGTGCTCGGTGGACACGAATTGATCCTTCATTCGATCCGCATGCCGCTGCGCGCCTTGTAGGACTTCGTTGAGGGAAGCGCTCATGGCCAGTGAGCCACCGGTGACTCGCGGGAGGCGATTGAGCTCGGATTCGACAATGCTTCGCAGCCGTGGCACGTTGACGCCCGCCTTTTCGAGCAGGGGCGCCATGATGCCCCCACCATCGGACGGGTGCGCTTGCGGCGCGATAAGGGCCGACAAAAGGTGCAACGGCACCAGTTCGCTGTGCCCCAGGGTCCGAGCCTGTTGCTCAGCGCCCTGAACGGCTTCTGCGGCCTTAACTGTGAAACGGTCTAGCGTCATATTTGGTTGCGGTCCTTTCCTACACGACCGGTCGTGTCCACGAAGAAAGCAACCATTTGGCGTTCCATCGGACGACGGCGGTAACTATATATTTGATAGATAATTATGGATTATCAGCGTGGCGGACGAGGTTGACAATGATCTGCCGCTGCCAGATTGGCATGACCGGTCCGGGGCGGATGTCCGGCTTAAGTCGCCGCCGAGTTGGCGATCGTCTCCATCTCGGTGGCGATGACCGGTGTGGACAAGTTGGCCGGCGTCCGCTTCAAACGCTCGGAGAACCCGCGACGTGGAGTGGGCACCATCGCCGGCTGTGGGCTCTGACCGGGGATCGCGTGTTCGTTGAGAAAGCTGACCACGCGTTGCCCATACGTGTTCGGATTAACCAGAACGCTCTCATTGTGCCGGGCATCGGGCACAATCCAGAGCTTTTTCGGACCGTGGGCAATGTCATAAAGCTGCTGGGCCTGGGTGATGGGCACGTAACTGTCGCGCTGACCATGAATCATGAGCAAGGGCTTGCGGCCGAGTCGTCGCAAAGCGGATTGGGTCGAAGGGAACCGACAGCGATACCGCCGAGCGCATTCGCGCAGGAGGAGCCAGCGCATGAAGCGCCAGAAGGTGGGCGGGTAGTTTTCCGTCAAAACGCGAATACCGCCGAAGATCGTGGCGAAACGCCGCATGAGGTATTCGAGCGTCACGTCCGAGCTGAACACCCCGTCCGTAATCAGCGTCTTGACGTGCGGCAATCCCACGGCGGCCATGATTGCCGCGTTGCCGCCCCGCGAAACCCCAAAAAGCGTCAAATCCTTCGGCCGACCAAGCGATTCCAGCCGTCGGGTGATGTAATCGATGGCCCCGCGCATGTCGCTGGTTTCGCGATCCGTGGGAAGCCACCGCGGGCGATAGCCCGGTTCAGCCGGCGATTCTCCGTGCCCGCGGAAGTCAAAGGCGAATACATCGTAGCCGCCGTTGATCAGGGCCTGGCAATAACGCACGCAACTGGACCGTTCGCTGCCGAATTCGTGGGCAAAGATGACCATCCCGGTGGCCGGACCACCCCGGGCTTTGAGAATAGTGCCCTTCAGCGGATGTCCATCGGCGGCGGTGAACTTCACGACCTCGCCGTTCGGCCTCGCGTGACCATTCGTACCGATTTCGGGTTCCAGCGTCTGGTCGTCCAGCACATTGACGATGAGGCGAACGTATTTGCGCAGGATCAGTGAGGTAACGACGAATGCGATGATCGCCAACAAGGACAGTACGATCAGGACAATAACGATGCGCTCTCCGGAAAATGTGAATTGTGCGAGTGGCGTGAGTCGATGGACCATTTAGTCTACCTGAATCAAATCCCGGGGCGATTGGGCCGACCGCGCCATGGCTTCGTCCGTCCAATCCGGATTGCCGCGACGCCCGGCATTGGCCTCTTGGCACAGCCGTTCCTTGCGCAATACCGCCCCAGTGCCTCCGCGCCACGTCGATGCGACGCCGCCTGGGCTGCCTTCCTTTTCGGCCCGACCACAATGGAATCATCAATTTGATGCCTTCAGTCGGCTTCCGACCGCGCCCGGCGTTGCCTCAAAGGCATCAAACCTGGATAGTCTTTACCTGCTATCAGAGGATTGGGCAAGGGACAGGTGCCTGGAAGCTTCGATTTCAAGTCGATTCGTTGGGACGGGCGACAACGGGGTGAAGCGGCTGGACGCCTTGGAGCACCCGGACCACATCCTCCACCACGGACTCCATTCGAGCCAGACTCAATGACGTCCGGGCACCGATATGCGGTGTGATCAGTGTATTCGGAGTGTTGAACAGGGCGTGGCCAGGCGGCAACGGCTCCGGATCTGTCACGTCCAAACCCACTCCGCCCAGGTGTCCGTTGTTCAACGCGTCGGCTAACGCCTTTCCATCGATGATCGCACCTCGCGCGGTGTTGATCAGGAGCGTTCCCCGCTTGAACGCCGCGAGCGACTTCGCGTTGATCAAATGCCGCGTTTGATCAGTCAGGGGTGTGTGCAGGCTGACCACGTCGGAGCGAGCATATAGCTCCTCTTTAGCGACCCCAGTGGCCACGAAGTCCAGAAGGCCGGGTGCCACGATGTCATTGTAGAGGACCGTCATCCCGAAGCCGTTTCGGGCTCGGCGAGCCACCGCCCGACCGATGCGGCCCATGCCGACGATTCCCAATGTGAGTTCGTGAAGTTCGCGACCCGACTCTTGGCGGCGGAATTCGGCGAACCGGCCGCCGCGAGCGGCTTGATCCGCGTCCCGGAATCGGCGGAGCCGGGCGATCATCATGCCAATCGTGAGATCGGCCACGGCGTCCGTGGAGGCGTCAGGCGTGTAGACCACCGTAATGTTGCGCTCGCGGGCGGCGTCTAGGTCGATGTTGTCGAGCCCGTTCCCGCCCCGGCCAATGACCCGTAGATGCGGAGCGTTCTCAAGAATGCCTCGCGTCACGCGTGCGTTGGTTCTCACCAGGAGTGCATCACAATCGGCAACCGCCGCGAGCAGGATCGCTTCATCCGACGATGCAAGCGTCGCCACTCGCCCGACGGTTTCGAGCTTCGCCAAAGCCCCCGCGCCAAACGACTCGGCCACGACGATATGCGGACGGGTTTCGCCCATGCGCTGCGAATATGGTCACCGCCGCCCCGATCGTCAATAATGCGCGGACGATAGCGTGGGCTGATTAGTACCGCGACCGTCAGGGAGCGGGCTTTTTCAACGGCACGCGAGCAACGAGTTTGTTGACCGGGGCCTTCCGTTCAAACTTGAACAGATGGACAGCGTCACCGCACACCAATCGGAGCGAAAAAAACTCACGGGCCTTCAGCACGTGGTCATAGTGCTCGGCGCGCTGAGCCTGGCGCTGCTCCTATACCAATCACTCACCACCCACCCCTCCGCGGATCACGGCAGACACGGTCCGACCGAGCACCTGCCCGGCCTGTGGGCCGTAATTCCCTTTGCGGCGTTGCTTCTTTCGATCGCGGTTCTGCCGCTTATCCCAGTCACCAGCCATTGGTGGGAACACAACCAGAATCGGCTGGCGGTGTCGCTGATTCTCGCGGGCGTAACGCTGCTCTATTACTTGCTGAGCTACGGTGTGGAAAAGGCCGTGAACGTTCTCGATCACGCAATCGTGGCCGAATACATCCCGTTCATGGTCTTGTTGTTTTCGCTCTACGTGATCAGCGGCGGCATTGCTCTTCGCGGTGACCTGGCCGCCCATCCGACTACGAACACGGCGTTCCTGGGTTTTGGGGCGCTCATCGCCAGCCTTGTCGGAACGACCGGGGCGAGCATGTTGCTCATTCGGCCGCTCCTGCAAACGAACGCGGAGCGAAAGCACGTCACCCACACGGTGGTCTTCTTCATCTTCCTGGTAAGCAACATCGGGGGGTGCCTGTTGCCCATCGGCGATCCGCCGCTGTTCCTGGGCTATCTCAAAGGCGTGCCGTTCCTGTGGACGCTCAATCTGTGGATCGAGTGGGCCTTCATGTGCGCGATCGTGCTCCTCGTGTACTTCATCTGGGATTCGGTCGCCTACAAGAAGGAGGCCGTTCGAGACATCGTCCGCGACGAAACCCAGACTAAGCCGCTCACGGTTCTCGGAAAGGTGAACCTTCTGTTGTTGCTGGGCGTTGTCTTCTGCGTCGCCCTCGTCAAACCCGGCGAGGAACTCTTGGGGCTCGGCCTCACGGCATTTCCGTTTCTGCGCGAGCTGCTGATGCTCGGTCTGGTGGCCATCTCGCTGCTGGTCACGCAGAAAGGCATCCGGGCTTCGAACAACTTCAACTACGCGGCCATCCTCGAAGTGGCCGCGCTCTTCGTGGGCATCTTCATCTGCATGCAGGCGCCGATTGAGATCCTGCGGGCGAGCGGGTCCGCCCTCGCGCCGTACTTGAGTTCACCGGCCAGGTTCTTTTGGGCGACCGGTGTCCTGTCGAGCTTTCTGGACAACGCTCCGACCTACGTAGTGTTTCTGGAAACCGCGGCGGCCATGACCCCCGACAACGCCCCCGGCGTCCTCCGCTTCGTCGACGGCACGACGATTTTCCCCAGCTACCTGACGGCCATCTCGCTGGGGGCGGTGTTCATGGGGGCCAACACCTACATCGGCAACGGCCCCAACTTCATGGTCAAGAGCATCGCGGAGCAATCGGGCGTAAAAATGCCCAGCTTTTTCGGGTACATGCTCTACAGCGGGGGTATCCTGATCCCGCTTTTTTTTGCGGTGACGTGGGTGTTTTTGTAGACTGAGGGAGTGCTAAAAGGGTTTCAATTTGAGCCGTTCGGAGGTACAACGCGTCGCAACGGAAACGCCGGACGGCTGGCGCATGTCGTCACATTCGCGTTGGCGGTCTGCGAGTCAATCGCTATTCAGGTTGCTCATGGGCAAGGTTCGGTCGTCGGGTGGGGACGACAAGTAATTGGCGGCGACCTTTCGTCCGGCTTTGTCGAGGTGGCGGCTGGCTATGATCACAGCTTAGGACTGAAATCCGACGGTTCGATCCTAGCATGGGGAAATAACCGCGCAGGACAAGTCGATCTTCCGCAACCCAATACGGGTTTTGTCAAGGTCGTTGCAGGCACCGGCCATAGTTTTGGCTTAAAGGCCGACAGTTCCATCGTTGGATGGGGAAGCAATCATTTGGGGCAGCTAGATGTTCCAGATCCAAACTTTGATTTTGTTTCAATTGCAGCCGGTGATGTGCATAGTGTGGGGTTGAAGAGAGATGGCTCCATTGTGGCCTGGGGCGACACCTACTCTGGTCAACTGGCTATTCCCGAGCCAAATACCGATTTTGTTGCAGTAGCAGCGGGTTCCCACCATAGTGTGGGATTAAAGTCCGACGGCTCGATTGTGGCATGGGGCGATAACGACTACGGACAGCTGGATCCGAATGGATCAATGTTTGGCTTCATAGGGATTGCTGCGGGTGGCGATAACACTTTTGGCATCAGACAAGATGGCATGATTGTCGCGTGGGGTTCTAACGGATATGGCGTACTTGATGTTCCCGCGCCTAATCATGACTTTGTCGTAGTTGATGCCGGTGCCAATCACTGCGTGGGCCTGAAGTCCAACGGAACTGTCGTCGCCTGGGGTTTCAACGGCTATGGGCAGGCGACTGTTCCGGAACCCAATGAGTCATTTGTGCACGTCTCCGCTGGAGGACATCACAGTTTGGCTGTGAAGAAGGATGGCTCGGTAATTGCATGGGGAGCAAATTACGGGGGCCAGCTTAATATATCCACTCCGAACAGGGGTTTTGTTGCTGTCGCTGCAGGTAACTCCCATAGCTTATTCCTCAGGGCCGATGGATCGATTGCAGGCTTTGGCCAAAACTTCTACCGGGAGGTCGACGTACCCATTCCCAATGCCGCCTTTGTTGCCATTTCTGCCGGTGTTGACCATAGCCTTGGTCTAAAGGACAATGGTGCGATTATAGGATGGGGGCGTAACCCTTATGGAGGGTATGACGCTCCCTCCCCCAACACGGACTATGTTGCTATGTCGGCGGGTGCGACGAACAATCTTGGTTTGAAGAAGGACCACACAGTCACTGCTTGGGGAAATAACACGCGCGATATACGACTTGTTCCGAATTCCGGTTTTATCGCCGTCTCGGTAGGTGCCTTGCATAGCGTGGGTCTAAAGGAAGACGGTACAGTTGTTGCACAGGGATATAACTTCTATGGCCAGATGGACATTCCTGAGCCCAATGCCGAATTTGCAGCCATCGATGCGGGGGCTTGGCATAGTCTTGGGCTGAAGGATGATGGCTCGATTGTAGCGTGGGGATGCGAAGGAGACATGATTGACTTCGGACAGTGTGATGTTCCCGCAGATAATTTCAGTTTTGTGGCAATCTCGGCTGGTGCCTACCATAGTCTTGCTCTTAAGTATGACGGATCAGTGGTAACATGGGGCGGTAAAGAGGAGGGGCTGAGTAAGATCCCTTTTCCGAACCTTTATGTAGAAATCGATGCTGGCTTCGAACAGAGTTTCGCCATCATGGGCTGTCCGTCGCCATTGGCCATGGCTGATGGGGATTTTGACCAAGACGTAGACTGGAACGACGCCGCGATATTCGGGGAGCGGTTGGCCGGGCCGTTCGCGCCCTTGCCCTGGAACGGCTGCAAGCGGTTCGACCTGAACACCGATCACGCGGTGGACCTCGAAGACGTGGCCGTGTTTCAGAATGTATTTATGGGGGAGTGAAACGTCGAAACGGCAAAACGTCGAAAATCAAAATGAAGATTCGGTGTGCGATGTGCCACTGCTCTTGAGCAGTAGTTTTTCATCAACCCTCACCCTCCCCTCTTCCTGGGAAAGGGAGAGGGGATTCGGCGCTCTCTGCGCCTCAGCGTGAAACCATGATACGGAGTTCCTATGCTCGTACGATTTGATTGCCCGGCGTGCGGAATTTCGCACTCGTTCGATATGCCCGAAACCACGATCCACATGACCTGCTCGCGCACGCACAAGACGCTTAAGCTGCGGGTGACCAAGGGCGGCGACGTGAAATCGCAGATCGTTGAGGGCGAGGGCGCGACGGGTGCGGAGGCGGCCGGGGATGAGGAATAATCTGACCCAGGGAATGCCCTCGCGGGGGCGCCGAGACGCGGAGGCCAAAAAATGGGGGCATTCAGAATGGAACGACGGTGCCTTCGGATATCTTCATTCCCCTCTGCGTTCTTCGCGCCTCTGTGTGAGATAATGGCGATCTCTAGGTGACACACCATGTCATTCACGGGTCACAACACCGACTCGCAAGCTCGCTCCCCGGACCGCGTGGGCCGGTGGATGCCGGTGCTCCTCCTGGCCTTCGTGTTCGGGGCCTTCTTCTATGTTACCCGATCTCCCGCGCCGCCGGCCGGCTGGGGAGGCGATCTCGACGCCGCGCTGAAACAGGCCGCCGAACAACAAAAGCCGGTGGTCATCGCCTTCCACATGCCGAACTGTTCACCGTGCTCGGTCATGGACCGAACCACCCTTCGGGCGGACGTGGTGAACGACGCCCTGAAATCGTTCGTCCCGGTACGGGTGGATGCGGCCAGGCGCCCCGACATCGCCGGAAAGTACGGCGTTCCCGGCACTCCCACCTACGTGGTTCTCTCGCCGGACGGGGCGCCGATCGCCCAGGTCGCCGGTTTTCAATCGACCGAGGACTTCGTTGGCTTCCTGGGCAATGCTCGTTCCAAAATCACCCCGGCGAAACCGGCTCCCGCTGCACTCCCGCCAGCCGCCCCTTGAGAAACCGACCCGTGTGGCTCGCCTCATGCTCCGCTATTTGTTCCGGCGTTCCTTCCACGACGACGAATCCCCCCTCGTCGCCTCCTTCCGGTCCCAGATCAACAACCCAGTCGGCCACGGCGACTACGTCAAGATCGTGCTCGATGACCACGACGGTCTGACCCCGCTCGACCAACCGATTGAGCACCACGAGCAGGTTGCGTACGTCGGCCGGGTGCAAACCGGTCGTCGGCTCATCTAGGATATACATCGTGTGACCATCGGCGGACTTGTGCAGCTCGGCGGCGAGCTTCACCCGCTGGGCCTCACCGCCGGATAGCGTGTTGGACGCCTGACCAAGCCTCATATAGCCAAGACCGACATCGGAGAGCGCTTGCAATCGCCGCTTGATGTTGGCGAAGTTGTCGAAGAACCGCACGGCCTCCTCAACGGGCATGGCCAGCACCTCGGCGACGTTCTTGCCGCGGTAGCGGATTTCGAGCGTCTCGCGGTTGTAGCGGGTGCCGTTGCATTCGCGGCAGGTGACGTATACGTCGGGCAGGAAGTGCATGGCGATGCGCTTGGTGCCTTGGCCCTCGCAGTGTTCGCACCGACCGCCAGGCACGTTGAAGCTGAATCGGTTGGCCTCGTAGCCGCGGATCTTGGCTTCGCGGGTCTTGGCGAACAGGTCACGGATCAGGTTGAACACTCCGCAATAGGCAGCGGGGTTGCTCCGCGGTGTTCGACCGATGGCCGATTGATCGACCTCGACGACCTTGTCCACCAGCGACGCGCCGGAGATGCGTTGATAAGGCCCGGGTCGCGGTCCGCCGCGCAAGATGCGGCGTTTCAACGCCCGCAGCAATACATCGGATACAAGCGTGCTCTTGCCGCTCCCGGAAACGCCGGTCACGCAGACGAAACAACCCAGCGGGATGCGGACGGTGATGTTCTTGAGGTTGTTGGCCGTGACGCCGTGGAGCTCCACGGCCCGGTCCCAGTTGGGCGGGCGCCGCTCCGTGGGGATCGTGGCTCGGGCCTCGCCCGACAGAAACCGCCCGGTGACGGATTCGCGGCACTTGATGATATCGTCGAGCGTACCCGCGGCGACCAGCCGCCCGCCGCGCTCCCCGGCCCCCGGGCCGATATCCACGATGTACGACGCACCCGCGATCACCTCTTCATCGTGTTCGACGACGATGACCGTGTTGTCCATGTCAGCGAGTCGTTGCAGTAAGGTCGTCAGTCGGCGCGTGTCGCGGGCGTGCAGGCCGATGGTCGGCTCGTCGAGCACATAGCAAACGCCCGAAAGTCCGCTGCCAATCTGCGTGGCCAGGCGAAGTCGCTGGAACTCGCCGCCCGATAGCGTCCCGGTCGGCCGATCGAGGCCGATGTAATCGACGCCCACGTCGCGGAGAAAGCGGAGCCGTTGCCGCAGTTCACGCAGGAGCGGCTCAGCGATAACCGCCCGTTCGCCCTCGAGCGCCAATCCATCGAAAAAGTCCGATGCCTGAAGAATGGTCAGGTGCGAAATCTCGGTGATAGTCCGCTCGTTGAGCCGAACGCAAAGAGCGCGGCGGTCGAGCCGGGTGCCGCTACACGCGGGGCACGGCGATTCTTCCAGAAAGGCGTGCAAGCGTTGCTTCGCCGAATCCGAGTCGGTGGTTGACCAGCGGCGGAGGAGGTTCGGCAGAACACCCTCGAAGGACGCCCCATACTTCCTCACGTCGTCCTCGGTGGTGCCTTCCATCAGAATACGCGCGGCTTCGGGCGGTAGATTTCGAGAGGGCGTGTCCGGTGGGACGCGAAACCGCTCACAGAAATCACGGATGACCCCGGCGTAAATCGCGTTGAGTCGGCGACCCTGATGCCGCCACGCGGCGACGGCCCCGTCATTGATCGAAAGGTCCGGGTTGGGAACAACCAGTTCCCGATCGAATTCGAGCGTCACGCCCAATCCGTGACATTGTTTGCAGGCCCCGTGTGGTGAGTTGAAGCTGAACAACGGCGGCGAGAGATCGTCGAGGCGAACGTCAGGATGATCCGGGCACGTCAGCGCGGTGCTGAACGCCGTGTCGGACCATGTGCCATTCGCCACCTCCGTTGAAACGATGATTCGCCCGGCGGCCAGGCTCGCCGCCGTCTCAATGCTGTCCGCCAAACGCCGGGCGATTTCGGGTTTGGTCACGAGTCGATCGACCACGATCTCGATCGTGTGCTTCTTGTTCGACGCCAAGGGCGCCAGCTCTTCCAACATCGTGATTTCGCCGTTGACCCGCGCGCGAACGAACCCTTCGCGCTGCATCCGCTCCAGCAGGGCCTTGTGAGCGCCGCGTTGCCCGACTATCAGCGGCGCGAGCAACATCAGCCGCTCGCCTGCCGGCCGCGCCAGGATCGTGTCCACGATCTCGGCGGTCGATTGCCGCACAATCGGCCGACCGCACTCCCAGCAGCGGGGTTCGCCGACGCGGGCGAACAGCACGCGAAGGAAATCGTGAACTTCCGTCGTGGTGGCCACCGTCGATCGCGGACCGGCCGTACCGATTCGCTGTTCCACCGCGATGGTCGGGCTCAGCCCGTCAATACGGTCCACGTCCGGCTTTTGCATCTGCTCCAAGAATTGCCGGGCATGCACCGACAAGGATTCGACGTAACGCCGCTGGCCCTCCGCGTAGATCGTGTCAAAGGCCAATGAACTTTTTCCAGACCCGGACACCCCTGTAACGGCCGTCAGCCGACCACGCGGGATTTCGACGGTGATGTTCTTCAGGTTGTGCTGTCGGGCGCCCACGACCCGGATACATGGAGGCGAGGACATTCGCGTTATGGTAACTCGCGCGGTGGTGGGTGGTCGAGGAAGGACTACAACGACGGCGTTTAGCCCGGTTGGCAAACCTTCCATCCTCGGATTGCCTTCAACCAGAATGACCGCATTTGTCCGAAAATGTCGCGCTTTGACGCGCGTCGCGACAACCACCCTTTGTCCTTAAGCAGGCATAACGCTTCGTCGAAAGGTCATGGGGCATGGCTGGGGCGAAACGCGGTGTACATTACGTTGTGGAAACGCCACAAAGTGGACCCGCCCCTGGCCACGTCTTATACTCATAAGGACATAGGCAGCGGGTTGGGACCGTTCCGGCGACGCAAACGCCGCCCGAAGGGTTCTTATGCCTATGTTCACCGCATTGTGCTCGGCGCCTTCACGGAAGCAGGGCGACGACGAGGGCGAAGAATCGTTTCCCGGTCTTTGGACCGCTGCGCTTTCCGGTGTGAATCCGGTTTGGGAAGGAGAGAACATGCACGATCTGTCACGCCGCGCTCGTAACCCGATTTCGTGGTCCATCAGTGCAGCCTATTGGCTCCTTCTCGCCGGCATCACCGCCGCCGCACCCACCACCGGTAAGACGGGCGTTGATAACCAGAACGAGCTTTGGCGAAAGACCGTTGAGTTGGTCTCTCAAGGGGACTTCACCGGTGCCGCGTCGTTGATCCGCCAGGTGCAAACTCCAGGTGCGCTGACGGAACGGGTGCGCGGTTGGTTGGACCAATACGAGAAGCAGCAAGAAGCGCGGCTAGCGGCCAACCGGGACGACCTCGAAAAGTACGTCAAATACTCCAAGCAGCGAATTGACCGAGGCGAATATAAGGAAGCGCTCGGGTGGCTCCTGGCCGCACAAGACGTCGCAGAGGACCGCAACGCGCTCCTGGCGTCCGATTGGGTCCATCGGCTGGTGAATGTCTCATTGGAAGAGGCCGAACGGTTTCGGCAGCAGGACGATTGGCGCGAAGCCTGGAACATCTATTCGCAACTCGCCCAGTTATTCGAGCGTGAACCGCGCTACCAGAAACTCGAGCGCGAGGCGGTAACTCATCTGCGTCTCGAGGCCATGTTCAAGAAGGACAGCCATTGGGACGAGCGAATCGAGGATGTCCATTGGAAAGACGCGAAGGTCGCCCTGGAATACATCGAGGCTTATTACGTCGAACCACCGGACTTCAAGAAGATTACGGAGGGCGGCTTGGAGCAATTGCTCCTGCTCGCCGACTCCAAGAGCGCCCAGGAGAAATATCCGGGCTTGGGCAACGCGAGTGACCGCAGTGATTTCAAAGCCCGCGTCCGCGAACATCTCGATCAGGTGCGGGAATCCCCGACGATTTCTCGTCGCGAGTGCATCCGCCGCCTCGGGCGCGTCGTCGAAACCATCAATGAGCAGACGGTGCGCTTGCCCGAGGACGTGCTGGTCAGCGAGCTGATGCGCGGGGCCCTTGAGCCGCTCGACGAATTCACCAGCATGATCTGGCCGCAGGAAACCGACGAGTTCGAGAAACACACCCGCGGTGATTTCATCGGAGTCGGTATTTCGATCATCAAGAACCGTTCCGAGGAGATCGAGGTGGTCACTCCGCTGGAGGACACCCCGGCCTATCAGGCCGGCGTCCAGCAGGGCGACATCATCACCCACGTGGACGGCGAGTCGCTGGAAGGCAAGAGCCTGAACAAGGTCGTCGACACGATCACTGGCCCGAAGGATTCAATGGTGAACCTCACCATCCGTCGGGGCGAGCAATCCCTTCAGTTCCCGCTCCGCCGGGCCAAGGTCAAGATTCAGTCCGTAAAGGGCTGGAACCGGAACCCGGACGAAACCTGGGATTTCTGGCGCGACAAGGAAAACGGCATCGCCTATGTGCGCCTGGCCAACTTCCAGCGCAACACGCCCGAAGATCTTCAGAACGTGATGAGCGAGCTCCAGGCTAAGGGCTTGAAGGGAATGATCCTGGACCTTCGCGGCAATCCCGGCGGGCTGCTCGATTCCGCCTGGCAGATATCGTCGCTGTTCTTGAAACGCGGCGAAATGGTGGTCAGCACGAAAGGCCGCATCCCCGACGACGATCAGGAATTGGTCGCCACTTCTGGAGGCACCTATTCAGATGTGCCTCTCGTCGTGCTGGTCGATGAGAGCAGCGCCAGCGCATCCGAAATCGTTTCAGGCGCCGTTCGAGACAATGGCCGCGGAGTCGTGATGGGCGAGCGAACGTTCGGCAAATTCAGCGTGCAAAACCTGATTCCGCTCGGCCCATCGCGCTCGAAGTTGAAGATCACGACCGCCCGCTATTATCTGCCGAGTGGCGTTTCACTCCATCGCGAACCGGATTCGGAGACCTGGGGCGTTGAGCCTCAAGTGAAGGTGCCGCTGTGTTCCAAGGAGCGGGTCAAGGCCTATCAACTTCGCCGCGACGCGGACCTGCTCGGGCCCGCCGCGAAAAAGGCGGATCAGGCCAAAGTCGACGAGCTGAACATCCTCACCGACGACGTCGACGACGTCACGAAAAAGGACGACGAGAGCAAGGTGCCCGGGCCGGCGTCGGTTTACGACCCTGTGCCGTGGTTCATTCGCGACCCAAGCCGCGACGACCACACCCGCGAGCTGGCCACCGTTTCCGAGGAATTCGGCCTGCCGACGATCAACCAACCGGATGAGAACGACCGCCCCAAGGACGATCCGCAGGTCGATAGCGCGCTCGTCTATCTGCAGATCAAGCTATTGGGCGAACGCCACCCAACACTGGCCACAGCCGAGCTCGACCGCCCCAGGCCAGTCGTGGCAAACCCGTGATGGGTCAGGCTTGCGAGCGGTCGGTACCGCGACCGTAAGGTAGCGGCTTCTCGCGCCAGGCGGGTGGCATGAGCGATCGGCAACTTGCCCGCTCACCGCGCAATCGCTTTCGACATGTAAATGTCCGGCCGGCCCGGTCCGTTCGCGTCGGGCATCACGCCTGTCACGATAAACCCAAGCTCGCGATAGAACAGGAACGGGTGCCCACGGCCCCGATCGCGGATACCCGCGATTTGCCGCGGCAGATCGACATAAAGGTCCACATCCGAGAGAGAGGTCATTCCCGAATCGTCATCGGTCCCGAGCGTGACGGTGAGCGCTCCCCGCCGACGTAGTTCCGACTCCAACGCCTCGAACAGGGCCCGCCCCACGCCCCGCCGGCGATAATCTTTCCGAACGACCATCGGGTGCAGCTCCCACACTCGACCGCGATACGCCAACTCCGGAATACCTCCCACCCAACCGACGAGTGTCTCACCCTCCACCGCCCCACGCGCGAATCCTCCCGCGATCACCTGCGCCACTTCCGCGCGAGCCGATTCCAAGTCCGGCCATCCCCGTGGCTCGTGAAATCCATCCACCAGCAGCGCGGCCGCCTGCTCTCGAGTTTCCTCGGACGCAACGGCAAGATCAACGATCTTCACTTCGGGAACCCATCAGATGTAGCGTCGGAGCTTGTCCCTGGCGCACCGTCCGCGGCCAATGTAGCGTCGGGGTCTATCCCCGGCGCACCGCCGTCGATGAAAGAAACCAATTCACGGAAATACTCATCCGGTACATCAAACTCCAGACAGTGCCGAGCGGTGGCATATTTCGTAACCCGCCCCCGCGGCCAGTCCAGCTGCCGGATGAACTTTTCCGTGCGATCATTGTCAATAATTCGTTCTTCACCCGCGAGGAACAGATGAATCGGGACCGGCGAAGCGTCAGCCAACCTGCCCACGATCCGATCCATCCGCCGCGACGCCAGGTAGAACCCCGCCGTGCATTGCCGCAGCGTCAACTCATCCGTTCGGAAAAACTCCCGCCATCGCGACACGTTGGTGAACAAGTCGGGATCATTCAGCGGAATATCGAAAAGCTTGGTCGGCTCATAGAGCATGGCGAACCCAATCCTGGCCATTTCCGGCTTGGAGACCCCGACCAGCGGAAACATCCCCGGTGTCACCAGCGTCAGCCCGGCGACGCGTTCCGGATGAGCCACATGCGCCGCCACCGCCAATTTGCCGCCCCAGCTGACCCCGACCACGTGATATTGCTCGAACCCCGATCGCCGCCGCAATTCATCGCCCGCCATCACCGCGTCCTGAATGAGTTGCTCACCGGATTCGGCGTGCCCACGGCCTTTCAAATTGCGCCCGCTCCCCCGCCGGTCATGCTGGAGAACCGCGTATCCCGCGTCGCACAACGCCCGCGCCGACGATTCGTACCACCCGCAATGCGATTGAATGCCGTGGTGATACAGAACGGCCCCCCGCGCCTCGACCGCCTTCCAGTAGCGGCCATATGCCCGATAGCCGTCTCCGAGCGCGATTGTGATTTCTTCGAAATCGGGCATACAAGCATCGTACCTTGCCGCCCGGCACCGTCCACGCGATAGTAGGGCAGGTAATTCTCGCGGCTCTTCCGCGAGGTTCACCTGACACCAGCCAGAGAGCGTCCCGTACGGAGGATTGTGTCATTGAGAACGAACTCGGCGGGGCGCGTGGCATGGCCCACGCTTGCGTGGCCATGCGATCGCAGCGCCGCGTCCCAAGGAGAGCATCATCCCATCCGACATTGATTCAATTTCGCTCCGCGCGGCATTGCGCCAACAGTTGCGCTCCGACCAACTGTTCGGCTTGACCGTCGTTCCCATCAGCCGAGATACCCTCGACCACACCGCGGCCGAATCTGGCCTCCGCCGAGCCAATCCCTCACCTGGCCACGCCTCCTCCGCGCCGACACCGGGCCTGTCCACTACAGAGAAAACCGAGCGGCTCAGCCTCCTCGACAACTCCCAAGTCAAAGGCTGCCGCAAGTGTTCGCTGTGCGAGACGCGGACCCAGACGGTCTTCGGCCAGGGCAACCCCGACGCCCGCTTGGTCTTCGTCGGCGAGGCCCCCGGCTTCGAAGAAGACCGTCAGGGACTCGCCTTCGTCGGCAAGGCCGGTCAACTGCTCACCCGCATGATCGCGGCCATGGGCCTCACCCGCGAAGACGTCTACATCTGCAACGTGCTCAAATGCCGCCCGCCGAACAACCGCGATCCCTCCGCCGATGAAATCCTCGCGTGCAGCCCCTACCTGCGCGAGCAACTAGCCACCATTCGTCCCCAAGTGCTGGTCGCCCTCGGTTCCCCCGCGGCGAAGACATTGCTGAACACAGCCGAATCCATCGGTCGCCTGCGTGGCCGGTTCCACGACTATTACGCGTCGGGCGCGACCGGCGTGGGAAACGCGATCCCGTTGATGCCGACCTATCACCCGGCGTACTTGCTCCGCAACCCCGCGGACAAAGGAAAGACCTGGGATGATCTGCAACAGGTGATGCGGTTCTTGGAGCTACCGATTCCGCCACGCTCGAGCGGCTAGCTAGGATATTCTCTGTCGCCCATCGACCGCTTGCTCACCCGTGGGGCTCTTTTCAAACGAGACCCGTACCCGCTCGATCGGCCGGACTCGGCGAAGAGCGTCCCTCCCTTTATGATCCGGCCATGAGCCGGTCCGCGGTCATCTTCGACTTTGACGGAACCCTGACCAAGCCCTGTTTGGATTTTGACCTGATTCGCGCCGAGATCGGGGTCACGGGTCCGATCCTGGAGGCGATGGAAGATTTGGACCTGCCGTCGCGCGAGCTCGCCGAACGAATCCTGCTTCGGCACGAGTGGGAGGCGGCGCGAAACGCGGAGTTGCAGGAGGGGGCCGTCGAGGTGGTGGCCAAGTGCCGGGCGCGGGGTCACCCGGTGGCCATCATGACCCGCAACGGCCGGTCTACTGTTCTGCATGTCCTTGAGAAGTTCGGGATTGTGGTGGACGCGATCCGGACGCGCGAAGACGGAGCAATCAAGCCGTCGCCGGAACCGGTGTTCGCGTTGTGCCGCGAACTCGGGGCCGATCCCAAGTCGAGCTGGGTGGTGGGCGACTTCCTCTTTGACATTCTGTCCGGACAGGCGGCGGGAACGCGGACGGTGCTGATGATTGGTGACGGCGAACGGCCGGGGTTTGCAACTCAGGCGGACCACGTCATTCGCAGTCTGCGAGAGTTAGTCACACTGCTTGAGGAGAGGTAACCCCTTCCGGAATTCGCTCCCAATGCCGCTCAGATTTTTGGTGTACTGCCTGGCGGAGCGCGTCGTTACGACGATCGTTTTCCTTTCTCGAGGATCAGCGCTTCGTATAGGAACGCCGCAAGGAGCGCCCCGCCCACGGGACCCGCCCAATACACCCAATGTTGAGACCAAAGGGCCGCGGTCGTCGACCCGCCCCCGATCAACGTGCCGATGGTGCGAGCCGGGTTCATGGACGCTCCTGTGATCGGCCCGCCCATCAGGATGTCGAACGCCACGGCCAGACCGATTCCGAAGCCGCCGATGCGCGGGGCGCGCGGATCGACCGCCGTGCCGAAGATGGCGAACACGAGCAAGAACGTAAGCACCGCCTCCACGACGACCGCCAGGAACGGGGACACCGGGTCGCCAAAGTTCGGCGTGCCCAGCATGCACTTGGCCGCCGCGGCCGCGCCGGTCAGCCCGGGACCGGCACCGATCCCACGAAAAACAGCCGCCAATAGCAGTCCCGCGATGGTTGCCCCTGCACACTGAGCCAAGATGTAACTGATGGCGGGACCGGCCTTGATGCGACCGGTCGCCCACATGGCCAGGGTCACGGCGGGGTTGATGTGGCCACCGCTGATGTTCATGGTGGCAGAAACCACGATGGAGAGAGCGAGGCCATGGGCCAGGGCGATGCCGACGAGCCCCGGTTCGCCGCCGGTCCAAGTGGTGGTGATGATCGCACCGGCACCGATAAACGTCAGGGCAAAAGTCCCGATGAACTCCGCCGTTAGCGAGCCCGTGAGACGATTCATGCGTGTTATCTCCACACTGCCGAGTTGATTGTTCTGGGAATCCGCTAGGCCATTAGACCGCGCGTTTCAACCGCCGCCCCGCTTTCGTCCGCGGGGCACTGAGGGCGGCGTTCTCCGGACCGACCAACGAGTCGCCCGGCTTAACGCGATCAAGCCGCTCCCCTACTTTCTTAGCATATTCCTTGGAAAGCTCGAAGCCAAGGAAACGCCGGTTCAGCTTTTTGGCGACGGCCAAAGTCGTACCGCTGCCCGCGAAGGGATCGAGCACCAGGTCGCCTTCGTTGGAGCAGCCTCGAACAATCCGCCCCAGAAGCTGCTCGGGCATCTGGCAGCCGTGCCAGCCACGCCGCTCGCTGAAGGTGCCGGCGACCCGCGAGAAGTACCAGGTGTCGCTCTCGGGCGGGAAGCGCTCGGGGATATCCTGTGGCCGGAGGACGAATCCATCACGAGTGGCCACGTCCGGTGAGAGCATAGGCGGCATCATCCACGTGTCGTCCGGCACGCGGCCATCGGGGTCGGCCCGCTTGTCGCCGTAGACGAGTTCGCGGGCCGAGGGCACGCGAACGGCCAGCGAGTTGAACGTGAACTTCTTGGGGTCTTTCACGAAATAGAACAAATGGGCGTGGCTTCGGGTGAACTTGTGCTTGCAATGAACGCCGAAAGTGTAATACCAGATCACCCAGTTGCGGCAGTGGAATCCGAGATCGCGCGTGCACAGGACCTTGAGTTCCGCGGCGTATTCATCGCCAATGGCCAGCCAGAATGTGCCGGTCGGTTTGAGGACCCGCTTGACGCCTTCGATCCATTGGCGTGACCACGCGAGATAGTCCTCGGCCTCGCGGCGGTCATCGTACTCGTCGTAATCGTAGCCGATGTTGAAGGGCGGATCGGCAAAGACGAGATCCACCGAACCTTCTTCCAACTTTCCCAGCAGCTTGACGCAATCACCTTGATGGATTTGATCTGATGCAAGGCCCATCTTATCCTCCATGAATGAATCGTTGACGGATGCCTATGCCACTAGGCCGTCAGCCGCCTTGTGGCGCCCGCCGTCGGTTTTTAGTAACGCCATTGGCCGGGGGCGTCAATCTACTTTTCCAAACCAAGAGCGTCGCGGATTTCTCGGCGTATCCACCTACACTTCCGTCGCGCGTCCAACGCCTGTTGTCGATCAGCCGAATCACCCGGATATTGATAGGCGACGGAGAAAGCGGAGAGGAAAGCCAAGTCTTTTCGAAGTAATTCCCATACAGGCTCGAACTCAACAATCTGATTGAGAATCCCCGGTAGATTGTGTATTTTTGGGACCTCTCGATTGTTTTCGAGCAGTATCGCCTTGAGGTACTTCTCGACGCATTGTTGCGCATGAAAGCACGCGCCGTCATAGTTTGGACCGACTCGAGCACGGCATTCGCGTTCCAAGCTCCTAAAATCCGCCTCGGCCTTCTCGATCCATTCAGCCGCTTTTGGATTCATACAACGTTTTGCCGTTGGCAAGCACATCCTGCACGAATGAATCTCCGATCTCAAGGCGATGATGGACTTCTTCCGGAGTGCGCACGATCAGATCGACCGGAAAGCGAGGACGGAGTTTCATGTATATTTCAACCGCTTGTTCCGCTCGTCTACCCTCGAAGGGCATTACGATAAACAGGTCCACATCGGAGTCGCGGCCAGCGCGGTCTTCCGCGTGCGACCCAAACAGGATGACCTTGTGCGCTTTGAACTCTTCGCCGATGCGCTGGGCGAATTCCGTGATTTCGTTGATTGCGACCATTGATCGGTAATCCGGTATCGCGAGGTACTAACTAATCCCCAAACCGTATCCCTTGCGCCAACGGCAACTCCGTCGTGTAGTTGATCGTGTTCGTCTGCCGCCGCATGTAGGCCTTCCAGGAGTCGGAGCCGGATTCGCGGCCGCCGCCGGTTTCCTTCTCGCCGCCGAAGGCCCCGCCGATCTCCGCACCGCTGGTGCCGATGTTGACGTTGGCGATGCCGCAATCGCTGCCCGCGGGCGACAAAAACCGCTCGGCCTCCAGCAGGTTGTTAGTGAAAATCGCCGAACTGAGCCCCTGGGGTACGCCGTTGTGATATTCGATGGCCTCGTCGACGGTCTTGTACGAGATAATGTACAGAATCGGCGCGAAGGTCTCTTCCTGAACGATGTGGAAGTGATTCTTGGCCGCGGCGATGCACGGGGTTACGTAGCAGCCACCCGGATATTTGTCGCCGCTGAGGCGCTCGCCGCCGCAGAGCACTTCGCCACTCTCCTCCTTGATCCGCGTGATGGCCTTCATCATGCTCTCGACGGCCTTGGTGTCGATGAGCGGGCCCATCAGCGTGCCCTCGTCCATCGGGTTGCCGATCTTGACCTGCTTGTACGCGGCCACGAGCTTGGAAACGAGGTCGTTGCGGATCGATTCGTGGACGATGATCCGCCGCGTGCTCGTGCAGCGCTGACCGGCCGTGCCGACCGAGCCGAACAGGATCGCCCGCAGGGCCAGGCGCATGTCGGCTTCCGGCGTGACGATAATCGCGTTGTTGCCGCCGAGTTCGAGGATGGTCCGCCCAAGCCGTTTCCCTACCACCTCCCCCACGTGATAGCCCATCGAGCAGCTTCCCGTGGCGGAGATGAGTGGAACGCGGCGATCCTGAATCAACTTCTCGCCGACCGTACTTCCCTTACCGATGACGAGGCTGAAGATGGCCGGGTCGGCGCCGGTCTCCTTGCACACCCGTTCCGCGATCTTGGTGCAGGCGACGGCGGTCAGAGGGGTGTGCGAGGAGGGCTTCCAGATCACCGAATCACCACAAACGATGGCCAGGGCCGCGTTCCAGGACCAAACGGCCACGGGAAAATTGAAGGCGCTGATCACGCCGACGATGCCGAGCGGATGCCATTGCTCGAACATTCGATGCCCAGGGCGTTCGGATTGCATGGTCATGCCGTATAGCTGCCGCGAGAGCCCGACGGAGAAATCACAGATATCGATCATCTCCTGGACCTCGCCCTCGCCCTCGGCGTGAATCTTGCCCATCTCCAGCGTGACCAGGGCGCCGAGATCGGTCTTAACCTCGCGGAGGGCGTTGCCGAGCCGGCGGATCGTTTCGCCGCGAATCGGAGCGGGGACCGATCGCCACTTCAGGAAGGCTTCTTGGGCGCGGGCGGCGATCCGGTCGTATTCGTCCGGCGTCACTTGGGCGACGGAGGCGATGACCTTCCCGTCGATAGGAGAGATCGAATCAAGGCGTTCCCCGCTCCCGAGCCATTGGCCACAGAAGCCGCCTTTCGAGACCGGTTCGATTCCCAGTTTTCGTAGGATTGCCTGCATGAATTCGCCTCGCATGTAATGATCGCGTCACATTCTGAGAGCCGCCGTAATTATCGCGGAAAACGCCCCGAATACCAGTACGTGGTCTAACCGGATGCGGTGGGGTCAGCGTCGTTTTCGTAGGTGTGTGCCCAAGGGCCTGGCGTTGTACGAATGGACGGTACGCATGGTATTCAGGCTGCTTCAGCGGCCTTCCGCCGGCGTAGCCGGCATTCAGGCCAGTCCTTTAGGACTGGTTCGCGGTGCCCCACCTCCTTTTGAAACAGAGCCCGTTTTCAACGGGCTTTCTGTGTCCTGAACACCGACTAACTTGACGTTTACCGGCCGCGTTGAGAACCGTCCAGACTTGGCGCGATCAATTCGCGCCATTACACTCAACCTCCTGCTACGAAACTCAAAAAGGGAGGTTACGTCATGTTCCGAAGAAACCGGAAGGCTACGTTGTTCGCTTTGGCGATTCTCGCGGGCTGTCGTAGTACGCCCCAGACGCACTCCGGCGTCGATCAAGCCGTTCCCCTCTTCAAAGGCATGGGGTCGCATCATCGGGCGGTAACCACCTCGTCCGAACGGGCCCAGCGCTATTTCGATCAGGGCCTGACTTGGACTTTTGCCTTCAATCACGATGAGGCCATCCGATCGTACAAGGAGGCCGCGCGGCTCGACCCGACTTGCGCAATGGCCTGGTGGGGCGTCGCCTTGTGCAACGGTCCACACATCAATTACCCGATGATGCCGCCGGAGCGGTCAAAGGCGGCTTGGGAGGCCTTGCAAAAGGCGATCGCTCTGAAAGAGCACGCTAATGAAACGGAACGGGCTCTCATCGACACGTTGTCCAAGCGGTATTTCGATCCGCCGCCCGATGATCGGAAGCATCTGGACGAAGCCTACGCCAAAGCCATCTGCACCGTCTGGGAGCAGAACCGCACGGACGCGGATATCGGCGCCCTCTGCGCGGAAGCGATGATGGATTTGCGACCCTGGGACCTCTGGAACGAGAACGGCTCGCCGCAGCCCGGCACGGCTGACATAATCAGAACACTGGATGAAGTTCGCCGGCTGAACCCCGATCATCCCGGGGCGCTGCATTTTTACATTCACGCCCTGGAAGCGTCGCCGAGTCCCAAGAATGCCTTGACCGCCGCGAACCGGTTGCGCAACCTCGTTCCCGCCTCGGGGCACCTCGTGCACATGCCGTCGCACATCGACGTTCTGGTGGGAGATTACGCCCAAGCGTCGAAACAAAACGAGCGGGCGATCGAAGCGGATCGCAAGTATCGAGCCATTTCCCCTAAGCAGGATTTCTACCGCTTCTACATGGCCCATGACCATCACATGTTGTGTTTCGCGTCCATGATGGAAGGCCGGAAGGACGCGGCCCTTCGCGCGGCGCGGCAGATGGTAGCCGACATTCCGGAGGACTATGGCCGGACGAACGCGGCGCTGGTGGACGCGATCGCGAGCGCCCCGCTGGATTCGCTGAAACGCTTTGGGCGATGGGAAGAGATACTCAAAGAGCCGGCGCCGCCGCCGTATTGGCCGATCACGACGGCCATGTGGCGGTTCAATCGGGGGCTGGCGTTTGCCGCGCTGGGCCGCATCCAGGAAGCCGAGCGTGAGCGGATCGAGTTTCTTTCGGCGCGGGCCAAGGTGCCCAAGGACGCCATGACCATCTTGAACAAAGCCCATGATCTTCTGGCGATTGCCGAAAACGTCCTGAGCGCCGAAATCGCGTTTCATAAGGGCGAGACGGATCTCGCTGTCGTGGAACTGAAAAAAGCCATCAAGATTGAGGACAAGCTACGCTACATGGAGCCGCCGGAATGGATCCAACCCGTCCGGCACACCCTCGGCGCGTTCCTGGTCCACGACGGCCGCTACGAGGAAGCGGAGGCGGTTTATCGAGAAGACCTGGCCAATTGGCCGGAGAACGGCTGGTCGCTTTTTGGTCTGGCGAAGAGCCTTCACGGTCAGGGAAAAACCGACGAAGCCAAGCAGGTGGACCAGCGCTTCCGCAAGGCATGGGCCCGGGCTGATATCAAGCTCGGTTCAAGCTGCCTGTGCGTGGCCGCTCGGTAGAGCATGTACCGATCAAATGTAGCGTCGGGGCTTGTCCCCGGGGCCGGACTACCGAGGTGCCACACGTTTAACCGTTACGCCGCTTTCGCGCGTGATGAACTGCGAGAGGCATATCCATTTAGAGTTGAGGCGCTTTCAATCAGTACCGCGACTGTAAAGGAGCGGGCTGGGTGCGTTGGCTCCGAGGAGAGCTATCGCTATGGCCCGCTTCCTGACGGGCGCGGTACTGAAAAACACGGCCATTGGGCCACGCGAAACACATGCCGAGAAATCCGCGCGGGCTATTTTATATTAGGTATTCTTTGTCCCTGGCTTGGCGCAGCAACGGGACGTATCCCTTCCCGGCGAGGGTGGTTTCAAAGCCGAAGCTGATTCGATCCTCAAGCAGCTCTCGTATCCGCATGAGCATGAGCTTCCCTGCGGTGATAGCGGTGGTTTCGGGCGCGAAGGGAGATAGGCCCGCAGCGATGTTGTCCGCGTTCACAAACTGCGTAATGCCCAGCGTTTTCGGGAGGAGGACGCGGGCCGTGGTGGTCTTACCGGCGCCGTTGGGACCACCGAGAACGAACAGCAGCGGTTTTTGGTCAGCCGGCGTCATGGTTCAAACGGACCGACCCCGTTCCCACCGCCACACCCGTCCGTCCTCTGGGTCGATCACCTCGCCCGCGAAGCGGAAGCCGTTTCTTTTCAGGACCCGCGTCGAGGCACTCAGCTCGGGCAATGTGTGGGCGATAATGGTGCGGACGAGCGGCGACGATCGGGCGATGGCGACCATTTCGGCAGCGCTGGCCGTGGCGTAGCCGCGACGTTCGAACGGCGGGAACGTGTAATAGGCGATCTCGACCGTGCCGGCGGTCGAAGGAGCGTTTTTGAACCCGCAGGCGCCCACGAGCAGGTTCGATTCCGCGTCGACGACCACGTATCCACCCCACGGTGCTTCGCGCGAGGTGCGTTTCAGCATCGCCGCCGTTTGGACGGCCACGTCGCGCACATACTCGGCACACGCGCCAATGCGCACGCCGTAGCAAGACTCGAACGCTTCGGCATTACCGGTGGCCAAGTTGATCGATTGATCATTGAGCGGAAGCAGGCGAACGGTCATCGTGCCACAAGGTGTCATACGAACTTCGCACTTCACTTCGTCGGCCTTTGCAGCGGGAACAAGATCACGTCGCGGATGCTGTGGCTGTCGGTCAGCAGCATGACCAGCCGATCGATCCCCACGCCGCCGAGAACAAACAACAGTGGCCTTCCATGGTCTGCCATTATTGATACAGTCCACGAATGTCAAACGGCGGGGTGTGAATGTCAACTTTTTCCCAACGGCGTGAAATCGACCGGTGGCCCGAGGAGGTTTCGACGGCGGTCGAAGCTGCCGCCGACCTGGTCGAGAGATCGTGAGGACGCCCAACCAACGTCGCTCGGCATCGAAGAGTCGTTATGACAAAGGTGCCACTGGTGGAAAAGTCACCAGTGGCACCGATTGTGACAGTTGGGTTCGCCGGGCAGCAATCGACGATCGTGATCGTTGCCCGGGTGAGGACCCGTGTCCTCCGCGCGAGCGCGCATCCTAATGGATCAGTGCGATGGGTCGTCGCCCGCCGATGGTCTCGAAGATCGTCTTCAAGGACTCGCTGTATTCCTCTGGCGACTCACCGGCATAGAAAGCCTCGCCATTGGCGATCTCGGCCAGATCCTCCATGAGCGCCCAGTCGGCGTCCACTCCGACGCTGACCGCGAAGATTCGGATACCGAGCGCCGCCGCCTCTTGAGCTTGGGCGACGGCCCACGCGGCGCCGTCGTTGTAATTCGAGACTTCCCCGAACTCGTCGACGTTGGACTTGCCGTCGGTGAGCAACACGATGACCTTTTTGGCGGCTGGGCGGGCGCGAGCACTGGTCAGCTCTTCAATGGCCCGCTGGATACCGCCGCCGATGTTGGTGTAGCTGTCGTAATGGCCAGCCTGCATCTCGTTGAGTCGATTGCTCACCGCGTAGAAGTCGCTGGTGAGATCGACCTCGTGACGGCCGGTGGTGCCGTAGATCTCCAACGAAACATGATCGTCGGTCTCCAACTCGTAGAGCCGGTCCATCATGACCTGGACGGCGTCCTTCACCGACTGCATGGGCTGCGTCGGCGTGGAGTTCAGGTCCGGCGTAGCGGCGTGGCTCGGGTTCCGCTCCAGGAGGTAATTGACGAAAGTCTTGAGGCCATAGCGATAACGATAGTCCGGGTTGGCCCCGTACATCTCGGTGTTGTTCCGCCGGATATAGTTGTAGATGAAGTCGTTCCAGTTACCCTGCGGGAACGGATAGGTCACCAGCCAAGTGAGCTCGTTGGCGGATACCCAGTTGTTGTTGTTTCCGGCCGGACCACCGACGGCGGACCATAGACCGCCGGCGATTCCGCTGTTCCAGCGGGCCAATCCCAAAGCGACCGCGGTGCGGGTGGTGTATCCCCGATAACCGGAGCCATCGACGGACGCGTCGAACGCGCTGGAATTCAAGGCCGCTATCTCGGCCGCATTGTATCCCACATTGGTAAGCCATGTGTTCAGGTTGGCATTGGCCCAGTTCACGGACTGCGGCAGGTATACCAGGCCGGGGTCCGTGGTCGGCTCATACCCGGATGTAAGTTCTTCGCCCCAATAATGCATCCAGCCCCAAGTAGGGCCGGATGGGGCGCCGTTGGGGGCGATGCCGGGATCGGTACCGCCGCCGCCCGGACCAATCGGCCCAACGCCCGGAGCCGGCGGGATGACGTTGGGGTCGCCCACGGCCGGCGGAAGAACACCGTTACCAACGCCGCTTGTTCCGCGGGACACGTCCAGCGCGTCCCAGACATCCTGTAGATTGACCTCGGTGATGCCCATGTGCTGCAATTCGCTATCGTCGGTATGAGACGCGGAGAGGTCCGAAACAACCGCGATGTCGCGCGGGACCATCATCGCGATGGCGTCCGCGGAAATGCGCGTGGAGGACTTTCCAAGGGCTCGCGCGAAGAAGAGCGAGAAGGCCCCGTTGGGCGAATCCTCTGAGAGACGGACGCGAACACGAACAGCATCGGGCACGTCATTGGTCGGGGTGAAACTAAAGGAATTGTTCCCCGCGTTATAGTTCGCCCGGCCAAAGATGATGTCCGAATTCTCATCCAGATCGACCTCATTGCCCATGACGCGGTTATCGCGAGTCATTTGCACAGCCGCGGTACGGGCTAGCTCTTGCGGTTCCCCCATCTCGAACTCGCTGAGCATGGCCGCGGCGGCCATCGCCGCGGAGTCCGCGGTTCGTTGGAGATCGCCGCGAGCGTTATACATCGCCCCCACGTCGACGGTGATCGCCGCGAACCCGACAAGGACCATGAGAAACACGGCAACTTGGACGGCCACCACACCCCGTCGGCGAGCGGTGACTTGGAGACTTGAAGCGAACATTTTGCTCCTCCCCCCTTGAAACCTGGCGATCCCGGTGGGCGGACGACTGATCGCGTCCGCTGGACGTACCGCCGATTAAGCGACCCGCGCGACGGGGACCCCTGGCGAGATCACCGCCGTGCGTTTCTCCCTCGACTCCGTCCCAAGCGTGGCGTGCCGCTCCCAGAGCGGACCTATGGCCACAGGCCCCATCCGCGCGGAGGGGCCGCCCACCAAGCGATCAAGCCAAGGCTACGATATCAGCGTCGTTGCGAGCCTACGTCCAAGTGAAAAACCCGAGGAAGTTCCGAATATCGCAGCCCCGACGCCCGTTATGGGAGCGGCATCAGTGTCTTTGGCTCATCCCGCGCATTTCGGCGAATTGAAGAATTCCCCACGCGTCCCACTGGTCCCAGGTCCATTCGAGCGTGTCGTGGTCGATAACGCGGACCGTGCCGCGGGTGGCCACGTTGCACAGGCTGCTCCGGCCGCGGGTCGAAATGTGCCAGGTCTTGGTGTCCTCATCGTATCGGGCGTGGCCACGGGTCTGCTCGCCGAAGCTGTCGAACCACTGCATCCCATAACGCCGCTTGTTTTCGTCCCAACTCCAGACGCTCAGTCCGCTCATGGGGCCCAGCGGACCCATGTCGAATTGGGAGCGTTCGACGAGCAGGCGGCCGTCGCACTCCCACGCCGCTTCGCTGGTGCCGGTGGTGTGAATGGGTTCGTCGATACCGATGAACTTGATCGTGCCGCTGGTCTTCCACTTGCCGGCGAGTTGATCCAGGCGGTTGAGTTCAACCGGTCGCTGGGCGAGTTGCTCCTTGATACGGTCGAGGTCATAAGACGGCATCCGGCAACCGCTCGGCGCGAGCGCGAACGCAATGACAAGTAATGGGTAGCGTTGAATCAATCCAATTTGGACCTTCATGAATGATAGCTCGGTCACCGGAGACCCGTGAAACGAGCGGGGATCATAGGCAGCGGCGGGAGGGTGAGCAAGCGTTGGCGGATAGCTAATCCGTATCGGTCCGTGCCGGAATCAGCGGGTCCATTGCTATATTGACCGGCTAGAAAGTCGGTCCAATAGGAACTCCACGAGGTGTCGCGGACGCACGCCGGTGTGGTGTTCGATCTGATGACGGCAACTGAAGCCGGAGATGGCCACCTCGGCGTCGCCGCGGTCGCGAATCGCGGGGAACAAGCGTTGCTCGCCGATGAGCTGTGCGACCTCAAAGTGTTCGACTTCGTGCCCGAACGCGCCGGCCATGCCGCAGCAGCCGGTGTCGATCTCTCGTGTGCCTGCCGCGCCCACTTGTTGTAGAAGTCGGACGGCATCTTGAGTACTGAAGATCGCCTTCTGGTGACAGTGAGCATGAAAAATCACCGGCATCTTCAACGAGTCGAACGCCATGGCCGCCGGGTCTTGATCCATCGTTTTGGCGAGAAGGCTCTCGATCAACATCACGCGGTCTGCGACGCGCCGAGCCATCGGGGCTCGGACCAACTGCGGGTACTCGTCAACCAATGTCGATAGGCAACTGGGTTCGGTGCCGACGATGGGAACCTGGCCGGGCACCGCTATCGTCAAAATGCGAAGGTTGCTTTCGGCGGCGTATTTCGCCTCGGTAAGCAATCCTTGACTGATGGCCGGGCGACCGCAGCAATAGGTCGGGGGACAGTGCACTTCATATCCCATGTGCTCTAATAGTCGCACGGCGGCGATTCCCACTTGCGGTGTGACGTAATTGGTCCACGTGTCGGCAAAATAGATCACTGGACCGCGATGGGTCCGGCCTGTGCCGCCGCGTTCTTTAAAACGGAGGTGCCGTCGGAACCAGGCTCGAAACGTCGTGCTAGCGAGGCGCGGCGGCGGCATCCGCCGGTCGAATCCGTAACGCCGTTCAACGAGCCTCCGCATCGGGCTCGATTGGGCAAGGGCGTTGGTCAGTCGCGGGAATCGAGCGGCCACCGCCAGGTGCCGACTCACGCCTGCAATCAATCGTGCCCGGCGACTCACCCCTTCACGCAGGTTGCGATGCGACAGGAATTCCGCCTTGATCCTGGCCATGTCCACTCCGGTGGGGCATTCGGTCTTGCACGCCTTGCAGGAGATGCATAGGTCCATGACCTCGGCCAAATGCGGATCGGAGAGGCCGTCGAGCAGACCTCGATTCGACAACGCGACGCGCAAGGCGTTCGCACGGGCGCGGGTTGTGTCGCGTTCATCACCGGTGGCCATGTAGGAAGGGCACATCGTGCCCACCAATCGCTGCCGGCATTGACCGACGCCGCTGCACATCCCGGCCAGACCGGCCATTCCGCCATGCGCCGAGAAATCGAGATACGTCTTGACGGAGCGATCCACGAAAGACGGCCCATGCCGCAGGTGTTCGGTCATTGGCCAGGGGTCGACGATTTTGTGGGGGTTCATGAGACCGATCGGATCGAAGAGCGCTTTGACACGACGAAACGCCTCGATAATCCGCGGTCCGTAGAGCCGCTCCAGGAGGTGGGAGCGAACGATCCCATCGCCGTGCTCACCGGTCACCGTGCCTCCGAACTCGACGGCCAAGTCGCAGACGCCGTCGGCGACGCGGCGCATGCGCTCGACATCGTCGGCCCTTTTGAGATTGAGCACGGGTTTGACGTGGATGCATCCGACGCTCGCGTGGGCATAGTATCCGGCGTGGACGCCTTCGCCCTGCAACAGGTCCGCCAATCGTTCGATGTATTCACTCAGCCGTGTCGGATCGACGGCCGTGTCCTCGATGAAAGAATAGGGCTGCTCGTCGCCGGGCTTGGACATCAATAGGCCCAAACCGCTGGTGCGAAGTTTCCATACGTCGGCCTGTCCACGAGGTTCCATGACGACCGAGTGGGCATACGCCGCGCCGACGGCGGAAGCGTCGTTTCGCAGCCGTTGGATTCGAGATGACACTTCGCTGTCACTCTCTCCCTGGAATTCCACAACCAGCAGCGCCGCTGGATTGCCTTGAAGAAAGTGGCATCGAGTCGCGAGCGCGGCGTTGGACCGGCCGGCGTCGACGATCATGCGGTCGATCAGCTCGATCGCCGAGGGTTGGTGTTTCAAGATGCTTGGCGTCGTTCTTAGGGCGGCGAACAAATCGTCGAAATGCAGCGCCATCAAGCCGGTACGTGCCGGGAAGGGGATCAGACGCAGTTTCGCGCCGACCACGATCCCGAGCGTCCCTTCGCTGCCGCATAAGACCTTTAAGGCTTCGGCCGGGGTGCCCGGCGGGCCAAGACGATCCAGGCCATATCCACCGTTGTTCCGCAGAATCTTGGGGAATCGCCGGGCGATCTCGACGTGATATTCGTCTCGAATCCGGCCGAGCTCGTCCTCGATCGAATCCCGGCGGGAGCCGCCAAAGGTCACGACGCGCCTGTCGGACAACACGGCGGTCAGCTCGAGGACGTGGTCAACGGTGCGGCCGTAAATGATCGAGCGGGCCCCGCACGAATTGTTGGCGATCATCCCGCCGATGGTCGCCCGGCTGCTGGTGGCCACATCCGGCGCGAAGTGCAGACCATGAGGCGCCAACATGGCATTCAATTCGTCGAGAACAACCCCCGGCTCGACTTCGATGGTCCGTGCCGCGACATCCAGCGAGTGAATTCGATTCATGTGGCGAGACAGATCGACGGTCACACCCGGTCCGATCGCCCCTCCGGTCAACCCGGTGCCCGCCCCGCGGGCGACGATCGACGTGCCAAAGCGCCGACACTCCTCGACGACCGCGATGACGTCCCCAATCGATCGCGGGCAAACCACGCCCGCGGGAACGATCTCATAGATACTCGCATCGGTGGCGTAGAGCGTCCGCGAGAGGGCATCGAAACGAACGTCCCCTTTGACGCGTTCCTTCAGACGTTCGTACAGCGGCGATGACGGTGGCTCTTTCGACGCTGAAGCTTGCGGCAGCGATATCGGGCTGAGGCTCAAGGCGGGTCTCGTCCTTCGGTCGTCCAGCTCGTCACTCACGGAGGGAAAAGGTGGTGCGAGGCAAGGTCAGCTTGCGATACGCGGTGGCCACGCGCTCGGCCATCATGCTGACACCATGGTGCGAACGGACGTATTGCACCGCCTTGACGGCGATTTCGCGGGCCCGCTCGCGCTGGTCCATCAATTGTTCGATCGCGTCGGCGAGCGAATCCGCGGTCATTCGCGGACTCACCAGGCAGGTTTCCTGATCGCGTAGAAAATCGACCGCGGGACTCGGAAAGGTGACGACGACCAATCCCGCGGCCATCGCCGCGAGCGTATCCACGAAAAACGCCGTGTCCGAGGACGGCCGCACAAAAACGTCCGCTCCCAGCAACACCTCCGAAAAGTCGCCCAGCGGCCGGGCGAACGAAACGCAGGCCGACAGGTTTCGCGCCCGCACCATTTCGCGCAATGCCCATTCCTGCCGCCCCTGGCCGAGAATGAATCCGACCACCGACCGACCTCGCTGCCGAAGGAGGAAGATCGCCTCGATAAACAGGTCCACGCCGGAATGGCGTTCCAGCGCGGACGTACAGAGCAGCGTCACCGCGCGGTCGGCGCGGGCAAAACCCGCGGGGCGTTCCGACGCCAGGATTCCCGGTCGTACCAGCACCATTCGATCCGAGGTCGCCGCGTGTTCACGCTCCAACCGGGAAACCAGCGATCCGCTCCCGATCATGAAACAGCCGATGGCGCCTAAATCGAAATCTTCGAGGGCCTCGCAATCGGCCAGTGAGCTGATTTGGAACACGAGGTCCGCTTCGCAGGCGTCGGCCACGTCGGCAGCCACGTCAAACGATTCCGCCGATAACGCGTGAATGATGGTGGGTGCGGGAGACGAGAGCATTTCAACGATCGAGGTCAGCCGGCGCCGCGCGAACGGCCAGCGGACTTGTGGACGGACCATCGGCCGGACCGGACCCAGCGACAGGGTGGAGACCCTGAGGTCAGCGCTCACCACCCGCAGATGAATGGCCTGGTCCACAAGGCCCACGGTCAGATGGCTTAATACCCGGCCAAAGCGCTCGAACGCGTCTCCGTCGGCGAATAGGACGACGTTGACGGGAGAAGGTCCATTGTCTGTATTCGCCACGAGCACCTGTTGGATGGAAACCTCTCAGCCGTACGGTGTCAACCGCGGAAGATCCATCGCCGCGGTGTCATTTGCTCACGTACTTCCCTCGCGCTATTCTTTATGTCGAGGCGAATCGACCCGGTCTTGCAACCGGGCAGTACATCGGGGCCTGTCCTTGAGAGTTGTTCACGATCTCGAAAACCTGACGCCGCCGCTTTCCCGGTCGGTGCTGACCATTGGCAACTTCGACGGCGTTCATCGGGCTCATCAGCAGCTCCTCGCCCAAGCCGGGCTCTTTGCCGCCAACACCGGCGGTCCGGTCACCGTGCTCACCTTCGAACCGCACCCCTTAACCATCGTCGCCCCCCACAAGGCTCCACCTTTGCTTTCGACGCCCGATGAGAAGCTGCGGCTCCTGGCCGAAGCCGGGGCGGAAATCACCGTCGTGGCTCGAAGCGACGCCGCCCTGCTCAGCCTCGAGGCCGAGCGGTTCGTCCGCGACATCATCCGCAAGAAGTTCCAGCCGACGCACATCGTGGAGGGCCCTTCCTTCGGCTTCGGGCGCGGCCGGCGTGGCAACGCCGAACTATTGCGCCGCCTGGCCGCCGAGTTCGATTGTGAAGTCCATATCGTTCAGCCCATCACCCTCCAGATTGACGAGGGCGACACGATGCTGGTTTCGAGTTCGCTCATTCGCCGACTCATCGCCGAGGGGGAGGTTCGTCGCGCGGCCCTATGCCTGGGACGGCCATACGCCCTCATCGGCGTGGTGGTTGAAGGAGAACGTCGCGGACGGACGCTCGGTTTCCCCACGGTGAACATGGGCCGGATCGAACAGCTCGTACCGCGCCACGGCGTCTACGCCGGACGAGCGATGATCGATTCGCAGATTCATGCCGCGGCGATCAGCATTGGCCAGTCGCCCACCTTCGCGGGTCAAGTCGAGCGCGTCGAGGCTCATCTGCTCGACTTTGACGACGAGGTCTATGGCCGGCCCGTTCGGCTCGAGTTCCATCGCTTCCTCCGCGATCAGCACAAGTTCGAATCAGCCACCCTGCTCGTCGAACAGCTCCGCGCCGACGTTCGAGCTGTTCGCCAGTGGGATCACGCCGCCGAGGGCGGTTTCTCGTCAGCCATCGAGACCGGACCATGAATCCAACGAAATCTTCTTCTTTTGAGACGGTGGGCAGGCTCCTTGAGTCGTGGCGGCGGGTGCTGCTTTTTTCTCACGCCAAACCCGATGGCGACGCCCTCGGATCCCTTGCGGCCATGCATCGGTTGCTTACGTCACGCGGAGTGGCCGCAACGATTGTCACCTTCGACCCGATTCCGGGTCGATATTCGTTTCTCCAAAGCTACGCCCCGATGTCGATGTTGGGGCCGGAGGTGACGATCGTGGGGTACAAAGCCGGCGCGAATCAAAACACAAAGGTGAGGGCATCCGCTCCAGATACCAAAGCGCCGAGCATAATCGACCCGGCTACGCTGGACGGCATCATTGTGCTCGATACCTGTACCTACAATCAGTTGGACCCCATCGCTGATTGGCTGCGCCATACCAACATTCCGAAACTGGCGATTGACCATCACGTTACGCGGGATGAGCTGGCCGATCATTATCTCATTGACGAATCCGCGGCGGCGACGAGCCTCATTATCTATGACGTCGTTCGGGCCGTGGACTGGCTCATCGACGCGGCAACCGCCGCCGCACTCTTCGTCGGCATCGCGACGGACACGGGCTGGTTCCACCATTCCAACACCGATTCCCGCGTTTTCGCTGCGTCTTCGGATTTGATCCAACGTGGCGCCAACCCCAACGCCCTATACGAACACTTATATCAGCGGGAAACGACCGGCCGGTTCCTCCTCCGAGCGGCGGTTGGGAAGAGATTGGAGTTGGAATGCGACGGACGCTTGGCCCTCACCATGCTCCCGAAATCGATTTTTGCGGAATGCGGAGCGTCAATGGCTGACACCGAGGACTTGGTCAATGAGCCGCTGCGCATTCGCTCGGTTTTGGTGTCATTGATGTTCGTCGAGCAGGACAACGGCGTCATTCGCGTCGGCCTGCGCAGCCGCGAGCCGCTCGAAAGCGGCATGCCCGACATTGATGTAGCTGCCATCGCTCAATCGTTCGGCGGAGGCGGTCACCGCCGCGCCGCCGGCGCCCGCCTTACCGGCACGCTCGCCGACGCCCGCGCCCGCGTCACGCGGCTTGTAATGGATTCGCTTCCGACCCGCTCACCATGATGTGTGCGTGCCACTGCAGTGGTCTCCCGCACGGAAGACATGGCCACGCAAGCGTGGATCATGCCACACCGTGCCGCCGCTTGAGATAATCTGGTGCCACTGCTCTTGAGCAGAGGTTTGCCCCCAGGACAACTATGTATTCGGATCGACGGCCTTCGTCCGATCGTCCGCGGGCATATTCGTCACCACCACCCAGTCATCGCCGTCGGGAATGCCGTCGACGTCGACAATGGTGAGGTTCTGGATGCGTGATCGTAAGTGCGGTTCCAAATCATCGAGAAGAACCAGGTGCTCCCGGTCGATCACCAAGTAGGCCGGTTCCGAGCCGGTCAACAGTACGTTCGCTCGCTCCGTGGCCATCTGCTGCAACGTCGCGTCACTCTTCTTTCGTTCGACTACTTGCTTGACGATCTCCGCCGGGTCGATGAGGTGTGCGGATTTCCAAAGATAATAGAAGCGCAATCGCGCGTCGGGGCGCTGATCGGCCCACACGATGGGCGCATCGGTCGGCACACCCGCCGCCCGCAACTGCCGATCCAAAAGAGTCACCCGCTCAAAATTCGACAAACTTGGGGCCACTCCATACCATCCACACAGAAACGCGCCGACAGTCGTCACCGCCAGGCGATAGATCGAGACGACGATCCGCCCGCGCAGATACGAAACGACCGCCCAAATGCCGCCGACCGCGGCGATCATGCCCGTGAGAAGGACCGGCCACGCCAGATCGGGCTGCGAATGTCGAGCCACTAGATAGGCAACAACGGGCGCGGCGGCCGATACTGCAATCACGCCGTTCCACAACTTCCTCGCCCCTATGGCGGAATCCGCGGCGCGACGAACAAAGTCCATAACCACGGGTGTCATCAATAGAATGAACGGCGGCAACGCCGGCAAAATGTAATACGGCTTCTTGAATTTCATGGCGGACATGGCGGCCACGCCGACCACCGCCCATACTCCGGCGAAGAACAGCGCTCGCCGGTGTGCCCGATATCGTTGTATCCAGGGCGCCGCCAACGCGTGACCGAACGCCAGGGTCCACGGGAGCAGCAGGCCCAGAACAATGGGAACGTAGTAGAGCGGGCCGCGATCGCGGGTGTCTTCGTAATCGCCCTGAAACCGCTGCAGGTATTGCCAGTTCCACAGCCGCCAGGCGTGAGGCTGTTCGCGGGCCACCGACATCATCCACGGCACGAACACCATCAGGAATATGAAAACCCCTGGGAAGAACCAAAGTCGCGTAAACGCCTGAATGGTCCGCGAAATAAGACCTCGCAGGAAGCAAACCGCTGCTCGCTTGACCACCAAAGGTCCGCCGCTCGCGAGGAGTCGTTGCGGTTTCTCAAGATACCACCAGATGGCAAGTGGTACGCCGACCATGGCCAGCGGCGCCGGCCCCTTGGCCAGCATGCCGACGCCGAGGGCAAAGTAAAACAAGAGCGAGTGAACGAAGCGGGCCTGCGTCGTCCGGGCGCGAGCGGCGTACCACAGATGGGCCCCGGCCCACGTGCAACAAAAGGTGAGCAGCATCTCGACCGTCGCGTTGACCGCGTACAAAAGCACGAATACGCTCGCGCTTCCCAGCAGCGCCGCGACGACGCCCGCCGCCCGTCCAAACATTCCACTGCCCAGTTTCCAAAGCAGCAAAACGGTGCCCAAGGCCGCCAGCGCCGAAGGCAACCTCGCGGCCACCTCAGTCACAGGCAAACCGGTCGCCCGATCGGGGGGGAGTAGATAAGAGGACCCTCCCACCAGCCAATAAGGAAGCGGAGGCTTGCGGATGAATGTCGTCTCCAGGAACCGCGGGACAATCCAGTCCCCGGAAAGCCGCATGTCCCGCGAAACCTGGGCCACCAGCGTCTCGTGGTCCCCCAGCGGCGGCCCGCCGAACAATCCGCCCAGCGTGGCCAGGATGGCCAGCAGCAGCACCATCGTCCGGGTCATGGGTTGCCCAAAGGCCGCTTCGATTGGGTCTGCTTCGCGCCTGAGGGTGGGCGCAATCACGGAAGGTGTTTCGCCGCGTGAGCTTGTCGACCTGTTGCCTGGGTAAACCAATCGCTTCGAGCGTACGCGCTGGTCCAATCAAGTCAAGCGAAAACAATCAAGAGATATGGTCAAGTTTGGACAGGAGGGGACCGCAGCCACCAAGCGGCCTGCGCGTTTGCGGCAGCAAAATAGTGCAAAGTCGATGCTGACCCTGAAGGGGTCGTCTAACTCCTTGGCGAGCGGAAACGCGGGTCGAATGGGCAGCCGATCAAGACGACCCTTACAGGGTCGGTAATGGCGGGGGATCCGTATCCGGGGGTCGTGCTTCGCCCGACCCCCGGCTATTGAAAGATGACCCTTTCAGGGTCACTCTCCGTTCTCTCCGTTCCCTCCTGTTCCCGTTCTTTCCGCTTGAAGATTCGCCGTCAAACGGTTACGCTCATGTGCAGTTGCCGATTTCCGAGGCCGACCCAATCTCCTGGCCACAATGCTCCGAGAATTGGACATCCCGGCCACGATGGCCATGTGCTTCCATCCGACAACCGGTGCCCCGGCGCACACCGTCGTCGAGGCCCAAATCGCGCCCGGCTCATACATGGTCGTCGATCCGGCGTTTGAGCTGTGGTTTCCTCGGCCGGACGGTCGAGGGTTCTACGGTCTGACCGATCTGCGGGCCAACCCCACCTTCTTGTTCGAACGATTGAAACACCTGCGCGCAACCCTCCCCTGGCCGGCGCTGGCGTTCTTCTATCCCGAACACGCCGCCGTCTACGACCACGTCGCAACGATCAATTGGGAGAGAAACGGTGCCACGCGCGTGGCACGGACCATCTTGGCCCGCTGGTATGGAGGTGAAATCGTTCACATTTCACGCCCCCTGATCGTGGAAGAACCGAAACTCTTCGTGCTCGCCGGATTGCTTGCGTTCGAACTGGCAACAGGGGGTTCCCTTGCGTTCGTCAACTACCTCAAGGTTGTGACAAATGTCGCAAATCCGGGGGCGTCTTACGATAGATCTCAATAAGCTCTACGAGTTCCGCCGGCGCATTCAGATTCTTCAAGTATTTCTCGACGCGATTAAAGTCCTTCGGATCTACAGGTTCCACCACCCGTTCACCATCTACAAAGATAATCATCGAGCTGTTTTCAATGATAGTTGTAATGGACAATGCGTAAGCAAACAGATTTGCTTGTGGTTCCTTGGATCGAACCGTACGGGCTAACAAGAATGCGTCGTTAAATCCTCGCGCGCAATGGCCAAACGCAACAATCGCCTTTTTTCTGAACCTCTGATCTCCAAAATTGAGATATGCAAGCAGTTCAACTTTTACCTCAGGCCTGGAAATCACATCATCGCATTTACCTGATCGAAACAGAGCTTCCAATCTAGTCTCCGACCACGGATCCAGTATGTCGAGAAGATTCTCAAGCAAGGCTGTATAATCGTAGCCCAACGAAGAGCGTTGTTCACACTGTTCTTTCGAGATGTATCGATCTGCAAGCTCGGTCTTGAGTATGTATGAATCAGATGCAAGCACCTCGCGAGCCGCGCCGTCACTCCGCAAGGCCGTGTTTGCAGCAAACCCCGCTACGAAGCCACCGACAACAAGTGTTGAACCAATCCAAAACTCATTCTTGGATAATCTAGATAAGAATGCTCGCAACTGGAGTTCTTCATCAACTTGTTAATACGTGTAATACGCGTAGTAGTGATCGCGGATGGCGGTGTCGACGTTGAAAATGGACGCGGTCAGCGCCGCACGCATCCACATCCCGTTGCGGACCTGCTGCCAATACCTCGCCTGAGGCAGGACATCCAGCCGCTGGTCCAACTCGTGCCGGCGGGGCAGCGGGTGCATGATGGCCAGGGTCGGCTTGAAGTCCCTGGCCATGTCGTAATTCAGGGCGTAGCGGTTGTAGTCGATCGATTTGGACTCGCCGTTGACGTCCCACTCGTCCTGCATCCGGGTCATGTACACGGCGTCGAAATCGCCAAGCTGGGAGCGGATGTCGTCGTTGATCTCGTACTCGATGCCATGACGTGTCACGTAGTCGAGGATGTCCTCGCCGATGCGTAGCTCCGGCGGCGACACAAACACCAGCCGCACCCCCGGATATCGGCACAGCAGATAGGCCAGCGACCGCACCGTGCGGCCGCGCTTCAGATCGCCCACGAAGGCGATCGTCTTGCCGGCGAACAGGTTCTTGGCGTAACGGGCAGTCGGTTTCCGCCCCTGAAAATTGGGTCCGCCCGATTCCGACCGAGTTATCGTTTCCGTTTGCCCGCCGTTCTTGGCTTCGCCGTTGCCCGAATCGCTAAAGCACCGCATCAGCGTGTAAATGTCCAGAAGGGCCTGCGTCGGGTGCTGGTCCTTGCCCGAACCGGCGTTGATGACCGGGATCGTCCGCGGCATCTCGTTGAGCATGTTGGCCACGTGCTCGGCAAAACCCTCCGCCGGGTGCCGCATGATGATCAAATCGAAATACTGGCTGAACGTCCGAATGGTGTCGTCTTCCGACTCCCCTTTCACCTCTGACGAGGTCGATCGGTCGCGGACTTCGTTGTACGGCATCCCCACGATCTGACACGCCGCCGTGAACGAGAGGAACGTCCGCGTCGAGGGCTGGATGAAATAGAGCATGGCCCGCCGATGGCTTAACAGTGTGCGAAGAAACTGCGTGCCCTGACGCGAACCCCCGATCGAGCGGATCATGTCCGCCAGTTGGCACAATTGCTCGATCGTGTTCCGATCAAACTGTTGAGCGAGAACTGTGTGAAATGGCCGGTCGTTGCGATTGAGCGCGGCCACGCGATGGGCCGTGTCGGTTGCGGGCGTGGTCATCAGACCGGATTCCGTCGGGGGCATAGCGATTCCACCCTGGCTAGGAGGCTTCGACGCGAACGATTGTGTCGGTGGGTTCCACCCGAACGAACGACGGGCCGATGTGCTTTTCGTGCGGGTGCTGTCGAATCGCCAAGGGCCGCCGGTCAACGATCCTTCGTTGTGGGGCTAGTGAACACGGGCGGGCCGGAATTGTCAAGCGCGCGGCCCCAGCCGAGATCGCGCTCCGCGGGCGGACCCGAAAGGCTCCCGCGAGGAATGCACGGAGCATCGACCCCGAAGGCCGTATCAACCGGATCCATCGGCCCGCAAGGTGGCAGGCGCGTTCTCCTCCGTTCCGGTTCTGCATCCGGTTTTCGCCGCTGGGAATCATCGGCGAGTTGTTCGACCGGTTCGGCGTCGCTGTTCTCGATGATGTCCTTGCGTTCGAGCAGTTGCCCTTTGAGTTTGCGGACGTTGATTCCCGATTCGCCCTTCTCGCCCGCCGACGGATCGGCCCCCGCCATCGGACCAATGGGTGCTTGCGAATGTGGTTGTGGGCGAAGCGACCCGCTCCAGCGCCACCCGACTACACCGATGAAAAGCGCGATCGATGCGGCGATCGCTAATGGCCGCAGGTGGCCAACGAGGAACTCACCCACGCTGGGCCGGACCGGCTCCTCCCAGGGCTCATCGCGGACTTCGGTCCGGCCGGTGAGCCGACCACCCGATTTCAACGCATCGAATAGCTGTCCATTCGCCGCCGCAACGAGCGAACCCGGCTGCTCCATGGCCGCCAGCGACCGCAGTCCCGTGGTCACGCCCACCAAGCCATCGGCCAGTGACCGGCATTCTGGGCATCGCGATAGGTGAAACTGCAAACCAGGCGACAAGGCATCAAGCTCTTCGCCCGACATGTCGTCGCTCAAGGCGTTCAGCACCCAGAGCCGCTTGGGACACACTTGCGCGTCCGGCGTCTCCGGACCTGCCAAATCGTGTTCGTCGTTCATGATCGGCCGCCTCCAACTCCCATTAGCTCGGCCAGCTTGACCACCGCATGTCGCCGATAGACCCGCGCCGTGGCCGGATCGATCCCAAGCATGCGCCCTACCTCTTCGTATGGCCGCTGCGCCAAATCCCGCAGCAGGACCACCTGCCGGAGATGCGTCGGCAATTCGGCAATCGCCTCCCGCAATCGGCCCGAATTTGCTGGGCTCGCGACTTCGGGTGGGGCCGTTTCACAGGCCGGACCACCCTTTTCGGCTACGACCGCCTCCCAATGCACCGCCCGCCGCTTTCGGCTCCGGATCAGCTCGATGGCGATGTTGCTCGCCGCCTTGTACGCATACGCCTTCGCGTATTTAAGGTCCTGCGGTTTCGGGAACGCCGCCAGCTTGCAGAAACAATCCTGGTAGGCGTCGAGCACGTCGGCCTCGCGCCCCAGCAGCCGCCACAGCATTCGAAGGATTCCCGGACCGTCGCGTTCGATGAGCCGGGTCACCCAGGCGTGGCGCTGGTCACGGACTTCGGGCGTGGAGCGCTCGAAGGCGTCCTGAAATGTCGCCGAAACTGCCACCTCCGCGATGGACATCCGATCCTGAGACGGGTTCGCCGGTGCCATGTTAGCATCCGCTTTTCGCGCGAAAACGCACCCAAAAAGCATCAAAAACGATTCAAAATCGAACGAAAACGGTCAAAAAACGATGAAAAATCGATCAAAAACGCCTCGTTTCTTATCAGATTTTGGCCATTTTTTGACCGCTTTCGCCCCCTGAACCGACCCCCGCCGGGGTATCCCGTTTAGACGCAAGCTCGAACGAAAAGACCACTTCCATTGTAGCCTCGTTCCCTCCCGGTCACCGCTCAGCGGCCGACTTGGCGGCCATAATGACCTTCTGCTACCATCCCTCGTTTTCAAGTTGTGCGCCGCAAATGAGCGCGTCGCGCCGGGGAATTGTCGACGCGCTCGGTGGGGTGCTACAACCATCGGATTCGGCTTTCAAATGGATGGCAGACCGCCCAAGCGGGCGTTTGAGGAGCGACTATGGCTGCCCTGCAAATCGACCAGATTCGGAACATCGCCTTGGTTGGCCACAGCGGATGCGGCAAGACCCAGCTTGCCGAAGCCCTGTTATTCAAAACCGGCATGACCAACCGCCTCGGCAGCCCCGCCGACAAGACCTCGATCCTCGACTACAACGAGGAATCCAAGGAGAAGCTTTCCTCGCTCGACTCGGCTGTCTGCTACCTCAACCACGGCGGTCTGCACGTGAACATCGTTGATACGCCGGGCACACAGGCCTTCTGCGGACCGGCCATCGCGGCATTGGCCGCCGTCGAGTGCGCGGTGGTCTGCGTTTCCGCCTCGGCCGGCGTTCAGGTCAATACTCGGAAGATGTACGAGCGGGCCCGGACCTACGGCGTGGGCGTCTGGTTCGTCATCACCCACATCGACTCGGCCAACGTCGACCTGCCCCAGATCGTCTCCGACATTCAGGAGTCCTTTGGACCGCAGTGTGTCCCGATCAATCTACCAACGAATAAGAACAAGGGCGTGGTCGATTGCTTTTCGAAGGAGGCCGGCTCGCCGGATTTCGGTGACGTGGGCGCGGCGCACACCGCGGTCATCGAAGCCGTCGTGGGTGCCGACGAGGCCATGATGGAAAAATACCTCGGCGGTGAACTATCCGCGGCGGAGGTCGAATCCGTCGCGGCTCGGGCGGTGGCCGATGGCGTGTTCATGCCCATCTTCTTCGCCAACCCCAAGGCCGACGTGGGTGTCACCGAGTTTCTGGCCGCCCTGAAACCGCTCTGCCCCAACCCCAAGACTGGTTTCAAGCGAACCCTTGTCGACGGCGAGAACAAGACCACGATCACGCCCGACCCCGCCGGTCCGTTCATCGGACAGGTGTTCAAGATCACCAGCGACCCCAAGAGCAACATCAAGTACCTGTCGATCCGGGTCCACTCCGGCACGCTGACTTCGGACATGCACCTCAAATCGCTCCACGAGACGCGCGGCACCCGTCCCGGCCACGTGATGCGCACCTTCGCCGCGGAACATAAGGACATCGAATCAGGCGTGGCCGGTGACGTCATCGCCCTGGCCAAGCTGGATTTTCACCTCGGCGAAACGCTGTTCACGGCCAAGGGCGGCGCGATCCCCAAGCCCCCGTTTCCCGATCCGATGTTGTCGCTGGCCCTCGAGTCCAAGACCCGCGGCGACGAGGACAAGATCAGCCTGGCCCTCAAGCGCTTCGCCGACGAAGACCCCTGTTTCCGTTCGGAGCGAGGCACCGGCGGCGAGCTGGTCGTCCGCGGCATGGGCGAGTTGCAGATGCGCACCTACATCGGGCGAATGGCCAAGCAGTACAAGCTCGAAATCGAAACGAGGCCTCCGCGAATTCCCTATCGCGAGACCGTCTCCGCGGCCGCTCGTGATATCGAATACACCCATAAGAAGCAGACCGGCGGCGCCGGTCAGTTCGGCCGCGTGGTCATCAACGTGTTGCCGGCCGCGCGCGGCGAAGGTTATGAATTCCTCGACAAGATCTTTGGCGGGGTGATCGACCAGTCATTCCGCCCCAGCGTCGACAAAGGGGTCCGGGCCCAGATGGCCGAGGGCGTCCTCGCGGGCTATCCGATCGTCGACGTGAAGGTCGAACTCATCGACGGCAAGACTCACCCGGTCGACAGCAAAGACATCGCCTTCCAGATCGCCGGCCGCGGGGCCTTCAAGGACGGGTTCATGAAGGCCAAGCCGATTCTTCTCGAACCCATCGTTCACATCGAGGTGACCTGCCCGCAGGACACCGTCGGCGACATCACCGGCGACCTGGCCTCCCGCCGTGGCCGGCCACAGGGGCAGGACATGCAACCGGGCAACATGGCCCTGATCAAGGCGACCGTCCCGCTGGCGGAGGTCGCCGACTACAACTCGCGTCTGTCCAGCATCACCGGTGGCCAGGGCAGCTATTCGCTCGAGTTTTCCCACTACGAGACCGTGCCCGGCAACGTGCAGCAACAGATCATCGACGCCCACAAAAAGGAACGCGAAGCGGCCGCCCATGGGCATGGGCATTGATCCTTAATTCGACGCAAAGGCCCGAAGGCGGTCATCGCTTTTTGCTGCTTCAAATTGCTATAATGGACCGAAAGGCTATGAGGTAGCGCTACATCGATTTCGGTAGAGGGTATTCTGGTGATCGAGTCCATTGCTTTCAAGAATTTCAAGCTTCTGCGTGACACCACGCTGCCACTTGGTCCCTTAACCCTTATCGTCGGCCCAAATGGCAGCGGAAAAACGACAGCGCTTCATGGCATCAAGGCTCTAGGCAGGCAGATAGACCTTTCCTCGGATCGTTTTCTCAGCCGCGATCCGATCCGGGAAGAACATGGACAGAATCCAATAGTTTTGACGGTCGAGTGGTGCGGAGTCCTGCAAAAACCCACGAGGTTTCATTGGTCAACCGACCACATCGGCGTTTTTGATCATCTTGGCGCACCTATCGAATGGCGTCATTATCCCCAGCGAGTTCCACTCTCCCAAGTTAGGGTTTTCGCGCTCGACCCTGTCGTACTTGCTCAGCAGTATCCGCTTCACCAAGCGGCTGAACTAGGCGAGAACGGGGCGAATCTTCCCGTCGTACTTGACCGGTTGCGCGATCATCACCCGGAGCGTTTCGAAGCTCTGAATTTCGAGTTATCTGGCTGGCTGCCCGAATTCGATCGAATTCTTTTTGATACACCGTCACAAGGTAACAGATCGATTGCATTGCGGACCACGAGCGGTCACAAGATCGCGGCCCCCGAACTATCCCAAGGCACTTTGTTGGCTCTCGCCATCCTCACGGTTGCCTATCTCCCGGAGCCACCACCGGTGGTCGGATTCGAAGAACCTGACCGGGGCCTTCATCCTCGGTTGCTCCGTGATGTTCGCGATGCATTGTATCGGTTGGCCTACCCAGACCGATTTGGAGAATCCCGGAAACCTGTCCAGGTGATTGCGACGACGCATTCCCCGTATTTTTTGGACTTATTCCGTGATAGTCCCGAAGAAGTGGTGATCGCGGAGAAACTCGAGGGCGAAGCAAAGTTCAATCGCCTCGTAGACCTTCCGCACTTCGAGGAAATCCTTCAAGATTCTCATCTGGGTGAGGTCTGGTACAGCGGCATCCTCGGCGGTGTCCCAGCGGAACGATGAAGGTAGCGATTCTGAGTGAATCGTCCGCCGACGAAGCCGCTTTGCGGGTCATCGTTGACGTGCTGCTTGGAATTCAGACAGAGGACGTCTCCGGGCCGTCTATCCGGGACCGCGGATGGCCTTCCGTCCGGGTAGTGCTCCCTACTGTCATTCGTGCGCTGCATTACAACACCGATGCCGACGGGTTAGTGGTTGTGGTTGATTCCGACGACTCGCCGATTCATGCGATTGATGGGGTGTCTCACATCGGTCGTGCAGCCGATCCGTGTCGAGTTTGTGAACTTCAGCGGATCGTGGAAGCGACCATCGCCACAATGAAGCCGCGCCAACACGAGATTCCTCTGCGAATCGCCTTGGGCCTTGCAGTCCCGTCATTGGAGGCTTGGCTGGACTGCGGACCAGCCCACAACACCGAAGCGGCGTGGGGACGCAAGCTCCAGGAAGGAAAACGACTTCGCCTGGATCGACTCGAGCTGAAGCGAAGAGTCTACGGCTCCAAAACCCCCTCGCTGTCTCAGCAGGCGGAACGGGGACTCGAGTCGGCGCGGCGGATCGTCGCCGATCTCGTGCAACTGAAGAAGGCCTTTCCGAACGGCTTCGGCATGCTTCATCGCGACCTGGCGCACTCTGGCAAATAGCAGAAGCCGTCCACTGGGCAGCGGCGACCCCGCCCGATAATCTCGCTGAATTTCAGAACCGCCAAGGTCCGATCGGCCCAAGCCGTTCAACTCTCGATCACCCTGCGCCTTCTATTGGATAGAAAGGGAGTTGTTCCATGAGTCAAAATGGCGCCTTGGCGACTTGCGTTCGCACCAACGAAAGCCCTGTTCGCAATTTCACGGGTGCGGCTGCCATCCTCACCCTACGTGGCTTCGTGGCTTTTTTTCGATCTTCGCTCTTCGAACTTCTTACTTCGAGAGTGCCGCTCCATGGCTGTCGCGGTTCCGATCGCCCGCGTTTTTTCAGCATCTTGTTTCCAGTTTCTAGGCGGTTCCACCACGTGACACCCCCAGGCGCCGCAAAAACACTATTTTTCCAAACAAAGCCATTTGGAACTATTGATTTTACAAAATAAAGCTACGCGGACTGCCGCCTCCACCACCACTGAATTGTATTCTTTCCCACGTAGAAAAAGGAGGACGCGCCATGTTCTTCAGACGCAGACGCCGAAATCCGCTCTCCGCACTCAGCGTGATCGTGATCGCCCTGGCCGTGGTCGGCTACGAAATGGCCAACCAGGCCCTTGTCCGGCGACAAGCCTACGAGGGCACCCTCGTAAAACGATACGACGAAGCCGCGTTTCTGAGTCGCCGAGGCCGGCGGAACCACTATTGGGACGTGCGGACGCCGGACGGCTCGACCCGCTCCGCCCGAGTCTATTCAACCGACGTCTGGCACAGCGCCGAGCCGGGGGATTGGGTCCGGAAATCAGCCGGGGACCTCGATCCTCATCCGATCGGGCATTAGTTAGACCGCCGGAGCTCCTTTTCCGTTCTGGGATTTACCTTACGAATTGCATGGCCACGCCAGCATGGGCCGTGCCACGCAGCCAGCCCGCCTTTCCGTCACGGGAACACGGCTTCGAATTGCATGGCCACGCAAGCGTGGGCCATGCCACGCAGCCCCCAACCCCATCGGGCATTAGCGAAAAAGCGGCTTGACGGCGGCTGGCCATTCGGCGAGCATGCCCAGTTCGCCCGAATCGGCGGCGATGTCGGACGACCGGAGTTCGAGAGATTTAACGAGGAGCTCACGCACGTGTACGCGATCATCAGCGACGGTGGCCATCAGTATAAGGTCGAGGAAGGGCAAACTTTCGAGGTTCAGCTCAAGGATATTCCCGAAAACGCCCGGACCTTCGACTTCGACCGCGTGCTCTTGGTCGGCGATGTGACCGGGGGACCCAAGGTCGGCCGGCCGACCGTTCCCGGAGCGAAGGTCTCGTGCTCGGTCGTCGACGAGATCATGGGGGACAAGATCACCATTCAGAAGTTCCGCCGCCGCAAGAACTCGTCCTTGAAGAAGGGGCACCGACAGCAGTATCTCCGGCTTAAGGTCGAGAAAATTACCTCCTAGCGATTTTTCCGCGTAGGTGTTTTCCCAGCGCGGTTGCTCAAGTCGCTCCCGCCAACGTCCGAATATCCAGCACCTGGTGTGTGACCCCATGTCTTAAGGGGGCGCCCGGCGTATGCGCTGAAAGTTCGGACATGATCGAGGCCCCGCTTCGTCATTTGGTTTGTCCCGAAACGTTGCGCCCGCTTCGCCTTGATAACGGCTTGAGCGGCGGTCTTGTGTCAGATGATGGCACTCGATACCCGATCCACATGGGCGTGCCTGACTTCGTCGGCAGCGAGGCCGCGGAAAATCAGACCGTTCGCTCGTTCTGCGAGAAGTGGTCGAAGCACCGATACTATCGCGAGCACACGCGGAAGTTCTACACCGACTGGTTCTTGCAGCGCTACGGCTTCCTCACCACGCAAGGACTTCGCGAGTTTCTTTCGGGCAGGTCGTTCATTCTCGACGCGGGAACGGGTTCCGGCCGCGACGCATTGAATTTCGCCGAGCTTTCGTCGGCTACCGTCTACGGAATTGACACGGCCATGGAAGCCCTGGAGGTCGCCCGCCGCGAAGTCTCCGACCCGCGAGTGATCTTCGTCCGTGCCGACGCGGCCCGGCTGCCGTTTCCCGATGGGTTCTTTGACTTCATCAACTGCGACCAAGTTATTCATCACACGCCCGACCCGCGGGCGACGTTCGAGCATCTGCGTCGGAAGCTGAAACCCGGCGGCTCGATCTGCTGCTACGTCTATCGCAAGAAGGCCGTGATCCGCGAATTCGTGGATGACCATGTGCGAGAACAAATCAGCCGTTTGCCGTTCGAGGAGGCCTTGGCGCTCTGCGAGCCGATCACGCGACTGGGTCGGACGTTGGCAGATGTGAAGGTCTCGATCGATGTCGATGAAGACATCCCGTTGTTGGGGATCAAGAAAGGAAAGATCGACCTGCAACGGTTTTTCCATTGGAACATCCTCAAATGCTTCTGGAACGACGGGTTCGATTTCTTCACCAACAACGTTGTCAACGTGGATTGGTATCACCCCGAGTTCTGCTTTCGATTCGAGCCCGATGAATTCCGGGCCTGGTTCGACGGCGGGTGGTCGATTGAATCTTGGGACGTACGGGAGGCGGGAATGAGTTGCCGGGCCATAATGACCTGAACTAAGTCAATCCCACAAAGGGTCGGGGTCTCCCATGTGCGGAATTCTCGGCGGAATCAACACCGCCTTTGACAACGCGAAGTTGCGGCGGCTGAGCCATCGCGGGCCGGACCAATCGTCGTTGGCAACGATCGAAGTGCCTCCGCATGGCACGGTAACACTCGGTCAGACACGGCTGAACATCGTCGATCGGCACGACATTTCCCTACCGGTGACGAGCGGTGACTGCACAATCCTGTTCAACGGCGAGATTTACAACTTCCCGGAGCTTCGCGCCGAGTTGGTGGCCTTGGGATGGGTGTTCCGCACGCGGACCGACACCGAAGTCGCCCTGGTCGCCTATCGGGCTTGGGGCGCCGATTGCCTGCGCCGATTTAACGGCATGTTCGCCCTGGCCATCTGGGACGGACGGAAGTTCTTTTGCGCCCGCGACCGGATGGGGAAAAAGCCGCTCTTCTATCGATATGGACCGCAGTCATTCGAGTTCTCGTCGGAGATCAAGGCGTTTCCCGACTTGGAGTTCGTCGGACGGGACGTGTACGACCTCTTTGAATTCTGTTTCAACGAACACACGCTGTTTCGAAACATCTTCGCCCTGCGGCCCGGACATTACCTCGAGTACGACGCGGATCGGGGCACCTGCGTCTCGCGTTCGTACTGGGACATCGAACACCGAGTCGGCCGCAAGCTGACCGATGAGCGGGCGGCGGTGAACTCCTTCATCGAGCTATTGGAAGACGCGGTGCGGCTGAGGTTGCGGGCGGATGTGCCCATCACGCTGTTTCTGGCCGGGGGGATCGACTCGTCTTTGATCGCCGCCCTCGCAAAGCCGGAGGAAGTGTTCACCTGTCAGTTCGATGAATTCCGCGAGACGATCAACGAAGAGCGCTACGTCCGCGACTTGGCTGGTCGGCTGGGGTTCGGCGTAAACGTGGTCCGGCCGACGCGCGAGGAATTCCTGCGCGATCTGCCCGACCTGGCGTATCACCTCGAAATGCCGACCGGCTCCTTCAGCGTGTTTCCGTTGTACCGACTGGCCAGGGCATGCCGCGAAAAGGGTTACAAGGTGACGCTCTCAGGCGAGGGGTCGGACGAGCTGTTCGCCGGATACGCGAGGAGTGAGTTCCTTCTGGGCGATGGCTGCCCGTTGGAGGATGACAAGCAGCGGCACTATGCATCCATGTTGCGGCGCTATCACGGGAGTGATCTGGACCGGTTTTGCCGCATGGCCTCGCGCTCAGGCTTGGTCGGAGCGTCGCTGATGAAGATGTTCCTGACGGAGCAATGGAGCGATCGAAAATCGTTTGTGGAGAATCTATGCTACGTCGAAAGCCGGGTGTTTTTGCAGCCGCTGTTGCAAATGGCGGACCGGATGTGCATGGCACACGGGGTCGAGGGTCGGTGCCCGTTTCTGGATTATCGCCTAGTGGAGTTCGCGTTTTCCTTGGACGACTCGCTGCGGTATCGCGACGGGATCGGAAAGTGGCTCGTGCGAAAAGCTGCGGAGAAACTGCTGCCGCGCGGAAGCTTGGTTCTGAAGCGCCCGGTCAAGGACGGGCTCCCCACCCCGGTCAATCTGTGGATGCAGGGGCGGGCGACGTTCGATCGTAAACACTGGAACGCCCTGATGACCGCGGAGTGCATCAAGAGCCTGCTGGGTCTCCGAGTGGAGTGCGTCGGTCAATGGGAAGCGGCCTCCGAAGGCGTGCTGATGCGGCCACGTGAAATCAGGGAAACGGTCGGCGCGGTGAGCGTGGGAAGCGGCGTGCCATGAGCGGCGGAGGAATCGACATCGCGGAGGCGCTTGATGGGGATGTACTACTCACGGTGATTGCGCCTTGTTTCAATGAGAGCGGGAATATTGAAACACTTGCACGTCGGGTGCTGGATACGGTTGACCGGATGGGCATCCGCGCGGAACTGGTCCTGATCGACGACGGCAGCGCGGACGTTACGTGGGAGCGAATTGAAGAAGTCGCTGGTCACGATGCTCGTGTGCGCGGGGTGCGGCGCGAAAGAAACGGCGGGATCGAGGCGGCGTGGCGGACCGGACTTACGGCGGCCAGAGGACGCCTTGTCTGCTTGATCGACTCAGACTTGCAGAACCGGCCAGAGGATATCGCCCGGCTCTTGGATGCCTATCGCGGCGGCGAGGGCTTGATCGTCCAGGCGGTTCGGCACAGCGTCGGCGCGGGTCAGCGGGCGCGGCTGTTCACGCGCGGGCTGAACGGGATGTTGAATCGTTCGTTCGGCACGAGCCTTCGCGACAACAAGTCAGGATTCCTGCTTTGCTCGCGGGAGACGCTGGCCGACATGCTCCGCCATCGCTGGCGATATCGGTTCTATCAGTGTTTCGTTGGCGTGGCGGCGGTCCGTCGCGGACACGCCGTCGTCGAAGTGGATACGGTGTTCGAGTCGCGGCACGCGGGCGAGTCGTTCCTGCCCCAGGTGCCGATCCGGGTCACGATGAGCATCGTTTGGGAATTGCTGAAGTTCCGCGTCGAGACGTGGTTATTCGGATGGAATGCGCCCAGCGTCGAAACCGTCGCCGCCGAACCCGATCCCCAGTTGGCTTGAAGGGTGAACCATGAACGTTTCCGCGGCTGAGTCCGGAATCACGAACGTCGAGGCGTGGAACGACGCGTTCGCTCGCGAACATGACATTGATGAATACTATGCGAGCGCACCCGGTCTGATCCGATTCGTCGAGCGGCGGCGCCTGCGCTGGATTGAGCGGATGATCGCCGCGGAACCGACGGACCGAATCCTCGAAGTCGGTTGCGGCGGCGGACACGTGCTGCGCCTGTTCCCTCAGGCGGACCTGACCGGCGTCGAGGTCTCCGGGCGGATGATCGAAAAGGCGGCCCGCAATCTAATGGGATACCGAGTCCGGCTCTTGAAGGGCGAGCTGCACGAGCTTGGCCTTCCGGATGGAGGATTTGACAAGATCATCTGCACCGAGGTGCTCGAACACGTCGCGGATCCCGAATCGATCCTCGCGGAGATGTCCCGATTGCTCCGGCCCGGCGGCCGCGCGGTGATCACTTTTCCGAATGATCGATTGATTCATTGGATCAAGGGCATTTTCGTCCGCACGGGAGTTGCTGGGTGGCCTGGGATGCGACGTATTTCCTGGGGCGGTGACGAATTCCACATTCATGTCTGGCGAACCAGCGAAATGCACGCTTTATTGTCGAGATTCTTTAGAGTGCTTCGCCTCGGATATGCCCCATTTCGGTGGATGCCGATTCGATGCTGCTTCCTGTGCACTTCGCGGAACGCGTGAGTGCGTCGCTGACCAGCGAACGGGCGACCCGAAGGCAGCACTTCAAGCCATCCGCGGCCCGGATCGTGAACACCGCACCGAAAATCATCAGCAAAGGCTTGATCGGGGCGGCGTAGCGGGTCTGCGGTCCACCGAGGAAGGCCGAGATCAGCACGTGGGAGATGACCACGCCAATTGGGATGAGCCATTGGCAGCGCCGCGGGCCAAGCAGACAAAAAACGCCGCCAAGACCACAGGCCAGCATCAGTTCGCCATACAACGAATCCGCAATACCAATCACGCCGGGAGCTTGATCGACGTGGGTGTGGAATGCTCGGATGAGGGAGGTCCACGACGGTGTTGCCGCGGTTGGGGAGGAATCCAACGGCAGATACTCGCGATGGTCGCGAAGGACGTGCTCCCACGAGCCGGCGCCGGTTGAGTACGTGGCGATATCGTAGAAGTTGGCCTCGGGAGCGCGTTTGCCTCCTTCGCCGGGGGTACCGCCCGGTACGAATCGGTAGACGGGATCCGGCGCAAGCATGAGCCACGCGGCGTATTTCATGGTGTTGAGCGCGATCGTGGGATAGTGTTCGCGCATCAGGTCCCCTCCGGCCCGGCCCATCACCGCCGTGGATTCTGAGAAGGAGGCACCCCGAACACTTTCAAAGGCCTTGATAACGGTCGCTCGATCGCGGGGCGTAGCGCTTTTCGGCAGATCGCCGGTGGACTTGGCCTCGGCGACGACGCGCTTGATCTCAAGCATGGCTTCGCTGGTGGTCGAATCGAGTCTGTCGAATTCGGCGGCCCGCAGGTATAGGACATAGTCGAGGCAGCGGTCGGTATCATCTTGACCAAAGGTTATCGCTGTGGCGGCTTTCCATGGCGCAACCATAATGCATGCGGGCAGGATCGCCGCGATCAAACCGGAAAGAAGCCGCCTTCGTGATCTATTTGCGGCCAGGATCGCCCCGAGCGTGCAAACCCCCACCAAGTACAGCCCGATCGGTTTGATCAAATAGGCGATGCCAGCCAGCGCCGATGCCATCGCGATTCGACGAGTCGAGAGACGAGCGTCGGGCCCGACGAGCAAAAACACGATTCCGACAAGCAGGGCGGCGTAAGGAACCTCGGTCAGGGCGAGGTTCGCGTATGCCAATAGTTGAAGGCTACCCGCGCAGAGCAGCCCGACCAGCAAGGCAACGCCAACTCGGGATGTCAAGTTCCAGCCGATCAAGGCTGCTAAGATCGCTGTGCACCCGACAAGAATATGCTGAAAAACAGCAAGCGCAATCGGTGATGCTGAACCAAACAAAGTAAAAATTGAGGCCAATAGCAGGGGATACCCAGGCGGGCGAATCAACCACAATCGGTTGCTCCAATTCCCACCTTCGAGAATGCCGCTGGCCAATTGGATGTAGTCAATCGAGTCGGGATAGATCCAGACGGGAATGGCCATCAATGACCAGCCATTGGCGAGTGTGGCGACGGCGATGGTCGTCACCAGAACGTAATTCCTGAGGGAAGCCGGGGGCGTGGGAGGCAGCCCCACGTTTTGGCGTACGCCATTACCTGTTACGAGAGTGTAAAGCACATCTGGCAACAATATGTCTCATTTGTTGGCGGAAAACCCGACCAGCCTGCGGCGAAAAAGACCACGGTCGGCGGCCAGATGGGTTATCGGTCAAATGCAAGGAACCGCGAAATTGCGGCCGTTCGACAAAAAATGGTTCCCATAATCGATGGCGCTAAGCTATACTAATAACTTGGGTTCCCGGCCGTTTCGGGCACGTGGAAGCGGGCACTTACACACGAGGAAGATTTATGGGTGTCGATCGGGTTCGTCGGGGTTGGGTCGTCGGTTCACTTCGTTCCGCGTTTGTCGTAGCCGTCGGCTCGTTGGCGACGTTCGCGTCGGGGCCGGAGCAGGCGCGGTTTTCTGAAGATGGCCTGTGGCAGATTCTGGATGCGGTGCCGCAGCGGGCGGCCCAAGCCGAACCGTGGGTACAACCCGATCGCTTCAAGGCCGTGGCCCTGGACCATGATCGGTTGAACCTGATGCTGCCCGCCGCCCCGATGGAATTTACGGCCGCCGCGAGACAATCGCCGCTAATTTTTACCCTTCCGATGCCCGATGGCACCTTCGCGCGATTCGCGGTGGAAGAATCGCCGATCATGGCACCGGAATTGGCGGCCAAGTTCCCGGAGATTAAGACCTATCGGGGGCGCGGCATTGACGACGTGTATGCGTCGCTGCGATTTGACATCACCCCGCAGGGCTTCCACTCGCAAGTGCTTTCGCCCCACGGTGCGGCTTATATCGACCCCTATTGGCGTAACGACACGAGCTTCTACGCGTGTTATTACAAGAGGGATTACCGGGCCGGGGCGCGGCCATTCACCTGCCACACGGAGAGCGAGGCGGCGGCCCAACAACCGCTCGAAGAGTTCGGTTCAACGGCCGGCGGAGCGCCTCAAGTCCTGCGGAACTATCGGCTGGCTTGCGCGGCCACGGGTGAGTACACCGCGTTTCACGGCGGAACGGTGGCGACAGGCTTGGCCGCGATCGTCGTGGCGATCAACCGCGTCTCGGGCATTTATGAACTTGAGACGGCGTCGAGTATGACGCTGGTGGGGAACAACAACCTGATCGTGTACACCAACGGGGCCACCGACCCGTATTCCAATTCGGATGGGGGCGCGATGTTGGGTCAGAACCAGTCGAACCTGACCAACGTGATCGGTAGCCCCAACTATGACGTCGGTCACGTGTTCAGCACCGGTGGGGGCGGCGTGGCGAATTTGCAGGTGGTGTGCAAATCGGCTTCGAAGGCTCGCGGGGTAACGGGGCTCCCCCAGCCGGTCGGCGACCCGTTCTACGTGGATTATGTGGCCCACGAGATGGGCCATCAGTACGGTGGCAACCACAACTTCAACGGCATCAACGGCAGCTGCGGCGGCGGGAACCGGAACGGCTCGACAGCGTACGAACCCGGGAGCGGCTCGACGATCATGGGTTACGCGGGCATCTGCGGGGCGGACAATCTCCAGCCCAACAGCGATCCCTATTTTGAATTCATCAGCGTCCAGGAGATTCGGGCGTACCTGACCACCGGCTTCGGCAACACATGCCCGACGATCATCGATGGCGGCAACAATTCACCGACGGTGGACGCCGGACCGGACTACACGATTCCGGGCCGCACCACGTTCCTTTTGAACGCCAACGGCAGCGACCCCGACGGGGACCCGGTCACGTACTGCTGGGAAGAACGCGATCTCGGGCCCGCGCAGGCCCTGTCGGCGCCCGACAATGGTTCCAGCCCGATCTTCCGAACATTCAATCCGAAGACCGACTCGTTCCGGTTTTTTCCACGGCTGGCCAACATCTTGAACAACACGAACAGCCTGGGCGAAAAGCTGCCGACCACGAATCGCCTGCTTCGGTTCCGGGTGACCGCGCGGGACAACCGCCCTGACGGCGGCGGCGTGGCGTTTGACGACATGCAGCTCACCGTGAACAACACCGGTAGCGCCTTTGAGGTTCTCCAACCCGCGCCGGGAGTGATCTGGTCCGGCGGCCGGACCGTCACTTGGCAAGTCGGACAGACGGCCTCTTCGCCCATCAATGTGAGCGAGGTCAATATCCTCTTGTCCACCGACGGCGGACTAACCTTCCCGACGGTGCTGGTCTCGAATGTACCGAACGACGGGAGCCAACTGGTGACCATGCCGGACATCAACACGACAACCGCGCGGGTCAAAGTGGAGCCGGTGGGCAACGTCTTTTTCTCGATTTCCGACGGCAACTTTACGATCCAGCCATGCCCCGCCGCCGAATTACCGTTGGCGGAGGTGTCCGCGGTGGCGAAGAACCGGTACCTGACGTTCCAACCCAATAATTCCGGGGTTCAGGCGGCTTTCCGTGTCACCCTCACCGACCTTCCCCCGGCCTTTGAAGCGCTCGAGGGTGAGGTTCGGTGGCTGGGGCCGCCGCAGACGGCACCGAGCGTGCCCACGGCCATACGGGTCTCAAAGCTCCAATGCACTCCTTATTTTTCTGATTGGCTTGGGATTTCGCACATCAACGTGTACGGTGCCGAGGTGGTTCCCCAGGCGATTTATGACGTTCAGGCGACCAATTGCGGCACCGAGGAAGAGGATTTCTCTGACGCGCTGTCCATCCCCACCGGGACCTGGGGAGACGTGGCGGCTCCGTTTGGTGCGCCGGGCTCGGGGCAACCAAACTTCGGCGATGTTACCGAGGAAGTCACGGCGTTCATCGGTTCGGCCTCGGCGATTGGAAAGGCCCGTTCGCAATTGCAGCCGAACGAGCCCAATCCGCAGGGGGCGATCAGCTTCGCGGATATTTCGCGTTGCGTCGAGGCGTTCTCGGGATCGGCTTATCCGTACGCGGGGCCGGGGACTTGTCCCTAGTTTGCTGAAGGCGCCCCTTACCGAGTCGGGAGAACCAAGGACCCATTTCGAGTCTCCGGGGTTGAAGCCTCGCCCGGCGGGCGGACGAGATCTTTTGAGTCCTCACTGTTTCGATGGAGTGAACTCCGATGTCCGGGAACCAAGTTCGCTGTCGCATCCGGCAACGTAAATGGGTCGCGCTTCTTGTGGCCACGTTGTCCGGCGGATCGCTCCTGCAAGCCTGCCAGACCCGACTTCGTGAGGATGTCATTGACGGCACGGAGAACTTCATTCTGTCGTTGCTTGATCCAACGCTCGTCCTCGAAAACCTCCAGGAGGACAGCGCGAATATCGAACCATAACCGTTTGCGGGCGCGGCGCCCGATCAGAACCACGCGCAATCAGAGCCGCGATCGTGAGGGAGCGGTCTTCAATTGATCAGCAGATAGCGCGGCAGCGCGGATCGGTTTTGGAGCATCCGACGCCTGCCCGACCGAATCCGGGGACAAGGGATTCGGCGGGCAGGCGATCGGTAATTTGAGGAGGCATGACTCTGATCACTTGATGTAAATGGACGAAATCTTGTCACCATATCCGTTGGCATGGATATTTGGATAGTCCCCGACGCCAAGCTCCAGAGGACTCCCGTTACCATGGGGGTCTTTGTAAAAGCGGGCCTTCTCGCCACCGTAGTCAGGCCCGCGAAACACTTTGATCGAACTCACCGTTTCGTTCATGTTATGCATGAAATGGCCGAGCAAGTCCGGGACATCTTCCAGAATGATTTCCTTGATGCCCTGAAAGTTGGCGTGGTAATAGATTTCAACGACGACGGGTATTGGCCCGATAGGTCCCGGCTCTTGCACACCGTGATTGAACCTCACGGATGAAATCATGTCGTTGAAATTATAGGGTTGGCTCAGGCTGGGATAGAGTCCGGGACCTTCGAGAACAAGCTGGGCGCCTTTGTAGTCGGCGTCTTTGAAGAAGCTGACTCGGTACTTTTTTTGTGGGTCAAAGCTAGGCCCGCGGTGAATGCCAATCGATGAGGGTCGGAGTACGTTATACTCTAATTGCTCTAATGCCGGTGTGTTTTCTGTGAGTGAAACCCTTCGTCCTGTGAAGTTCTCATTTGACCACAGAACTGTGATGATCGGGATGTTGGTATAATCCATGATTAATCTCCTTTTGCGTGGTTCGACTCAGAGGACAATAAACCGTTACTGTATGCGTTTCACGCCCTTGTCCGTCCATGACCCGGGGTCGTCGGCTATTCCTGGAGCGGCGCCGGGGGCACGCGTGTCACGCGCTTTCCTTGGAATATGAAGCGCAAAAGGAGCGGTGAGCGGGCAATCCGACGAGGTTTTTCAAGAGAAAAAAAGACCGGTGAGCTGGACGACGATAGCAAAGAAGCGGGCAATCCCCGCTTGGCACCGCTTGTTTACACGCGCGGCTCTGCGACGAACGATGACCGCTTGTTACCGCGCGCGGCTCAGATTAGAAAAAGAGCCGGGAGAGATCGTCTTTCGACGAGCTCTCCCGGCCACATGATTTTCTGACTTACCCTCAACCCTGCCTCTCCCTAGAGGGAGAGGGGTTTGGGCCAGGCCTTAGACGGGTCTAACTCCCGCCGGTCACTCGGAACGTATCCGTCGAGCTATCAAGCACACCGGCCGTCGAGAACAGTGCGACATTCACCCGAATCATCGTGTTGTTCGGCGCCTCATCCACCGTTAACGTGCCCGCCGTTTGATCGATCGTCACCTCCACGTTGGCCGGAAGCGCT
>Ga0137431_1000034_pt1 | contig 83986 bp, 68 predicted proteins | sample EasRivERMZT800_2_FD_104646 | JGI IMG/M metagenome (GOLD analysis project Ga0137431, IMG submission 104646) | Soil microbial communities from meander-bound floodplain in the East River, Colorado, USA - East River MetaG ERMZT800_2 | ecosystem: Environmental > Terrestrial > Soil > Floodplain ... | reverse complement strand
GGCATTCATCAACCTGTCTCCTGATTGCTTGTCAGGAGCGCGCGCTCTCGAAATCACCGTCAGGAAACACATCGGCTCGACATTCCAAATCGCTTGAGCCAGAATAGCGCTGTCATACTAGCCCGGCCCTTTTAGGGCCGGGTAGCGGACGCCTCTTTTCTCTTAGTTTTCAGCCCGTTTTAACGGGCTTCCCACGAAGCAGACACAAACCGATTTGGCGTAGTGGTACCCTCGTCCCGCGCCAGGCGCGCCATCAATCAAACGTGTTCTTCGGCTCATCCTTGATGTATTGCTTTCGTCGCTCCGCGTATTCGTCCGGCGTCAACTCCTCCAAGACGAACGCGTCCGGATCGCGGGCGATTTTGATGAGAAACGGGATGCACCACCCACACCCCGTTCCCGCGCCCAGGCACTCGGTCATCTGGCTGGGCCGCTGTGGTTTCACCCGACGCGAGAAGTTCATCAGCTTCCGCATCGACACGCCGTAGCAATAGCAGATCTTGTCGTCCGGGTTCATGGGGCTCCCTGAAATTCTATGCACCCCACGCTGGCTGGCCAAACATTCTCTAGCCGATACAATCGTATTCGGTCACCGCGGACTGGAGGAAAACCGATATGCCCCTAACAGCCATTGAGCGAGATTGTGGCGGAAAAATGACCAAAGCCGTTGAGTTCCTCAAGCAGGAACTCCGTGGCGTGCGCACCGGCCGGGCACACCCCGGGCTGGTGGAACACATCAAGATCGACGTGCCCAGCTACGGCAGCACGATGGAGCTGCGCGAGCTGGCCACCATCAGCGTACCGGACCCCGGCACCCTGCTGGTCAAGCCGTTCGACCCCGGCACGCTCAAGGACATCGAAAAGGGCATCCAGACGTCCGACTTCGGGGTCACGCCGATGAGCGACGGCAAGGCCATCCGCCTGCCGCTGCCTGCCCTTTCCGGCGAACGCCGTCAGAACCTCGTCAACCAGGTCAAAAAGATGGCCGAGGCCCAGAAGATTGCCGTCCGCAACGCTCGCCGCGACGCCAACAAGGCCGTCGAGGCCCTCGAGAAGGACAAGGCCATCAGCGAGGACGACGCCAAAAACGCCAAGGACCGCATCCAAAAAGTCACGAAAAAACACGAGGACGAAATCGACCACCTCGTGATATCAAAGTCCAAAGAGATCGAGGAAGTGTGAGAGTTAAGACGGCACGCATGAACGCCGTGGGTCCGACGTTCGCCGAAAAAATTTGGCAGAATTCATGACGGGAAGCTCGCCCCGGAAATGATTTGTGGACGATAGATGCATTGATTTTTGTGGAACGCCGCTTCAGAACTTCCTGTTGCTACTCCTTCAACTTCCCTTCTATTTTCTTGGATGGATCGTATACTTGTTCACGTAGGCGTACGCGCGTCCACTCACCCGATCACCGCTTTCAACCGTTCCAGCGCCCAATCGACCTCTTCCCGCGTGATGCACAAGGGCGGAGCCAGGCGCATGGTCTGCTCGTGCGTGTCCTTGCATAGCATCCCGGCCTGCATCAACTTCTCGCAGTATGGCCGGGCCTTGCCCGCGGACTTGTGGAACTCGATCCCCACCCACAGCCCCCGGCCGCGAATCTCCTTCACCTTGTCGCTCTTCATCGCCCGCAGCTTGCCGAACAGATATTCGCCCTGCTCTTTCGCGTTGGCCTGATACGTGCCCGACTTGAGGATTTCCACCACCTTGCGCGCAATCGCGCAGGCCAGCGGGTTGCCGCCGAACGTGCTTCCGTGATCGCCCGGATGGAACACGCTCAAGATTTCTCGCGTGGTGACAATCGCCGAGATCGGCATGATCCCCCCGCCCAGGGCCTTGCCGAGAATGAAAATATCCGGCTTGATCCCCTCGTGCTCGATACAGAACGTCGTCCCGCACCGCCCCAGCCCCGACTGAATCTCATCGGCGATGAACAAGACTTTTCGCTCACGGCATAGCTCCCGCGCCTTCTTCAAATAGCCATCCGGCGGCACGATGATCCCCGCTTCGCCCTGAATCGGCTCGACCAAGAAGCCCACCGTGTTCGCGTCGATCGCCTTGGCCAGGGCGTCGATGTCACCGTATGGCACCACCTCAAACCCCGGGGTGAACGGCCCGAAGCCATCGCGGCATTGCGGATCGGTGCTGAAGCTGATGATCGTCGTCGTGCGGCCGTGGAAGTTGTTCTCGCAGCAGATGACCTTGGCCTTCCCCTCCGCCACCCCCTTCTTCTTATACCCCCACTTCCGTGCCGTCTTGATGGCCGTCTCCACGCCCTCCGCTCCCGTGTTCATGGGCAGCACGGCTTCCATGCCGCAGAGCTCGGAAAGCTCCCGGCACAACGGCCCAAGCTGGTCGTTATGGAACGCTCGCGAGGTGAGCGTAACCCGATCGAGCTGCTTGCAGGCCGCGGCGATCAGTTCCGGGTGGCAATGGCCGAAGTTCACCGCCGAATAGGCCGCGAGCATATCCATGTACCGCTTGCCCTCGACGTCCGTGACCCAGACGCCCTCGGCCTCCGCGACCACAATCGGCAGCGGATGGTAGTTATGCGCCGCGTACCGCTCGACCAGCTCAATATGATCGGGACCCGTCATGCCAACCTTCCGCTCGACCGCCGTTTGAACAACCATGAATCGATCCCCTGTGAAACGCTCCGTCTCAAACCCACCAAGAACGCCTCAACTATAGCATCAACACCGGTACAACGGCAATTGGCCACGGATATGGAGTACTGATCGAGTTTGCAACCGATCAGGACCGTGATCGTCAGGGAATCGTCCCTCTGAACTTCACTGACTTCCGACGTGCTCTCGATCCAACCCAAACCGCTTCATCTTCTTGTACAACGTGGTCCGGTTGATCCCCAGCTTCTCCGCGGTGAGCTGCCGATTCCATCCGCTCGCCCGCAGCGCCGCTTCCAGGATTCTCCGCTCCGGTCCCTCCAGCGCCTCACGCAGCGTCTTACATTCGAACGACTCCTCTGACTCGTCCGATTCCTCGCGCTCCACAAGCTTGGGCGGCAGATCGTTCACGCCGATGGTGTGCCCCTTGCACAACACCACCGCACGCTCGATCACGTTTTCCAACTCTCGCACGTTCCCTGGCCAGCGATACCGTTCCAGCAGCTTGATCGCGTCGTCGTGAATGCCCAAGACCTCCCGCTTCAATTCCATCGCGTAATGCTCGATGAAGTGCCGCGCCAACAGGTGGATATCCCCAACCCGCTCCCGAAGCTCCGGCATCTCGACCGCGACCACGTTCACCCGATAGAATAGGTCCTCGCGGAATCGCCCCGCTTTGGTCTCTTCCTCGAGGTCCGCGTTACTGGCCAGGATCACCCGCACGTCCACCGTCTCCGTCTTATTGCTGCCCACCGGCTCGAACTGATGTGATTGAAGAAACCGGAGCAGCTTCACCTGCAAACCAGGCGACGCGGTGGCCACTTCGTCCAGGAAGATGGTCCCCCCATTGGCGGCCTTGAACTTTCCTGGCTTGTTGGCCACCGCGCCGGTAAACGCCCCGCGCACATGCCCGAATAGCTCGCTTTCCAGCAGGGTTTCGGGAATCGCCCCGCAGGGCACCTCCACAAACGGTCCGTTTCGCCGATCGCTTCGCTGATGGATTACGCGGGCAATCAGCGACTTGCCCGTGCCCGATGCCCCCTGGATCAGCACCGTCACTTTCGACGGGGCCACCGTCTCCACCAGATCGAACACCCGCAACATGCGATAGTCGTGCCCCACGATATTGCCCAGCCCGAACCGCTGATCAAGCTGGTCTTTCAAGGTGCGGTTCTCGCGCAAGATCGCCTGTTGAGCCAACGCGCGCTCGACGCAGACCTTCAATTCGTCATCGATGATCGGTTTGGTCAGGTAGTCGTATGCCCCCATCTTGATGGCCTCGACGGCGCTCTCGATCGTGCCGTACGCGGTCATCATGATCACCACGACTTCGGGAAACCGCTTGCGGATCACGTGGAGCAATTCGAAGCCGTTTCCGCCGGGCATGTTGATGTCGGCGATCACCAGGTCGATGTCACCACGCTCCAGCACCGTGAGCGCTTCCTGAAATGAGCCTGCCGCCTCGGCCTCGTGCCCTTCCAGTCGAAGGAACTCGCCGAGCGAATCCAGAATGATTCGGTCATCGTCGACCACGAGAACTCGTGTTGGTGCCTTTTGAGTCTGCGTCATCACAACGTTTCCCCGATCGACTGCCCAAAGGATGCCGCCCGTTGTTCCGGCGGACGAAAACTCTCAACCGGCACACGAACCGTGAACACTGTTCCCTTGTCGGGCGCGCTCGCCGCATTGATCGTCCCTTGCATCTCCGCCACGAAATCGCGGCAGATCGCTAGGCCCAGCCCTGTCCCACGCCCCGGCGCCTTCGTCGTGTAAAACGGCTCAAAGATTCGCGCCCCGTCATCCGGCAATCCGACGCCCGTGTCCGCTACCTCAATCACCACCTCCGCGCCCACAACCGCGCTGGTAATTGTGAGCCGTCCGCCAGTCGGCATGGCATCGATCGCGTTCCGAATCAGGTTGCACACCACTTGATACAAGCGGCCTCCCTGAACCCGCGGCATCTCCGCCGTGCGATAATCCGCGGCCACGATCACCTTCGCAGCAGTCGCCGATTCCGTGTGCGCCCGAATTGCCTGTTCGATAACTTGGTTGACATCCGTATCGTCGAATTCGGCGAACGACGCCCGCGAGTAGGCCAACAGATCGCCGATGATGTGAACCATCCGCATCACCCCTGACCGCGACTCGCTCAAATAGGTCTTGAGCTTCGGCTCCGTCGCGTCCTCCGTCAGCCGCAAGGCCAGGTTGATATACCGCAAAATCCCGTCCAGTGGATTGTTCAGTTCATGGGCCACCCGAGCGGCCAGCTTGCCCAACGCCGCAAGCCGGTCCGTCACGTCCATCGGATCGCCGATCGAAGTCGGCCCGGCGTGGGGCTCGATCGAGAGGACCGCCCCGCGCGGCTCACCCGTTTCGCCATCAGTCCACGCCCGGCAACCGATGGTGAACAACGTCGTTCGAGTGTTACCACTTGACACCAACAGACAGCTTACCCGCGTCGGTTCGCGATTCTCAGTGACGTGCGCCAGGACCTCTTCCCAATTCTCAAAGGCGCCCAGCAGCCTGCCCCCCGCGAACGTGCCCGCCAGCGTCGCCGCCTCCGGCAGCCACTCCGCCGCCGGCGCGTTGCGGAACCGCACCCGCCCCTCGCGGTCGACGGCCATGACTCCCGACCCGATGCAATCGAGGATTTCGACCGCCGCCGAAACACTCAGCCCGGCCTCCTCGGCGCTCCGTGTTGTCCGCGCATGACGGATCATGGCTTTCGCTTTTCAACGAGAGACGCCATTGAATCAACAAAAAGTGAACGTGCCTCGACGTTCATGAGTCTTTCTCTTCGCCCGGAGGCTGCATCAAGGCTCATACATCTTTCTTCGCCCGGAGGGCGCACGATCGTTGCCAGGGACTTCAGTCCCTGGTAGCGATCTTCCAGTCCACTCCCGCCCGGTGGGCGGACGAATCCTGCTCCTGTTTAGATACTGGTGACAAGAAACGGGGACCAAGACCAGCGGTGATACTCCAAGCCCACGATCTTTCCGGACTCTGGTCCAGTTTCTAGTCTCTAGTTTCCAGTCTCTAGATCATCGGCACCGATATCCGCGTTTTCAAACCACCTCAGCTCGAAAATGTTTCTTTCACGGGTGATATGCATCATCGGACCATGCCGGCTCAGACCCGGTTCATTCTCGGCCGAAAGAAGGCACGGAACGGTCCTATAGCCGAACCCGTACGGATAGAGATGAAACTCAGACGTGAATCGAAGCGCCTCCGCAAGGCATGACCACGTCCTCCGCGGGCGAAATGAACCCTGCCGCGCACTATGCGTCTGAGCATCTGATAATGAGATTTCAAATATTTCAAATCTGAGATTTTAGATCTGAGGTTTGCCGTGTGGCTGCGTGGCATCGTCCGCGCTTACGTGCCCGCGTGGCATGGTCCACGCTTGACGTGGCCATGCCATTGGTAGGGTGCGCTCCCGGAATTAACTTACTTTCCGAACCGACGCACTTTCACGTCGGTCACCAGCATATCGACATGACGGTCCAACGGACCGACGGGAATCGACGGGATCACCTGCTCCTCGAATGCCATCGCGCAGGCCACGCCGTGAAACTCCGGATGAACCAGGAACCGATCGTAAAAACCCCGCCCACGGCCCAGCCGATTCCCGTATTCGTCGAACCCCAGACCCGGCACGATCACCAGGTCGATCAGCGGAATGGGAAAAGGAATCCCCGACACCGGCTCGCGGATCCCCATCGTCGAGACCACCACGTCCTCGGTCATGGACCGAATCTCCACCGGCAGCATGCGCCGCTGGTTCCAACTGATCTTCGGCGCCAGCACCCGCTTGCGATCCTGCCACGCCCGCAACACGATCGACGACGTGTCGATCTCCGCCGGCAGCGACAGAAACAACATCACGACTTGCGCTCGAACATACTCCGGTTGCTGGAACAGGAGCTCACAGGCCTTGAGAGACCGCGCGGCCATCTGATCCGGAGGAATCTCCGACAGAATGCTCCGAAGCCGCTGTCTGGTTTCATACTTGTTGGACAAGTGACTCGCTCGCACCAGATAGAACTACTCCGGTGACACCTAACTGTCACCTTGATCGCGCCGGCTTTGCAGAAACTCCCGCATCTTCGCCTCCGCCCCGCGATCCGTCGGACGGTAATAGACCTTGTCCACTCCGAGATACTCCTGTGCAACGATACCTTCCGGCGCATCGTGCGGATAGCGATAGCCCTCGCCATGCCCCAGCCGCGCCGCGCCCCAATATCCCGTCGAACGCAAATGCTTCGGCACCGGAATCGTTCGACCGTTTTTAACATCCTCGGTCGCCGACCAGATGGCCATGGCCGAGGCGTTCGACTTCGGGGCGCATGCCAGGTAAATCGCCGCCTGGGCCAGCACCAATTGGCATTCCGGCATGCCAATGAATTCCGTCGCGCTCGCCGCCGCCTGCGCGAGTACCAGCCCCTGCGGATCGGCGTTGCCCACGTCCTCGGCGGCAAGGATCACCAGCCGCCGGGCGATGTAGCGTGGGTCCTCTCCTGCCTCCAGCATCCGGGCCATCCAATACGCCGCCGCGTCCGGGTCGCTGCGGCGGATCGATTTGATCATCGCGCTGATCGCGTCGAAATGAGCGTCGCCGGTGCGGTCGTACTGAATCGCCTTCCGCTGGATCGATTCCGCCGCCGTGGCCAAGTCGATCGTGATGGGCCCGCCCGGCAACCGCTCCGCCTCTGAAACTACCGCGATCTCCAGCGCGGTCAACGCTCGCCGGGCGTCGCCATCGCATGTTCGGGCTAGATGTTCCAGAGCTTCATCCGTGATCGTCGCGCGATAGTTTCCGAGACCGCGCTCCGCGTCGGAAAGCGCCCGGCGCATCAGTTGTATGATGTCCTCTTCCGTAAGCGGCTCGAACTGAAAGACCTGACTCCGCGAGATGAGCGGGGCGTTCACCGCGAAGAACGGGTTCTCCGTCGTTGCCCCGATCAGAATCACGATGCCGCCCTCAACGTCGCCGAGCAACACGTCCTGCTGGGCTCGGTTGAACCGGTGCAATTCGTCCACGAACAGAATCGTTCGCTTGCCCGCCGTTTCCAATCGCTCTCGCGCCGCCGCGAGGATCTCCCGAATCTCCTTGACTCCCACCGCGACGGCGTTGACCGACTCGAAGTGCGCCTTGGTGGTCGCCGCGATGATCGCCGCCAGGGTGGTCTTTCCGGTGCCCGGGGGGCCGTAGAAGAGAGCGCTGGTCAGTCGGTCGGCCTCGAGCGTCCGCCGAAGCAGCCTTCCCTCGCCGACGAGATGTCCCTGTCCGACGAACTCGTCCAGCGTTCTTGGGCGCATCCGGACCGCAAGCGGCTCTACTCGCCCGCGATTCGCCTTTCGCTGCTCGGCAAACAGATCCAACACCAATCTCCCAACGTACCTATTATAAGACGGCCAGCGCCGCGCCGGCTAATCCGCCGCGCCACGTGGCACTTTTCATCTGGAGAGTTGCATAGCCCTTTCTGTTCAACCTCATCCTTTACTCAAAGATCGCCTCTTGGCGAGGTGGCCAAAGGCGCCGATAATGATGCAGAAGCTTTGGTCCACACCATCAGGAGGAACCATTGATGTGCGGTATCATCGGTTACGTCGGACGGCGGCCCGCCCTGCCCATCCTCGTGGAAGGATTGCACCGCCTCGAATACCGCGGTTATGACTCCGCCGGCGTCGCCCTCGTCCAACCTAAGAACGTCGCGGTCACCAAATCCGCGGGGCGGATTTCCGTCCTCGAACAAAAACTCGACGCAACTGCAGAGCAGACCACCGGCGTCGGCCACACCCGCTGGGCTACCCATGGCGCACCGACAGATGTCAACGCCCATCCCCACCTTGACGCCTCCGGCCGTATCGCGGTCATCCATAACGGCATCATTGAGAACGACCGCGCTCTGCGCACCTACCTGGAACGGCAGGGCGTCACCTTCAAGAGTGAGACGGACACCGAAGTTCTCGCCCAACTCATCGGACGGTTGTACAACGGCGACCTCGAAGCCGCCGTTCGCAAGGCCCTCCACGAAGTCTCCGGCACCTACGGCATAGCCGTGGTTTGCGCGGATGAGCCAGGGGTGATCGTCGCCGCCCGAAAGGGAAGCCCGCTTATTATCGGCGTGGGCAAGGGTGAACACCTGCTGGCGTCGGACGCCGCCGCGATCCTCGCCCACACCACTCAGGTCGTGTATCTCGGCGACGGCGAGCTGGCCAGGATCACCGCGGACAATGTGCACATTACTTCCCGCAACGCGATTCCCGTAGCGAAAGAGGTCGAGGAGATCGAATGGTCGCTCGAGCAGATCGAGCTGGCGGGCTACGAGCATTTCATGCTCAAGGAGATTTGCGAGCAGCCCGAATCGCTCCGCAACTGTCTGCGCGGGCGCATCGACCCGACCGATGGGACCATCACCCTCGGCGGCTTGCTCAACTGCACCCGCGAACTCACCCGCGCCAAGCGGATCATCCTGACCGCGTGCGGCACCGCGTGGCACGCGGCGCTGGTTGGCGAATACCTCTTCGAGGAACTCGTCCGCATTCCGGTTGAGACCGAATACGCCAGCGAATTCCGCTATCGAAACCCGATCATCGACGACGGCACGGTGGTCATCGTCGTGTCCCAAAGCGGTGAAACGGCGGACACCATCGCCGCTTTACATGAGGCCAAGCAACGCGGGGCGATGACCCTCGGCGCGGTCAACGTCGTCGGCTCGACCATCGCCCGCGAAACGGACGCCGGTGTGTATCTGCACGTCGGCCCCGAAATCGGCGTGGCCAGCACTAAGGCATTCACGGGTCAGGTGACGGTTCTCGCATTGATGGCCAGCTATCTGGGCCGCCGAAAGCACTTGTCGCCGATGGCGGCCATACAGTTCACGCAGGCGCTGTCCCAGATTCCCGACCAGATCAAGCAAGTGCTTGAGCATGCGGACGATGCCAAGGCGGTGGCACAACGATACATCGATTGCGACAACTGGCTGTATCTGGGCCGCGGATACAACTACCCGGTCGCCCTCGAAGGGGCCCTCAAGCTCAAGGAAATCAGCTACATCCATGCCGAGGGTTTGCCCGCCGCGGAAATGAAACACGGCCCCATCGCCCTGATTACCGAGGGAATGCCGGTCGTGGTCATCGCCACCAGCGGCATGCAATACGAGAAAATCCTCAACAACATATCCGAGGTCCGGACCCGTGGCGGCAGCGTGATTGCCGTGGCCACCGAAGGCGACCGTGAAATCAAGCGCCTGGCCGAGCACGTGCTCTACGTGCCGGACACGCTCGAACCCTTGCAGCCCTTGTTGACCGCGATTCCGTTGCAATTGATCGCCTATCACGCGGCGGTGCTCCGCGGATGCAACGTGGACAAGCCGCGTAACCTGGCCAAGAGCGTGACGGTGGAGTAAAGAGCAGTCGCTCTCATTAGCAAGCGAAGGCTTCTCCGGCACTTTTATTATTGGATTGCAGCTGACAAAGGGGCCCCATTCTCGCCGTTGACGGATTGGCCCCCATTTATTAGGCTCCGGAGTTCGATGTTTTTGCAGGGGCGGGGGCGTCGATCCAGCGTGCCGCTCGTCGCCGGTGAGATTGACCGATAGACGCAGACTGAGTGATCGGCCGCGGTGTGCTGCGGCCGTTCGAATGCCGAAAAAGAAGTACCAGTCATGAAGTCAGAACGACGCCACGAGCTTCGCGAGAATGACCTTTCGCATTTCCTCGCGACGGCTCGGGACTACCTGTCTGAGAATGGCGGCCGCGTGGGGCTGGCCGTTTTCGCGGTTATTGCGGTGATCGCCATCGTTTCATTTGCCGTTCGTTCCCGAGCGGCGGCCTCCGAGGACGTCTGGCGACGCAAGACCCAGCTCAGTTTTGAGGACCCAAAGGCGAGTCTCGAGTCGATACCGTCGCTGAGGACGCTGGCGGATGAATCCTCCAACCGGGCGTTTGTTTTGTCGTGCCTGATGGATTGGGGGCAACAGGCGTTGCGAATGGCCCGCGAAGTGCCTTGGCCGCCGGACAAACAGTTCAATGATTTGGCCGAAGAGGCCTTCAGGCGGATGTTGAGTCAATTTCCTGACAACCCCTTGGCGCGCGGCGTGGCCTTGAGCGGGCTGGCCACGGTGGAGGAGAACCGGTTTCTGCTCGACGGCAATCTGGCCCACAAGGATAAGGCCAAGGAGTTTCTAACCGAGATCATCAATAGTCCGACGCTGAACGGGATGCCGTTTCAGCGGCTGGCGATCGAGCGCCGCGACGCGCTCGATGAAACGTTCGTGACGATTCGCTTTGACAACCCTCCGCCGCCAGTGCCAGAACCGGTGGACAAGCTCGACGATCCGAACGCTCCGGCGGTCGACCGGGCCGATGACCTGCCGGATGAAGGGGTTGACGAACCGTAATTCACGGCCGAGACACACTCCGGCTATTCTCGAAGAGATCGACAATTCGTCTTGAAGCCCCCTTCGATACGTACTCCCACATCCTAAGGTCGCTATCCGTCCTGCCATTCATGGCTTTTCTGGGCCAAGGGGTTGGGTGTCGTGCGCCGGTGACCGGCGGCCAACTGTATGTCTTTGATACCTCTTCCGGCATGACCGACGCGCTGCCCCGGAGTGCAGGAAAAGAGCTCGAACCTCGCGTCTCAACCGTGCGGCTCGTAGGGGCGATGAACGAGACGCTCGGCTTCTCGTTTGCGTTTCAACCCCCGGCTCAAATCCCAGCTGGTCGATTGACGATCGTCCCATCAGCGCTCCATCAAACGACCGGTCAAGGGGTGATCGAGGCCATGTCGGTCACTCTGTTTCGCATGCATCCGGTCCGGTTGTCGTCGTTTCCCGGCTGGCACGTTCGGTCCATACCTCCCAATCAGCGGAACTACGAGCCGCTGGACGCCCTGGTTCCACTTCGGGCGCCGCGCGGCGGCTTACCCGCTTCGGCGCAGCCCGGGGAGACTTATGCCTTCTGGGCTGATCTGCACATTCCAAAAGAAACGGCCGACGGCACCTACCAAGGTACGATCGAATGGCGCGTCAACGACCGCGCCGTCGCGTCTTTAGGCCTCGAATTGGCTGTTCTTCCCATCTTGCTCCCCGACGGCGGAGAGGTGCCGATTCTCGCCGGCTTGGATCATGGGTCGTTGTTCGCCCATCACGTCCGGGTTCAGGGACGGCCGTTTGTTCCGTATTCGGGTGATTGGGCAACCGATCCCCAGCGCGATGAACTGGACGGCTTGCTGAACGCGACTCTTCGAACGTTGCATGCCCACCGCGTCACCCCTCTCCCTCTGTCGCTCGCCCCACGCACTCGGGTCAATGCTCATCGCCGAGTAGAGACTGATTGGGAAGAGTATGACCGAATTGCTCTCTCCTGGGTCGGTGGGCGATTCAGTCTAGACCGCGAGCCGTTGCCAGCCTGGCCGATACCAATGGCCGACCGTCATCTGACCGGTGGAGGCGGTCCGGCCCCGTCCGATGATCCGGAATTGCTACGGGAGTACCTCAAGCAGTGTGCGGCGCACTTCGCCCGGGAAGGGCTTCTTGAGCAGGCTTTTTTTGACGTTGGAGGCCTGGGTTCGACGGGGGATTTGCAGACCAGAGCGGCTCTCTCCACGGCCGCTGCGGCCCAGGCTGCCGATCGACGCCTGCGGCTACTAACCTCATCTCCGCCTCAGAACCTGAGCGAATGGGGTTGGTCAGAATATGCCTTTCCCAGCGACCTTGCGGAACGGATTTCGCTATGGGCGCCGCCGGGCCGGTTCTATGACCCCGCCCTCATGAATATGGAGCGGGAAAAGGGGCGACATTCGTGGCTGACGGTCGATCGCCCGCCGTTTACCGGATCGGTTTCGGTTCATGCGCCCGCGGGATGTATTTTGTCACTTCCTTGGGTGGCTTCGCGGCTTGGGGCCGAAGCCCTTCGGCTGGGCACCATCAATCATTGGCCCGATGCGGCGACGGCGCCCGACCCAACCGCGTGCGCGGCAATCGACGCTGATGTCCTGCTCTACCCGGGGGCGGCGTTCGGGCTGGACGAGCCGGTGCCGACGCTGCGCCTCAAGTTATTGCGTAGGGCGCAACAGGACGCTGCTTATCGGCGAATGCTCGAAGAGAGCGGCTTGGGACACGTTTCCACCGCATTGACCCAGTCGATGGTGCCCTACGCGGGTATGGACGCGATTCGAACGCATTTTTCCGATGGCCGAGCCATCGGCTTCGCTGGAGATGCCGCGCCGTACGATCTGGCGCGGCAGGCGATGATCGACATTTTGCTGAGTCGAGATGCCGCCGCGGCGGATGCGGTTCCAACGGATGTTTTTTCGCGTACCGCGGCTTGGCGGCGCCTCATGCTGGATACCAGGCGCCCACGGATCGACGAGGAGGGCTGCCGCGTCCGATTGTCGGATCAGGATCAAGCGGCGGTTTTCGCGGTCGAGTGCCTGGCCACGGTGACCAATCTCACGCGGGTGCCAATTGATGGCACGCTATCGTTGACGAGCTCCCAGCCGGCGGTGGCGACCGCCGATGAACCGGCGGCCATTCAGGCGATTGCTCCCAATTCCACCAGAAGGGCGGTGGTTGAGGCGACGCTCCATACGCTTCCGACGGGCACGACGGGTACCATCCCGATCTCCTTGGCACTGGACGCGGGCGCGGGCCGCATCGAGGATCGATCGGGGCGGATTGCCCTGATCGGGGCAACCATAACCAAGCGGGCACCGCGCATAGACGGCGATCTGTCCGACTGGCCACCCGGGCGTGGCAACGTCGCCGGCAATTTTAGGTTGATTACCGGAGACGGCGGTGAACAGGGCGGCCTGAATGCGACGCACCCCCGGCTGCCGACCTTCGCTCTGGTTATGCGCGATGATGCAGCGATCTATGTGGCGGTGAATTGTGAAAGTGGCGGCGAATCCGAACAATCGTCGGTGCAAAGTAGCGTAGTCGAATATGACGACATGATCCCGATCAGCGGAGATCTGGTCGAGCTCTTGTTCGATCCGCTCAACGCGGGAACGCGATCACCTGCTGATTTGTTCCGGGTGGCTGTCAAACCGAGCGCCGCATTTCTCGCCGAACAAGGAATGCGCTGCCACCCCCCCTGCGGCCCGCGCCGGTTATGGCCGGCGGATATCGAACTGGCCGTGCGCCGCGGGTCCAAACAATGGACGGTTGAAGTCCGGATTCCATTGACCGCTTTTGGTTCAACGGGACAAGAACACGCTGTATGGGGCTTTAACGTTACGCGGTTTGACGCCCGGCGGCAGGAGTTCAGCACCTGGTCGGGGGCGGGCCCGAATGCGTATGATCCGGCGTCGCTGGGAAACCTATACCTTCCGCCGCTCTGAAAGAGCCCGAGGTCTGAACTCGTCAACGAGTCAAGTCAAGTTGATAACGCGCTGGCGAGCGATATGATCCGTATGAGCAATTGCCTTTAACTCGGCATGAGAAGTCTGTTCGGTCATTCGTGACGGGTACAGCCAAAGAAGGCGATGGATCTCTGGAAATACGTGCTTGGTGAGCATAGCTTCCGATGACGAGCGGATTTTCGGACGCTCGGCGAAGGGCGTAGCCTTGGCGCCGAATGCGCGGGTTGGTTTCACTCTGATCGAGCTTCTCGTCGTCATTTCGATCATCTCGCTGCTGATTTCCATCCTGATGCCATCCCTGGGCCGAGCCCGCGATCAGGCCAAGAGCGTTCATTGCCTCGCTCGCCTCAAGGAGTTTGGCAATGCCCTGGCCACCTACGAGAACATCAACGGTGGCCTGCTGCCGCCCGCCCTGTGGTATCCCGCCGAAGAGGATTTCGACCCGAACATACCCCGTGTCAGCAACCCGGAACGGCCGGTCGAATACGGCTGGTGCGAGCTTCTCTTTCCCCACGTGTACGACGAGAAGGTTAGGTTGCCTGAGTCTTACCCCGTCCAGCGAAACGTCGAGGGCCGCCGCTGGGAGAATTATTTCGTCTGTAAAGCCGTAGGTGACGAGGGAGTTAGCAGTGGGCACTATCGGGTCTACTTACCTTCCTGGAGCGCGGGCAGTTACGACCTCGGGGCCGATGCTGTCTATGGACCGGGGGTCAAGGCATCGCCGACGCGAGCGGCCTCACGCGACCGCATACGACCCAAGATGCCCGTGATCGGTGATGCCAATGACCGTTCCGAGCGCGGCGACGGACTCGGCACGGACGACGCTAGCTACATCGACGCGGGCGAGGCGAACTACGCCGGCAGCAACCACATCTCCAACGGCAACCGCTTTTCCGATCGCCATTACGGGGGCACGAACTATTTGTTTGCCGACCTGCACGGCGAATGGAACGCCCGTATGCGCCAGGACCTTGCTCGTGACTACGACCTCAACGGAACAATCGACGTCCTGACGCAGCCGTAACCACTTTCACACCCGAACCCGCCCGCTTATACTGAGTCCGACTTCAGGGTATGTGAGGATTCCATGCGCCGAATACGAATGCTTGATCTGGCGGCCGAATTCAAGCTTTTTGAGCCGGATGTGCGCGCGGCCATCGATGCCGTGCTCGATAGCCAGCATTTCATTGGAGGCCCGGCGATTTCCCAATTGGAGCGGGAAATCGGCGGCTACTTGGGCGTTCGCCACGCCGTGGCCGTTAGCAATGGGACGGATGCGCTGGTTTGCGCGCTCATGGCCTTGGGGATTGGTCCCGGCGACGAGGTGATTCTCCCTTCGTTTACGTTTTTCGCCACGGCTGGATCGGTGTGGCGTGTGGGAGCGCGTCCCATCTTCGTCGATATCGACTCGCGAACGTTCAACATCGACTCCGAGTGCGTTGAACGGGCCGTAACCCCGCGAACGCGGGCGATCATGCCCGTCCACCTGTTCGGCCAGTGCGCGGAAATGGACGAACTCAACGCCATCGCCCAGCGGCACGGCCTGAAGGTGATCGAGGACGCCGCGCAGGCGATTGGAGCTACGTACCGGGGTCGAAAGGCCTGCGCCCTTGGCGATCTTGCGTCTCTTTCTTTTTACCCGACGAAAAACCTCGGCGGTTTTGGCGAGGGCGGGATGGTGCTCACGAATGATGACGAGCTCGGGTCGATCGTGCGGCAACTTCGCTGTCACGGAGAATCGCAGCGATATGTTCATGAACGCGTTGGGGCGAACTTTCGGCTGGATACGATGAAGGCGGCCATTCTCTCCGTAAAGTTGCCTTTTCTCGATGAATTCACGCGTCGCCGCCGCGCGAACGCGGCTCTCTACGATGATTTGCTGGCAGGCGCCGCCTGTACAAGGCCGTTCGTCGCTGAACACAACCATCACGTCTATCATCAGTATTCGATCTTGTGCGACCGGCGAGATGAGTTGATGTCGTCACTTCGCGAACGCGGCGTGGATACGGCGGTTTATTACCCCGTCCCCTTACACTTGCAGAAGTGTTTCTCGGCTTTGGGTTACAAAAGAGGCGACCTTCCGGTCACGGAGTCAACGTGCGAGCGGATCGTTTCGCTGCCGGTTCAGCCGATGCTCATGAAGGACGATATCACCTACGTGGCCGGCTGCGTGCAGGAGTTTCGACCGGTGCGGACCACCGCTGCCGTTGCCTCGCGGTGATTCGGTTCCATTAAGGATTCCGTTGATGCATTGCCTGGTCACCGGCGGTGCCGGATTTCTCGGCAGTCACCTCTGCGATCGACTGATCGCTGATGGGCATGAAGTCATTGCCCTGGACAACCTGTTCACGGGCTCGGAGGAGAATATCAGTCACCTCGTCGCCCGCCCGAAATTCGAGTTTATCCGCCACGACGTGGTCAAGCCGGTGCTGCTGGAGGTAGATTGGATCTTCAATCTCGCATGCCCCGCCTCTCCCCCTCACTACCAGTCCGACCCAGTCAAGACCGTCAAGACCTCTGTTTTGGGCACGCTAAACATGCTTGGCCTTGCCGAACGCGTTAAGGCCCGCATCTTGCAGGCTTCCACCAGCGAGATCTATGGCGACCCCAAGGAACATCCGCAAAGCGAGGACTATTGGGGCCACGTGAACCCCATCGGACCGCGTAGCTGTTACGACGAGGGTAAGCGCCTCGCCGAAACGCTCATGATGGACTACCACCGGCAGAACGGCGTCGATACGCGAATCGCCCGCATCTTCAACACTTATGGACCGCGCATGGCCGTGGGTGACGGAAGGGTCATATCCAATTTTGTCGTGCAAGCGCTGCGAGGCGAAAAGCTCACCGTCTACGGGAGTGGATCGCAGACCCGGTCGTTCTGTTTTGTGAGCGACATGATCGACGGCCTACTTGCGTTGATGAATTACGACGGAAGGGACGCGGCGGAGCCCGTTAACATCGGTAGTTCCGACGAGCGATCCTTGCTGGATGTCGTTAAATGTCTGGGGGAGATCCTAGGCCGAAAGCTTGACATTGAGCTTCGCCCGCTCCCCGGCGATGACCCGCGGCGCCGCCGACCGGACACCACTCGGGCTAAGAACAGGCTCGGATGGCAACCGCGCGTTTCGCTGATCGACGGCCTGCGCATGACGGCCGACTTCTTTCGTCAATCACTCGCCGACGTTTGAAACGCTCACCGATCATAGAATCAACGGGGCATCGGGCTCCGACTGTCCGTGGGCGCGCCGGATTCACGACCTGACGGCAGCGACCCGAGCCGGCGGGGCCTTCGAGTTCGGCGATGGCTGGTTGGACAGGGCGGCCGTCACGCACAAGGCATCGACCAGTTCCGCGAATGTAAAATGCACGCTCACGGCCGTCGAAAATGGAGATCGCCGACGGGCGAGCAAGCTTCGTTTCGAGCGGACAAACGCGAAAACATGCACAGGATTCGCCAGACCGGCCACGGCCAATCGCGTGGATACGTGCCGCATCCGGCCGAAGTCCCGCGGTTCGATCGCCGCCAGCAGCACCGCCGCGGGATTCATTTCCCGGATCTGGTCCACGGCTTCGGTGGAAAGGGTTGCCTTCGAGAGGACGTGCAGCCGCCAACAGTCGCCACACCCCGATTGTGCCAGCATCCGAGGGATCAAGTCATCAAACCCTCCGCGGTCGAGGACGACCACGAACAGTGGCAGCGGCTTGGCAAAATCGTCGGAAACGTCTTCTTTTGGAGCGCCGGCTGGTTGCACTTCGTCCAGGAATTGCTCCACCGTTTTTCGGGCCGATTCGACGCGATCAGCCTCCAAGAGGCCGTTGCGGCGATCGTGCTCAAGTTTCGTCAGGGCCGGGAGGATCACCTGGTCACACGTCTCAATGAGCGAGGTCTCCTCGACGAGCCGCCGCAGGTTTCGGATAACCTCCGGACCGTCGTTAGCCAAAAGCCGCTGATAAAGCTGGTCGTCCGGTTCAAGGGCCTCCTCATCGCCCAGCAGAATGGAAAAGATCGCGAACGCCGGGATGTACTTTCCCAGCACGATCAAGCACACCGTGATCGGAGTGGCCAGGAAAAGGCCGATGCCGCCCCAAAGCCAGGTCCAAAAGACAAATGAAAAGAGGATCGCGGTCGGTGACGCGCCGGTTCGGGCCCCGAAGAGCCACGGCTCCAGGAAATTCGCCGACAGCTGGTCCACGATGACAATCAATGCGACGACGGCGATCGGATGATACCATCCCTCAAAAAGAGCCAGGGCCTGAAGCGTTGGAAAAATCGCGGCGACCAGTGGGCCCACATAAGGGATGAAGCGAAGCAAGGCCGACAATAGCCCCCACAAAACCGCGTTGGGGATGCCCATCGCGAAGAGCCCGATGCCCACGGCCACTCCGATCACGCTGTTGGCGATGGCCTGGGCCACGATGTACTGGGAAACATGTTTTCCGCAATCGACCAGCGCGGTGGTGGTGATGTTGATGCGGGCCCGCCCGCTTAATCGAATCACCCGGTCCCGCAGATCTTCCCGGTATAGGAGGAAGAAAATGATGAACACGATCGTCGCGCCGGCCATGGCCAGTGGATTTACCACGGAGCCGACGGACCGCCCAAGCAGGGCGAGCAGGTCGCCGGTCGGCGAGACAACCTCTACCCTGACCGGTTCGGTCTTTTCTTCAGTCGCTTCCGGTGCGGCGCTCGTTGAATCCGCGGCCTCACTTGACTCGGGGAGCGTTCGGCCCTCTTCACCGCGAGGCGCAGGCAGGTTCGTGGCCGCGCCCTCCCGCGCCGGGCCGGATTCGGGGGCTTCAGCCGCCGACTTGTCGCGCCCTCCCTCGAGGAATTCGACCGCGTCGGAAGCGTTACGAAACAGCCCGCCCAACGAATCGCGCAAACCCTTGGATTTGGAAACAATATTGTGTCGGTACAGATGAACGTCAGCGGCGACTTGGCTCGCCTGACGGAACAAGACCCAGCCCAGCCCACCGCTAATCGCCGTGATGGTCAAAACCACAATGATAACGGAGGGCACGCGAGGAATGCGACAGCGCTCCAGCCAGTAGACGACCGGAGCGAGCAGGAAGGAGAAGAAAACAGCCAGCGCGACCGGGATGAGCACCCCGCGCCCGAAATACAATATGGCGACAATCAGGACTCCGCATGCCAGGAACAAGAACATGCGAGTCAGAGATTGCCTTTTCGCCTGACTCATTCCATCACGGGCTGTTCGACCCGTCCATGATCGAAGGCGGCATCGGAATCCGGTGGGGGCTGCGGGGCAAGAAACCGGCTCAAGACCGTGTGGAGCAACACGCTCGGTGCGCTCTTCAGGAAATCCTTCACGAAGTGCGGCAGCTCAAAGGTTGATTCCTCCCCGTCTGTTTGACCCGCCGGCCGCTTTCGGAACGCTCGCCGGGCGACACAACCCAACGCGGCGGTCAGGCCCAGGACGCTCCCCGTGGTGATCCAGGGGTGCCGGCGACACCAGACGACCGGATTGACCACACGTATCGCGGAGTGCTTGATTTCGCGAACGGTGGAGGACATGGCGGCCCGGGCGTTCCTGGCCTCGCGCTGCACGTAGGCGAGGTCAGGCATTTTCTTGGTTTGGCGCTCCAGCGTCCCGGTTGAACTTTGCCCGCTGTCGTCTCTTTCGAAGCTCATATTTGTTCACTCTCTCTTTTTGCCGCTTGGCTCGGGAAAATCGCAGGGTAAAGCCGATTGCCCCCGCTAGAACGCCTAACCCGAGCACCCCGGTTAACAACTGCGCAAACCACGGTTGAAGATCCAATCCAGCGGCGAGTCCTCCGGCGACGCCCGAGGCCAGGTAGACGGCGCACAGGACGATCATCGTGGTCAAGAGAAGTAGGCCGACCATGCCCAGAACGATGCCGATCACGACCCGGCGGGCCCGGATTTTTGCCGCGTCCAGTTTGGCCGTGGCAAAATGAGCTGCGTAGCTCATCAGGGCGGATATTTGCGTTGATAGGTCATGTAATGGCGAAGTAGGGTTTTCGGGCGCAGTCGAAGCGCGTCCGTTGCCACCGACTGACGAAATCCTATCATGGGCGATCGGCATCCCGGGCCTCCTTTGCACAGGTAGTTACGTTGGAACCCGCTGAAACGCGGCGCCCGTGGGACATCGGGCGCCGCGATTCGGGGCGAGCGAGCCTTTTTGAGGCCACTTCACGCGTTTTGCGAGCTCGCGCCCCTATCTTCGGAGGAAAAAGAAACCAAACAACGCGCCGATCCCCGCCGCGACCAACAGCGACTTCATCGGCCGCTCCTTGATGTACGATTCCAGGGAATCCAACTGGTCCGTGGCCATGTGCTTGCCGGTCGCGGCCATGGCCCGCACTCCTTCGGTCACGATACCGGCCTCGTCTCGTAGCTCGCCCAGCCGATTATGCAGGTTCGTGTCGTCACGGCCCTTGGCGTGCGTCGGACTCGGTGTCATTGTGTTCGATGCCATGAAAAATACCTCCTTGGACAAATGTTCCCCTACAGCAAACGGCGACCCAAACCCGGGCCACCCGAAGCAAATGATACCTGCCGGCTCTGAACGGCCGCTGAATTCGACCTGACCACCGCGTAATCTTACGGATGTCCTGACTTCCCAATGCCGCAGGGCGAGACGGGGATGTAGGAACCCGTCGACCAATAAACAAGATTTCAGCCCAGTTTCATGCTCGGTTCAGGACGGTGGGGCATACTCTTGATGAGTTGTTGATGCGCCATAACTTTTGGTCCGCGTGCAGGTGGACGGTGTTGAATGAAAGGAGTGCCCGATGAATTGGGATCGAATCGAAGGCAATTGGAAGCAGTTTAAGGGGCAACTTAGACAAAAGTGGGGCAAACTGACGGATGATGACTTCGACGTCATCGCCGGCAAACGTGATACGCTCCTCGGCAAGCTCCAAGAGCGTTACGGAACCGCGAAGGAGCGCCTCGAGCAAGAGGTCGAGGAGTTTTGTCGGACGGCGCGCGTGCCATCCCAAGAAACGGAGCGAGCCGTTGCCCGCGAGCAATCCGGGCAACTTGCCCCCGTCGACTCCGATTGAATAGCGAGGTGGTGAAATGGGACTTCTAGGCTGGGCATTGACGTTCCTGGTGATCGCGCTCTAGCGTTCGCTGACAAAGTATTTCCATAATCAGAAAGGAAAAGCAATGAGGATCAGTTTTTGCAAGGGCACACTTGGGGTAGCCTTTCTCGCGACCGCCGTGTTGTCGCAGACGACGACGCTTCGCCCGATTGAACACGAAGGAAGGTGGGGTTACATCGACAATACGGGGAAGACGGTTATCTCGACGCAATATGAACAGGTCGGTCCGTTCAGAGACGGCCTGGCGAGAGTGACCATCCAAGGCAAGCAGGGATTCATCGATCCAAAGGGAAACGTGGTCATCAAACCGGAGTTTGAAAAGGTCGGTGATTTCCAGGACAACCTAGCGAGTTTCGAACGCAACGGCAAGTTCGGCTTCATCAACAAGACGGGATCGGTCGTGGTGGAACCTCGGTACACCGAAGTGCGAACGTTCAGGGAAGGAATGGCCCCCGTGGAGGTCAACGGAAAGTGGGGATACATCGACAACAGCGGCAAATGGGTCGTTGAACCGACGTACTACGATGCGCACCCGATATCCGACGGCCTCGGACGGGTGCGGACCAGCGTGGACGGCCCCGTGATCTACATCAACAAATCCGGAAAAACGGTGGTTGAGACTGAGTTCCCGAACGCCGGCGATTTCAGCGCCGGCCTGGCCCCGTTCGAGAAAGACGGGAAGTGGGGATACATCAGCACGACCGGCAAAACGGTGATCGAACCCCGGTACACCAGCGCCACGACGTTTTCCGATGGCTTCGCTCGCGTACAGGTGAGCGGACCCACAGGAACCCGATACGGTTTCATCAACAAGGAAGGGAAGACGGTGATCAATCCCACGTTCACTGACGCCAGGCCGTTTCGTGACGGACGCGCCGCGGTGAAGATTGAAGACAAGTGGGGATACATCGACGATAAAGGTGAGACCGTCATCAAATCTCAGTATATGGAAGCTCACGATTTTGAGGGCGACCTGACTCGCGTCGTCGACCGCGAAGGCCGAAGCGTTTGGATTGACAAAACCGGCAAGACCGTTTGGGAGCCGCGGAAAGAGTAGTTCGACAGTGACGATGCGGAGTAAGGGACGGCAGGCGCCAGGGCAAGAACGTATATGCGATATTCGACGAAGTTACTTGGCGTGCTATCGGCAGTGCTCGTATGCGCGGGATGCGATTTCTTGCTGTCCCTTTCGCCCGCCACCACGACGGTGCGGCTAGTGAACCTGAGCGATTTTCCCGTTGAAGTCACCATCTTCATCGATGATGAGCAGGACCTGCCCGAAGACCTGCTGACCGAAGTAGGCACGGAAATCCAGTTCACGGTCGCCGCGGGCGATACGATGACGTTCTCGCGGGAGTGCGACGCCCTTCAGGTGATGATCGTCGGTGACGCCGACTTGCGGATCGTGGGCGGGATTGGGCCCGAGGCTCGATCGGATGTGCTTCGCGACGGGGACGATTTCTCCTGCGGCGATACCATCACCTTTACGTTCGACCATTCCGCCGCCATTCTCGATTTTGATGTGTCGACGTCGGTGCAATAGGCGACTGGCGGGCCGATGGAGTCCTTCGACTACGGGGCGTTCAAGGCAAAAGCGTGCTGGAAAACCGCGAAATCGGCGAGATTGACGCGGGAATCGGGCGCGTAATCAAACGCCGCGTTGCACTCCGGCGAAGAAGGCGGCCCCGTCGGCCCCTGCGGGGCCAGACAGCCCACGAAATCGTGAAAGTCCTGAAGGTCGACGTCGCAGTCATGGTCCAGGTCGCCGCGCGAGCGGCCTTGGGCGTCGATGGGGTGACCGGAGGGCGTGTAGTCGCAGGGGTCCAATCCGTCGGGAACCCCATCGTTGTCAATGTCCGGATCGCAACCGTCGTTGAGTGAGTCGCCGTCGAAATCCGCGGAAAGCTCGCAAACCTCGGATGCTCCGTCGCAGTCCGCATCGAGACCGGAAAAACTGAACGTATAAATGGAACCGCACTGGATGCTTCCGTTATTGCAATCGTCCGTGTAAGCCCCCACGATGCCGAGACCGTCGCCAAGCCCGCCCGAGACGCCGAACTGGTCGCCTTGATCGCCATTTTTGAATGCGCTCAGCCGCGAAACCTCGGTCCATTGAGGGCCGTTCCTGCGAAAGAGATACGCCACCCCACAATTAACCGTGTCGTCTTCACAATCCGCCAAGGGAGCACCCACTAAGATGGCCTCCCCGTTGGTTGCCACGACGTTGCCGAAGGTATTGAGCGCCCGCTCATTGGAAGCCCGGAGCTTTTGCTCCTGAATCCACGTCTGGCCGGACCGTCTGAACACGTAGGCCGAACCGCATTTGGTCCCGCCGTTGGCGCAGCCGTCCATTTCAGCGCCGATGACGGCCAGGTCACCCGCCAGCGAGACGCGATTGCCGAAATTGTCGCCGGTCGAGGTATCGGCGCCGCGAAGTTTGCCGGCCGGACCCCAGGAGCCGTTGTTGAAATGGAATAAGTAGACCGCGCCGCAGTCTTCGGCCCCGCCGTCGCAATTATTGAGCACAGCGCCGGCCATCGCCCAGTTTCCGTCCAGCGCCACCGAGTGACCGAAGTTGTCATTGGCCGCGAGGTCGGACGCCGCAAGCCTCCCCTGTTCGAACCACTGGGAGCCGTTGTGAGCAAATACGTAAGCCGAGCCGCACTCCTGGCTTCCGTTCGGGCAATCATCAAACACCGAGCCGACAACGATCCGGTTCCCATCGAATGAGACGGAGGCCCCAAACTGATCCCCCGCCGCCTTATCGGAGGCCATGAGCTTGGCTTCCTGCGACCACTGGCCACCCCCGTTGCGGCGGAACACATAGGCCGCCCCGCAATCGTGGATGAGCGCCGAGCAGTCGGCCGAGCGAGCCCCGACCACCGCGACGTCGCCGTTGACGGCCACCGCGAAGCCGAAGAGGTCGTTGACGGCCTGATCCACGGCAGTGAGCTTGGCCGTCTCTTCCCAACAGCCGCCTGAATAAGTCAGCACATACGCCGAGCCGCAATTGGACGCCCCACTGATGCAATTATCCAACCGAGCACCCACAAGGGCCGTCTCACCATCGATGGCCACGTCGTTGCCAAAGCGGGCATCTGGCTCCTGGTCGGACGCGGTCGAACGCTGCAATGTGCACAGATCCACCGCGCCGCATTCGTCGGGTCGATCGTCGGCGTTGCAATCCTGACTCACTCCGTCCGCGAGATCGCACTCGTCGGGGACTAGATTGGCGTTGCAATCCCGGCTGAGCCCGGAGGCAATGTCCTGCGCATCCGCGGTGGAGTTCAGATTGCAATCCGGCGGCGGGGCCTCGACGATCGCCACCGCCGACGGCGATTCGACATGGATTTCGTAGGTGGGCAACAAGTCGTGACTGCTGCCGGTCAGTCGAAACGCCAGCGCTCCGGGTGAAAGCCCAAAATTCGCTAGGCCCGTTTGCATGGCGGTGATCCGCACGCGAACCAACCGGACCCAGGCCGGAGAGATTCCGCGGCCCGCGAGCAGCGTCGCCCCGCCGGCGTCGTCGAGCATGCCGGCGCCATTGTCGACGATCCCGGAAAGCGGGGCATCGTCGAAGACCGCGCCGTGGTCGATGAGCGGATCCGCGGCCACAAGCGCCGAGTCAAACGCCACATCCACCGACGCCCGACCGATACCGTCGCTACCGCCATCCACCTGCGACAGCCAAATCTCCAGGAAGCAATCGTTCCCAACGACCACCTCGCTCACGCCGGCGGGCAACGAACCCTCATCCGAACCCGCGACGCCGTCGGCCACCACCCGCAGAGCGACATCGACCGTCCGGCCATTGTGGAGTCCAATCGTCGCCCCGGAAACACCGATACCTCCCCCGCCGAATCGGCCGGCTTGATCGTCGATGCCCGAGCCGCCGCCGAGCGAAAGGTCAAGCGTAAGCGCCTCTGGCAGCGCATTGACCTGAAAATCAAACGTTCCGATCAGCACCGGAACGTCCAAGGGAAGGGCCGGACCGTCAAACGGCGTGGCAAGCGATCCAGTGACGCCGCTAACCGCGCGATTGGCGACACATGAACCCAGGGAAGTGTCGACGTTGATCCACGACGGTGACAAACCATTGAACGCACTGGAAAGTGACCAGTTCGTGGCACATACAGCGGTAGTGGAAAGGCTCCCTCCATCAAAACGAAATTCAAAGGCCGCCAACGCCGTTGTCGCGGCATCTCGGTTGGTCATCCACAGTTCGACGCCTTGGACGAGCTCGTGCCGCCCCAGGGGCCCAAGCGGCTCGCCCCCGGGTCGGGTAAAGGTAACGTCAACGTCGGCCCGCACCGCGGTGGCCAGCAGGGTCAGCGTTGCTAGGATGATTATGTCTCGTCGCATATTACGGGTGAAATCTAGTGCCCCGGGTCCGCCCCGAGGTTCGTTCCCTGCCGCTCCGTCCAGTCTTTCAGAAACTGAGTTCGATCGAATACGTCAATGTCCACGTCGCATTGGTGGTCAGCGGAAAAATCGCTGACTTCGCCGACTTTGTCATTCCACCGAGATATGAAGGCGGAGCGATCCAACAGATCGACGTCGGCATCCTGCCCGAAATCGCCCATCAAGATGGCGAAGTCGATCCAGTGGTGATCTTGTCCGGGTTCGCTGCTCGCGGTGTTGCCGTCCAGCGGCTGGCCGGCGGCGTTCTCGATGTCGCCGCGAACGCGAATGGAATGCCACTGGGCGTCACCCAGTTCGGGCAGGTCGAACGAGACCTCATGATCGTCCTCGTCGTATTGGAAACCGCTGAGCGTCCCGGTCTCCCCGTTCAACTCGAAATCATCGACGGAAAGCGGCTCTCCGTTGGCACCGCTGACGGCTTCGTTGAAGCGGATTCTCACGCGATCAGGCATGCACTGCCGGTCGAAGACTTGGCCCTCATCCGGGTCGGAAAGCACCACCCCCGGGCGGGGGTTGCAGCCCTTGGGACCTTCCGGCCCCGCGCAACAGGCGTCGGCGACGACGGTCACCGAGTGCGAGCACTGGGCCTGATTTCCGCTGAGATCGGCGGCAGTCCAGGTTACGGTGGTAACCCCCGGGGGGTAAACACCGGAAGCGTCGTCCTCGCCGTTTTGGTCGTTCGTGATCCCCCCGACACAGCAATTGTCCGAGGCGGTCAACGCCGGCACGGTTACGGAGAGCTCGCACACGCCGGCGGGGGCGTTTCGTACGATATTCGCCGGGCAATTGACTTGTGGCGGGGTATCGTCGGACAGGCACGCGGTCGGCTCAACCAACGCCGCGAGGAACGCGGTGATGTCATTAGCCTGCGTGGGGGTCATGAATATGCCATCCACGACACCGGCCGCCTGCGATTGGTTGAATTCGGGGCCGAAATAGAAGAACACCGCGTCGCGAAGCTCGGCCACGGAATTGTCATGGAAGTACGGGGCGGTGTTCGCGACGTTGATAAGGGTCGGTGTATTAAAGCGCCGGGTCGCGCTGTCGGGATACTGCAACGGACCGCCGATGCAATCGTCAAACACGTTCACGTCCAAGTGGTCAACGCCGGTGTTGAAGCTTTGGGCGCCGCCGCCCAAGGATCCATCCGCCGTCGACAACGTCGGGCCGTTATGGCACATCGAGCACTTGGCCGAACCGAAAAACAGGTTCCGCCCACGTTGGATTTGAGCGGCGTCGGCCCCGGCGGAGACCGCCGCGCAGATCATCCGATCCAGATCGAAATTCTGATCCGACGGGACCGTGATACTCTGCATGAAGGCCTCAAGGGCCTGTTGCTCCCCCGCGGTCGGCATCCGGAAATCAAGCGGACCCACGGAGGGATCGGAATTCCGGTTCAGCGTCTTCGGCAAATGCTGCGTGACTGCGGCGACGGAGAACGCCTGCAAATTGGCAATCTCTCCACTTTGCCCATAAGGAGCCGTGAGGCCGACGTTTACCAGATGGGGCGATCCCCGGAAAAACGGCAGGTTCTCGAACCCGTCGATGTTTTCGAGAATCAACGCCCGCGGGCCGTGCAGCAGGCAACTGTTCTCCAAACCCTCAAGGTCGAGATTGGTCTCCGCGACGAACAACGGATCATCGGCGGGAAGGGTGGCCACGAAATCGGGCGAAAGACCGAAACTGGTTTCGGCGCGGTGACAGCTCGCACACGTGCGGCCATTGCCGAGAAACCGCTCGAGATTGAACAGATTCTGTCCTTGTACGACCAACGAGGAGGCGCCGATGCTGGCAGTGGCTCCCGCGCTGTTTCTCGGCGCTGGGACGGACAACGCAAAGTCAGCGTTGTGATGCCCGGACGAAGACACGTCGAAGTTCTGCGAGCGGCGAAGGCTCGAAGCTCCAAGGATCGGAAGGGCGGACGCCGGAGCGCCGTTTGCGTTACCTCCTTCGTCGTTTTGCTCGGGACCCACGAAATTGCCGTACGAGAGGCAATGGTTGATGTCCAACGCATTTGAGCTTGCGGGGTTGCCGGTGAAACAGACTTGCCCTCCTTGGGAGTTGACCAGCGGGGGCAAGGTGAAATCCGGCGTCAGGTCGGTTTGGTTCAAAAACTCCTCGGTGCCCAGCAGAACCGACCGCGCCCCATTCGTATCGGCCGGTCCGATCGGCGGATCGGCCGCGAATACATACTCCCCGCTTTGTGTCCCCGCCGCATCGAAGAATACCAGCCGCGCACGGCCAACCGTTTCGTTCGACTGAGGTCCCCACGCGTTCTGACCCGGACAGCATACTTTGATTTCGATGAACTGGACGCGGGAATCGCCATTGGCACCGGCAAAGACTTCATCAATTTGCAAGGGATGCGGCTGGGCGACAACGGAAGCGGCGCCGACGAGCAGGATGAGGACTGACGACGAGATGCGAGCGGTCATAGCGCGGCGCCTCTTTCGGATTGGTTCAAAACCGGACAACCAAGTTGTCGAGGGAGCCGGATTCGATCCTCTTGTCGATCGGTGTGCCCGACGCGTCCAATGCCTTACCCCCACCAGACCTCTAGTGTGATCTGATTCGAGGCCCGAGTCAAGCTGCTCGTAAGATACCAATCTAAATCATGATGCCGTTCTCCATAAGTGCGTAACCAGCCCTGCTCTTACACTATTTCAACGTATTGTCAGATAAAGACTTACGGTAATGAATGGTACGCGGCGATTGCGGCCGCCCTAAATCATGACGGCCCCTACTTTCTTGGTCTCTAGTATCGGGAAGCGGAACTCGATCGGAGAATGGGAGGAATTGGCCGATTGGCCTCGGGCGGAAATCTGAACCGATCTGGTTCCCACAACCACCGGCGGAACAGGGGCAGAGCGGTTGATTGGATCGATTTCCACCGCATGTTCGGCTCATGACGCGGTAGCGCGTGGTCAGTGGATCGCCGGCGGTACTTGCCGGGGTGCACTCTTGCGGCTAAAAGAACCGAAGTTGCTCCTCTGTTGTCGAGGAAAGCGGACCGTGTCGTGTGCACGGACCATCAGCCTCAATACGCATCCACAGAGCCGCATTGCTACGCAGGTCGTAGGAGGCGACCACGTTTTGAATCCTCCTGAAAGGAGTCTCTTCTGGAGCTTCCTCGGCGCCCTCCTGATGATGTGTATTTGCCCGACGGGGCTTTTCGAAGGGCAATGGCTGAGCTGCGCGGCTTGAGTCATGTCCATGAGCTGCGCATCGGCATCGTCTATGCATTCGATTTTCGAACTCGGATGCTGCCCTACTGGTATGCCGACAAGCGAATGGCCCCTTGTTCGGTTCGGACCATTGGCTCCGTCCTCCAGGAGAGCGGGTTCGAGCACGTTCGCATCGTCCTCCAGCAGTGGACGCCGAACTTTAGACCCAGCCTCGCCAAACTCGACGGCCGGCCGTTGGACGTTCTCCTCGTATCCGCCATGCAGGTTCATGCCGAAGCGTCCTACGAGATCATTCGCGATGCCCATCAAATGGGTGAACGACGCCCGTTGATCTTGGCCGGAGGCCCCAAGGCAATCTATGAACCCGCGGACTACTTCGAGATTGGGCCGGCGCCCGGTGTCGGCGCCGATTGCGTGGTGACCGGTGAGGTCTACGTGCTGCTTGACCTGCTTCGGGCCATTTTCTCTGAATATGTGCCGGCGGAATCAGCTCGCGCGGCCTTTGAGAGGGCCCGCGGTGGCGGCGCTTTGAATGGCCTTCCCGGACTCGTTTACCTCCCCACTGGGTGGTGTCGATCCCAACCTCACGCGGTGAACACCGGCTCTCAACGGCTTCTGCGAGACCTTGACGAATTACCGATGCCGGAGGCGGGTTATCTGATGATCGAGCCACCCCACCGGCGTTCGACGCTCTCACGGTCGCCCTGCACCGCGAAACAAGTTGGCAAGTTATCGATCATCTCGTCTGTGATATCCACGCATGGTTGCAAGTTCAACTGCTCGTACTGCCCGATCCCGGCTGTCAACCAACGAACCTGGCGTCACAAAAGTCCAAGGCGACTCGCGGAGGAAATTCGCCGCACCTATGAGACCTTTGGCATCCGAGAGTTCTTCAGCACCGACGACAACTTTTTCAACCAGCGGGATACGGTCATTGCCCTCATGGCCGAGTTGGCCGCGACCAAGGTGCGTGGCGAGCCGATTTCGAAGCACATTCGCTTTTACACCGAAGCAACCGAGTTCGACGTCTTCAAGAACCGTGATCTGTTGCCTCTTTGTCGAGAAGGCGGTATGCGGGCGATTTGGTTCGGCATTGAGGACATCACTGCGGAGCTCGTCAACAAAGGCCAAACCGAGGGCAAGACGGCCGATCTGTTCGCCCAGATGAAATCACTCGGCATCGAGCCGATGGCCATGATGATGCACAGCGACAATCAGCCGCTCCGCTCCAACCAGGGCGACCTGACCGGGCTCATCAACCAAGCCGAATACCTCTTTGAGCAAGGGGCGGTATCCTATCAATGCACGTATCTCGGGCCGGCCATCGGCACGCGGGATATCGAAACAGCCGCCCAATCGCGCATCCTCTACAAGGCCGTCGGCGGTGAGCCGATCCCCCAGGCCTACCAGGACGGCAACCACGTCATGGCCTCTCGGCACCTGACTCCGTGGGACCGCCAGATGAATATTATTAGGGCCTATTGGTCCTTTTATAACCCGCGAAACACTTGGCGAGTGCTTCGTCGCTGGCGAGGCGATCCCAACGCTCCCAAGCGACTATTGTTTCAATTCATCGGTCAAATCGGGTTGGTTTTTACGCTGCCCAAGCTTTGGCGCTGGTCGCGAAAGCTCAAACGAGGTCCGATTGAGGTCTACGACGGCCTCACGAGAGCCCGGATTCCGATGATCGATTCGTCGACCGGCGACGAGGTTTCGTGGGCCATCGAGCACTTGCCCACGCCGTATCTGCGACAGAGTCAGCGCGCTCCGATCTCTGGCGTTGTGCCGGCAAAAACGACACGAACCGTACGTCTTGCGGTAGCCCTGGCACGGTAGGGCCGCGTCGGCGTGCATCGATGTGAGCACATGGCATCGGACGCCGCAATCAGTTCAGTTTTCGATGCCGCACAATTTCGCCCGTGGACAGGAACACCACATCCTCGGCGATGTTCGTCGCGTGGTCCGCGATGCGCTCCAGGTTCTTGGCGATCGACAGCAAATCCAGGTAAGCCGCCATTCGGGACGGATGTTCCGCCGCGTCGTGCACGACGCGGCGAATGATCTGGCCATAGAGCGCGTCGGCGGCCTCCTCGGCCTGAAAGACCTTTTTCGCGTCCGTTTCCGCCTGCGATCCGTAGGCCTGCACGGCGTTCCGCAACATGTTCCGTACGATCGGGATCATCTCCTGCAAGTCGGTGTCGCCGTTGAGCACGGTCTCGACCCTCAGATACTTGGAGCGCTCAGCCACGTTCACCGCGCAATCCGCGACACGTTCCAAGTCGCTATTGACCTTCAAGACGGTGCACAGCAAGCGCAGATCGGAGCCAACGGGTTGGTATAGGGCAAGCAGGCGGATTACCTCGGCCTCTACTTCGACCTCTTCGCTGTCCACCGCCTGATCGCGGGCGACCACCCGCCGGGCAAAGGTCTCGTCCGCGGCAAAGACCGCCTCGCACGCTTCGTGCAGAATGTCCTCCACGTGACTGGCCATCCGTAGCGAGCGACGACGCAAAGCGTCCAGAAGATCCACGAAATGAGTGGTCATGGACTATCCGAATCGACCGGTGATGTAATCTTGAGTCTTGCGGTTGCCCGGCTTGGTGAAGATCACCTGGGTGTCGTCGACCTCGATCAATTCGCCCAGGTACATGAAGGCCGTGCGATCGGAAACCCGGGCAGCCTGCTGCATGTTGTGTGTCACCAGCACCACCGTGTACTTCGTCTTCAGTTCGTCGATCAAATCCTCGATCCGGCTCGTCGCGATGGGATCGAGGGCCGAGCACGGCTCATCCATGAGGAGGACGTCCGGGTTCAGGGCAATCGCTCGGGCGATACACAGGCGTTGTTGCTGCCCGCCCGACAGAGCATAGGCGCTTTCCTGAAGCTTGTCCTTTACCTCGTCCCAGAGTGCCGCTTGGATCAATGTACGCTCGACGAGTTCCTCGATGTTACCTCGATACCCGTTAATGATCGGTCCCCACGCCACGTTCTTAAAGATCGACTTCGGGAATGGATTCGGCTTCTGAAAGACCATTCCGATTTGCCGCCTCAGATCCACGGGGTCGAACCCAGCGCCGTATACGTCCCGCCCCCGGTAGATCAACTTGCCCGAGGCGCTGGCGGCGGGCACGAATTCGTTCATCCGGTTCATCGCCCGCAACAGCGTGCTCTTTCCGCAGCCCGATGGGCCGATGATCGCGCTGACTTGGCGAGGCGGGATGTCCAGCGATACATCTCGAACTGCGGCGAATGAGCCGTATCGTATCGTAAGGCCTTGAACGGAGATCACCGGTTCCACGGGTTCCTTTGCGGACTCCTCTCGCCGGCGTGGGCGCGGCCTGGGTATTAGGAGCGTCGGCGGCCCTTCGACGGTCGCGAGCGGCTGCGGTTCCATGACGTCTACCATGCCTTTCTCCGTTGGTGCCAGGCGCGGACGGCAATGGCCACTCCGTTCATCGGCAGCAGAACGCCGAGCAGCACGATAATACCCGCGGCAGCCAAATGGTGAAACTCGGCCTGCGGCTGATCGACCCATTGGTAAATCTGAAGCGGCAAAACCGTGAACTCGTCCAGGGGACCCTCCGGGACGAACGTGACATAAGTCAGCGCCCCGAGCATCAAAAGTGGGGCTGCCTCGCCGATCGCCCGCGATAACGCCAAGATCACTCCCGTCAGGATTCCTGGAACGGCCGCGGGGAGAACGTGGGACCGAATCGTCTGCCACCGCGTCGCTCCCAGGGCATAGGCCGCGTGACGGAACGAATTCGGAACCGCCCCCAGCGCCTCTCGGCTGGCGATGATAATCACCGGCAGCACCAACAAGGCGACGGTTAGCCCCCCCGCCAAAACGCTGCGGCCGCAGCTCAACCAGCGAACGAACACCGCCAAGCCAAGAATACCGTAAACCACCGACGGCACGCCGGCGAGGTTGGCAATGCTCAATTGAATCAGCCGCGTTATTCGATTGTTGGACGCATATTCTTCCAGATAGATGGCCGCGGCGACACCCATGGGGACCGAAACAAGCCCGGTGATCACGATCAACCAAACGGTGCCAAACAGTGCGCTCCTTACCCCCGCGTCGGCCGGTGAGAGCACCGATGGGAAATTCACGATGAATTTCGCGCTGATCCACGGCAGCCCTTCCCAGAGGATTCGGACAATCAAAACCGCGAGGAATCCGATCCCGACGAAGCTCATGACCGCGAAGCCGGCCATAAACAAGCGACCCACGCGTTTCCGCCGCGCCAGCCGAGGTTCAAATGCGCCGGTCGTCTGAGTCACTCGTAAGCCTCTCGGAAGCGACGCAACACCCGAATGGCGACGAGATTGATCGCCAAAGTCATCAAGAAGAGCGTCATCGCGCAGGCAAAAAGCGTCTGATACTCAATCGACCCAGCGGGCGTGTCGCCCAGGCTCACCTGAACGATGTATCCCGTCAGGGTCTGTAAGCTCTGCAAGGGGTTCAAGGAGAGCTTGGGGGTCATCCCGGCCGCGATCGCCACCGCCATCGTCTCCCCCACCGCCCGGGCAAACCCCAACAGCACCGCGGCGGCCACACCGGACATGGCCGCGGGAAAGACGATCCGTGTCGACACTTCAAGCCGCGTCGCTGAAAGCGCGAACGCCGCCTCGCGAAGGCTCTTGGGAACCGCCCGGAATGCGTCGTCGCACAACGACGAGATGGTCGGGATAATCATCACCCCCACCACAATCGCGGCACTGGCCGCATTGAACACGCTCGTCCCCGGGAACAACGGCTGAATGACATACGGGGTAATAAACGTCAGCGCGAAGTAGCCGTAGACGACCGTGGGAATCCCGGCCAGCACTTCCAGCACCGGCTTCAGGAATCCCCGCACCCATGGGGGCGCGTACTCGCTCATGTACAAAGCCGACGCCGCTCCGATCGGCAGGGCGATGATCAGCGACCCGACGGCGATCACCAGCGTCCCGGCAACGAGCGGCAGAACGCCGTACGCCCGCGGTTCTAGCAGCGGCGCCCATCGCGTGCCGAAGAAAAACTCCAGCGGCGAAACATGGGCGAAGAACTGGGCTGACTCGCTGATTAATACCCACGCGATCCCGGCCGTGGTCACGATCGAAACCGCGGCGCACAAAAAGAAAACGGATCGGATCGCGCCCTCTCTGAACCGCGTCCATTGGGACATGACCTGCCCATCCGCTGGTGAGTGCCGTTCAATCGCCGAAACCCCAACCCGCGCCCTAGGTACGGACGGCGCTAGCTCGCTGGGGAGTTGGCCAATGACGACTACCGTTTCAGGCCGCTTCAGCGGCCTTCCGCCGCCGAAGGCGGCATTCAGGCCAGGCCCTTTAGGCCTGGTTAACGGGATGCGCAACTCTCCCTACTTTCAGCCAGTTTTAACGGGCTTCCCCCGAAGGAACTCAAAACGTCGCGCTCTAGTGCTAACCCCTCGTCAGTGCTTCCGAAACACCTCAACGAGGTTGTCTTTCACATCCCCGGCCTTGGCCATGGCGGAGCCCGTCTTTCCGTTGGTCACCCGCTCTTTGGCTAGCGTGTACAACTCCGGCGGGAGGGCGACATAGTTCACCCGCGGGTGCTCCACCAGTTTTTGGGCGTTTTGCAAAATGTATTCGACGAACGCCCGCACCTCGGGGCGCTGGTATGCCGTCTTGTTCACGTACAAGAACAAGGGCCTTGCCAGGGGCTTGTACTTACCCGCCCGGATGACATCCACCGTGGGCAAAACCGGCTGACCATTGTTGTTGTCGATGGGGACCAGCCGCAGCTTGTCCTTGTTGGCCTCGAAATAGGAAAAGCCGAAGTAGCCGAGCGAGCCGGGGTCGCCGGCCACGCCCTGCACCAGCACGTTGTCGCTCTCGCTCGCGGTGAAGTCGCTGCGGGAGGCGTCTTCCTTGCCGACGATGGCCTCGGTGAAGTAATCGAACGTTCCGCTGTCCGTGCCCGGCCCATACAGCTTGATCGGCAAATCAGGGAAACCGGGGCGCACCTCCGACCAGTTGTGGATCGCGCTGCCGGGCTCCCAGATCTTCTTGAGTTCCGCGACCGTCAAATGATTGCAAAACTTGTTGGAAGGGTGGACCACGACGGCCAAGCCGTCGATGGCGATCGGGATCTCGATGAACTCAATCCCCAATTCCGACGCCTGTTTCATCTCCGATTCCTTGATCGGCCGCGATGCGTCGCTGATGTCCGTGCGCAGATCCGGCTTCGGGTCGAGAAACTTCTTGAAGCCTCCGCCCGTTCCCGATATCCCGACGGTCACCTGCACCTTCGGTTGCTCAGACCTGAACATCTCCGCCGCGGCCATCGTAATCGGCGCCACCGTGCTCGAACCGTCCACCTTTACCTTTCCGCTAAGCGGCTCCGCGAACGCCGGAATAAGGGCCATATGCAACGTCATCCCGACAATGATTACGCCGATGCACGACGCCCTGCGCGACGATTGACGCGCCCGAATGGTTGTGAGCTTGTATTGCGCCTGATTCACGAGCTTTCCTCCAATCTGGTTTGCGTTTAACCGCGCTTCCATGTGACGAAGCGCCTACGACTGATCACCTGCGATGCCTTATGACGGAACTGCCGACCGAGATTAGCAAAAGAATGGGAAGGATCCGAACATCGCCAACCATTCTAAAGATAGTTTAGTTTGCGTGACCCACTCCGCCATCCCCGCATCATTAAGTTTTTGTTAAGATTTAGGGCCTTCTCATCAGCCCGCATCAAACACCGGGCTGTGAATTGTTGAGCCGGGAAAGCTTTCTTGCCGGCTCATGTTTTCGCCGCTGGAATCGATCGCTGCGGTTGTGGAATCGTGAAGCTGACCTGGGTGCCATGACCGACCACGCTGCTCAAATGCGCTCTTCCACCCATGGCCGCGACCGCATGACGGACAATTGAGAGTCCCAGGCCGGTGCCTCGCGCCTGCGCGCTCTTGCCGCTACCACCGGTCTTGGGCAGCGGTGCCTGGTAGAACCGCTCAAAGACCCGCTCTTGCTCCGCCGCTGCGATCCCGCATCCGGTGTCGCTCACCTCAACCCTGTAAGGCCCGTCATCATAGTGCCAAACGACTGACACTTGGCCGCCACGTTCAGTGAACTTGATCGCGTTTTCAACAAGATTGTCCAACACCAACTCCAACAAATAGGCATTGGCGAACACGGTGTACCGATCACCCGGCACATCGCATCGCCATCGCAGCCCCTTCGCATCGAGCGCGTCGCGCCATCGCTCGTACAAATCGTCGCAGGCCGCGGTCAGCCGCAGCATCGACGGTTCAAATCGACCCGCAGGGCTCTCGACTCGTGACAAGGCCAACAGGTCGACCGCGAGTGCTTCCAGGCGATGGCTGTGCCGTCCGATCACCTCAAGGAATTTCCGAGCCAACTCAACCTCCCGCGGAAGCTCCAGCTTCAGCAGGGTCTCCAGCGCAGCCCGAATCGCCGCGACCGGAGTACGAAGCTCGTGCGACGCATTGGCCACGAAATCGGTTTTGACCTTGATGGTACGAGTCAGTTCCGTAATGTCCGTCAGCACCAGAAGGCGGCCGGTGCGGACCGTTTCCCCGGAACCTTTCTCGCGAGGCCCATCCACCTCCGGCAGCGCGATCGACGACACCCGCGCCAACACCGTGACCTCGCCATTCCTGCCGGGAAGGTCCAGTCGAAGCTCCCGCATGGCCGACTCACCATCATTCCTTGCGGTCACGGATTCAATTGAAGCCGAGTCCGGAGCTTCTTCCGCCGCCGGATCGTGAAACGGCTCCACCAGCAACATTTCCTGGAGGTCGTGGTGGGGCACACACTGTTCGACGGACATCGCTTCTCGGTCTCGAATTCCCTCACCGTCCGCCGACGGAAGATTGAACAGCCGCCGCGCCGCGGGGTTCATCAGCAGAATCCGCCCGTTGGGCCCGACGACCACGACGCCCTCGCCGAGCTGCCCAATCAGCATTTCAAACGTGCGCCGATGCCGATCCATGGCACTGAGTTGCCCCGCCAGCCGATCCCGCATCCGATTGATCGATCGCCCCAGCAACGCGACCTCATCCGCTCCAGCGGCATCCACCCGCGCCGTCAAATCCCCGCGAGACAGGCTCCTCGCCGCGGCGTTCAGCCGGCTGATCCGGCGGCTCCAGAGCATCGCCAGCCCCAACGCCAGCACGATCGCCGCAACCAAGGCCGCGAGCCCGATTCCCCAGCCCAACCGCCGGATCGACTGACCCCTCTCGGCAATGGATCGCAGCGGAATGGCCACCCGCACGATACCGGTTGGGCTTTCCGCGGGCCCAAGCCGGAGTGCCGCATACCTCAAGTCGCGCGAAACCGTCGTGGACCAGCGCGTACTTTCACCCCAGCCCTCGGCCAACGCCTGTTTGATCTCCGGCCGATCCGCGTGCGATTCGGTCGACGCCGGGTCAGCGTGCGAGTCGCCTACCACAGTTCCTCCGGGTGTGAGAAAAGTGAAGCGAACCCCTCCGGATACCGAGGCCCCGAGTTCCTTGGCGAGCGCTTGAAGCTCGGAGCCGTTGGAAGCTCTTAGCCGGCTTTCCACCAGCGGGCCAGCGGTCGATGCCAGCCCCTTGAGATAGGGCGCCAACTCGTCCGAGTGGAAGCGACTGAACTCGCCGAGGAGTAGCCACACGCAGGTGGTCAACACCACCGCCATCAGGGCCGCGTTACCCAGGAACAGTTTCCAAAACAGTCGGCCCTTCATACGAGTACGACTATTTGAGTCCGATCAGTACCGCGCCCGTAAGGAAGCGGGCTTCTTGCCACGGCAAACGCTCAGCCCGCTGGGTCATACCAAACTTGACCGGTACCGCCACCTTGTGCTATGGCGCCTGGGGCACCTCCGTCATGATACCGGCGGTCGAAATGTGTAACCCACTCCACGGATGGTTTGGATCCACGAAGCGCCGGCCGCCAGCTTTTTCCGCAGCGCGGCGATGTGAACGTCAATGGTCCGATCCGTGACCGCGACCGTCTCCCCCAACACCGTGCTGATCAATTGATCCCGATCCATGACTCGACCATTGGCGACCATGAGCGTCCGAAGCATGGCGAACTCCGTGGAGGTCAGCGGCGTCGGTGATCCGTCGACCGTCACCTCGTGGCGGCTCGGATCAAGGGTAATAGGTCCAGCTTGGAGGATTTCCGTGCCATCCTCCGTCGCCGTCGATCGTCGCAGGATCGCCGCGATGCGGGCCAGCAAGACCTTGATCGAAAACGGCTTGGTGACGTAATCATCCGCCCCCAGGGCGAAGCCCGAAAGCTGCGCGGTCTCATCGACCTTCGCCGTAAGCATCAGGATGGGGATAGCGCTCGTGCTCGCCGTTCGCTTCACCTCCGACGCTACGGCATCCCCCGATTTGCCCGGTAACATTCGATCCAGCACGATCAAGTCCGGCCGACAGCGCCGCAACTCGACCAGCGCGGCTTCCCCATCGGCCGCACAACGGCACTGGTAGCCTTCCCGCTCGAGGTTGTAACAAATCAGTTCCGCGAGGTCCGTCTCGTCCTCGACAACAAGGATTAACTTGTCGGTCTGCGATGTAGTCATTTCTGACCCATGCCCAGGGTTGTCCGAGGTCGGGGACAAACTCCGGTTCCCGGGGCGTAGCATATCCGCCCCCGCGTCCCCTCGATAGAATGACCAGCGGAAAATCGTTGATCCATTTACGGAGCAAATCGCCATTGCTAAGCCCCGTCATTCAACGCCTCACTCTTTTTCCGCTCTCCATTCCATTGCGCGGTCGGGTTGCCCATGCCGCGGCCACACGCGAAACCGCCGATCCCATCGTGATCGTGGTGGAAACCCCAAACGGTATCCTAGGTCTTGGCGAGAGCCTTCCCCGGCCGTACGTCACCGGCGAAACGGTTGAATCCGCCTGTCTTTCCGTGCAAAGCGTCTTGGCTCCCTGGCTGGTCGAATTCCACCCCCAGTCGTTTCCCGAAGCCCTCGAACTGATTGAAAGCCTTCCGTGGATCGATTCGCAGGATCGCCCGATTCCCGCCGCTCGCGCCGCCGTCGAACTGGCCCTGCTCGACGCGTCCATGCGCGTCTTTGATCGCGATGTGGATGCCATCGTCCGATGGATGGGACTCCCCGGCTTTGGGTTACCCGGCAGCCTATCGCGCATTCGCTTCAGCGGAGTGCTCGCCGCGCAGGACTGGCCAGCCACCCTGCGCAAGCTCCGCCTGATGTACTGGGCGGGACTCAGACACTTCAAGCTGAAAGTCGGCTTCGAGGGTGATGTCGAATGGGTGGAGCACATCGCCCGCTTTCTGTCCCGACCCATCGCTCGTGGCCAGGCGACGTTTCGCGTCGATGCGAATGGAGCCTGGTTGGTGGACCGCGCGGCGGATTGGCTGGCGGCCACGTCGCACCTGCCGATTGCCGCCGTCGAACAACCGTTGCCGCGCGGCGCCGAGAATGATCTGGTCCGACTCCGTGAGAAGTTCGACGTACCCATCGTCCATGACGAGTCATTGATCAACATCGCGGACGCCCGCCGCCTCAAGGACCTCGGCGTTGCCGACATCCTGAACATTCGGATCAGCAAGTGCGGCGGTTGGATTCCCTCGCTGCGGCTGGCCGCTTACGCCCGCCGAGAGGGAATCGGTATTCAACTCGGCTGCATGGTCGGCGAAACCGGAGTGCTCTCCGCCGCCGGTCTACGATTCCTCCAAGTCTGCCCCGACGTTCGCTGGGCGGAAGGTTGCTTCGGCACCTATCTCCTGAGTGATGACATAACCACCCCTCGTCTGCGTTTCCGCTTCGGCGGCCGCCCCCCGCGGCTGACTGGCCAGGGATGGGGCGTCACAGTCAACGAAGGAGAACTGCGGGAACTCTGCAACGATGAACCGATCGTCCTGAATCTGTAACCAACTCCGAGCCGCGTGGCTTCAGCCTGCGCGATGATGCAACTCAAACAGTGCGTCCCAGCCGCGTGGCATGGCGCCACCATGATGCGTGGCCATGCATTTCCGATCGGGCTTTTCGGCGGGAACAATTCTTGAAGTGCGCATTTGCAACAATTGCTTTTTCGAGGCCGGTTTTTGGGGGTGTGCCATGTAGTGGCACTTGCTGAGGGCGCGATATTTGTCGGAAAAACAAGGGCATTTTGCGAATCGGACGGTTGGGAACGTCGAATGACTGAGGCCGTTTTCCGGTCAATTTTGATCGTTTTTTGGTCGTTTTTTGACGTTTTTCGATCAATTTTGAACGATTTTTGATCATTTTGGACCCGATTTCGATCGGTTTTTAATGTGGGCGCGCTCATATTCCCTGGCCGCGCGAGTGTCTCGGCGCGGTCCGGCGCACTGCCGCGATCTGAGGCCAGGAACGGAAAGATCGAAGAGCGAGGAGCGAAGATCGAAAGTGAACCCGCAGCGCGGGCCGGGCGGCCGGTGAACCCCGATCGAATCGCTGATTCCCCAGTTCCCATGGTCATAGACTCAACCCCGAAGCCGTTTGCGAGGTCAGAGCCGCGACCGTCAGGGAGCGGGCTTTTCAGCCCCGCGAACGGCAAGACCGCTTGCTCACGCGCGCGGCTCTGTTTCAAACGAACCCCTTTTTGCTCTTCGAACCAATAACGCGCAAGGTAATCGGTGTTTTTTCGAAATCGACCAATCAGCCCTTGGCGGGGTCAAAAACGAGGGACGACCCGAACTCAAGCGAGAGCGGTCAGTTCACGAAGTAAAGCCATAATTTTTCGTGATTATTTTGAGTGACGGTTGCGGGAATGGCTTCTTTTTCGCGCTTTTGACTTCGTGGGCGTCGCCGGTTTAGTCGGGAGACACTCCTGCAAAGTCAAACTGGTCAACAACGGTCTGGTGAAGGCCACTTCCGGACCGCTGATACTTCAGACCAACCCGAAGAGCGGGATCGGAGTATGGGAGGCCGGACCGAATGGTGTGCTTCAAGTGGACGCTCAGCTAACCAACAATGGTACGGTCAAAGCAACTTCGGGTACGGTGATCCTCGCGAACCCGAACCCGAACCCGAACCTTCCGATAAGCGGGTCCGGCGTCTGGGAAGCGACCGGACCGGAGGGTTTGCTTCAGGTAAGTAGCAAGGTTACGGGGCCCGGCACCTGGAGAGTCAACGACCCGGAGGCGGAAATCAGGATCGACAATCAAACGTGCGTGACCGGCGCTCTGTCGATGTCCGCGGGTACCTTTTCCGCGAATCAGAAATTCATCACCACCGGCAACCTGGGAATGACCGGGGGTACGATCTTTGTGGGTGTGAACAGCACAGCGCGCTTCAGCGGCCCCGCGGGGTATTGTGGCGGGGGCGGCTCGAACTAGGGTCATTGCAGAAGGCCCTCGGACGACGCCTCTCGTCCGAGGGCCTTTTTTAAAGATATAGGGGGTGTCACGAACATGTACACGTATTGGCTACTTATCATTACGATCGCGAGCATGGGGGGGGGAGACGGCGTTATATCCGCTTCGGAAGGACCAGCTTCCGCCGGGCCGGTAGAGGGCTATGAAATCGTCGAGATAGGCACGCCGGAGTTCCAGCATCGGTTTCACAACTCTCCCCGAATCAACAACTGCGGACAAATCGTGTTCAATCTCGACCGAACTCAGAATACATCGGAGCGCTCGTGGATCATGCTCTATGACAATGGATGGCTGGATCATGTGAACATCGACACATCTTATGCAGTGGGTGATACGGATATCAACGATCTTGGACAGATTGTGTGGACGCGGGCGGCCCCTGGTTTTGCGGGCGCGGAGTTGGTTCACTACGAAGACGGCGAGTTGCAGCCTGTCTTTGTGACCAGTGAGGATTCGTCGATGCTGCCAGGAAAGATCAATAACCATGGCCACTTCCTGGCGAATATTGATCGATTGTCGTCGGGCTGCACGGGTTCTGCCCAGGACATCTATTTCCTCGACGAAGAGGACGTACAGCCCGTCGCGGTCGACGGTCTTTCCCACCAGTCCGGCGAAATGAATGGCCGCGATGAAATCGTATGGACTCGCTACAACTTCTGCGGCTTTCCATTCGCCAGTACCATGCGTTACGCGTTGGGAATGACGGAGGTCCTGCCGACTCAATTCGATGCACCACAATTGCCGGACATCGCCAACGACGGCGTAGTGGTGTGGGTGGACACATCAGGCACTGGCAACATCGAGCGCTGGGAGGATGGTATCACCACGCTGGTTGGCGAAGGCACCCACCCCTCGCGGAACGCGAACGATTGGCTGGTGTACCAGTTCAGGACAATTCCCGAGCCTTACCAAATATGGTTGGACCAACCGGGTGAGCAGCCTCGGCTCGTTAGCAGTGACGAAGACATTAAGAACAACATCTGGAACGAGCGAGCCCGGATCAACGAGTTCGGCGAGATCGCTTGGCGATGGTCGACAGACTCGGGTGAGCCGCCGTACGGTATTCGTTTCATGCGTCGCATCCGCACCGGCGACGTGGACGTGGACGACGACGTGGACGTCGCCGACTTCGCTCGGTTTCCGGCGTGCTACACGGGGCCGGTCATCACCGACGGGCTCTGCGTATGCCGGTTCCTCGACATTGACCACGACCGCGACGTGGACTGGGACGACTTCAATCTCTTCATGGCCAGCTACACCGGACCGGCCACGGACTGCACGGGCCGCAACATCTGGGACCTCGCCGACGGACTCGTGGCCGGGACGATTCAGGATTGCAACGTCAACGGAATTGATGATGAATGCGAGATTCAAGAAGAGCTCACGCAGAGGCGCGGAGAGCGCGGAGGGAAGAGTGAAGATCGAAGTGGGAAGGGCGAAGATCGAAATGAAGATGTAGCGTCGGGGCTTGTCCCCGGCGCCTCGAAACCCGCGCCGCCCACAAGGGGCGACGCTACATCGGACACCGCACATGCGCCGCCCACAACGGGTGACGCTACATCGGACACCGCACATGCGCCGCCCACAAGGGGCGACGCTACGTCGGACAAACCGCTCCCTGACGGTCGCGGCTCGGAAAAACACGGGCAAGCGGAGCTTGCCCATGGCACCCAGTATTCATCCATGCAATCCGTAGTGACACCGACCCCCCTCAATCCCCCCTTGGTAAGGGGGGAAGTGTTATTGGGTGGGACTCTTCCAGGGACTGAAGTCCCTGGCAACGATCGTCCGCCCTCCGGGCGAAATGCGCCGCCCATGAAGGGCGACGCTACACTCATTACTGAAGCACAGACCCCCCTTGGTCCCCCCTTGGTAAGGGGGGAAGTGAGCGTGGACATCAATGGGAATGGCGTCCCCGACGAATGCGATTGTCCGACCTTTCAGGCGATCCACACCAACGCCATGCCGAGCATCAAGAACCGATACCTGTCGTTCACGCCGCGCGTCGCGTATTGGACGCCCATGACCGCCTTCATCGACCCGCCGCTGGTCGGCAAGCGGGCGGCCATCCGGGTTAAGCTCGTCGACCTTGACCGCTTCCCGCAACTCAACGGACAAGTCCGCTGGGTCGGCCCGCCGAGCACGTATCCGGACGCGAGCACGCCGTTCGGCGAGTTCATCGCCGCCCAACTCCAATGCGAACCCTACTACGCCGACTGGAGTCACGCGGAGTACATGCACGTCTACGGCAGCGCGATCGTTCCGAACTCAACGTACGAAGTGCAGATCATCGCGGAGAGCTGCACGCCGCCGCTGCTCGACGAATTGAAGTTCTCGCCGCCGGTGACGATCGTCACTCGCGAATGGGGCGACGTGTTCGAGCCGTACGACGGTCCGTCGCAGCCGAACTTCAGCGACATCACGCGGCTGGTGGACGCCTTCCGCCAAGCCGAGGGCGCAATCGTGAAGCCCCGCGCCCAACTGCAGCCGCAGATCGTGAACCCCGCCGGCAACGTCACCTTCGCAGACATTTCCGCCGGCGTCGACGGTTTTCGGGGGTTTGTCTACCCGTTCACGGTCACATCGTGTCCGTAGTAAGGAAGCCACGCCGGCAAGCCGGTTCACCGACCACGGAGCCACGAAGTGTAATCGCGGGTATGTGTTTAGCGTGCGTTTTCGCGGGTGGGCGGGCCGCGATTTAGTACGCAGTTGTTGTTGGGAGCCAGCATCGGGCGCCCCGCTGATCCGAATTCAGCCGTGCCTACGGCACTATGTTCTTACGACGATCGGTATCCAGCGACAAATCGCTGGGCTAAACTCACGGCGTCGCTCCGGGACGCTAAGCACGTACGATCGCGGCTTCTCGCACGGTTCTTTGTTACCCCTACGAAACACGCGGTACTCATTGACACGCGCACTGCGGACATCTATCTTCCGGCCTCGATCGGCATGTAGTGGGTTAACGTTACAGCCTCTACCTTTGGCGCAAGAACGGAGGTTTTTCGATGGTGCAATTGCACGGCAACATCCTGGGGGCCATCGGCCGGACTCCCCTCGTCAAGATCAACCGGCTCATCAACGCACCGGCCACCGTCTATGGCAAGCTCGAGTTCAACAACCCCCTGTCGAGTGTTAAGGACCGCATCGGGGCGGCCATGATCGAGGCCGCGGAACGCGATGGCCGGATCAAACCCGGCACCATGGTCGTCGAGCCGACTTCGGGCAACACGGGTATCGCCCTCGCGTTCGTGTGCGCGGCGAAGGGCTACAAGCTCACGCTCACCATGCCCGAGAGCATGTCGATGGAACGGCGGGCGATTCTGAAGGCCCTTGGGGCCTCATTGGTGTTGACCCCCGCGGCCGACGGAATGCGCGGGGCCATCGGCGCCGCCGAACGGTTCGTGAAAGAGAATTCCAACAGCTTCATGCCGCAGCAGTTTAACAACCCGGCCAATCCGGAGGTTCACCGCCGCACCACCGCCCAGGAGATCTGGACCGACACCGACGGCAAAGCCGACATCCTTGTGTCCGGCATCGGGACTGGCGGCACCATTACCGGCGTCGGCGAGGTCATCAAGGCCAAGAAGAAGTCGTTCACTTGCATTGCCGTCGAGCCCGAAACCTCGCCGGTGATCACCCAGACGCGCGAGGGTAAGCCGCTTCAGCCCGGCAAACACCTGATCCAAGGGATCGGCGCCGGCTTCATCCCGGGCATCCTGAATTTGGACGTGATCGACGACGTGGCCAGAGTCTCCAGCGAGGACGCCATCGCCTGGGCCCGCCGCGCGGCCAAAGAGGAGGGCATCTTCTGCGGGATTTCCAGCGGGGCGGCCTTGTGCGTGGCGGATCGCGTTGCCCGAATGCCGGAAAACAAAGGTAAAGTGATTGTGGCCATCCTGCCTAGCGGCGGCGATCGATACTTGTCGACGGCGCTGTTCGCCGAGCAAGGGTGACCGGCTGTTTCTTTGTGGGGCACCGGAGTCAAGATAACTCCGGTCGGTTGAATCGAAGTCGGGCTTGCGTGCTTAGGGGCTGCTTCCGCCGAATGGCGGGTTTAGCGGAATACGTACGTATCGAAGGCACCTTTTAATGTTCACCTGCGTTAAGCGCCGCTGACTTAACTACTCTGCGGATTTTATCCAATTGACTGGACGCTGACGGTTCGATATACTCACAGTCGATAGCGGCGATTCGTGCGGACACGCGATATCGTTCCGGATTGGGATCGTTCTTATTTCGCTCGGTCTCATTCAATCGCTCTTTATCCATCCCTCCGCGTGTCACATCGCTTCGAGCTATCAAAGGTCAATCTGATTCGCTCGAACCCGTAGGAGCAGAAATCGCGAGCCGCAGAGTAAGATCGCGCCATTTTGATCGTTTTTGATCGAAAATCGATGCGTTTTGATGTGTTTGGGCGCTTAACTGCGACGACAGCGCCGGACCGATATGGCTTTGTCCGTTGCTGGCAGGGGTCCGCGCAGCTGCTATAGGGATTTAAATGTCGGTTGACATCCCGAATTACCGAATGATCGAAAAACTGGGCATCGGGGCCCAGTCGAGCATTTTCCGCACCCGCGACATGCGCACGGGCCGCGATTATGCCGTCAAAGTGATCAAGATCACCAAGCCGGAAGATACCAGCTTCGTGGACCTCCTTCGCTCGGAGTACGCAATCGGGTCGGCCATCGACCACTCCTGCGTCCGCAAGGTGTACGAGCTGCGGATGATGCGTCAGCGGCTTCGGGTCCGCGGGGCGCTGCTCTTCATGGAATACGTGGACGGCCTATCCATGTCCGCCAAGGAATTTCAACGACCCATGGCGGAGATCCTACGCCTGTTCGCGGAGGCCGCCGCCGGGCTCCACGCCATGCACCTCGCCGGGTTCGTCCACGCCGACGTCAAGCCCAACAACATCATGGTGACGGGAGAGGGGGGCGTTAAGCTTATCGACCTTGGCCAGAGCGCCAAGATCCGCGAAGCCAAGCCGCGCATCCAAGGGACCATCGATTATATGGCCCCGGAGCAGGTGCAGCGCGGCGTTCTCGATCAGCGGACCGACGTGTTCGGCCTTGGCGCGACGCTGCACAAGGTACTGACCGGGAAGCCGATCGCCACGGAAATGAACCAGACGGCGAGCGTTAACTCGCCGAGCTTGATCGGCCGGCGGATTGACGAGATGCGGCAGGAGGTTATGCACGAGCTGCCGACGTGCGTGGCCCGGCTGATCGACGATTGCTGCAAGGCCAGCCCCGCGGACCGCATCGCGGATATGCCGGCGCTCGCCGAGCGTTTCAGCCTGGCCCAGACCATCCTCAACAAGCAATTGGCTTCGGCGGCGCCCCTGGGCACCGGCGCGGTCACGGGGCACCTGTACGAGCCCGAGCATGATGACGATGCGCACGCCGACGATCATCGGGCCGACCGCCTGCTCGACGCGATCGAGGAGGAGCTAGGTCTCAAGAATTCGGACGATGGCTCGGTGGATTTCTCCGATCTCGATCCGGACAAGTGATGGGCGCCGGCCCAGTCTCTCACCCGCGCCCGGATAAGCGCTGACGTTGCGCTTCACGGGTGCCGGCGACAAGCCCGAAGTTACATCGCCTTAGGTCACGTCCCAGCGAGAGCCGTTAGCACCGGCGAATCACGCCGATCACCACGCCCTGGATTTCCACGTTCTGTACGTAAATTGGGGCGTATTTGGGGTTGGCCGGTTGAAGCCGGATGCGGTTCTTCTCCTTATAGAATTTCTTGAGGGTCGCCTCCTCGCCGTCGATGAGTGCCACCACCGTGTCACCATTTCGGGCATTAGAGCGGCGCTCGTATACAACCATATCGCCGTCCCGGATGTGTTCCTCGATCATGCTGTCGCCGCGCACGGTGAGCACGCCGACCGCGTGGCGGCTGGTAAACATCTCCTCGAGGTCTAGGGTATCCGGAGAGGCGATGGCCTCGATCGGCAGCCCGGCGGCGATGCGGCCGACCATGGGCAGGAGCGTAGGCCGCTCATCCGGCAATCGGGCAGACGGCGTCAATTCCAAAGAGCGTGCCTTGTTGGTGCGGCGAGTCAGCAGGCGCTTTTCGATCAGCGATTCGACGTGTTCGAACACGGTGATTTTGCTGATGCCGAGATGGTCGGCGATTTCCTGCAAGGTCGGCGAAAAGCCGTTGATCCGACGCCCGTCGCGAATGAGTGTAAGGATCTCGATCTGCCGGGGTGTCAGGCAGCGGATCGGATCGGTCTCGTTCTTTTTCAGTCGAGGCATGAGGCACCTCCATGTTTTCTTCGGGGTTCAGCCGTCCCACGACGACCAATGGTATCGCCCCGGATTCCATTAGCGATCGCCAGCGGGCCAAGCGGCGCGCTTCCCGCGCCGCGGCCGTCAAACCCTCGACCAGGCGCGACCACCAGAGCACGATACTCCGCGGCACCGGCCCACCTCCAGCGGGCCAAGAACCCAGGATCAGGGCTTCGATCGGCCGGCCAGAGAGGCCAGACCCATTTACCGCCTGCGGCCCCGGTATCCACGCCGTGCGAAAGTCACCGCCCGGGCCGAACACGCAAAGGGGCAATTCATTATCACCCGGCCTGTGAGATTTGGCCGGGGACGCCGGGTTAACCCCCTTCGTTCGATGCATACCGCGAAAAAGACTCATCATGGCCACGACTCGTTCGCCGTCTGTTCGGAATCAAGTATACCCCAACGAAAACCGAACGTCAAGCGGAATATCGGAAAAACTGAACTGCTCGCAGGGGTCGAAAGGGCGGATGTCAACCAGTGGTCGGTTGGGTTGTGGGGAAAGGATCCGCCGTTGCGCTGCGATCCGAATTGGGGCAAGCGAAAGTTCAAACACCACATATTGTGCTATCGGTTGGCTCGAAAGCGAGGCGACACGCATTGATTGCCAGCCCGGGCGCAGAAACGGCTCATCGGAGTCGCTCCGGTCAATCGCGATCAAGTTTCCAAGCACCCTTGCCCGGTTTTGGCTCGAGATGCGCTACGACAATTGGGCCAGCGCTCCGGGGGGACGGACCCCTACGGCGACCGCGGTGCGTTGCGAGTCCGGCATATGCCCGATCGGACATCCACGCTACGTGACCACGCTGTGCGATGGTTCGAACGCCATTAACCTGTGCGATTAACACGGGAGCACGGACTCGTCCGGACAGGTGGTGTGGAGGAGGATTCGACTGGTCGAGGAGGGTTCCATCCGGTGCGCATTCGGGGCCACAATAGAAAATGTCGCGCGTCCTACATACGGACGCATGGCCACGCGAGCGTGGACCATGCCACGCGCCTAGAGACCGGAAACTGGAGACTGGAAACTAGAAGGAGCAAGCCCTCGTTCGGACGTCTCGTTCGGACGCCGTTCCTCAGATGTCTCTCAGTCGTCATGGCTGGGTTACTCACCGGATGCGGGGAGATTTTCAGTTCTGCGTCGGCGCCGCTGTTCGTTGCGCCCCTCAGCATCGGCGGAGTCCCGATCGGGGATGCGATCATCGATACCGGCGGGGGCTACGAACTCATGCTGCGTGAGTCGTTCGGGTTGCGGATCGTCGATCGTGTGGAGGTGCTGGCCTTCGGCGGTCGGGAAGTGGTGGATGTCACGGAAGCGTTTCGCTTTGAGGCGGGCGGGGTTGAGTCAACGGCGGACGCGGCCATCGTGGGACTGTCCGTCTGCGAATGCAACGGGCTCGGCTTCATGTTCTTCCGAAAGGCCAATGTTGTGCTGGGTCTTGATTTCGCGGAGGGCAACGCCCGGTTCCTCTCCGAAGTGCCAAAGGGCGGCACGCGTGTGCCGTTCGAGGCTCCGCCAGGGCATCTTGGGCAATTCGACAGCGCTTTCGTGCTTGTCGACGTGAGCGGTGGGGGGGTTACGCACCGCGTGCTGGGCCTGCTGGACACGGGCACCAACGGCACAGTCATGCGCCGCGGGATCATCGAGGCGGTGGCGGACCTGACGCCCAACCGGGTTCGAGTTGAGATTCACCACCAGGGGTTCGGGACGGCGTCGGTCAACGTGGGATTGTTCGACACGCCGGGTCTCCCAGACATCATTCTGGGAACGGACGTGATGCGCGAATGGGCCGACGAGTGGTACTTCGCGTTTGCCGCTGTGGGGGGCACGGTGATTGCGTTTCCTGATGGGGTGGAAAGCGTGGCACCGGTGTTTAGTGTCGCGGCGCGGTAGCGAGGGTGCCATTACGCTCATCGGGTTGGGTCCACGTCATGGGAAGCCCGCTAAAACGGGCTGAAAATGAAAAGAGAAAAAGAGGCGTCCGTTACCCGGCCCTAGAAGGACCGGGCTAGTCGGCGCCGGCAGCGGCGGGAAACGCCGCTGAAGCGGCCTGAAAACGGTAACGTAAAGGACCGAAATCTCAGTTGTCTAAGCGCAGAGTATCAGAATGGCGCGCCACATTCGGGGCAACGCCTTTCGATCTGACCGCGAAGGTCATAGCCGCACGAAACACAGATTGGTACACCGCGCTGGGAGGCCATCTTTCTGAGCGATGCCCGAATCCCTCTGGCCAGGAACCAGTGGCCTTGCAGGGTGATACCCGTCGCCATGAATAGATAGTATAAGAACACAACCCGTCGATCCAATCCCGAATAGGATCCTAGTAGCCAGCCGCCACCGAAAATCACTAGATACGAAGTCACATAAGCCAAGCGAAAGCGCCATGAGTTCCAGATGCCCCGCATCGCTTTGTGGAAGACCACATGGCGCTCTCGGCCGGCAGGGAACAATTCCAGCTCCGGGTAACGCTTCAAGCTGAATCGAAGCAGTGGATAGTAGGGGCGTGTCAGGATCGATGAGTCATCCGACTCATTTGGGAGGCCGGAACCATTAGGCGTTTCTATGCTCATTCATTTCAGTCCGTTGTCCCCTCATCGCAACGGCGAACACGGCGTCATGATGCTCGAAATGACGGACTTCCCAGGATTCGTCTTCAGATGAAAACCGCCATCTGGGACTGTTGGGGGTATCGCCGTACGAGAATGCGTGTTTCTTGTTCGTGGTGATATCAAGCATCCGGCATTCCAGCAAATGTCCGATCCCAAGCCCCTTTGCTTTCAAGACAGCTTCTTTGGCGGTCCAGATGCGATAGAAGTTTTCCCAGTTTCGGCTCCCGACAAGCGCCCATTCGCTGGCGTCGGCGACTTTGTCGAACAACAACTCATCGCGGCGGGGAACAATCGACTCGATATCGATCCCGATCGGCTCGCGTGCGACGACCGCCGCTACCCATTCGTGTTTGTGCGAAATCGACCAATGCCAGCCTTGGTTGGGAAGCGGTCGTCCACCCTCGTTTTGTTCCCAACCATCCGACGGCGCGCCACAGAGCGCCGCACACTCAATCAAAGCTCGGCGTGCGGCCTGTCTTTGAAGCTGAACCCCTTCGAAACTACGGCGCGGCAGGCAGGTGTCCACCCGCATTACCACCGCGGTCGTGTTGTCGCCTCGGATGACGGACAATGGATGGTTGGAAATAGAGCCGTGGCCGACTCGGCCGGGCAGATCACAACCCCGATGGGGTTGTGGGTGTGTATGCGCTTCCGACCCAGGGTAGCCCGCCAGGACGGGCAACCCTGGGCTATGGGCCGAAGCCCCGTTGGGGCATTGCACGATCGGAATCGGATTGTTCGGCGAATGACCACTCATGGTCTTTCAACTGTCGGCCGAGCGCCGCCCTGGGGGTGAGTAGTCCCGGTCGGGGCGGAGTTGCCGATAGAAGACCGCTCCCTCACGGTCGCGGCTCTGTTTGAGATGCAAACGATGTTTGTGCGGGTCACCGCTTGTCTTCCGTTGGCCAGGCACCGCGAAGGGTGTGTTTTACGATCTCGGTGTCGAAGTAATTCACGCTCATGCCCGCGTCGACCACGATCCCCTGGGCATTGATGCCGCTGGAGCGATCACTCAACAAGAATAGGGCCGCGCTGGCCACTTCGTCGGTCAACACGCCTCGCTTTCGCGGCGTTACTTGTTCGGCATACATGTAGTGATCGACGTAACCCGGTATTCCGGCCGAGGCGCTGGTCTTGAGTAGTCCCGCGCAGACCGCGTTGAACCGCACCTCTGAAAACTGGCTAAACGACTTGGCCAGGCAGGCAAGCGATGAATCGAGGGCGGCCTTAGCCGGGGCCATGTAGCCGTAGCTCTCCACGGCCATGCGGGTCGTGGAGATCGAAATCGTCACCACGCTTGCTCGCCGGTCGAGCATTTCCTTGAAGGCATTCGCGATGGCGGTCAGCGAGAAGCAGCTAATGCTCACGCAGCGAAGGAAATCCTGCCGCCGGACCTCGTGAAAGCGACCCGAAAACGATTCGTAATCCGCGAAGGCGATGGAGTGAACGACGCCGTGGATCACCGGATGCTTGACCCGCACCGATTCGGCCAATGAGGCGATGGCCGTGTCGTCTTCGACATCGCAGACATGGATTTCCCGACCGGCCAGCAAGGGCACTAGGCTTTCGCGACGTGCTTCCGATCGGACGCTGTAGACGACGGTCGCGCCTTCGGCGTCAAGGAACTTTGCGACGTGATAGGCCACGCTACGCTTGTTGGCCACGCCGAATACGAGGAAGGTCTTGTTTTCGAGGTCGAGGAAGCTCATGGCCGCTCAAGCGCCTCACGAGCCAACATGCACGCGAACTTTACGTCGGTGCAGCGTTGCCCGTTCACGGTCGCCCGCCCGCTCATGTGAAACGCGCCGTCGAGGGCGTCGTCGAGACGCACCTCCACGCGAAGCAAATCACCCGGGCGCACCATTCGCCGGAACCGGGCATCTTGAATCCGGGTCACGACCGGCACGCCCTTGCTCGTATCGTATTCGCCGAGCCGATGGGCGATCAGCAGGGCCCCCGCCTGAAGGCAGCATTCGCACACCAGCACACCGGGCATCACCGGAAAGTGCGGATAGTGGCCACGAAAGAAATCGAGTGATGCGTCGGCTAGCTTGGTGGTAACGATCCGGTCTTCGGCCAGCTCGATAATCTCATCCACGAATAGGAATGGAGGTCGGTGTGGAATGGCACCAATCGACAATGTCTCGCTCATGATTCCGCCCCCGCGGCGACGGCTGAGTTCGAGTGCAACTGGCTCTCCACCTCGTTGGCCACGATGACGCCGTAGTTGATCGTGCCCAGCCAGCCGGACATGATGATCCCGACCGACCCGGCGTGATAAAGCCCCGGCAGTTGCTTGGGCAAATCCATGCTCACTTGCAGCCCTTCGAACTTGGTGCCGAAAGTGGCGCCGGCGGCGTGCTGCGTGTAATGGTGAAACGTGCGCGGCGTCGAGGCCTCGACGTGATCGATCTTCGCTCGGGCGCCCGGTACGTACTTCTCCAGGCCATCGATGGTGGAATCAATCAAACGCCGCTTGGCCACCTCGTACTCCTCTTCGCTGAGATGTGCCCAATCTTCCCAATTGGCGTTTGTCGATGACACGACGAAGTAGCGATCCGAGCCGGGCCGGATGTCGGGGTAATACATCGAGAACGTGCGGCTGGTGATTTCCTTGGCGCACAAGCGAACTGAATCGAACTCCAGATCGACGGACGTGAAGATTAGGTCGCCGCAATGGTCGATCCGTTCGCCTTTGCGAATACCCATATACACCTGACAACTGCTGTTGTTCAGACGGACCGCGCGGGCCTGCTCCGCAAAATCGGCGGAGAAATGCTGATAGCCGACCAGCTTGCCGAGCGTTGTTTTGAGGTTGGCGTTTGAGAGAACGGCGTCACAATTGATCGGCCGCCCGTTCGCGATCACGCCGGTGGCGCGTCCATCTTCCACGATGATCCGTTCCACCGTCGTCTGTTGCCGCAGATCGACGCCGTTTCGTTTGAGCTCTTCCTTCATCAGGAAAATGAGTTTGTCCGTGCCGCCCTGAAAGATATACACGCCCTTACTCATGAAATTGGAGAACACGATGCCGTAACTGATAGCTGGATCGTCGAGCGTCGAGCCGTTGGCGTAGGCGATGGGCTCCATGAGCAGGCGGACGACGTCCGATCGACCGGGGAAGAACCGCTCGAAAAGCTCGCGGGTGGTCATCGATTGGTCGTCGTAGAAGTCCATTCGACGGGCGGTGTCGAAGAACGCTTCGACCGTTTCGACCGCGACGCCGAACCGCTCCACGAGGATCCGTGTGAAATCCGTTCGGTCGAACGTGGTTTCGAGTTGGAACTGCGGATTGTCGAAGCGAATGCTTTTGAGCTGCACGATGGAGTCGGCGATCTCCTGGGTCCAATACTTGCGGCAGCTTTTGATCATGCCCACGGGGAAACCATGCAGCGAAATATCGAAGATGTATCCGCCCTTGCGCCGGAACCAGGTGGCCATGCCGCCGAAGTTGTAGTGCTGCTCCAGCAGGAGCACGCTGCGCCCGCACTTGGCCAGGTAGTTCGCGGCGGTGAGCCCGGCCAGACCGGAGCCGATGACGATTACGTCGTAGAAGTCGCGAGCATCGCTTAATCGATCCCGTGCCATGATCCCTTCTTGGCAGGTCAACGACCTGCCCTACGATTGCGACAACACGTGCAAATTCGCGATCGTGATGCCGCTTAACGCTGCCCCGATGATACCCAAATAACCCTGGTCCGTCCCGCAGATGTATAGGTTCTGGATTTCCGTCCGGCCGTCGCGGCACTTTCGCGGCGAGCCGTACACCGCTCCGTTGAGATGGCCCGTGTAGCGCTCGATCGTACGCGGCGTGAACATGTCCACGTCCACCAAGTGCCGGGCGAAATCAGGTATGTAGCGGGCGGCCTGCTTGGTGAATTCGGCGAGATAGCCCGTCTTCAATCCGGCGTACGATTCATCATCCAAACCCGCCCAACGATCATAATTGGCCAGCCACGTGATGCGAAAGACACCCTCAGCCATGTCGTCGTGGCCTTCGTAATTGCTGGGGCAACAAACCACGCCGCTTCGCAGATCGACCGGTGCACCCGGCCGTGCATATTCGAATCGCTCCCCATCATTGAAGAACACGATCGTGGCCTCATGGCCCAACCGTCGTGGAAGCGTGTCGAGGATACCCACGGTCTCGACGAAGGAGAGCCGCCCCGAACCACCGCCCGCCTGATTCGCGCGATCTTCCCCGCACAGCCGCATCGTCTCGACGAATCCGGCGCAAGAGATGATCGTTGCGGCCGTCAGTTCCTCGCCCGATTCCAACTCGACACCGACCGCGCGGTCATGATTCAGGAGAATCCGGCGCACGCCGCTGCGCATCCGCAACTCGCCCCCGCAGGATCGATACCTCCGCACCAAGGTCTTGATGATCCGGCGCACGCCCTCGCGTGGCCGGGCCAAGCCTTCCAGAAAGATGGCCTTGAACATGGTCACAAACTGGACGAAGTCCATGTCGTTCTCTTCCGCACTGCCGTAGTACATGATCGAGCAGAGCAGCATCTCCACCAACGCCGGCTCGCGGAGCCGATCGGTGAGGACCGACCGTGTCGAGGCGTACGGCACGTCGAGTCTCGAATCGTCGTACTGCCGCACCTCTTCCACGAAACGTCGGAAGCGATCGGCTTCGCTCGGAAACTCGCGAACCACTTCGTCGATGAACAGCGCCGTGTCGTTGGAGAACCGCAGCCGATGATGGGGAAACCGAATCTCCGACCAGCGCTGGGGGTGCAAGGCGAAATCGTCGTGCGTCAGGCGGAGCTGGCGTAGAAGCTTGGCCAGAGGTGCCGAACGCGCCCCGCACGGCGTGTAATTGGTCACCGCGTGCAAACCTACGTCAAACTCGCGGCCCCGCAGCTTGTAATAGGAATTGAGCCCGCCGAACGCGTAGTGCCGTTCGAGGATGCAAACCCGCTTCTCGAAATGGGCCAGGCGGATTCCGGCGGCCAGGCCGGACATTCCCGCCCCGATGATGAGAACGTCGTAGTCCATGGCCGCGACGCGGGAAAAGGACTGTTGGATCGCGAGACTTGGCGGGGCACTCAGGAACTTTGCGGGTCGATTACCTCGCCGCCGTCACCGCTTGGAACTTCGGCCCGAGATACGCCACACAGCTATCCAAGGTGGCCAGTTGCTGATAGTCCTCCTTAGGCACTTCGATCTTATGCCGCTTGCGAAGCTCCATCACGATGTCGAGGAAGTCCATCGAGTCCAGATCGAGCTGGTCGCGCAGGCGGACGTGCCCGACGACGTTGCTCAAGTCCGCGTCCGGGGCCACCGTCGCGATGATATCGAGGATCAGATTCCGTATGTCTTGGTCCACCATGGCTCTCTCAAGTACTCGATTCATCTCCAACAGCCGACCGAACCAACTCCCTTATTTCGCGTACCGTTTCACCACGACCGCCGAGTTGATCCCCAACATGCCGAACGAGTTATTCAGGATCGTGTTCACCTGCTCCACCGGCTTCGGCTCGTTAAGCACCAAGTTTCGAATCGCACATCTCGGGTCCAACTCAGTCACGTTGATCGTCCCGTGTACCTGACCGTCATCGAACGAGCCGAGGTTCCCGGCCAGTTCCAGTGCCCCAGCCGCCCCCATCGCATGTCCGATGAAGCTCTTCGTATTGTTGATATAGGTCCGCCGCGAATCGCTGAACACCTGCCGCAGCGCCGTGATCTCCTGCTGATCGCCCAACTCCGTGGCCGTGGCGTGCGTGCTGACGACATCCACGTCTTGCGGCTCGATTCCCGCACGCTCCAAGGCCAGGCTCATGCACTCCGCCACCCGCCCCGGATCGGGGAGCACGGGGTCGGTGGCGTCGGAATTCATGGCATAACCGACGACCTCGGCCAAGATCGGCGCTCCGCGCCGCTGGGCATCCTTCAGCCGCTCCAGGACAAAGAGGCAGCCCCCCTCGCTGACCACGATCCCGTTGCGGGCCTGGTCAAACGGGCGGCAGGCCTGGGTCGGGTCGTCGTGTCGAGCCAGGGCGTTTTCCGCGGCGAAGCTGGCGAAGATCCCGAACGAGTGGATCGCCTCAGACACCCCCCCACCGAGGGCGACATCCACCTCGCCCAGCCGCAACATCTGGACCCCCTGGATCAGGCCGGCGTTCCCCGCGGCACAGGCAGCTCCGATCGTGTAATGCGGCCCGCGAAGTCCCAGGTTGACCGTGACTTCACCCGCCGGGTTGTTCGCCACGGTCCGGGGGTTGTGATGGTGCGACCAGTACCGAGTGTCATAGTCGTACTGGCGAATTACGTCAATTTCATTCTCCGTTTCGACCGTTCCATGCTCCGTAATCCCGATAAATGTGCCCACTCGGGCGCGATTGAGGCGGTCCAAGTCGATTCCCGACCGGCCTAACGCCTCGTGGGCACAGTAGATGGAAATGGAACCAGCCCGCGTGCCCCGCCGCCGCTCCTTCTTGCCTTGGTACTTCTGTTCGTCGAAGTTGCACACACCGGCCAGGACCCGGCCCATGAAACGAGTTTCGATGGCCGTGACCCCCGAAACGCCGTCGAGAAGGTTTCGCCGGAACTCCTCCAGCGTGTTGCCGTTGGGGGAGGTCAGCCCGACACCGGTGATCACTACTCGTTCAGCTGCCGTCATTCGTCCGTCCGAAGGCCCTGTGATTTCTAGGTTTCAGAACCACCGATCGAGCGCATACCGACCGATCATCGCATGGTACCAGAATCCGCCCGGTGCGAAACTTGGGTGACATGGCCCGATCCTCAATGCCAGCACCGAATAAGGGCTAGTCTAGGGGCGTGCCATGGAGCGTAACCATTCAAGCAGCCGGTCGACCCCCATTTGTGTCGTGACCGCGGGCCGGTAGCCGAAATCTCGCCGCGCGGCGTCCACGCAAAAAAAGTGCGACTTGGCCAGTTGCGAGGCGAGAAACCGGGTCATGCGCGGCTCCGATCTCATTCGTAAGGACTTGTACAACATCTCCATCGCCGCGCCTGCGCGAAACGCGGTCCGGAACGAAATCGCACGCTTCGGCCGAGGGATACCAAGGGCGTTCAGCAACTCGCCGAGCCACGACCACAGGTTCACGGCTTCACCCTGACTGATGAAAAAGGGGCGGCCCGCACCGACCGCAGACGGTTGGAGCGCGTCGGCCGCGCGTAGATGTGCCTCGGCCGCGTTGTCGATGTAGGTGATATCCACGAGGTTGTCGCCATCGCCTACTTGAACCAAGCGGCCGGACCTCGCCCGCTCAATCACCCGCGGGATCAGGTGCGGATCGCCGGGTCCCCAAATCAGATGCGGGCGAAGTGCAACCGTCGCGAGGTCTGGACCGTTGGCGGCCAACACTGCCTGTTCGGCCGCCGCCTTGGACGCTGGGTAGGCAGCCAGGTATCGCTTGGGATAGGGTTGAGACTCATCGACGCCGCACAGGTCGTCCTTGCCGAACACCACGCTCGGCGAGCTTGTGTAGACTAGGCGTGGGACACCATGCCCTCGACAGCCCGCGATGACGTTTCGCGTGCCGTCCGCGTTGATCTGCCAGAATTCCTTGGTCGGCCCCCAAATGCCGGTTTTGGCGGCCACATGAAACACAACGTCCTGGCCACGGCAGGCATCGGCTACCGCCTGCGCCTCGCGAACGTCCGCGCGGCAAGTGCGAACATCGGCACCGAATTGGGGATACTGGCCACGTCCCAGAATGGTGACTCGGTCACCGCGCTCGAGAAGGAGCCGGGCGATCTGCCCGCCGAGGAATCCACCACCGCCGGTGACCAGTGCGTTCATTTCAGCTTTCGCGCCGCCCAGTCCACGAGCTGTTCACGGTTGATCTTGGCGTTGTGCCGTACGTCAACCGGCAGCCTCGGATGAAACAGCACAGTCTTGATCTCCGCCGTGGGGGGATGTGTCTTCGCGATGGCGACGAGTTCGGTGGCCAGGGCGAGGGCGCGTTGGTGATTCGGCAACCGGCCCTCCGCCGGCTCGATCACGATGATCGGCCGCTGCGCGCCGGGCGGACCAACGCCGACCAGGGCGGAACGGCTTACCGCCGGATGTTCGTTGAAAATCGGTTCGCAGCGATCGGTGTACATGGTACCACGCCCGGTTCGCACTCGATGCGACTTTCGACCGCAGAACCAAATGCGACCGTCCTTATCTCGGTAACCCAAATCACCCATACGGTGCCATACTCTGTCACCATCGGCGATTTTCGCCAAGTCGGTCGCCCGCGGCATGTTCTGGTACTCCTTCGTAACGACCCGACCCGCGACAACCAGCTCTCCAATCTCTCCGTCTCGCACAACTAAATCCTCCGACCACTTGGCGATGGGGTCGTCCGAGAGGCGAATGAATCGAAGCTCGATCCCCGGCAACTCTCGCCCCACGCACGTCCCGGCGCCTCGCCGGGTCAATTCTTGCAGGTCGGATGACAACTCTCGTCCGGCGATCGATGTGACCGGTAGGGCTTCGGTCGCGCCATACGGCGTGTGGACATCGGCATCGGCGGGAATCACCCGGTGAAGCCGTTCGATGACTTGGAACGGCACCGGCGCTCCGGCAATGAGTATGCGGCGGATCGACGGCAATGTGACCCCGTTTTCCACGCAGAATCGGCTTACTTTGTTCCAAATGGCCGGGGAGCCAAACGTGTTGGTCACTCGATATTCGTTGATCGTCCGTACAAACGATTCCGGATCGACGGTCGCGGGGCGCGACGGATTCACATCGGGGATGACCGCGGTCATGCCCATCGCGGTCGAGAAGAGCGCAAAAAGCGGGAACGCGGGCAGATCAATCTCGCCCGGCTGAATACCATAATACGACTGGATCATCTCCACCTGGGCGCCGAACATGCCATGTTCATAGACAACGCCCTTAGCCGGTCCGGTGCTGCCGCTGGTGAACAAGATGGCCGCCGGATCGGTCGGCGTCTCTTCTGCCATCTCGAATAGGTCAGACCCGCTGCCAGTGATCTCATCCAGCGTCGGTCCGCCCCAGAACCACCGTTTGCCGACGGTGACGTGGTGTTTGAGCGAGCGGAATGAACCTCGTCGAAGGATGCGTATCGCGTGCGCCGGCGGAATGCCAATTAACGCGTGGACCTCGATTTGCTGAATGCATTCGAGCATCCGGCGGATGCCCATGCCCGGGTCGATCATCACCGGCACCGCCCCCATCTTGAAGAGGGCGAAGATGATCCCCACGAAATCGACGCCTGGTCGGAGCATGACCAGCACGTGCATGCCGCGCGTGATGCCGATTTCAGACAGCCCGTTGGCCATTCGGTTCGTCAGGCCTTCTAATTCCGCAAAGGTGAGAGATTCGGGCGCGGTGCTACCGGAACGGAGGGTCCGCGGGGGAACGATCAGCGCCGGTTGATTTGGAACCGTCCGAGCCATGAGCGGAAGATAGGCGGCTACGTTGGCGACGCGCGGGGCTTCCGTGGCCAATGACGGAAATGCGGTAGGCAACACCTGATCGATAAGCACCTGAAAGACTATAAAGTCGCAACGCTTAAGCGTCGACAAGCGGCCGTGGCTTGATTTTCCAGGGCGTCATGGCCGATGATGAGCATCGAGGACGGATTCCGGGAAGGGGTGAAGCTCCCCATCCCAACAGCCTCGCTGGTGCTTGGACCGTGTTTGGAACGTATGCAACGCGATTTCCATAACGGATTTGATTGGATCGGCGCCCTTTTAATCGGCCTCTGTGCGCCTTTGGGGGTCTTTGGTCAGCCCGCCCTCGAACGACAGCTCAGCGACGCTCTTTCAAAACTCCCCCACGCCCAAACCAAGCTCACGGCCTGTGTCGTCGATCTCCACTCCAGCCGCACGGTCTTCGCCCTCAACGCTGACCAATCCCTAACCCCGGCCAGCAGCATGAAGGTCTTCACCATGGCCGCGGCGCTGACCGAGCTTGGGCCGGAATTCGCCTTCGAAACGATCCTGGCCACCGACGGGACCAACCTGCTCGTCATCGGCGGGGGCGATCCCGGCTTCGGCGACGAAAAACTCAGTCAGTTGCGAGGCGAGGCAGTCACCGGAGCCTTCGAGCAATGGGCGGCCGCGTTATCGCGGCAGGGCATGGGCGAATTCGCCGGTGATCTGGTCTTTGATGACACGGTGTTCGACAGGGAACTGCTGCACCCGTCATGGGAACCGGGCGACTTGGGTAAATGGTACGCCGCCCCTGTGGCTGGTTTGAACATCAACGACAACTGTCTGGACTTTTCCGTTCGCCCGGCCGCCGCCCGCGACGCCCCGGTTGTCATCGGGGTCCAGCCGCCGAACAGTCTCGTTCGCATCATTAACCAGTGCCGTTCAGGCGGCAAGGGTCAGCCGCTCTTGCACCACCCCCCGGGCACCTTCGAGTACCGGATCACCGGCCGGGCCGACAAGGCCTGGCCATTCAGCCCGGTGGCGTTTCCCGATCCCGCATTGCTCTTTGCTGACTCCCTGAAGACGGTGTTCGCGTCGCGTGGGGTCGCGATCCGGGGTCAGTTGCGGCGCGGGAGAATTCGCCAGTCGGATGGAACGCTGCCGCAAGGCATCCGCGTCTTGGCGATTCATCGGACACCCATCGGCGACGTGCTGATGCGGGCGGGCAAGAACAGCCAGAACCTCTTTGCGGAGTGTCTGTTCAAGCGGGCCGGATTGGCCTGGGCGACGAGGAATCTCGCGGTGAACCCGCAGGGTAGCTTCGCCAACGGCGCCGGGGCGGTGCGGGCGGTGCTCGCACGCGCGGGCATTGAGGAATCCCGGTTCCATGTGTCGGACGGGTCTGGGCTCAGCCGAGAGAATTCCTGCTCAGCTCGCCAGCTTGTTGACATTCTCGCCTGGAGCCACCGTCAGCCTTGGCGATCGATGCTGCATGACAATCTCGCCGTCGCGGGCGTCGACGGTTCGCTCAAGAAGCGCGTGAAGGACCTGCCGGACCGCGTCTTCGCCAAGACCGGAACCATGCGGAGTGTCCGAGCCCTGGCCGGATATGTCGATGGCGACTCGGGCCCGCGCTATGCCTTCGCCGTCGTGTTCAACGGCTACAAAGGGCCTAGCACGCCGTATAAGGCCATTCAAGACAAAGTGTGTCGCATCCTCGCCGACGCAGCGGAGACGACGACTGTGGGAAGCCGGTAGTGCCGTGCGTGCGTGGCATGGTCCACGCTTGCGTGGCCATGCATTCGTCAAGATCGGATTCAACCGTCCGTCTGCGCATCGGAGTCGGTCATCGGCTCGGCTTGTTCAAGTTCGTTCGAAGCGAGGGGGTCGCTGACGGTGTAGGTCCCGTCGAGCCACCGGCCCAGGTCCACCATCTTGCAGCGCTCGCTGCAAAAAGGGCGATGCGGGGCGTCTTCCTTGCGTGCGACGGTCATCAACTTGCGGCAAAAGGGACATTCATAGGTCGGCACGATGGTGCATCCAAAGTTCTTGAAATGGCCCGCCAGCAATCATCGGACGGCGAACTCAAGTCGCCGACGTCCCGGTTTTTCCCTTGGTTTTTGGAGCAGGCGACCCATCGTTGGCTTTCGTCACCGCCGCCTTTCCGTCCGAACTCGTGGAAGATTCCTTCTTCTCTGTCGTGCCAGCGTCGCTCTTCTCCGCTCCGCTCGAAGTCGAATCGGCCTTCTCCTTGCCGCCGGCGGAGTCCTTGTCGGCTTTCGCGGCGTTTTTGTAACTCTCGCTGCGATAGTCGGTCTGGTAGAAGCCGGAGCCCTTGAAGATGATGCCCGCCCCAGTGCCGATGCGCCGCTGAACGGGAGCGCCGCACTCACATCCATGCGGATCGGTTTTCTTCAGCTTTCGCCGCGCTGCCTCGGTGATCGATTGGAACAATTCCACCACCGCCCCGCAACGCGTGCATTCATATTCGTACGTTGGCATCGTCGCACTCCGCCCCTGGCCGATTCCGTTCCCGGTCCGCGGCCGTCATGAAGCCTCCGGTGCCTTGGCCACAATCACCTTCGCCGGTCGAATCACCCGTCCGCGCAAGCGATAGCCTTTGGCGATCTCCTCGACGACCGTGCCCGGCGCGTGCTTGTCCGACGGCTGCTGCATGACCGCCTCATGGATGGCCGGATCGAACTTCTCGTTCATCGCGTGAATGGTCTCGAGCCCTTGTTCCGACAGCGCCTTGTGCAGATTGGCGTTGACCAGCCGAACGCCGTCAACAACCGCTTCGAAGTTCTTTGAAGACTCAGCGGCCTTGAGCGACCGGTCGAAATCGTCCAGTACGTTGACCAGGGACCGCATCAGCTCGGCGTTCGCGAAGCGGATCGCCTCTGATCGGTCGATGGTCGTCCGTCGTTGAAGGTTCTGGTAATCGGCCTTGGCGCGGAGCAGGCTATCCTCGAGCGCCGTCAACTTCGCTTGGAGCACATCGCCCGAAACCGCCGCGTCGTCCGTCGCCGCCGAAGCGCCCTCCTCCGTCGGACTAGTCGTGCCTGTGCCCGCGCCGACGTCGGACGCCGCCTCCTCGGTCATCTCTTCGGTATCCAAATTGTCGAAACGATTCTTCGTCATGATACTTCCGCCGGTTCAACAGCGGTTCTCAACCGCTGGAACCGCCCCCCAGATAGTCCATTAGCTTTTCCAAAAACCCCTTCGATTCGGGCATGACCGATTTATCTTCCGTCGTGGCGAACTCGCGGAGCAACTGCTCCTGCTTCTTGTTCAGCCGCTTGGGAACCTCGACCAACACCTGAACCAACTCATCGCCTCTTTTTCGACCACGGATGTCCGGCAGCCCCAAACCCGTTAGCCGGAACAACTGCCCGTGCTGCGTGCCATGCGTGATCTTTAGCTCCGCCTTTCCCGTCAGCGTGGGCACTTCGACAACCGCCCCCAACGCCGCCTGCGTAAAGCTGATGGGCATCCGCAGCACGATGTCATTCTCATGCCGTTCAAAAAACCGGTGCGGTGCGACGCGGACATAACAATGCAGGTCGCCGCGGTTCTTCCCGTTATCGCCGGGCTCGCCTTCCCCGCGCACCCGAACCGCCTGACCCTCTCGAATCCCAGCCGGAATTTGCACCGCCACCACCCGCCGCTTCACCGTTCGCCCGGAGCCCCGGCAAACGGTGCACGGCGAGGTAATCATCGATCCCTGCCCGCGGCACGTCGGACAGGCCGTGATGACCCGACCGAAGATGCCGCCCAATCCACCGGACCGCTCCACCTGTCCATAGCCGCCGCAGGTCGAACAGGTCTGAGGCTGCGACCCCGGCGCCGCCCCGTTTCCACCGCAGGTCTCACACGTATCGCTGCGGTTGAACTCGATCGAGCGTTCAACTCCCGTCGCCACCTCTTGCAGCGTCAACTCGACTTCGGTTTGCAAGTCCGCCCCGCGCGACTGACGACGTACGCCGCCGCCCCCGAAGCCCATGTCGAAGATGTCGGTGAACATCGAAAAGATGTCATCGACCCGCATGTGCGAATAATCGTGCACCCCGGCCCCGCCCAGACCCGCGTGCCCATACTGATCATAGCGCTGACGCTTGTCCGGGTCGGAGAGCACCTCGTACGCCTCGGCGGCCGCCTTGAAGTGGACCACCGCCTGCGCGTCGCCATCGTTGCGATCTGGGTGGTGCTTGTGCGCCAGCCGGCGATAGGCCTTCCGGATGACCTCGGCGGTTGCGTTCCGTTCCACGCCGAGCACCTCGTAATAGTCACGCTTTCCAGCGGCCACAGCCATCTCTCATGCCTTCCGGGTTACCCCTCGCCCTCCTAGGGAGAGGGGCAGGGTGCAATGCCCCAATCCATACGTGCAAGAGGCGGACGATGTCGTCCGCCCCGTGTCATTCATCGGCCAATCGAGCGCGATCAGCGCACCGACCGCTCAATCTTCTTGTCCTCGTCTTTGAGATCGGTCACCAGGACTTCGGTCGTCAACATCAACCCGGCCACGCTCGCGGCGCTCTCAAGGGCCACTCGCGCTACCTTGGCCGGATCGATAATGCCCGCCTTCACGAGGTCCGTGTATTCGCGCTTGCGCACGTCGAAGCCGTACGAGCCGCTCTTCTCGAGAATCTGCTCGATGACCACGTCGCCTTCCATGCCCGTGTTCGAGACCAGTTGTCGCGTGGGCGCTCGCAGGGCCTTCTCCACGATATCGACGCCGATTTTCTCGTCACCCCGGGCCTTGTTGCGAACCGCCTCGACCGCGGAAATCGCCCGCAAGAACGCCACGCCGCCGCCAGGTACGATGCCCTCCTCCGCCGCCGCCTTGGTGGCGTGGAACGCGTCGTCCACCAGGTCCTTCCGCTCCTTCACCTCGATCTCGGTGGCCCCGCCGACGCGAATCACCGCGACGCCGCCGGTCAGCTTCGCCAGCCGCTCCTGAAGCTTCTCGCGGTCATAATCGCTCGTGGTCTTCTCGATCTGGCTACGAATCTGTTCGCACCGGGCCTTCATGTCGGCCTTCTTGCCCGACCCCTCGATGATCGTCGTGTTGTCCTTGTTGATGACGACCTTCTTGGCCGAGCCGAGGTCCTTCATCGTGATGTTTTCGAGCTTGATGCCTAAGTCCTCGCTGATGAGGGTGCCGCCGGTCAGCGCCGCGATGTCTCCCAGGATGGCCTTGCGCCGATCGCCAAAGCCCGGGGCCTTGACGGCGCAGCAATGGATCACGCCGCGAATCTTATTCACGACCAGACCGGCCAGGGCCTCGCCCTCGACGTCTTCCGCAATCACGAGCAGCGCCCGACCCGCCGTCACCACCGTTTCCAGCAACGGGAGGAAATCGCGCAAGTTCGAAATCTTCTTTTCGTAGATGAGGATCGCCGCGTCCGCCAGCACGCACTCCAAAGAAGCCGGATCGGTCATGAAATACGGGGACAGAAAACCCTTGTCGAACTGCATCCCCTCGACGACTTCCTTTTCCGTCGTGAGGGATTTGCCCTCCTCAATCTCGATGACCCCCTCAGTACCAACGGCCTCGATCGCCTCGGCCAACAGCTTCCCGATCTCTTCATTGCCGTTCGCCGAGATGGTCGCGACCTTGGCTAGGTCGTCGTTGGAGCGGACCTTGACGGCCATCGCCTTGATCGATTCGACCGCGGCACGGACCGCCGCCTCGATGCCGCGCTTGACCGCCATCGGATTAGCACCGGCGGTAACGGCCTTATAGCCTTCGCGGTAGATCGCCTCAGCCAAAACAGTTGCCGCGGTGGTCCCGTCGCCGACCTCGTCGCTGGTCTTGGAAGCGACTTGGTTAATGAGTTTGGCTCCCATGTTCTCGAAGGCCTGAGAGAGCTCGACCTCTTTGCTGACGGACACGCCGTCCTTGGTCACCCGGGGCGCCCCGAATGACTTTTGAAGGATCACATTGTGACCGGTCGGCCCCATCGTCACCTTGACCGCGCGAGCCAGTTTCGACACGCCTTCCAACAGGTCCTCGCGGGCGTCCTGAGAGAACAACATTTGCTTGGCCATTACTGTTACTTCTCCACCACGGCCAGAATGTCGGTCTCGCGGAGAACGACAAGCTTATCGCCGGAAAAATCGATTTCGGTACCGGAATACTTCCCGTAAACGACCTCGTCGCCGACTTCCACGTCCATCGAGCCGCGCTCGCCGCTATCCAGCAGCTTGCCCGGGCCGGTGCTGAGCACGATGCCGCGCTGCGGCTTCTCGCGTGCCGTGTCGGGCAGCACGATACCGCCGGCGGTCCGCTCGTCGGCCTGTAAAGGCTCGATGAGTACCCGATCATCCAGCGGACGGAACTTGATCTTCTTCTTCGTCATGGTTGCCGTTGCCATTGCCAAAATCCTCCGTATGACTTCCGTTAATGCTGTTGTAAGGCCATTTTGTGTTCGAGAGCCTTCATTCGATCTTCGCTCTTCGAACTTCGTACTTCCGTGCCCACGGGGCGCGGCCTAATAATCCATGTCCTCATCCATGCCCCCGCCCGGCGGCATGTCGTCGTCGCCGTCTTTCTTGGGCTTCTCCGTGATACACACTTCGGTGCTCAAGAGGACGCGAGCGACGCTGCTGCCGTTTTCCAGGGCGCTGCGCACCACTTTTGTCGGGTCAATCACGCCGGCCTTCATCAGGTCGGTGTACTCGCCGGTATCGGCGTTGAACCCGAACGAACCACCCTTCTCGGTGACCTTGTGCAGCACGACGCCGGGGTTGACTCCCGCGTTCGCCGCGATCTGGCGCAATGGCGCCGTCAGCGACTCGCGGACGATCTCGACGCCGGTCTGCTCGTCGCCATCCAGCTTCAACTTGTCCAGCGCCGAGACGCAACGCACCAGTGCCACGCCGCCGCCGACCACAATGCCTTCCTCGATGGCCGCCCGCGTTGCGTGCAGCGCGTCTTCGATCCGGGCTTTCTTTTCCTTCAGTTCGGTTTCGGTGGCCGCGCCAACGTTGATCTGGGCCACGCCGCCCACCAGCTTGGCCCGGCGCTCTTCCAGCTTTTCGCGGTCATAATCGGAAGTGGTTCCTTCGATCTCCGCCGCGATCTGCTTGATTCGGGCCTGAATGTCGGCGCTGGAGCCCGCGCCCTCGATAATCACCGTGTTGTTGCCGTCAACGCGGGCCTTCTTCGTCTGACCCAGGTCCTTGATCGAGACGTTTTCCAGGTCCAACCCCGTATCTTTCATCACCGGCGTCGCCCCGGTCAAAACCGCAATGTCCTGCAACATCGCCTTTCGGCGATCGCCGTATCCCGGAGCCTTCACCGCGCACACTTCCAGAATGCCCCGCAGCTTGTTGACCACCAATGTCGCCAGAGCCTCACCTTCGATATCTTCCGCGATGATGAGCAAGGGGCGCTTGGCCTTGGCCACCTTCTCCAACAGCGGCACCAGCTTCGGCACGCTGCTGATCTTGTCTTCGTGAATGAGAATGAACGCCTTGTTGAGAACGCACTCGATCGCGTTCTGATCGGTCACAAAATGTGGCGAAAGGAACCCGCGGTCGAACTGCATGCCCTCGACCACGTCGATCATCGTCTCGGAGGTCTTGCCCTCCTCGACGGTGATCACGCCGTCCTTCCCGACCTTTTCAAAGCAATCGGCCAGCAATTTGCCGATCACCTCGTCGTTGTTGGCCGAAATCTTCGCGACGTTGACGATGTCGTCCCGCTTACCCACCGCCACCGGCCGCGACATCTGCTTAAGAGCTTCGACCACCGTCCGAACGGCCTTGTCGATCCCGCGATTCAGCGCGAATGGATCAGCGCCGGCGGCGATGTTCTTCAAACCAGTCTGGAAAATCGCCTCGGCCAGGACCGTCGCCGTCGTCGTGCCGTCGCCGGCCACCTCGCTGGTCTTGCTGGCCGCTTCCTTCACCAGCTTCGCCCCGAGGTTCTCGTATTTGTCGTGAAGATCGATCTCCTCGGCCACGGTCACGCCGTCCTTGGTCACCGTGGGGCTGCCCCATCCCTTGTCGATCACGGCGTTCCGGCCACGCGGACCGAGCGTCGCCTTGACCGACCGTGCGAGTTTCTCGACGCCCCGCCAGAGAGCCTGGCGAGCTTCCTGATCGTAGGCCAATTGCTTGACCGCCATGTTGTTCGTCTCCTCTTCGTTGGATCGTCGCGTACCAAATTTGCTGAATACCGCCGCCGCGACCATTCTAAAACCGCCAGGGTCTCTGACCAGACTCCCGGCGCGGCCACAGCGTGGACACCGCTCCAATAGCAAACCCCAGACCAGCCGGGCAGCCGATCCCTCTCAAGCGTAAGTTATTGTCGGGGCTTGTTTTACCGAAGACGCCGCAGCCACCGGCGACACCGTTCTCGGCTGCCAGCTTGGCAGGATCGAATCCCGCACTCCGGTTATGGTGCCAATTTGACAGCGAGCGATCATGGTCGGCCTAACCTCAGCTCCGACGGGCGGGCGGTCATTGGCCCCGGGGGAGCCAAGGAATGTAGCCATGGGTGGAGCGCAGCGGAACCCGTGGCGCATTCTTCACTCCGCGCTCTCCGCGCCTCTGCGAGATTCGATTCTTAAATCAACCGCCGTCTTTACGTAGCTCGGAGTTGCTTTTCCGCTTCGGACAGGCTGGCCGGATGTCGAACCAGTGTCCAGCCACGAAGGGAAATTGACCGCCTTCAAGTTGGATGCCAGAATCAGAAACCCTGAGGGAAACCATGAACTTCTTCTGTTCTACGATTCTGACCATTGCTTCCGCCGTCTTCGGCCAGACCGAAAACAGCGCCCTCAAGGCCAACCAAGCCGCCGAGCGGGTCTTGATCGAGCACATTCGCGAGATCAGGGATCGCGCACGGACCGGACTGGACCCGGAATCCGATTTCAAGGTCCGCCAGCCGGAACTCGAAGAGCTGATCAAGCTCGTCGACGAGCTTCTCACCCAGTTTCCCGAAACGGCCCATCGAGACGAGGCGATGATCGCCAAGCTGACCGCGTTGGCCGAGCTGGCCAGGCGGGACCCGATCAACCTCCAGCGTCTTCTGGTGGTGACCAACCGCATCGCCGAAGACGACATCAAGGGGCCGCTTCGCGCGGAAAGTGACTATTTCGCACTTGAAGCGTTCGTGTTGGCCGCGCGGCGCGAGGGCATGGAGGAGGAGCGCCGAATGGAGGGGGCGCGGGAGCGATACCGTGCCTACCTCGAGGATCACCCGAATTCACCGCATGCGAATGTGGTCCGCGCCAGTTTGATTCGTCTGCTCTTGGCGATGGAGCGGATTGACGAAGCCAAGACGGACCTTGAATACCTTCGCAAGAATGCCCCCGACGATCGCCCAACCCGGCGAGCGGAAGGAGAGGTTTTCCGGGTCACGACCGTCGGCCAGCCCTTCACCCCTCTGTTGCGCAATTTCGACGGTTCGGCCAAAAAGCCCGAGGACTTCCGCGGTCACGTGCTGATCGTTCATTTCTGGGCCTCTACGGTCTCGCGCTCGGTCGATGAACTCGCGACACTACGAACCTTCTTCGCCAAACACCGCACGGCCAAGTTGAAGTGCGTGGGGGTCAACGTCGATGCGAATGAAGAAGCAGCCAAACGGGCCTTGATGCGCGAGTTTTTTCCCTGGCCACAGGTCGCGGAGCGGAAGGGCTTCGAAGCGGATACGGTGTACGATACCGGCGTCATTCAGCTTCCCACCTATTACGTGATCGACGCCGACGGCATCGTCCGCCTCGTCTCCGGTTCCGTAGGCGAGGTCATTGACACCGTGGAGCAACTGCTCACCCCCGCCGGCCCCGTGACGCCCGTAGAACCGTGATCGACCGCCACCCGGTGGGCACTCAGGTCATCGCGGCTCTTCGAACACTTCCCGGCAGAATCGATCAGAAGACGTCAAAATGTGCCGAAAACCACTCCTCTTGAGCGAGTGTTGCCGGCCGGCCGATAAGAGAAACAGGTCGACGGTGGAGAGTCGTTGGCGCCCGACCGGAGATCAACATGAGCGGCATTTCCAGCAGCATAGGACTCATCTCCGGGATCGACACCGGCCAGTTGATCGACGACCTGATCGCCATCGAACGCCGCCCGATCCAGGTTCTGGAGGCCCGGGCACAGGCGATCGACGCCCGCCGGGCCGCGTTTCTCAGCATTTCCGCGCAATTGCTGGCCGTCCGCAACTCGGTCGCCAACTTTAACAAGCTCTCCTTTTTCAAGCGGTTCCGATCGACCAGTTCTAACGAAGGCGTGGTCGCGGCCACGGCGAGCCAGTCGGCTCTGCCGGCTTCGCTCACGTTGAGGGTCAACTCCCTGGTCACCAATCACGCGCTGATCAGCCGCGGCTTTACCGACGCCAACACCACTCCGGTCGGCGCGGGTACCCTGTCGATCGAGCTCGGCCACGGGCGAGTCAATCGCAGCACCGATTTGGAAGCGCTCAACGGCGGGGCCGGGGTGCGGCGCGGCGTCATCCGGGTCACCGATCGAGCCGGCGCCTCCGCGGACATCGATCTCCGAACGGCTTTGACCATTGACGATGTTTTGGAAGCGCTCAATTCCAACACCGCGATCGAGGTCCGCGCGGCGGTTACCGGCGTGTCTCGTGGCGCCGACGGCTCGGTCACTTATGGAGACCGCATCGTCATCGAGGATTTGAGCGACGGCACGGGAACGTTGAGCGTAATTGATCTGAACGGCGGCTTCGCGGCGGAAGACCTCGGTATCCGCGGATCGAGCTCGGCGGCGTCGCTCGACGGGCGCGACCTCGTCCGGCTCTCGATGGACACGCCCCTGGCCATGCTCAATGACGGCAACGGTGTCGGCCGCGTTCGCCGCGGCGACGACTTGGCATTCGCCACGACCTACGGTGACTTCGGAGTGTCACTCGGTGACATTCTTGAACCCGAGCTTGACCTTCGCGCTCTCAACAGCGGCCGCGGTGTGCGCCTGGGCACGATTCGGATTACGGACCGCGCGGGCGAAACCGTCGAGGTGGACCTGAGTCCGCTTTCGGCCCAAGGTCGAGTGACTGTGGCCGACGTGCGCGACACGATCGCCCAAGCCGCTAGCGCCGCCGGCGTTTCCATCACCGTGAACACCGTCAACTCCAGTTTCTTGATCGCCGACTCCTCGACCCCGGCCAGGCCGGATGCGGCACTCGTTGTCGAGGACGTGTCTGGCTTCTCCGCCGCGGACCTCGGCATTACCGCGTCGGAAGAGGACGGCAGCATCATTGGCCGCGCGGTTTATCGAGTGGCCACGATTGGTGATGTGATCCGGGCGATCAATTACGCATCGGGCAATGATTCACTCGTGGAGGCAGCGATTTCGGAAGACGGCGACGGCATTGAATTGCGGACACTGGGGTTCGGCAACGAAGTACGCGTGACTTCCGGCAGCGACACCGAGGCGGGTACGCCATCGACCGCTGCCGCCGATCTCGGCCTGCTCGATGCCACCCTTCGAACCAACGAGCCCTTCACTTCCCGACGCCTGGTGGCCGGACTCAATACCGTCTTGCTCTCCTCGCTTCGCGGGGGTGCCGGAGTGAGCGCCGGACGCATATCGGTAACGGATGCGTCGGGCCAAACGGCGGAAATCGACCTCTCCAGCGCCCGTACGCTGAGCGATGTCATCGATCTCATCAATGCCGATTCGGCCACTTCGATCCGTGCAGCCGTCAATTCCGCGGGCAACGGCATCGAGCTTCGCGACGAGTCCGCCGGCACCGGCCCGGTGGTCATCAGTGACACAACCGGTTCACTGGCCACTGACTTGGGCATCGCCGGAACACACGAACTCGGATCGGGCCGCGCGGTCAATGGCGGAAGCGCGCAACTCCGATACCTAACCCGCCATACGTTGCTTTCGTCGCTCAACGCGGGTCAAGGCGTTCGACTCGGCACGTTTCAGATCACCGACAGCAACGGCATTGTCCACGCGATCGACCCCGCGCAGAATCTGCAAACGGTCGGCGACGTGATTGACGCGATCAACCTGGCCACCCCGGACCACATTGAGGCGCGAATCAATGATAACGGCGACGGAATCGTGATCACCGACACCGCCGGCGGCATCAAAGCCTTGACGATTCAGGATGTCGGGGGGCGGACGGCGGCCGATCTGCGATTGGCCGGCGCGGCGCGTGCCGGCCAGAACTTCCTCGACGGCTCATACGAGGTCCACATCGAGATCGGCGCCGCCGACACACTCAACGATGTGGCCAGGAAGATCAACGAGGCGGGGGCGGGGGTTTCCGCGGGGGTGGTTAATGATGGAAGCCAGTTCTCGCCGTTCAGCTTGACGGTTACTTCCGGCGTGTCGGGTCGGCGCGGCGAACTGGTGTTCGACGTGGCCGGTGTCGATCTCGGACTCCGTCAGTTGACTCGCGCCCGCGACGCGGTAATCACGCTCGGCGGCGAGTCAAGTTCACGCTTGGTGTCCAGTTCGACGAACCGTTTGGAGAACGTCCTTCAGGGCGTAACGCTTGACCTACTCGCCTCCAGTTCGGAGGACGTGGCGATCGACGTCGCCCAGGACGTGGATGCGATCATTGAGAGTCTCCGGACGTTCGTCGACAGCTACAACCAAACGCTCGACACGATCGGCGAGCAGACCAGCTTTGACTCGGAGACGTTCGAGCGCGGCCTGCTCTTCGGCGATCCAGCGATCGACGTGGTTCGAACGCGATTGCACCGCACCATCACCCGGGCCTTTTCGACCTCCGATCCGACCGTGTCCCGATTGTTCAACGTTGGATTGCGGCTGGGCTCCGGTGGGCGCCTCGAATTCAATGAAGAGCAATTCAAGGAGGCCTACGAGGAAAACCCCCAGTCCGTTGAGGCGTTATTCACCACCGAGGAGGCCGGTTTCGGGGCGGTCATCCAAGGCACGCTCGACGAACTGACCCGCGATTTCGACGGCGTGCTGGCCCGCAAGGACCAACTCCTCAACGAGCAACAGGAGCTGATCAACGACCGCATAGACAGCATGAACATCCTGATCGAGGCGAAGCGAGCCCGCCTGGAGGCGCAATTCGTGGGCTTGGAGTCCGCCCTGGCCGCGCTACAGGCACAGCAAAGTGCCCTGTCGGTCCTCTCACAATCCACCCGATGAGGTTGAGCCAGAGCTGGGTCATCCGCGAACCGGAATCGACCGATACAACCGGCATCATGGACGAAACCCAGGCCAATCCCTACCTGCGTGACGCGGTGATGACCGCCACGCCGGAGCAGCTCCAGTTGATGCTCTACGACGGGGCCATCCGCAACGCCCTCCAGGCCCGGGACGCCATTCTGCGAAAGGACTATGAGGCGTCGTACAACAAGCTCACCCGCGCCCAGCATATCATTCTTGAGATGATCAATGGCCTGAATCACGACGTGAACCCGGAGCTATGCGGGCGCATGGCGTCGATCTACAACTTCCTCTATCGCAAGCTGGTCGACGCCAACGTCGAGCGCGACGTCAAACACATCGACGACGCGATGAAAGTGTTGCGGATCGAGCGCGAAACGTGGCAACTGCTGGTGGAGAAGGTCAACGGCATCCGCGCCGGCACTGACGTGGACACGTACGAATCCGGAAATTCCGCGAGTGCCGTGGAAGAAGCCATCGACCTGACTACCTTGCAAGCGGCAATCCCGCGGGCGCGGACGGTCACACGGAAGCCGGTCCTGCGGATCGCGGATTCGCCGGCCGTCACGATTGAGCCCGATTCCGTCGGATTCTCCGCCGATGGTTAACCGTAATGTGCATTCGATCGGAACCGCGACCGCTAGGGAGTGGGCCAACTAAGATGGCGAACGGAAAGTTGTCTATTCGCCGTTGCCTAACGGGTGCGATGCTGGCGCTTGTCGATCATGTTTTGTCGACCTATAGTCCGACGGGGGTTTGGAATTTGAAGAGGTCGCCTCACTAATCGGTCCCCGCTTGATGAATGCGCGATGATTCACTTCCTGTTCAGCTTCGTGACGATGTGCCCATTGGCTGCTACCGCGCCGGCCGAACCGCCCGCTCCGTCTCAGCCCGCCACTCCCGCGGAACACACCACCACTCCGAGCGCCGCTGAAATGACGCCGGAGCAGGCCATCCGTGGAGCGATGGAAATCCTCGACCGCATCGAGCGCGGGGAAGGAGAGGGCACTTGGGAATCGGTGTCCAAGGAGATTGATGCGTACATTGCCATCGTCCAATCGGCGGCCCCCACCAACCCCTGGCTGGCCTACCTTTTTGCCCGGGCCTATGCCATCGGCGGCCGCCGCGGCGATGCCATCGATCAACTTCAGAAATTCGTCGAAACCCGCGAGGGCCGCAATGAATGGGCCGCCTTTCGGCTTCTGGGTGACTTGTTCGTCGAGGATTTCCCGCGCCTGGCCAAGGCCAACTACGACAAGGCCGCCGCCCTCAAAGCGAACGAGCCAAGCGTGCTCTATGGTCTCTCGCGTTGCGCCATCCGTCTCGGCAGCCCCTCCGATGCGGTTAAGCTCGCCAAGGACGCCGTCGATGCCGATCGCGAGCAGTCGCCTCGATACATCACCCACCTGGCTCGGATGTATCTGCGCGACAAACAGTGGGACGAGGCCGAACGCACTGCACTGATCGCGATGGGTCATGCCGAAGAGGCAATCCGCAACAATCCCGGATCGGAGCGGCAGGTCCGGATCGCCGCCCTCCAGTGCGGGCTGCTCGTGGAGATCACGCAGGCTCGATTGATCGATGCTCCGGCTCCCGACGTCTACCTGCGTTTAGCCAAGTATACGCGCCAACGGGCGGAGCTCGATATCAAGTTGGTCGCCCACGAGACCGTCCGCATTCTCGAAGCGGGCGTCATCCGCAGTTCGCCCAACACCCCGAACGAGTTGCTGGAGGCCTACGGAGTCGCCCTGGCCGAGGTCGGGCGGGCCGATGCGGCCCGTGAAGTCTTCCAGAGACTCCTGGCGAGTGACTCGGGCAACGCCCCAGAATAGAAGCCGATGGCGCTTCGACGCACCATCTCCAATTCAACGCAATTCCTCGAGGTCGGCACGATCTTGGAAGCGCCCAGCAGCACGTTTGTTGGCCAGCAGGTCGGCGCGGGCCATGAAGGCAACCTCAACCGCATCGATGACCTGCATAACCCGCCGACGACGACATTCGTCGAACTGCACCCCGGAGACACTGGTCAGCAGTTCAATCCGAAGCGGCGGATTGCCCATTCGGATGAGCTTGCCCGCCACTTGCAGCGGGGCCGAGGCCACCGTTTCCGCGGGAAAGCCGAACGCCTCCAAGGCCCGCCTGACTCGAACCACATTGGCCGGCGACTGCCCGTGGCGCGGGGGTGGCCGTGAAAGGCAACCGCGTACCCGCCGACCACGAGGTACTCAACGCTCTCCGAGTTCAACAACCTCAAGAACTCTTTGAACTCGCTCGGCAGCCGGATCGTAGCCATACATAATCCGTCGCAGGAATTCAAGGGCGGCGAGGCGCTCCTCGGGTGTCCGGGCCCGCCAGTATCGCCGGGCATCATCATCGTCAAATGTCCCGACGCTGAACGCGTCTCGGTTCAAACGGTGTTCGTCGTATTCCATGCCCATCTTGCCTCACCGCGAAAGCCGATGGAGGGATTCGAACCCTCAACCCCGGCTTTACGAAAATGCCCTTCGCTGGCCGCAACCTTGTTCTTGAGTATATCCGGCGGGTTTTTCGTTGCAACTCTCTTGTCTGATACGGTTGTTTTTGGCCCATTTCGTATCACTGATACGCCGTTTCCACGGTGCCCGGGCCGTGGGTTCTAGCGTAGGGGGCCAAGGCGGTGCTTGGCGGCCCAAGGGCTGCTGGTGATGACGGCCTCCGTCCATCTGCGTTTCGCTGGGGGCACGGGAGACTCTCTGTTACACGTGCATGAGTTCTCAGGCCGGCTGCTAGTCGTGACGTCGGCGCCGTAGAGAGCGGCGAAGGGAAGGCGCGTCGGGGCACCACGGGCGGTGGAAAGCCAGGCGAGTACGCGAAGCCGAAACTGCAACCCCAAATCCTGCCCAAGCGCCTGTGCCAGAACGAATAACAAACCTCCATATGTGTCGGCCCGGTCATCGGTCGGACCTTTTCGCGTGAACGGGGGGGGGTGGACTCAACCGCAGATTCTCACGTCCGAATCGCCCATCAGAACCGATTGTGGGTAACCAGCTCGGCCGCTCGGTCTTGTGCAAGAAGCGCCACACGCAATTGATGATCTCTAGTGTCAGGGTCACTGCACTCTGAACGACATCGAAGGGGACGTCGTGAAACGCTGACTCTTTCACGTATCCGCGATGCGGGACCTGTCCGGGGACACAATGAACGAAAGCGTCGCGACGCTGCTTGATCGGCCCGAACAACTCCGAGATTGGAGGTTTGTTGACGTCCAGACCGCACGATCTCCCTGCGATGATCTCCGGGACGGCAATGATACGATTGCGAAGCGGCTTCGTGTCATCTAGCAGCCTCTTGGTTGTTTGGTCATCCAGGTTCGGATGTTTCAATTCGAACGCGCGAGCCAGACCACTTGTGAAAGATTCGAGCAGATTGAAACACGTTTGGATTGTCGCGCGATTCAGCGATTGTGCGTTCTCGCTGCCATGGTATGCCCATTTTGGTGGGCGATTCCAATTTACACTGGCTATCATGGCTTCCGCGTCGTGAGCCAGGTTAAAAAGGAATTGGAGGTCTCGCGATTGGTGATACTCGGGGTGTCGGAACGCAAGACTCTGCAAGCCCTGCATCAAGAGTTCTGTGTAGGGTGGAAGATCCATCGCTGCGCGCACTTTCAACGGCCCAACGTCGCGCTCGAACTGTTGCACCGTGCACACAGCATAGAGTCCGCCGCCGGCCGCCTGCCATCGCTCAAAATGTTTAGCCATCCAAGCCGCTGCCCTTTCCTGCTGCCTGCGGGTCTTCACAGTTGTGAAACAACTCATGGTGCTCACGAAATCTTCAAGTAGTTTTGGAACATGTTCTTGTAAATCTTTCCTCTTCCAAGTCTTATATGCTGGGATTAAGAGTTCTCGCGGACCCAACTTCCCCCCGAACGCATCGGTACCAATCCATACGGCCGCCAAAAGCCAAGCTTTCTTAAGCTTCAAGGCTTCGTCTGCGAGCCTTTCCTTTCCGCCGACAGACAAGTGGTCAGTCATGCTTCTGCCTTCCGGTTAGATCTGGGCTCTGCCGTGTGGGTCTCGGTAGTGCGCCGGGCGGGTGGTTGCGGGGTCCGCGCCAAGGCGATGCCGTTAGCGATGGTCCGTTCGTGGACTTCGCGCAGGGCACGAATTGTCACAGACGTCAACGCTCTCAATGACGCCACTCTGACGGGACGCATCATCCGGCAAACCCGGCCTTAGTCGCAGTGCTCCAACGACAGTGAAACCATCAAGCCCTCGGAAACCAAGGCGTCGAAGTGGCGAGTCAGCTGATCCGACACGACCGCAGATCGAAGGAGCACGCCGACTTCGACATTTCTTTCCTGTGCCGCTTGCGTGAAGTTCGCGGAAGATATGAAGGTTTGTTGTCCGTCAACAACTACACATTTTGCATGCAGGCTGGCTCTTCGGGCCATGTCCAGACGGAGTGACAGCGGATAATAGTAGATCAGGGGAACGGGCCGGCGGGCCGGCCATTGCGTAGTGATGAATCGGCTCGCAAATCTGTGGGCCACTTCTGCCGGAGTAGAAGTGTCGCCGGCGGGGCGTTGAATGTCTAGAAACATTCGTACCCCTAGGGCGGGACAGCTCACCATTCGGTCTGCAAGCGCCGAGAATACCCGTTGTCCCTGATACACGGCGAAGCCAGCGACGAGAACGGATACTCGGGCGTTTGCGAACAACTCGCGAACAACCACGCTGGTATCGCGATTCGATGCGCCGTGGGCCTCCGGTCCTGTCGTGACAAGGTCGATCGCTCCGCCGACGCCAGCCTGCCTCCTTCGGTCCTTGGCGAGCAGTGCGAGGGTGGTGGCAATATGTTGCGGTTCAGCCCCTTCAGCGATCATCGATTCTAGAGCCTTTGCAACGGATTCTGCGTGCTCTGCTGACAAGACACGCCGCAATGCCAGCGCAGAGACCGGCACCTGTATGCGACCGGCGCGTATCGCTGACGCGAGCGCCTCGAGCTCGGAATCGGTCAAGCTAAGGATGGCCTCAATCATGCTGTATGATTTGAAAAAAACTCAATTCCAAGATTATCAACTGTGGGCACCACGAGCGCGCGATCGAGGAACTCGTTGTGCTGTTCGCACGATGTTTCCGCTACCAGTACACACCCGTGGCAGGCCGCGCCGTGAAGGAAGCGTCTTTCGTGAGCGTTTTGCGGTTCATGCTGCGCGCAAACAGGGTCATTCGAACAAAGCTCCCCAAGGTCCAACGCCGCCCTGACGTGCTCGTGAATCTGCCTTCCGACTTGAATCAAACCACCGAGCGTCCCCTCAGCGTCGGAGCTCCCCGTGTATAACAGGATGCCGTACCCAGTGCCGGGCAGAGCATAAGTGCGTTCACGAATCGAACTTGCCGGATAACCACATTCCAGCGACACGGAAGTAAGTAGCAAATGGGAGAACGAGTGCAGCATAATATAAGGCATTCTGGGGAATTGCCGGCGAGTACCTTGGTGCTCGCTTCTCCAGCATTCGAATCCTGCTACGAGCTTTGCACCTCGGTCCTGAACATCTTCACGTCGGCTCCATGTTTCAACAGTCTCCGAATTGAATAGTAAGAAAATCCCTTCGCCTCTGTTTTCCACTGCGGGCAGCCACGTGGTTTCACGCGCCAGCGCGGCGCGTCGTACTCCCATCTCAAGCTCACCGGTGACATCGGGTGCTGCGGCCTCAAAACGGGTGAAGCCCGCAAGGGCGACTACCTCCCTGAGCCGATGGACTAGCACGACCCGGTCTATGGCGGTCATCCAGGGCTGGTCCCAGCGTTCACGAGGCATGGCGCGTGCAAAGAAGTTGCCGTCCGGCCGATCCTCACCGATCTCGGCGCGACTTGCCATTAGAGTTTCAAGCTCGGCCTGCTTGACCGTCTTGATGCTCGCCGCACCACCACTCCGGCGCGTCCTGATCTCCGAGAACACTTCCTCGTCGGTGAGGCCTTCGAGGACCGATTTGACTGGCGGTTTTCTTCGCCGTTCCTCACGAAGCTCGTCGATTGTCTCGACGTATTCGAGGAAGTTCTGCCATATCTGGTCGACCGCCGCCGCCACGACCTCGTCACGATCGGGTAGCGAGATGACGCTCATCTGTTGCGGAAAATAGGCGTTGCTTGCCGTGCGAATAAGCAAACGATTGGGTTCCCCGCACGACTCCTTTGTGTAAGGGCCGAGCCAAGGCCGAGATCCATCGCAGTTTCCCAGCGACCGGGTTTGCATTAAAGAGGCGTCACTCATTGGGCGTTGAGCTTTGCATTCGCAACGCACCCAAATCTCAGCCAAGTCGCCGCTGGTTCCACGTTCGTCAACCCAAAGCGGGCGCCTACAATCTGTCGCGCCGCCATGAACGAATTCGTACCAGTTGATGTCGCCGATGTGTCCACAGCGGCAGGCGCGAACGAAACGCACGGGCACAACGGGGCGTTTCTTTTTTTCTTCGTCAACGAACTTGCCCCGCGTCAGGGCTTCGCGGCGAACTAGCATTCGAGATCGAACACTCCCGGCCTCTTGCGATTCATTGATAACGTCCTGCGTAATGAACCACTCCGGGAACTGCCACGCCGTTATTCCCGTCTGCGGCGCGGTAGGGTCCTCTTGGTCTGGTGGGGGCGACAAGAGCTTGAGCGAAGGAACGTCCAAGAGCCGTTTCAGTTTCTCGACGAGACGAGGCTCGTGAATCTCGTCGCCGCCAGGTGTCCAATGGTCCAGCCCGGCAACAAGGACCGAATGACTCGGTAAGTCGAGCATCGCTCCGGGACCGAACGTGGTTACGATCTGGCTCTGCCGAATCTGACCGTGTGGACGGGCGCCGGGTCTGCGCTTCATAGCTCATCCTCTGCGACGTCGAGGCCGTCAGTCGTCATCAGCCAGAGATTGACGTTCGGCTCAACGTCGCGCAAAGAGCGGTTCGCCCGGAATTTCTTATGACGCGGTGGCATGCGCTTGAGCTCAGGATCAAGGAACCGATAGAGAAGGGGCTTTGCCGCACCGACCTCCTTCTCCTGATACTGGAGTTCGACGCCGGCCCGCTGGAGGTCCATCGCAATCTTGCTCCACTCGTCAAACAAATCCAAGGATCGCTCGCGAACGCGCTGCCGAAGGCGAGCCATCTCTTGGCCAGAAAGACCGGCGTGATTGGCAGCCCGCTCGGCGATTGCTTCCACCACGAAGTCTAGACGGGTGCGTTCAGTAAGGATGGCCGTGGCGCCCTTCGGCGGAGTCATGGGCTGGTGTCCCTGGCGCGCCAGGGCGACGAGCGTGCCAGCCAGTCCTCGGTCGAGCGCGCGGGGCGAGAAGGGTGTGACGCTCGTTGCCTCGACGCTGCGGTAGAACGATTGGTGATACGCGGCAAAGCGCTCGTAGTGCGAACGGTCACGCGGCTTATGGATGTTCAGAATCGTCACAACCAAGCCGGGTCGATCGGAATCGCGGCCGACACGGCTCGTTGCTTGAATGTACTCGGCGCTTGTCTTGGGCTGGCCGAAAACAACCATAAGGCCCAAACGGACGATGTCGAGGCCGACCGAGATCATGTTTGTGGCGATCGCGACATCGACGTGAGCCTTCTCGCTGAATAGCAGCGACAAGCGCTGTTTCGCTTCGGCGACCTTGTCCGTACTGACTCGAGACGTCAATTCGACGACGTCGTAAGCAATCTTACGGCTCCCGAACAGCCCCTCGGCCTCGCCGACGCGCCGACGATTCGCATATCCGGAGACGCGCGTGCTGACTTCATCTTCGACGATACGGCGCGCACCGCCAAGCTCGCGAAGGCTGTTGAAATATCCGAGCAGCGTCATGTACGGATCGGCCTGGTTCGCTGCATCGCCTCGCTTCTTCCAATCGGTGTACGCCTTCTGCGCAGCCGCCAGCAAGACAAGATAGGTTCGCAGCATGACAACTTTCGGACTTCTTCCTTGGGCTGCGATACCCAAGTAAAGGCGAGGGTTGCTTCTTGATGGGCGGTGTACCTCGGCGAAGAAGGAGTTTCGGCGATCCGGCCCCGGAGCTGGGAAGATATCGACCAGTCGGCGATTGAACAGCGCTCGAATTTGATTCTCGGCACGGCGGACCGTAGCCGTCGACGCCACAATTTTCGGCACGATGCGGTGGCCGCCTTGCTCAAGGGTGCAGAGTTCATCGAGCGCCGTTTCGTATAGCCCCACCATTGTTCCGAGCGGCCCCGAAATGAGGTGCAGCTCGTCCTGGATTACGAGATCAGGGGGCAATAGACGTTCGATGGGAAGTGCCTGACCGGTCAGCGGCTGGCATGGTCCGTAGAAGCCGTCCCGATCGTATCGCTGCACGCGGCCGAAGAACGCACCAACCTCGCCGGTCCACGGCATGGCGGCGAACTTGTCCACAGTCGCTATCATGAAGCAGGGAAGCCGACGATAAATTGGCTCATCGACGCCGATGATCGGGAGCCACTTGCCACGGCTGAAATCGCACCGTCGCTCCACGCAACTGACGCGCAGGTCGGTTGGAAAGTCTGGCCCCGGCAGAAGCTGAAACGATGCCGCTTTGAACTTTTTGCCGCACCACGGGCATTCTTCTAGTGGAATCGGCGCCGGCTTCCGGTCATCGTTCTTGAAGGCGATGGTCTTCGCCCGAGCGGACTCGTTGTCCCCGTCACCTTTTTTGCCCATGCGATTCGGCGTCGCCGCTTTCCCGACCCAAAGCCCAATCTCGAATGGCCAGTCCCCCAGTTTGTTGGCGTGATTCTGCCGGAGAAGTTCAAGAGCACAGACGAGCGTCGCGGCGCGACCGAGCTGGTCCAACGTCAGCAGACGCAGCGTGTAACGCATCAAAACGCTCAGTCCGGCGCCGGTAATACCGGGGTTGCGAAGCCGCCTTAGCACCAGCGTGAACGCTGCAAGCCCCAAGTATGCTTCCGTCTTGCCGCCGCCAGTCGGAAAGAAGAGCAGGTCCACAGCCCCGCGATCGGCGTGCGTTGGGTCCGCGATTCCCTTCATATTCATCAACAGAAAGGCGAGCTGGAACGGGTGCCATGCCGGCTGAACAGTCGCTGCGTCTTTCTCTAACATCACGCCGCGCCGCTGTTTTGCCGCCATCGCCATGGCTTGGTTGGCGAAACGAAACGCTTCGAGCACCTGCGGGTCCCTCAGTAACTCGATTCCCGCCTCGATGCGCTTGGCGGCTGTCGCGGCGCGGCTGAGCAACTCTTCTGCGGTTTCCCTGCGCTTTCTTGGCGAAGCCGGAACTTTGCGACGCTGCTGTTCGATCCACGTGCGATACTCAGTGACGAGGCTGCCCAGTTTCGAGTCCGCGTCAGCGCTGGACTGCAACTGACCGAGCACGTCCATCGAAAGCTCGACGCCGGTGATCGTCGCCGGGGCGACGCGCTCTACCTCGGCCTGTGGAATCCAGCAGGTACGCACCGATCGGCAATGGCCGCCCTCGTCGGGAACCGCTTCCGTCGCGATGCTGTGTCCGACGGCGTATTCGTATGCATCCTGGTACTGGAGGTCGGCAACTCGCTCGTCCCACTCCTCGCTTTCCAGGCTGCGCAAGTTGGGACGCGGGATGAAGCCCACTTCGCTCTCCACCTGGATTTCTGCCTGGAACGCGAAGGCCTCGTCGCGGGTGTCGTCGGGTGCCGGCTTGCGGCGGTTGACGAGAAAAACCGAAACGGATCGGGTACCCGACGGAAGCTCACCCTCGCCGCCGCCGGATTGCACCGGACGGACGGCAATCGCGGCGCGCAACCCGCGGCTGTCTGGCACGTCCTGCTCGACGGGCTGAACGGTGCGCTCAGGCAATCCGATAACGAATTGCCTTTCATTCTGAGAGCGCCGCCATTCGCTGGAGCCGCCCTGGGCGTCGCCGGCCTTGGTCCGATGGTAATCCCCCCAACAGACGCTGATTCTGAGCTGCCGCGTGTTCGCTGGAACGAGAATGCTCAGACCGATGGAGGACGGCAGATACTTGCGCCGTGCAGCTGCAGGTTCCGGCGTCGTGGCGTCGTCGAGGCCCGCGGCATCGCTCACTTCATCAACTTGCTCTTCCGCCGTTTCCTCACCGCGCTGCGATTCGTCCGCGTCGAGCGGGACGAGAAAGCCGGTCAGATACCAACTCGACGGCCGCTGTGGGAGGATTTCGCCAGGCTGGCCTAGTTTGTCGCGCGGACCAATGAGGTCGAGCTGGATTGCATCAACAAGTTGGCCACGAACCTGAACAGAAGTCATTGGGGCCGCCTTTCGGAGACCAGTCTACCAGCCGGTCGGGCAGACGGTAGTCCAGGCGCTGCGCCAGCGTGGACCGGGTGCCGTTCCCTCATGAGGCGGCGTGCGTCGAGCCCTCGGGCGGGGGCGGCATGTCAACCGGAAAGTCGCTCGTTATGATGAGATCTGCCTGGAGCCCCTGCTTCTGCATGTTCTCAAGTACGCGTTCCACTTGGGCTACCGTCGGTTTCGACGGATTCTTTAGCTTCCACTCTTCAAGAGCCGTTATCGCACGGGTGCCCAGGAGTCGGACGAACCCATCCACGAGTCGAACGATTTCGTCGCACACGTTTCGATCGGCCACGATGCGGATGTGCCGTTGAAGGACGATGTTGTCGCGTACGCTGACGGTTTGTTCCTTCGCTTCGCCGGTTGCGAGATCCCCCTCGATGATCGTGTCGTCCTTGTCTTTAATCCAATCCGGTGTCTGGCCATGCATGTACACATTTCGGATGTGTTGACGCAACCAATCGAGCTGCTTCCATTCTGCTTTGGTGATGACTCCTCGGCTCTTCGCAAGCTTGAGTACCTCGCCGAATCGCAGTTGATCAATCTTGTCCCATTCGCCAGCGTCGAAGACACAGTCAGCCTTGACGAACAGGCCGAATTCGATCGCGTCCTTGACTGCGAAGTCTATCAGGGCACAGGCTGTTACGAGCGCGGCATGGTCATGGCCGTTCAGATAGCATTGTCGCATTTCCTCGTGTAGGTAGGCAACAAACGCATCGTTGCAAGGAACAAGCTGCGCAAGACCGACGAGTCGTCGCCGCGCCAGGACCGTCTTGTCCGGATATAGGCTTTCGAGGATGGGGTTCATCGGCTTTATCGCAACTGCGCGATCAGCTTGTCGACCAACTCGTAGAATCCTGGAAACAGGAGCAACCCGGCCTCGGCATCGTCGGACGTAATATCTACATCGGTTGGGTGCCCGCTGTCGTTTCGCAGGCCTCGGGCGTGGTCGAAAATTGCACCGAGTTTCCGATCCAAAGCGTCGGCAACGTCACGAGACAGTTTTTTCTGTTGCGCCAATTCGATCAATGTCGAACGTACGTCGTCGAACAACTCGGAGATGAAAGTACGACGCGTGAGTTTCTTTGCCAAAGAGGCCGCTCCGGTTGTCATCCCGCACTGAGCAACGGTCTCTGCTAGTATGACAGCGCTATGAGGTGTCCGTTCGTTTGACCTTTCGTCTTCGGCATGCATAGGACGTCTCGTTACGCTCCTGATAATACTCGCAGCGGCGAATCAGCTCCTTCCACGAATCGGG
>Ga0137431_1000033_pt1 | contig 85483 bp, 61 predicted proteins | sample EasRivERMZT800_2_FD_104646 | JGI IMG/M metagenome (GOLD analysis project Ga0137431, IMG submission 104646) | Soil microbial communities from meander-bound floodplain in the East River, Colorado, USA - East River MetaG ERMZT800_2 | ecosystem: Environmental > Terrestrial > Soil > Floodplain ... | reverse complement strand
GAATCCATTCCGAGTTTGCAAGGTTTTCACCCGTTCCTCCGGGTTTCCCGGCAAAGTCTACCCGCCCCGTCCCCGAGTTTCATCCGAGAAATACCGGACCCACAGAGATTTTCAGGGATGACTCACTACGATCGCCCGCCCTCCGGGCGAAGTCGAAAAGCACGAGGGCTTTGTGATATCGAGATGAAGTGTCGGTCGGTTCGGTTGGAGCGTGGCTATCGCTTCGCGGCCATGCGCTCTAGGATTTGATCGCCCAATCCGTAGGCCACGGTCTCCTGGGCGTCGAGCCATTTGTTGCGGTCGCAGTCCTTTTCGACCTGGGCGAGGTTCTTGCCGCTGCGCGACGAAATGATGTTGTAGAGCGCCTTGCGAAGTCGGACGATTTCGGCGGCTTCGATGGACAAGTCCGTCGCCGGGCCCTGCATGATCCCGCCCAAGAGCGGCTGGTGCAGCAGGGTCCGCGAATTCGGAAGGAGGAAGCGCTTCCCCTTGGCGCCGCCGCAAAGGATGACGGCCCCCATGCTGGCCGCGAGGCCGACGTTGTACGTGGCCACGTCGCAGCGGAGGTATTGCATGGTGTCATAGATGCTTAAACCCGCTGACACGGAGCCACCGGGGCTGTTGATGTACAGGTGGACGTCGGCCGCTGGGTCCTCGTTGGAAAGAAACAGCATCTGAGCGATGATGAGGTTGGCGATTTCGTCATCGATGCCGCCGGTCAGGAAGATGATCCGGTCCTTGAGGAGACGCGAGAAGATATCCATCTCGCGTTCGCCGCGGCCCGTGCTTTCGATGACAAAAGGAACTCGCTGATTGATCGTGGTCATCGTATTCAACTGCCTCCCGCTAGGGTCCAACCTCCCCCGCCACAAGCGCCTCACGCCGTCGGTTTCGGTTCCTTCTTTTTCTTCTTGCCGGTCTCGGCAAGGATCTCGTCAACGATGCCGTAGTCGACCGATTCCTGTGCGCTGAGGTATCGGTCCCGCTCGGTATCCTCGGACACCCGCTGATACGGCTTGCCGGTGTGCTCCGCGATGATCTCGTTCAAACGCTTTTTATCACGGAGCACCTCTTCGGCCTGAATACGAATATCCTCGGCTTGCCCGGTGATGCCGCCGTAGGGCTGATGAAGCATGACCTTCGCGTTGGGAAGGATGTAGCGCTTACCCTTGGTGCCGGCCATCAAGATAATCGCCGCGCCGCTAGCGGCTTGGCCAATGCAGTACGTGGCCACTTCCGAGCCCATGAACTGCATCGTGTCGTAGATCGCCAGCGTTTGGTCCACGAGTCCGCCGGGCGAATTGATGTAAAGGTTCACGTCCTGATCGCGGCGGATGGATTGCAGATAGAGAAGCTGTTGAATGACGATGCTGGCGGTCCGCTCGACAATGGGACCGGATAGGAAAATGATCCGGTTTTCCAGCAGCATGTCCGTGAGGGACATTTCACGGGTGCGCTGATAGGGCGGATATTGGTTCAGTGTCCTCAGTGGGCCATATTCCTCGTGCATCGGCGTTGATCCCCTGTTGCGCGGGCCGCGATTACCGGTCCACCGGGCTTTTGCCCGCCATTGACTCTCGCGAGTCCTCCCTGCCATTTGTCGGCAAAACGGGTTGGTCGGCCCGGCTCTTTTACGCCCGGGTTCAGGACGACTTCTTCTTCGCGGCCGTCTTTTTCGGACTCGCTCGTCCGGCCGTCTTTTTCATGGCTGGCGCCTTCGAACCGGCTGCCTCCTTTTCAGGTTTTTCGGCGGGCTTCGCTCGGGCCGGCGCTTTCGCCGGCGGCTTTTTCTCGGCCTTCGGCTGTGGCGGCGCTTTCGGCTTGGCGGCCGTCGAAGGGCTGGTGGATTTCGCGGCGACCGGTCGGGGAGCGATTTTCTTCTTCGGTGCCTCGACGTCGGTGATCTCGGCCTCGGCGAGCAACTCGTCGAGCACCTGCTGATCGCGAATCTGCACGTATAACGTGCTTAACGAATCGCCCTTGCTCAACTCATCTCGCACCCGGTCGAAACGTTTGCCGGACCGCTGGGCAATCGCCGCGATGGCGCTGTTTAGTTGTTCCTCGGTCACGTTGATTTCGCGGTCCTCGGCGATTTTTTCCAGGATGAAATAGAGTTTGAGATCGCGGATCACCTGATCGTGGGCCCTGGCCCGCATCTCGTCCACCGCCTTGCTAATTTCGGATTCCGGAACGCCGGTCTGGTACATCTCGATCATTCGCCTGGCCACGGATCGATCGGTCTGACGCTGGGAAAGCCCTTCGGGAATTTCCATCGCCGTTTTGGCGACCAGATAATCTCCGACCTGCTCGTGCATCCGATCGCGGATGACCTGGGTGAGCCGCGACTCCAAGGCACTCCGCAGGGCGTCTCTTAGATCGTCCTCACTCTCATAGCCGCCGGTCTTCAAGAACTCTTCATCAATAGGCGGAAGGGCGAGCCGCTTAATCTCCCGAATGGTGAATTCGTAGTTGGCGGTCTTGCCGCGGAGGTCGAGGTTTTCGTGGTCGTCCGGAACGGTGGCCCCAAACTTCACCACGTCGTCCCGATTGCTGCCAGTCAGGGCTTCCCCCAAACCCGAAAGGGGAACACCGCGAATGCGCAGATCCCTGGCGGCCAACTCGACGTTCTGTTCATTGAGCATCACGTCGTCGCCCACCGACATCTTGACGTCGGCGTAGAGAAGATCGTCGAGCTCAACCGGACCTTCTTCGACGGGTTCGAAGGTGCCGCGATAGGTTTGCAGGCGGCGAAGCTCGGCCTCCACGTCGTCGTCGTCCACCGCGAGCTTCGGCCGGCCGACGGGTATCTTGTCGAGTTCGGGCAGTTCAAACTCCGGTTTGAGTTCCACTTCGCACGCGTATTCGAGCGGGCCCTCCTTGGGCAAGGACATGTGTTCCAACGCCTTATCCACCGGTAGGAGCTTCTCTACATCTACCTTGCGGGTGACGCCGTCGTCGGTGGCCCGTTCTTCGGTTAGCTTGACCCAGACATGCGGATCGCCGAGTGGCTTGAGACCGTCCTTTTCGACGGCCGCGAGGTAGGCACTGCCGATGAGCTGGCCCTTGAGCTGATCGCCGACTTCGGCGGCGAACCGCTTTTCGACGAGTCGAACCGGCGCGTGTCCCTTGCGGAACCCGGGGATGAGGGCCTCTCGCCGGAGCTCGCCGAACTGCTCACCGAACCGTTCGTCGATCAAGTCGCGAGGCACGGTGATGGTCATCTTGATCCGGAGGGAGCCGAGCTCCTCCTTCTGGACGATCACCGCCTCCTTGAGCTTCTCAAAGGCCTTTTTTTCCTTTGATGCCTCATCTTCGTCGCCGACGGCCTCCTGCTCTTCCAGCGCCAACGGTTCGTCGCTCATGGAGCTACTCCCTTATGTCGGGCCGACCCCGGAGTGACGATCCGTCCAGCCGATCCGACCTTCCGCTCATCCAACGGAAGCCTATCCGCCCACCGCTTGGCCCGCAACGGCAGCCTCAAGGGTCATCGTCCGATCAGCGAAGCCGGGTGTTGGTGAGAAACGGAGAACGCGTTTTTCACGGGGCGTGAAAAAAGGGAGGTGATGCGGGTCGGCTGGCGTGTGTTGCCAGCCGACCCGCATCGTATGCCGGTGCGTCACGCCGGCGTTGGTCGAAAGCAGAGGTCTTGCTTTGGGACAAAAGCTTCGGTCAATCGATACGCCTCCTCGAGCCGGTTCCACCGGGCCCGGATCAGACGTTCGAGTCGTTCAATTTTGGGACCGGACGATTTCAACTCCCATGCCCGGGCCAGCCGATCGCGGAGCCGATCCAACTGTTTCTGGATCCTCGCCGCGTCGCCGTGCATCTTCGATGCGCCCGTCCTGGTCATCGTTGGCCTCCGGTCCCCACCGTTGAGCGATTGCCTTCGCTCTATCTACTAATACGCAGAGACGGCCAATATATCTCATTCAGTTCGCGTTTTTCCTGTAAAAGTTTGTCCGAGGGGATTACAACGTTGAAATGTAGGACTGGAACAGCCGGTTGCCTTAAAAAGACAATGTAAATACTGGTGTGTCGATAACATGTTGCCAGCTTCCGCTGGGGTGACTTCGCCGTTTCTTCCGAGCTCCGGGTCGGAAACTCAGGTCGCCTCCAGTTCATGATGGCACGTAAAAGCGACCGGCGTAGATGATCGGCGCGCTTCGGCTTCTGACGTGAGCAAAAACGGAGTATTCATTATTCGCACCGGCCATAGAGACGACACGGTTCCACGTGTCTCCTCCGCTCGACTCCTTCCGGGTCAAGAGGATGCGCCGTGGACGTGTGCCACACCTGTGCTGACGCGCGACCCGCGATTATGCTAGCTCCGCAATCCGCGGCTCTTTTTCGATGGAGAGTGTGCCGTTTGGCCGAGCGCCCCGATGTCATCATCTACACCGACGGTGCTTGCAGCGGCAACCCCGGTCCCGGCGGGTGGGCGGCCATCCTGAAACATCCGGTGTCTGGTGAGGTCAAGAAAATCTCCGGCGGCGACCCCAACACCACCAACAACCGAATGGAATTGAAGGGGGCGATCGAGGGGCTTCGGACTCTCAAACCCAACAAACGATGGCGCGTTCATCTGGTGAGCGACAGCCAATACTTGATCCATGGCCTCACCCAGTGGATCAAAGGCTGGATCGCGAATGACTGGCGCCGTGGCAAGAAGCCGAACTCTGAGCCCGTGAAAAACGCCGATCTGTGGATTGAACTGCACGAATTGAGTCTCCGCCATGACATGACCTACGAACACGTGCTCGGCCACGCGGGACATCCGGAGAACGAGGAGTGCGACCGGCTGGCCGTGGCGGAGATTGGGAAACTTGCTCCGTTGCCGAAACGGACTGATTCGCTGGAGTCGCTCGCCCGCGCGGACGTGGTGATCCATGTTCATGGAACGTGTCTGGGATCGGAAGGACCTGGCGGTTGGGCGGCCATTGTGCAATCAACCAAGCAGCGAGAGCCCCATCGGATTTCAGGTTCCGCTGCCCAGACGACCAGCAATCGGATGGAGTTGACAGCCGTCATGGAGGCGCTGCGTACGTTGGAGCCGACGCGGCTTCGAGTTCATGTCCTTAGCAGCAACGGGTATGCGATCGACGGGTTGTCCAAATGGATGATGGGTTGGCACTCGAAGGGTTGGCCGAGCAAGATCAAGCACACTGATCTTTGGCGACCTTTGTATGATCTCAGCCATCTTTTTGAAATGAGCTATGAACACGTGGCGAGCGATGCGGATGACCCCCAAGCGGAAGAGTGCCGTCGGATGGCACGAGCCGCCGTAGAGGCTCGTTTCCGGAAAGCCAAGACAAAGGAACGACAATGATCCGCGGAAAAGCCGGGTGGACGGTCCCGTTCGTGTTGGTCGCCGCATTCGGAGAGATGGCGGGGCCGCGATGGACGCGAGGAGAAAGCCCCGAACAATGGTTCGCCGATGGAAAGGCCGCCGTTGAACGCATGCGGGCTGTGAAGCAAATCGATCACAAAGCCAAGAACGTCGTTCTCTTCCTCGGCGACGGGATGGGGGTGGCCACCGTCACCGCTTCTCGAATTCTGGAGGGGCAGCGGCGTGGTCAGCCGGGCGAGGAAAACTTTCTGAGCTTCGAGCGGTTTCCGTACACCGCGGTGATTAAGACCTACAACACCAATCAACAGACCCCGGACTCGGCCGGGACGATGACGGCCATCGTCAGCGGCGTAAAGACCAAGGCCGAGGTCCTCGGTGTGAATCAGAATGTCACACCCGGCGATTACAAAACCGTCGCAGGGGCCAAAGTCGCGACGATCCTCGAATTGGCGGAGGGCGCGGGGCTTTCGACCGGGGTGGTCTCAACCTCCCGGCTGACGCATGCTACCCCGGCGGCGTGTTACGCGCACACCGCCCATCGGGATTGGGAGGACGACGACCTTCTGCCGGCGGAGGCCAAAGCCGCCGGCTTTCCCGATATCGCGCGGCAATTGATCGAGTTCCCGATCGGCAACGGAATCGAAGTCGCTTTTGGCGGCGGCCGTCGGAACTTCATGCCCAAGACGGGGCGTGATCCGGAGGATATCCCGCTAAACGGTCGTCGCGCCGATGGGCGAGACCTGACCGTGGAGTGGACGAAGAAGCCGCGATCGGCCTACATCTGGAACCAGGAGCAGTTCAAGGCTTTGGACGCGAATTCCGTAGACCACGTGCTGGGCCTTTTTGATTACGACCACATGGAGTATGAGCACGATCGACTGAAAGATACCGCGGGGGAGCCTTCGCTGACCGAAATGACCGTCAAAGCTATCGAAATACTGGGCAGAAATGAAAAGGGCTATTTCCTCATGGTGGAAGGCGCCCGGATTGACCATGGCCATCATGCCGGAAATGCGTTTCGGGCCCTGACCGATACGATCGAATTTGCCCGCGCGGTTCAGGCGGCCATCGATCGAAGCAAGCGCGACGACACACTGATCGTCGTTACTGCTGACCACAGTCACGTGTTCACGCTAGGCGGTTACGCCACGCGCGGAAACCCGATCCTTGGAAAAGTCGTCGGTAACGACGAGCAGGGGACGCGGGCGGGTCTCGCCAAAGACTCTACCAAGCTGCCCTACACGTCTCTCATGTACGCCAACGGACCGGGCTATGTCGGCGAATCAGAGATCCAGCAGGAAGGCCCAAAGCGTTTCCCGCATCTGGGGCTCGGTTTCAAGCTGGCCACCAAGGGCCGACCCGATCTCAAGTCCGTCGACACCGAACAGCCGGATTACCTGCAAGAATGTGCTCTGCCGTTGTCGAGCGAAACCCACGGAGGTGAGGACGTGATTGTTTACGCCGACGGGCCGATGGCGCATCTTTTCCGGGGTGTTCAAGAGCAAAACTACATTTTCCACGTGATGATCCACGCGCTGAATCTGGAAGCTCCGTAGCGCTCGTCTAGCGCGTTTTTGATCGATTTTGCTTATTTTTTGAAATCGACCTGTTTTCGATCCGGTCGGGGCCTATTGAAAGCGACAACCGCGACGAGTTATAATGACCTCTTCATCGGGGTTTCCGTCCGTGCAAAGCCGCAGGTGTTCGGATTACCCGGACGCTTCTTTCTTGGGAGGTGTGAAAAGATGGTCGGTCGCCAACTAACGGCAAGTTTGTTCGTGGCGTGGGTGGTCTTGCTGTTGCAGACGCCTGCTTTCGGATTCAGGACCGGGCCCCCTTCGGGGTTCAACGGCAGCACGGCCAGCGGCGGAACGTCCTGTCGAGTTTGTCACGGCAATGCGGTAGGCGTCGGCTCTGTCACAATCCTGAATGCGCCGCTCAATTATGTGCCGGGGGCGACGTATGACCTCACCGTTCGGGTGCAGGACGACACGAAGCTGGGGGGCGGGTTCCAGATCAGCGTGGAAGATCCCGCGGGCAATCACGCCGGTCTGCTAATCGTGACCGACCCGATCAACACCCAGGAGAACCTGGAATGGGTGAACCACACGATCACCGGAGTGGACAATGCCGTGGACAATTGGGCCGCCCTGGGCAACGCCGCCGAGTACAACGTCCGCTGGCAGGCCCCCGAGTGCATCGGCCCGGTCACGTTCTGGGTGGCGGGCAACGCGATCAACAACAATAACTCGTCGACCGGCGACACTATCTATCTCAACTCTGTCGATTCCACGCCGATGGCGATCTGCCCGCCCTCGGTGGGTGACGATACGTGTCAAACGACGAATGCGGACACGGGAGTTCCATGTAGCACGGATGCCGACTGCACGGCGCCTGCGGTGTGCGGGAACAAGAGCCGATATGTTTCGGTCACTGCCGCGGCCGGAGGACCGACCTCCATTCAAGTCGAGATTGTGTCCATTCCGCAGTTTCCGTCGATGGTCGGGGACATCTACTACGCCGGTGTTGAGCAGAGCATTCCCAACTCGCCGAACCCGGCGCTTCGTGGCGCCCGATTACTATGTGAACCCACGCCGAGCAACTCCCAGGTTTGGACCCCTGGTGTCCTGCACCTATTCGGCCAGGCGCTTGTTCCCGGCTCAACGTACAACGTGAGGATGTGCGATGCCGCTGGCGCCAATTGCTCGGATCCGCTGCTCGTGGCCACGGCCAAGTGGGGCGATGTCGTTCGCCCCTTCGGCGGCGGCTCCCAGCCGAACTTCGGCGATATCAACTCGGTCGTCCAGAAGTTCTCCAACATAGCCACGGCACCCTCCACGGCACGTGCGGACCTCGTGGGCGCGGGTAATCCGGGCGAGACTAACACGCCGAATCAGGCGACGAACCTAGCGGATGTTTCGTTCGACGTGTTTGCCTTCAACGGCTTCCCGTATCCGTTTACGGTCAACTCGTGCCCGTAGCGATGATTGGCCTTGGTCCAGCCGTATCGAAACAGTGAATCTCATCCGCCGAAGGCGGACGGCGCTGATAGAACCAAAACTTGACCAGCGCAGGCTATTGAAAGCGCCGTGCGCGATTAGTCATCATGACCTCTATCGGGCCTCCGTTCGCAAACCGCAGATGTTCGGATTACAGGGACGCTCTTCTTGGGAGGTCGAAAAGAATGCTAGGTCGTAAATTGACAACAGCCTTGTTCGGCGCGTTACTCGTCGTGGTCTTGCAAGCGCCTGCCTTTGGGTTCAGGAGCGGCCCCCCTTCGGGGTTCAACGGCAGCACGGCCAGCGGTGGAACGTCCTGTCGAGTTTGTCACGGCAATGCGGTTGGAGGCGGGTCCGTCCAAATCCTGAATGCGCCACTCAATTATGTACCCGGCGCAATGTACGACCTGGTCGTCCGGGTGCAGGACGACACGAAACTCGGCGGCGGGTTCCAGATCAGCGTTGAAGATCCCGCGGGCAATCACGCGGGTCTGTTGATCCTTACCGATCCGGTCAACACCCAGGAGAACGCGGAATGGGTGAACCACACGGGTGACGGAGTGGCCAATTCGGTGGTCAATTGGGCGGCGCTGGGCAACGCGGCCGAGTACAACGTGCGGTGGCAGGCGCCGGAGTGCATCGGTCCGGTCACGTTCTGGGCCGCGGGCAACGCCATCAACAACAATAGCTCATCGACGGGCGACACCATCTATCTGACCCATGTCGATTCCGTGCCGGCTGCGCTGTGCCCGCCCTCGGTGGGGGACGATACGTGTCAGACGACCGCCGACGACACAGGTGTTCCGTGTAGCACGGATGCGGACTGCACTCCGCCGGCGGTATGCGGAAACAAGAGCCGTTACATCTCGGTCACGCCGAGCAATGCGGCGGTGGCGGGGGGCAGCTCGATCCAGGTTGAAATCGTGACCATGCCGCAGTTTCCGGCCAGGGTGGGCGAAATATGGTGGGCCGGCGTCGAACAGAGCGTACCCAATGCACCCCAACCAGCGCTGCGCGGGGCTCCCGTGGAATGCACTCTGACACCCAATGCCCAGACGTGGACGACGGGTGCGTTGCACTTGTTCGGGGCGATCATCGTTCCCGGCTCGACTTATAACGTGCGCATATGCGACGCCGCCGGGGCCAATTGCTCCGATCCACTGCTGGTGGCCACGGCCAAGTGGGGCGATGTGATCCGCCCCTTCGGCGGGGGCGCGCAGCCGAACTTCGGCGACATCAACTCGGTCGTCCAGAAGTTCTCCAACATAGCCACGGCACCCTCCGCGGCACGTGCGGACCTCGTGGGCGCGGGTAATCCGGGCGAGCCTAATACGCCAAATCAGGCAACGAACCTGGCGGATGTTTCGTTCGACGTGTTTGCCTTCAACGGCTTCCCGTATCCGTTTACGGTTTACGCGTGTCCGTAGGAACGATTGTGTTGGCCCAGTCTTAGCGAAGCAGCGAATCTCGCGATCCAGCCACGCTTTTTGCACTCGCGAAAAAGTGAGCGGCTCGGCGCTGCCGGCACTCGTCTGACCGAAAACGGTATTATTGGCGCGCGCGGTTCCGCGCGATAGCATCAGCCCGACAGTCGGGAACTGCGTCACAGAAAGCGCGGCAGCGCTCCGTTCCATCGTCATGACCGGGGTTCCGGTCCGCGCGTCTCACGTCAGTCCCAAGCTGAAAACAGATGACGGGAAAGGAAGCATCCGCACGCGAATTACGACTTTTGAGGCGTCAGGCGCGAAGAGCGCGCCGGTTTTTTTGAGAAAGGACGGGATCCATGAATCGCAGTTTTACGAACAAGATTGGAACGGTTTTTGTTCTTGCCGGCATTTTGGTCACCTCCCGTGTGGGTGCCGGTGACCTCAATCCTCCCCCGGGTCCGATCGCACCGACGCAGCGAACGCCAATCGGCGCAAACACAACTCCCGGTGACGCCTTAAGCCTGTTCAAGATCACGCAGTCCGGCTCGTATTATCTCACCGGAAACATCACAGGTGTCGTCGGTAAGCACGGAATCGAGATCGAAAGCGGCGCCGTGACCATCGACCTCATGGGCTTCGCCCTCGTGGGCGTGCCGGGTTCGTTGGACGGGGTCCATGTGACGAATCCCTTGAACGACATCGCCGTGATCAACGGCTCCGTCCAGAAGTGGGAGAGGGGAATCAACCTTTCCAGCGCTACCCATACTCGCGTTGCCGACGTCCAGGCAAGCTCGAACGTGTCCACGGGAATCCTGACCGGCTCAAACGCTGTCGTTACAAAGTGTGGTGCTCACTTGAACGGCAGCCACGGGGTTTTCGTTAGTTCCGGTACCGTGTTTGATTGCTCGGCGAGAAACAACACGGGCGCCGGCATAGTCTGCTTCGACGGTTGCATGGTCGCCAATAGCTCATCTGGTAATAACGGAACCGGAATTTCCCTGGGTGACGGCAACTCAATCACCAACTGCGCTGTCGACAACAATAACGGCATCGGCATCGATGCGAGCGAGGGCAACACGATCACCAACTGTACGGTCTCGCGGAACACACTGGACGGCATTCGCGTTCTTAATAGCAACACCATCCGCGGCAACAACTGCTACAGAAATGGGGACGGCGGAGACGGCGCGGGTATACATGCAGAAGGAAGCGACAACCGCATCGATTTGAATAACTCTACCCTCGCAGATCGTGGGATCGACGTGGATTTTGCCGGCAATTTTATTACGCGCAACACGTGCTCCGGCAACACGACCAACTGGGACGTCATTGTGAATAACAACCTCCTGGTCGTGATTGCGGTGGACGCCGCCGCCGTCGTGGGCAACAGCGGCGGGGTCTCGCCCGGCTCGACCGATCCGAATGCCAATTTCTCTTATTGAGGAAGCGAACATCCGCAAACATTCAGCGCGACGAGGCGCGTAGAACAGGAAAGGAATATCCAATGAATGAGAAAAAACTGCAAGTGGCGAAGCCGGTTCTGGTTGCAGCGACGTTGACGGCCATCGTTTGGGTGGGCGCGGGCAGTTTGACGCCGCCGGCCGGGCCGATAGCGCCGACCATGAAGACGTTAACGGAGGTCGAGCCGCGGATCGCGGTCAATGCGACCAATACGCCGGGCGACGCCGACAGCCTGTTCAAGATCACCCAGCCCGGTTCGTATTACCTTACCGGTAATATCACCGGCGTCAGCGGCGAGATGGGTATCGAGATCGCCGCCAGCGGCGTCACCGTTGACCTCATGGGCTTCGACCTTGTGGGCGTGCCCGGCTCGCTCGACGCCATCCGGGTGAGCGTCGGTGCTAACAACATCGGCGTGGTCAGCGGCTCGGTGCGCAACTGGGCTCAGGATGGCGTGGACTTGGCCAGTACTACTAATACTCGCCTAGCCGATTTACTCGTTGCCGGGAACACCGGTCACGGCATCGTCGCCGGGAGTTACAGTGTCATAACGCGGTGCGCTGCCTATTTCAACGGAAACGACGGAATCGGCACCGGCAGCGGCAGTGAGATCATCAACTGCTTGGCTCACAACAACACGGGCAGTGGCTTGAGGGTCAATGACCGTAGCACAATTACCGACTGCACCGTGTCATCGAACACTAGCAACGGGATCACAACAGACATTGGGTGTACGATCAGCAACTGCACCACCTACGGCAATACGGGCAACGGTATTAGGACCAGCAGTAGCTGCACCATCACTAACTGTACGGCCTACAGCAACACAGGCGACGGCATAAACTTCAACCAGTACTGTATTGTCCGGAACAATACATGCGCCGTTAACGGCGTCCTTTCGGGGGATGGCGCGGGTATCCATGCGACCTTTAGCGACAACCGCATCGAGGGAAATAACTGCACCAACAATGACCGCGGCATGGACGTGGACGTCGCCGGCAACTTTATCGCCCGCAACACGTGTTCGGGCAACACGACCAACTGGGACGTCGCTGCGGGGAACGTTTGTCTGGTCGTCAGCGCGGCGACGAGCGCTGCGATTCTCGGCGATACCGGCGGCGTTGCTCCGGGCTCGACCGATCCCAATGCCAATTTCACGTATTGAGAGGAATCAATCGCCAAACGGCGGATGAGGAGAGAACCATGAACCGCAAGAGACTTTTCATTACGGCGATTGGCCTTATGGTCCTGATGGCCAGGGTCAACGCTCAATCCAATATCGACGACGCCCACAAGTTCGCCTGGGGCGAAAACATCGGCTGGACGAACTGGCAAGACGCGAACAGCGCCGCCGACGGCGTCATCGTCGGGACCGACTTCCTGTCCGGCTTCGTCTGGGGCGAGAACGTCGGCTGGATCAACGTCGGCAACGGTGCCGGCCCGTACGCCAACACCAACGACACCGACTTCGGCGTGAACATACTGGGCAACGACGACCTCAGCGGTTTCGCCTGGGGTGAGAACATCGGGTGGATCAACTTCAACACCGCCGGACAAGCCCCGAATCAGGCCCGGTTAGATTTCGTGGCCGGTCGCTTCCGCGGCTACGCCTGGGGCGAGAACGTCGGCTGGATCAACCTAGACGACGCGATGCACTTTGTGGCCACGGTTAGTTTCGAACCCCCGACGGTCGGCGACAACACCTGCCAGACGGCCGCGGCGGACACGGGGACGCCGTGCAACACCGACGCCGATTGCATATCGCCCGCGGTATGCGGCCTCAAGAGCCGATATGTGTCGTTCACTCCGAGCAATGCCGCGGTGGCCAGTGGGGCGAGTACCTCCATCCAGGTCGAAATCGTAACCATGCCGCAATTCCCCGGGCGAGTCGGTGAAATATGGTGGGCCGGAGTTGAGCAAAACGTTCCCAACGCGCCGAACCCCGCGTTGCGCGGTGCGCCGTTGGTGTGCGCTCCGATGCCGACCAACGCCCAAGTCTGGACCAGTGGAGTGCTGCACCTCTTCGGGACCGCCGTTGTTCCCGGTTCGACGTACAACGTGAGGATGTGCGACCCTGTCGGCGCGGATTGCTCCGATCCACTGCTGGTGGCCACGGGCAAGTGGGGTGACGTGATCCGGGCTTTCGGCGGAGGCTCGCAGCCGAACTTCGCGGACATCAACTCGATCGTCCAGAAGTTCAGCAACGTGGCTTCGGCGCCGTCGATGCCGCGGGCCGATCTCGTGGGCGTGGGTAATCCCGGCTTGCCGAACACGCCGAACCAGGTGGCCAACTTCGCGGATATTTCGAACGACGTGAACGCGTTCTCCGGTCTACCGTATCCGTTCACGGTTCCGGCGTGTCCGTGAGAAATGGCGAATGGAAGATCGAAGTTCGAAGAGCGAAGATCGAAAGAAAACGCGGAGAGCGGGATAACGGCGGGAGAAATGGCGGTCGAGTCGGCCACGAAGCATGGCCACGACGAGCGTGGGCCATGCCACGCAGTCCGCTCCCTCACGGTCACGGCTCCGATCAGACCGGGGGGACATCCGGCGTTGTCAGGTCGGTGACGAACATGTGACCCGGGTCATGGGTTACAGCCCAATCGGGTTTTGCCCGGATGATGGCTTCCATGGGGGTCACGCCGCAGGCCCAGAAGACGGCGATTTCACCGGGTCGCATGGTGACGGCGTCGCCGTAATCTGGGCGGGTGAGATCTGGGATTCCGATGGCTCGCGGGTCGCCGATGTGTACCGGAGGGCCATGCGAGTCGGGGAACCGCGCCGTGACTCTCGCGGCCTGTTCAGCTTGTTGTGATGTCATTGGCCGCATGGACACGACCATTGGGCCGTGGAACAGGCCGGCGCTGGCGCACTCGATGTTCGTTCGATACATGGGAACGTTGCGACCTTCTTCGATGTGTCGCACCGGCAGCTCCGCCGCGAGCATGGCGGTCTCGAACGTGAACGAGCAGCCGATCAGGAAACACACGGGAAAGCCTGAAAGTGGCAACGTGTCATTAGGTGGCACTTCGATTAACGGCCAATAGGCCAGCAGGTTCTTCGGGCGGTCGATCAGTTCCCCTCGCCGATACACGCGGTAAAGCGGGAGGTCCGTTCGCAGATCGGCCCCGGGGGCTGTTTTCCCCGGATTAAAGGAACCTGGCGCAGTGACTTCGATTAAGGGACAGGGACGTGGGTTCCAAAGGCAAAACTCCTCGAAATCGTGGGCAACCGCTTGCGGCAGAATGACCAAATTGGCTTGGACATAGCCCGGGGCAACCCCGGTGGTCGGGGCGGTGAACTCGCCGCGGCGAACGAGCGAGCGAAGCTCGCGAGCGGTTAGGCTAATCGATTGGCGGGCCATCACATTTCGACTCCTTCGCGTGTCAGGGCGCGAATCGCATTTTCGATTTGCTGGGGTGAGAGCCCATATAGCCTCGCCGTCAGGGCACTGGCCAGGAGGTTTTCCGGGAAACGAATCAGCGGCGTGGCGCCGGTTTCGCACGGGGTCAGGCTGATTCTTTCGCGCGAGCCATCTACGTTGAATTCTAGTTGGCCATCGACCAGCCACGCTCCGCGATCGACTTCCTGGCGAGTGGACATGTAGAGCGTTCGGCCGCGATGCTTCCGGGCCAAGACCCGTAATCGTGGATCGTCAAACGGCAGGATCAGAACGTCGCCGCGATCCGATCTGTCCGATCGCGCGCCCTCCGCCGAGCCTCGGCTCTGGTTCATAAAGATGCGGCTCTTGATTCGAATGTACTCCGATACGGTTTGATGACGGTCGAGGTGGGCGTCGTCGATGTTCAGGATGATGGCCACGTCCGGGCGAAAGTGGACGACGGTTTCCAATTGGAAACTGGAGACCGCCAAGACCAACGGGCCCTCGCCTTTGTTTTCCATCAACAATTCCGACAAGGGCTTGCCTTTGTTGCCGCCGATGCTCAACGATCGTCCCGCGTGTTGGAACAGCCGGGTCATCAGCTCGACGGTTGAACGCTTGCCGACCGTGCCGGTGACGGCAATGAGCGGCCGGTCGCACAACTGGTAGGCCATTTCCAATTCGCTGACCACCGGGATGCCTCGACGGTGCAGTTGATCTCGAATCGGACTGTCGGATCGCACGCCTGGGCTGGCCACCACGAGGTCGCAACCTCGCAGGAATTCGATGGTGTGCCCGCCGGTTTCGACGCCGGCGAGGACCGACCCGCGATTGATCGTAACGCTTGCCTGCTCCGAAATGCATACCCGATGGCCACGCTGGGACAGGAGGGATACCGCCGCTCGGCCCGTTTCGCCGTATCCCAATACGCCGACCAGAATCGGCCGGTCGCGCGAGAGCGGTGAGGGGGCGATCTGATCGCGGACGTTCTCAAGCATGCGCAGGCTGGCGGCCAGTTCGATACCGTCCACCGTTGCCTCACGCCGGCGGGTCACGCCGTCCACGGCGGCGCCGGATTCCACCAAGCGTTCGATGTCGCGTGCGGCGTCGGCGGCGGTGGGCAAAAGGTCTCGTTCAGTTAGGACGGATAGAGCGCCGACGAGGCCATAGGCGCCCCAGTTGGAGACGCCGGCGACGATGCAGAAGTCGGTGGCCACCGTGGTGGCGATGGTGGGCCCGTGCTTGATCGACGCCAGGGCCTCTTGGAACACCTTGCCCATTCCGATCTCGTTGCCGCCGTCGCCGATTCCGATGGTGGTGATCCCGCGGTGGCCGGCGTCGAGGAATATGGCGTCCAAGGGGGCGGTGGTTTCGGTCACGTCGACGCCGTGCATGTTGTGATAGCGGTCATCGAGGCCACGGCCCAGGCGTTCCACGGAGACCAAGTGTGTCGGTCTTGCTTGGGTGAGGTAGTCAGCGGGTTCAACGAGTGTCACCAGGTCCAACGCGCGGAAGGCGGCGGCGTTCCATCGGTCGGTGATGTAATCGACTTGCACGCCGAGCTTCGCCAGGGCGTCGCCGATGATCTTGGCCCCGGGTGGGCCGTCGGTCTCGCTGACGCTGGCGTCGGGGATGTAGAAACCGCTGACGATTCCGACGCGCCTTGCGAGGCGAAGCGATTGGGCGGCGAGCTGCAACTGGTCGGCGATCAATAGGCCGAAGATGTTGCGACCGCCGGGGTCGTAGGCAATTGAGTTCTCAATGGATGTGATGCGCGGGTTCATCGTGAAAAAGATGTATCAATTGATAGAGAATTTCAGATGGAACAGAGCCTCGGATGAGTGATCGTTTCGGCGCGTAGTCAGGCCACAACCCCGATGGGGTTGTTGGTGCGCGCCACCTTCGTACCCAGGGTAGCCACTTCGCGGCAACCCTGGGCTGGAGGCCGAAGCCCCGTTGGGGCTTGGCGGGTCAAGCGGAGTGCCAAGTTGCAGACGCTTTGCATCGAGCTTCCGTTTTTGATCTCCATCTTCCAATCGACGATCTCCAATACCTCAATCGGAAATCTTTTTGCCCCAGCCGCCGCCGCCTGGGGTTTCGATTCGCAGTCGATCGCCCGCGTTCACGGCGAACTGAGCGATCGCGCCGAGTTCGGTGGATTCTTCGGGCGTGGCGGCTTCCGCCGGGCGGATCAAAACGTTTCGCCCCGGGCGGCCGGGATCGCCGCCCGCTGACCCATACGGCCCTCGTGCGCGGCGCTGGCTGATGATCGATACCTCCAGTGGTTCGAGAAATTCCAATTCGCGGACAACGCCGCAGCCGCCGTGAAATTGTCCGGCGCCGCCGGAGCCGCGTCGAATCTCAAACCGGATGAGCCGCACCGGATAGCGTGATTCCAAGACTTCCGGATCGGTCAAGCGGGTGTTGGTCATGTGGGTGTGGACGGCGTCGGCGCCGTCAAACCCGGGACCGGCTCCCGCTCCGCCGCAGATGGTTTCATAATACCCGAATCGTTGATTCCCCATGAGCAGATTATTCATCGTACCCTGGCTGGCCGCGACGAGATTCAGGGCCCCGAAGACAGTATCCACGATTCGCTGCGAGGTTTCGACGTTTCCGCCCGCAATTGCCGGGCATTGTTGCGGATCGGCCTGGGGGCGTGGGTTCAGGAAGCATTCCGGGAGGACGATTTCGATCGGCGCGAGGATGCCGGCGTTGAGCGGGATGTCCTCGTCGATGAGGCATCGAAGGCAATACAAGACGGCGCTCGAGACGATCGACCGGTTGGCGTTCAGGTTACCGGGGAGCACAGGATCGGTGTCGGTGAAATCGAAGGTGGCCGCGTCCTCTCGGATTGTAACGGCGAGGCGGATGGTTGCCCCGTTGTCCATCCGGTCCTCGAAGCGGTGGACGCCGCTTGAGAGGCGGGAGAGTGCCGCCCGCATTTTACGTTCAGCGGCCGTCTGAATGTGCCGCATGTAATCATGCACAACGGAAATGCCGTATCGGGCAATCAATACATTCAATTCGCGGACGCCGGTTTGATTGGCCGCGACCTGCGCCGCCAGATCGGCCAGGTTGTCATCGACGGCGCGAGAGGGGTGGGGGGCGGTGGTCAGAAGATCGTGCATTTCCTGGATGCGTACTTGTCCGTGGCGAACGTAGGCGAAGGATCGGATGAGCACGCCTTCGTCGGCGAGGCAGCGGGAGTCGGGGGGCATGGAGCCGGGTCTGATGCCGCCGATTTCGGCGTGATGGGCGCGATTGGCAACGAAGAAGAGGATACGCGCGCCGGTCCCGTCGTGGACCGGCGTGATCACGGTCACGTCGTTGAGGTGCGAGCCGCCGCGATAAGGATCGTTCGTCACGTACACGTCGCCGGGGGCGAAGGTGCCGACGTCCTCCATCAGGGCCTTCACGCAGTCGCTCATTCCGCCGAGATGGACCGGAATGTGCGGGGCGTTGACGACGAGTTCACCTTGAGGAGTGAAGATGGCGCAGGAGAAATCGAGGCGTTCCTTGACGTTGGTGGAGAGGGCGGTGCGGCGAAGGGTGGTGCCCATCTGCTCGGCGATCGCGGCGAAGGATCGATGGAACAACTCGAGTTCGATTGGGTCTGCTTCCTTGGAGAAGGCGGTAGGGGGGTGGGACTGATGCGCTGAAGTGAGAAGGATGTCACCGGTGGAAAGCACTTCCGCGTCCCATCCGTCATCGATGGCAATCGTACTCCCGCTTTCGATCACGATCGCCGGACCGGGGATGTGATTGCCGGGGTTCAGTTCCAGTCGGAACCATAAAGGAACGTCGCGGAACTGACCCTTAACAAATACCGGCGTTTTCTTCGTAGCATTTCCGCTCCTCGTCGTTCGATCTTTGGTCTCGGGCGACCCAACATCCTGACCACCGACGGTGAAGTCATGTTCCGGCGGAACTGTTAACTCGACGCGCACGGCTCGAATCTCAACGGCGCGGCCGTCGTGGATATATCCGTAGAGCTGCCGATGCATTCGTTCGAATTGCGGCTTGATGTCGTCGGCCGCTTTGGCGAGAACCGTCAAGAGGGTTGCTTGACCCGCGTAGCAGAGATCAAGCGTTCGCGTTGATGCGATGGGGGTCGATGGATTTGCTTCTTCTTGGGCCAACTGGGACCGCAACTGCGCTTCCATGTCGGAGAAGATGGGTTCGAGGGTGTCTGGCCAGTCGTCCTCAAGCGGCAGATCGACGCTTCTCTGTAAAATTCGCTTAGTCGGGGCCATACCGATCCCCAGGGCACTCAGCACGCCGGCGTACGGGCTGCACAGGACGCGGCGAATGCCCAGGGCCTCCGCGACCGCGCAGGCGTGTTGGCCGCCCGCTCCGCCGAAGGTCACCAGGGTGTACTCGCGAACGTCATACCCTTTGGCGAGTGAGACCTGCTTGATGGCCGCGGCCATGTTCGCATTGGCGATGCGGACGAAGCCTTCTGCGAGTTCAACGGGAGTCAGCGATGCGCCCGTTTTCGCCGCAATATCGCCGCACTGAGTCGCGAGTTTTCGATCGACGACTTCGCGGTCTAAAGGGAATGGAAAGTGCTCCGCGACTACCCGGCCGAGGGCGAGGTTGGCGTCGGTAATGGTGAGTGGGCCGCCCTGGCCATAGCAAGCGGGGCCGGGGTCAGCTCCTGCGCTGTGCGGTCCTACGGTCAGCATCTGGCCATCGAAGGCGCAGATGCTGCCGCCGCCGGCGGCGACGGTCTCGATGGCCAGCATGGGGGTCTTGATCCGCACGCCCGCCTTGACGGTTTCGTGTTGATATTCGAACGAGGGCGAGGATAGGTCGATCCGGCAGACGTCGGTGCTGGTGCCGCCCATGTCGAAGCCGATGACCTTGTCGAAACCGGCTTTTCGAGCGAAGTGGGCGCAGCCGACGACTCCGCCGGCGGGGCCGCTGAGGAGGGTGTCCTTGCCGGCGACGGCGTCGGCGTCGATCAGGCCGCCGTGGCTGGTCATCAACCGAAGCCTAGCCTCGGGAAGGGACTTCTTGAGCGCGGCCACGTACGAGCGGATCACGGGGCCGAGATAGGCATCGGCTACGGTGGTGTCACCGCGTGACACCATTCCTTCGAGGCGAGCGATGCGTGAGGACACGGAAACCTGCGGAAAACAAAGGGACTCGGCGATGGCCGCGATCCGATCTTCGTGGAGAGGGTTGACGTGGGCGTGGAGAATGCAGATGGCGATCGCTTCGATACCGGCGCTCCGAAGTCGAGAAAGCTGGGCCCGGATTTCGGCTTCATCGGGACTTTCGAGTATTCGGCCATCCGCCGCGAGGCGTTCAGCCATCTCAACCACGCATTCGGTCAGCTCGTCGCGCTTGCGGATGTTCAGCTTGAAGAGGTCGGGCCGATCCTGGTGTCCGATCTTGAGGACGTCGGCGAATCCTCGGGTGGTGAGCAGGGCCGTCCGGGCGCCTTTGCGTTCCAGCAACGCATTGGTCGCCCGGGTTGTTCCCAGTCGCACTTCGATGGAACCGATCGGTTGGTCTCTTGGCAAACCCATTAGGTGGCGAATGGCCACGATGGGGGCGGGTTCTCGCGATTGATCCTGATCGGTGGGAGAGTCAATGTGGGCGGCGCCGGTGCTCAGCAGTTTGAATGTAACGATGGTTCCGTCGGGCCGCCTGGCCACGACATCCGTGAATGTGCCTCCGACGTCGATGAAGAATTGCCATGGAGACATCGGGGTCTGTGTATTGGCGTACTTGTTTGATCAATTTCTCCGCCCCTCCGGGGCGGGTTTGCAAAATCACGACCGAATACCACGGGTTCCGCTTGCCCGCCTACGGCGGACGGCGCTCCACCCGTGGCTACAGTCCTTCGCTCCTTGCAGAGCGAGCAGCCGCTCCGTCGTTGTCGCCGCTCTGAATCATTCGCCATTCGCTCTTGGCATTCTTAATTGCCTTTTCCGTGACACTGCTTGAACTTTTTTCCGCTGCCGCAGGGGCAGGGATCGTTTCGGCCGACTTTAGGAGCTTCGCGGCGGATCGTTTCCACCTTTTGCTCGACGTTCTGGGCCTTCATGGCCGCTTGTTGATCCGCGGATGAGAACCCGGCCCCGGTGGCGTCGGCGTGGCGGAACATCATGGGCGCGGGCCCGCCGGCTCGCCCGCCCGCACCATCCCCACCCTCCGCGCCGCCCGACGCCCGAACCTTGAAGATAATGTCGGTCACCCGTCCGGCAATCCGCTTTCGCATCTGGGCGAACAAGTCGCGGCCCTCGATCGCGTATTGGCTCTGCGGGTGAGATTGATCCCCGCCGAGCGGACGCTGCATGATCGCGTCCTTTAGATGATCCATCTCCAGGAGGTGGTCCTTCCAAGCCTGATCATAAATGCGGAGGAGCACCATTTGTTCGAGCCGGGTGAGTTCCCACCGCAGCATCTCGCGGCCCTGATCCAATATCGCATCGCGAAGTTCGCCGTCGAACCGCTCGAAGCGCCGCTGGTTCCAGGCCCGGCCGAATCGCTTCTTCCCCCATTCGATGGCGGCCTCGCGCCCTTTGCCGGCGATATTCCGGTCGATTTCCTCGGCAAGGCGTGAGTCGAGAAACTCTTTTTGCAGTTTCAGCAAGGTGTCGTGGATTTCGCTGACCGACTTTCCCTGCACGTCCGCGGCGGTCCAACCAACGTTGAACTTGCCGTTGACCCATCGCACGATCACATCCGCCGCAGCGGCATTGTCCGGGCTCTCCTGACCCAGGGCCCGATCCATGCACCACTCGACGGGGTAGTGAACCTCGCGGGCCGCGTAGGCGTTGCGAATCCGGTCGTGGAACAGTTCCGCCACTTCCTGCCGCGGCCGCTCCATCAGGTCGTCCAGTTGAACGTCGATGGCGAACTTGGTCCGGGCCCACTCGGCCAAGGCCCGCAACGGGTAATTCGGGTCGAGGAACACGGCGATGGGTGAAAGATCGATCTGGCGATAGTAGGTTTCGGCGGCATCGAAGATGGTTTCGAGGATTTCGGCGGGCGACATTTTTCGCATCTGGTTTTGGGTCAGCGCAACTTTGTAACTGCGCTGCGCCCAGTGCAGCAGTCCACCTACGTCCCATTGATTTGGGGGCTCGTCCGCGTCGATGTATTCGCCGATCGATGTGCGAATGGAATCGCGGGCTTCGTCAATCGCCTTCTCGCGGATACTCCGTTCGGCGGAGGTGAAGTCGTCGGTTTCGATCGCATCTTCCTCGATCGTGAGGTCGAGCTTGACGCGGCACCACTCGGCGATGCACGCGCGGTCGTATGTGCCGCCCAGAAACGTATCCAGCGTGGTCTCGATGGTCTCGTCAATAGTCTCCAGGATTAGCGAGGGAAGATCGCGCTCCTCCAGGATCCGCTGGCGGGCGGTGTAGAACTCCTTCCGCTGGAAGTCCATCGGCTCGTCCCATTCCAGCAGGTGCTTCCGCGTCGAAAAGTTCCGCTCTTCGACTTTCCTCTGGGCTCGCTCGATGCCTTTGTTGAGCCGCTTGTCCTCCAGGCTCGTGCCCTCCGTGAACCCCAGGCGCTCCATCATCTTGAGCATCCAATCGGGCATGAAGAGCTTGAGCAGGTCGTCTTCCAATGACAAGGCGAAACGAGAGGAGCCGGGATCACCCTGTCGGCCTGATCGGCCACGCAATTGGTTGTCGATGCGGCGGGATTCGTGGCGCTCGGTGCCGATGATGTGAAGTCCACAAGGAGCGTTGATGGCGCACACCTTGCGGCCAATTTCCGGGAAGCGGGGATCGAGCTTGGGCTTATAACAGTGGGCGCAGTTCGTGGCTGGGTCGTACTCCTCGCAATTGATGCAGCATTTCGTCACGCCGCTGGGATAGAGCGGGCTCGGCTTGGCGCCCGCTGGGAGGACGTCGGGCACCTTGCACTTGGGGTACACGACAATGGGTCCGAGCTTGATGTCCGTCCCGCGCCCGGCCATGTTCGTCGCAATGGTCACGTGACCGCGCGGAGTTTTATCGCGCCCGGTCAGGGGCACTGAGGTGTAACCGGCCTTGGCCACGATTTCCGCCTCGCGGGCGTGGTTCTTGGCGTTGAGCACTTCGTGCTCGATGGCGTATTTCTGGGTGAGGAGCTTGGAGAGCTTCTCCGAGTTGTCGACGCTGGTGGTGCCGACGAGCACGGGGCGGCCATGGACCAGGTCGCCCATCGACTCGTCGTAGGTTTCCAGGAGGAGATTGATCACCACCTGATCGCCAAACTCGGCTTTTTCAAAGCGGGCCAAAGCTTCGTCGATCTTGGAAGAGTTCTGCGCGGTCGCCTGAAAAACGCGCTTCAAGGCATAGAGCGCGTCGGCGAGCAGGAATGGATCGGAGGGACGCCCTCGGCGGTGCATTTCGTGAATCTCTTCGACGATTGCGTGGTATTTCTGTTCCACGCTGCGGTACATCTTGTCGTTGTGGTTGACGCGATTGACCGGGCGGTTGGTGGGAATCTCCACCACGTCGAGCTTGTAAATCTTGTCGAACTCCGTCGCCTCGGTCATGGCCGTGCCGGTCATGCCCGCCTTGAGCCGATACAGCTTGATGAAGTTCTGAATGGTGATGGTGGCTAGGGTCTGAGTCTCCTCCTTGACCCGCACGCCCTCCTTGGCCTCCACCGATTGGTGCAATCCGTCCGACCACTGCCGGCCGTGCATCAAACGGCCGGTGAATTGATCGACGATGATCACCTGACCATTCTGCACGACGTAATCGCGATCGCGCTCGTAGACTTTGTGTGCCCGCAGGGAGTTCTCAATCAGGTGCGGCCACTCCATGTTGGCCCCGCTGTAGAGGCTGCCCATGTCGAGCAGTTCCTGAGCGATGGTGACGCCCTCGTGGGTGATGCCCACTTGTTTCCGCTCGGTTTGAACGATGAAGTAGCGGCGGTACTGGTCCGCGGGCGGCAATTCCAACACGCTGCTTTCGTAGAACTGGATGGCTTCGACCTGATCGTCGGTGAGGAAGTCTGGTCCGAGGGCGGCGACGGCACCGTCATCCTCCGCCGCGGCTGCTGGGGCCGGCTCCGCGGCGGGGACGGTTTGCAGAGCCACCTTCCCCGTGGTCTTTTTCCAACCAAGAATGCGCATCGCGTCGTCGAGCTTTGGGATGTTTCGTGGGTCACCGTCGTAGCGCGACACGGTGGAGCGGACCTTTCGGTCCCAGGTGGACTGACGCCGAACCAGTTCCTCGGCCACTTTGTTGGAACGTGTGTACCGCGTTACGTCATCCTGCGTCGGCCCCGAAATAATCAACGGGGTCCGCGCCTCATCGACAAGGATGGAGTCCACTTCGTCGACGATCACGAAATCAAGCCGCCCCTGCACCTGATCCTCGAGACGGGTCTTCATGTTGTCGCGCAGGTAATCGAATCCGAATTCGCTGTTGGTGCCGTAGGTAATATCGCACGAGTAAGCGTGTTGCCGGATGCCCTCTCGTCCGCCGGGATCAAGCTGGGCCTGGATGTAGCCGACGGTGAGCCCGACCAGTTCAAAAATCGGGGCCGCAAACTCGGCGTCGCGCTTCACCAGGTAGTCGTTCACGGTGATGATGTGGACCTTCAATCCGCACAAGGCGTTCACGAAGGCCGCGAGATGGCAGACAATCGTTTTACCCTCACCTGTCCGCATTTCGGCGATGCGGCCTTCGTACAACACGCGGCCGCCGATCAGCTGACAGTCGAAGTGCCGGTGTTTCTGTGCCCGGCGCGAGGCCTCCCGCAATATGGCGAAGGCCTCGGCGTTGAACCCCTCCCGATCCAAGGCCTCGATGACTTTCGCGTGGCGCTTGCGATACTCCGATTTGTAGTATTCCTGGATCCGTTGGGCGGAATCGAGCGATTCCCACCACTGTCCCAAGGGGGCGGTATGTGTTGCTGCCCGATCTCGAAGGGTATTGGCACGCGCCCGCAGGTCGGCGCTCAACTCGACGCGGATCCGTTGCTCAACCGTCGGCCGTTCTTCTTCCGGCAGTTCGGTTATTCGCTCCTGGGCGATCCGCTCGCTGAACTTCTCGTCGAATTCTCCGCGAAGGGAGGGTTCATGCGTGCCGACCGGCTCGACCAGCCGTCGATAGTGTTTCAGGAGGCGGTCGTTCCGCGTACCGAAAACCTTCCGCGGAAGGGCCTTTATGCCCTGTACGATTCCGGTTGCCATACTCATGGTGCCCATGCGTTAAGCCTCAAAGTGGAATGGGGTCGGTGCGCGAATGGACCGCGCTCCTCTTCGTCGATCGATCGATGGCGGAAACGGCTGGACCGACGTCCTCGCCTTGACTTCACGCTCTCATACTCCCTAAGTCTGGTGGATTGAACGGGGCCGCTTGGCGCGCAGAATGAGTGAGACAACTCACGGGCCGTGGCGGCCGCCGACGCGGGCCAAGGCCAGTTCGTGCACGCGGCGCACGATCACGACGGAAGCGATGATCGGAAGGGGGGTGACACTGAACCGGGCCACCGTCTGAGTGGGACACGTGACTAGCGGCGAAGCGGTGATGGCGGCCAGTTCACTCGGCGCCGATGGGAGGCTCGATTCGGCAACTGGTTCCTGAACGGCCCAGGTGCGGCGGGGCTTGTCCGCGGCGGCGGCGAGCAGCACCAGGCCCACGGCCAGCACCACGCCGACGGCGTCTTCGGTCCGGGACACCGCCGCTCGGTCACTGGTGGGAGGCTGCGTGTTCTCCCCGGGAACTTTGCCCACTTCCGTTTTCATGGTTCTTGATTATATCGGCCCTGCCACCGAGGAAACAGAAGGCCCCAGCGGATTCTATTGAATCCGCCGGGGCCGTCCGATCAGGGTGTCCCTGAAAAAAGCCTATTAAGAAATCGTCAGCCGCCTGCGGCCCAGCTTCATCAGCGAGAGCCCGGCCAGGGACGCGAAGAATCCGAACCACATGCCAAGGCCGCAGAACGAAGTTCCCGGCCGCTGATCTTGGCTCGGCGGGATCTCCTGCGTCGGCGGCTCTTCAGGCGGCGGGGGCGGCGGCGGGACCTCTTGCTCCACGATCTGGACCATTTCGGGCCCGTCCATTGACTCGGCCCCATCGTTGTCGGTCACCCGCAACCGCACTTCGTACGTGCCCACGGTGTCAAACACCTGAGTGATCAGTGCCCCGTCGCGGGTATCCACGATGTCCCCGTTCAGCTCGAACTCCCATTCAAACGCGATTGGGTCGTCGTCGGGATCGTACGAGCCACGGCCGTCAAACGTGATGGAGGTCGGGGCGCTGCCCGATCGCGGACCGGTGCCGATGATGGCCACGGGCGGCCGGTTCACCGCCACGTCGGTGATATTAACCGTCAACGCCGCCTGGGTAGACGCGTTGTCCGGATCACGGACGGTTAGTCGGACGACGTATGAGCCACGCAACCGATAGGCATGAGTGGTTGTCGCGCCGGTGGCCGAAGCCCCGTCGCCAAAGGTCCACGAGTAGGTCAGGGTGTCGCCGGCGTCCGGATCACTTGAGCCCCGGGCGTCGAACGTCAACACCTGCCCGACCGCGCCTTGGGCCGAGGGCGGATTAACGGTGACCAGCGCGGTCGGCGGACGATTCGGCTGCGGCGGCTCGGGCGGATTCGGATCGACAACCGTCACCGTCTTCGTGCCGCTGTTGCTATTGGCGTTGGCGTTGGCCACGGTCAGCTTGATCGTGAAGGTCCCCGGCTGCGTATAGGTGTGCGTGGCCGTCACCCCCGTGCTGTCGGGTTTGTTGTCGCCCCAGCTCCACGTGTACGAAACCACGTTGCCGGTGGAACTCGAACCATTCGCGGTGAACGACTGGTTCAGTCGCGGAGGATCGGGGTTAATCGTAAAGCTGGCCACGAGGGGGTCCGGACCGGGTCCGCCTCCACCACCCTGGGTCACCGTGATCCGGGAGATGGCGGAGTTCGATCCGCCCTTGTTATCCTTGACCGTCGCAACCGCATCGTAGGAACCGACGGTTGAATACGTGTGCTGGATCGACTGGGCGATGGGTACGGGGGGTTGGTCGGGCGTGTTGTCGCCCCATTTCCATTCCACGGTCAAGGGATCGCCATCCGGGTCCGTCGACGTCGCCGCGGCGAAGGTAACGGTGAGCGGAACCGCGCCGGACAACGGATTGGCCGTGATGCGGGGCGTCGGTGGCGAATTGCCCACCTGAATCTGCGTTGAGGCGGACGAACTCTTGCCGCCGGTGTCGGTCACCCTCAGCGTGGCCGTGAAGGTGCATGGGTTCGCTCCGGTGCAGGGCGTCCCATTGGCCCGCGTGGAATAGCGGTGCAGGATATCGATGAACCGGGTGCCGACCTCGCCCTGGTCGTTCGCGCCGTTGCCGTCGCCAAAATCCCACTGGTAGATCAGTTGCGATGGGCCACTCTCCGAGTCACTCGACGCGGCGGCGCTGAACGCCACATTGAGCGGCGCCGGACCCGCGGCGGGCGAAGCCTGGATTTGCGCCGTCGGGGCGTTGTTGATGACACGGATGTCCACGGCGTCCTCATCGGTTCGGCCGCCCGGATTGGTTACTTTCAGCACCGCCGTGAAGTCGCCGTCGCGCACATAATCGTGCGAAACGACGGCCCCATTGGCGGGTGCCGTTCCGTCACCAAACGTCCATTGAAACGTTAAGGGTTCGCCGTTTGGATCGGTGGAATCGCGGCCGTCGAATTCGACGGTCAAAGGCGGACGGCCGCTCAACGGCGTCGCCATGGCGACCGCTCGCGGGGCGGCGGTGACTCGGCCTTCCTTGACCGTAACCGGTTTACTGGTCGCGGTAATGCCCGTGGTCGCAAACGACCACATGTCACCGATCTGGTATGCAGGCGTGTCCGTCGAACAGGAGCCCGACTCGGTCTGGCACTCTTGCCGCAACTTGAAGCGCACCTCTCCATCCACCGAGGTGTACGACGCGCCTCCGGGCTGGGTCACAGGATTCAGGCAAAGGTGCGGGTATGGATCTTGCCGCTGAGCGCACGGTCGGTTATCCGGTGGAACCGTGCCTTCCTGCGGCTCGGGCTGCGAAAGCGAGCCGAAGACCACCCAGTCCTGCGTGCCGTCTTCCTCCTCGTTGACCAGCTCGATCATCCACACTTCGGCCCGCGCCCGGCTGTTCACGCTGGTCCCCACGTCGACCTGATCGATACTTAACGAGCCGACACCACGATTGTTTCGGCCGGCTCTCGGCGTGGTAAACGACTTCTCCACCAGATTGTCGGCGCCACGGCCGGGAATCAACTTGGCGAAGATAAAGTATCGGCCATCGGGAACCGCGACCACGTTCCAGTTCATGGCCAAGGGAACGGTGCCCGGGACCGTTTTTACGCGCTCGGCGATCAGATTGCGGCCGGGGCCGCTCGGCCGAGTCGATAGATCGTTGGGATTGCTGGTGTAAAAGAGCTGGATCGTTGTCCCGCCGCCCACGTCGGTCGCTTCGAACCGGACGGGGTAGATCGATCCCACCGAATCACCACCCGGCGGCTGCGTGAAGCGAAGACTCGGAATGTTCGTGGGCGTCAAGGTCATCGTGACCCGGGCCGACCCTTGCCCGTCCAGCACGATGTTGCTGATGTCCAAGCCCGTCCAGCTATCCTGGGCGTACCAGGTCGCGGAAGGAGTCGTATGGAAGTCGAAATTAGTTGCTCCCTCGCTCCCCGGCCAGACGTCGCCCTCGTCACCGCGGTTACCACCCGGGCTTGAGCATGACTCCAACTCTCCCTGACCATCCGCCTGAACAATCAGATAGTTGTACGGGGCCGTCCGCTGCTGAAGTGGCAACCCTTCCGGGTTTGCCCCAACATCCGTATGCATGATGATGACACCCGGAGCGGGCAGCCGCTGATCGAACCCTTCGCCGGCGGACCACAGGTAGTATTTCTCCCCGGGACGCTGCTCGTTTTCGAGATAGTAATAGCCGTCGCGCAGCAACTCCGCCGGGGGAAACGTGATGGTTGTCTCGACGCCCGGCGTGAGGATTGTCGTCAGGTCGATCGGTCTTGCCCAATCCGTACAGCCGAATTCCTTCAAAATGGGGGTCGGGTGAACCAGGCCACCGTTGGCCATGATGTCCCAGGCGCCGACCGGGCAATTCTCCTCGTCGACGGCGCCGTCAAAAATATCGTAGTCATACAGATCGGGAAAACGCTCCCAGGAATGAAGATACTCATGCGCGACGTACGGTACTTCGCTCGGGAAATCGCCTTGGCACCCGGCGCAAGTCACGAGATCATGGAAATGGAGATTGAAGTTTTTGTAGGTCCGGTCGCGGCAGAAATTGGTGGCGCAGTCGAAATTGCTTTGGCAGGGCGCACCGCCGAAGCGGCATTCGCCTGACGTACATTCGTTGAACGCGCAATCGCCATTGGTCGTGCAGGCATCTCGGCTCACGGCGCAGACTCGCCACACGCAAGCCTGCCCCGAGGCGCAGTCGAGGTTCGTCTGGCATGGATCGCCGCTTGAGGAGCACCGCCTTGGCGTACAACCCCCGACCGCGCCGCCGCAATCAGTATCCGTTTCACACAGCGCCTGCGTACCCATGCAACGCCGACCTGGATCATCGGGCCAATCCGGGAACGCGGTGTTAAAGCTATCGGCATCCTCGTTGTGAATGGGATAAAAGCAGGGTGCAAGGGGAAACAGCCCGGGGTCGCCGTACGAGCCGGGAGGAAAAATCACGACACCGGGAACCACGCCCTCGGCGTAAAGCGTCTTGACGTGCCTGTCGACTTCTTGTTGATCCACGAAGTCATCGGGATTCTCCCCAAAATACGTTAGATCAACAACTTCTTCGATACCGGGCTCGAGAAAGCGGGGAGGGCAACGTCCACCGATACAGCGTCTTTGCTCCAAGGAGTCAGGATCGATGAGGTCATTCCAGTCCACCGAAGGATCGAGAGCGGCGACGATATCTTCGAGCATGCGCTGGCGGTTGAACGGATAGTCCGATTGCGTCCCATTATTCGGTGTAGTCGGATTACTGTCGACCGAGTAATTTTCCGAGAGTTCGGGCCTCACCTCGCCCTGGTCGATCATGCCGTCGAGGTTGTAGTCGCGGAAACCGAACGCGGGGATCCCGCATGTCCCGAGGTCGAAGCAAAGGGGAGGATCAAAGAAGCAGGGTTGGCAATCCGAATCGCTGAAGCAGGTCCTCATGGGGGCACTGGTACAGCGCCTTGAGAGGAAACCGGCATAAGGATGGTAGGGGGAGTTATCCACGTCCCATTGAAAGCCCGGCGTCAGGTTGTTGCCATCCCGCCGCCAAGTCATCCATTCCACGATGCAGACGTCGCCGGCGTCGTAACCCTTTTCTCCATGGACGTTCACCGCGTAGGGGCCGCCGGCCACACCCACGAAGTCGCCAGCTGGGCTAAGCTGATTTGGATCGTGGGGGCCCAGATCCGCTCCGAAAATAGCGGTATATTCTCCCCCTCCCCCGGGCAGGGACACCGTATCTGTCCCGGGAGATGTGACCTCCCCGAGTCGTTTGTCTCCTTGACTGTGATACTTCGATGATGGCAGGTCATCGTGCTCGACCCATCCGTCATAGAAACCGCCGAACTGGTTATCCTCCATGGGCAGGATCATGGCGTCCGATTGATTCGTTCCCGAACTGAAGGGGATGACTGTTCCATTGTCGATGAAGTCCCCTTCGCCATCGAATCCGCCTCGATCCGGTTGAAACCACTGACGGTTGGACTGCTCGTCCTCATCGCCCTCGCGGGCACCGGTGGGCGTGGGGTTGTCCGGGTCGAATGGCTTCATTCGGGGGCTATTGAGGCCAGGAAACGGACCCTCCCCGCCCGGCCAGGGCGGCGGTTCGGTGCCGTATCGATCGTGCCAGAAGTCATCGAACCAGGGCTGCTCAATCCACGAGGGGTAATAAGCACCTGGCTTCGGCGTCTCCCACGCGAACTGCAAGGAGCCCGCGTCCTGAACCATCTTGGAGTTGCCGCGCTCGAAGTAGACATCCGGGGGGTTGTAATAGCCGTTGCCGCCGCGGGCGACGAGGGCCTCAACGTCACCCGGGTAGTTGTTCCGGACGTACGCGTCGTCGACGGGGAACCAAATGGAACCCGGTGACGCGCCGCTCGGTTCGTAGCGGACCATGAAATCCTCAAACGGCTCGGTCTGAGTGATTTGCTGGTTGCGGTTGAAGTCGTCGAACTCGCAACACAGGATCGGTCGATTGCCGCAGGAGACGCCGGGTTCGCCGTCGACGCACCCTTCCGGATTGCCCGAGGCGTCGCAGCACTGCTCACCCAGGCAGTTAAGACCCGGACGACCATTCTCAACGCAATTATCCGGGTCGACATCATCATCCCCCGTGCAACACGGAGGCAGGTCGATGTTGCAATCGGTATTTCGGTTGGTAGGGAGGCAATTCGTAGGCTGGCAAAAACCGTGTTCCCTATCGCCGTCGAATGGGAAGAGGCATTCGGCTCGGCCGAAGCCCATTTGCGGACACGGCGTTTCGTCGTTGCAGGGGATCAGCTCCGGCGCAGTGCACCCACCCGACAGCGCGTAATGATTGCCGCCGCAATTCTCGTACTCGTCATCGTCGTTCCAGTCAGCCCCAGGCAGGGCCAGATCGCCGCAGCCCGGGTAGCTGCATCCGCGGGGTCCGGTGCCCGGCGGATCGCCGCAGTATTCCTCGGCCGAGGCGCAGCCCTCGCCGCCCTCGAGCGTCGGGATGCACGGTGCGTCGCTCGCATCCGGAATGCGGACGCAGGGCAATCCGAACGGGCAATCCGCGTCGGTCACGCAGGTCTTTTCTTCGCCGCTAAACGCACAAATGCGCTTGAAAGCCGGAACGCAGGCTTCGCCGAAGATGGGGCAGAGGTGCCGACCGCCAAGGCGTTCACCCTCGTGGCAGGACTCTCCGCTGATGCTGCACTTGAAGCGATTGCACGCGTTCTCGCAGCCATTGGGACCATGACACATCCGATCGTTGTATTCATCCACGGCGTCCCAGCGTCGATCGCCGTCTACGTCGGCGAATCGTTCGCCCGGCGTCCAAACGCTCAGGCCCGAGACTTCAAAGTCGCTGAGACCCTCACCCCGCGCCGGCTGTGGTACGCCGGATCGCCCGGCGACCGTATCGATAATGATCGTCGCCCCGCACTTGGAGAGGTTGATGTCCGGATTGATGTCGCCACTGGAAAAGCAATCACACCACTCCTCGCCGGCGCCATATGCGTAAGGGCTGGGGACGGGGGCCGAAAAGCCACAGTCAGGCGCGGCGTTGCGGTGCAGATTAATGATGTCCACGGGTGAGGCCCGGCCCCCGGGCCCGGGTTCAAATGCCCACGGGAGTGTTACCCATCCGAATACGTCGCCCGTTACGGCGACATCCCCGTAACTGATCTCCTCCCAATACTCGACGAAGGACTTGACGTTCTGGTCATTTCGGTCGAAGTAATCGCTTTGAAATCGACTGATGTTCGGCAGCCCGCCGGGCGGCTGCCCAGGACCCCCCGCCCCAATGAACGCCTTGGGTGAGTGCGCCAGCACCACCACGAACTTCCGGGTCTCGCCCCGTGCCGCCGACACCACCGCCATCGATGCCGTTACAGCGAGTAGGACGGCGAAACCGTACAGCCTCTGGCCACTCATGCGTCGATCACACACACTCATCCCAATACCGCTCCGGTTTGTTCCACTCGGGTTCACGCGCCGTCCACTCATGGCCGTTTGCCCCTTTCAGGTAAGATCGCTCGGTCGGTGTCGTTAGCGGGCGGGTTGGAAGCCGCGGTTCCGCAGGGTCAAACCGGGCCTGCGGGGGTACGCACCGAAGGCGAGGGTTGTCTCCTCGTGCTCGTCGAGGTACCCTGCCGGCCCACCCCCGCCTTATCCGACGGTCGCCCCTCATCCATCGAGGACGGCTATCGGACAGCGACACCTCATCGCGGTGTTATCGTAGCGTTTCTCCTAACTGTCTGTCAACGAAATGTATGCAATTACTGGAACTACTACTGGTCCTTACAATTATCGGTAGTTTTGGGGGGGATTTCGCCCAATAATACGGGCATCCGGCACCCCTTGGCGGCCCGCCGTCAACTAAACAAACAAAAACCCCCGCTCCGCGATTCCCGCGGGCGGGGGATTCACTGAAAACTGAAACCGAACGGTGAGGGGCTAACGGGCGTTGGAGCCGTACACCAAATACGCCTCGCCGCCGTTCTGTAGACCGATCCCCGAGTTCGGGTCACGGCGAGGATCAGCGAGGACCGAGCCGATCAAAATGTCCACCCGGCCATCGCCGTCGACGTCGCCGGCGGATGCAAGACCAAACGATCGACCGCGGCCCGTCTTGGAGGGATTACCGCCGACCGCCACATCGCCCGCGTCGCCACCGCCAATCTGGTCTCCGGTGCGACGACCGGCAATGATCAAGCCATCAAGCTGGTCGGTGCCGAGCTGATCGATGTTGATGGTCATGTTGGTGGTCTGACATGTCTGACCGGACGGGCAATCCCCGTTGGAATCGCACACGGCCGCGTTGCCGGAGCACGTCTTAAGCTGGTCCAGCCGGTTCTTGCCGTAGATCACGTACACGATCCCCGCGTTATGCAGCTCACTGCCGCCCGCCACCGTGTCCCGCACCCAATCAAGATTTACGTCCACGCCGGGCTCGGTCAGGGTATCGTCCCCGTCGTTGGGGTTGGGATCAAAACGAGGCGTCGCATTTGGGGCGGCCACCAGCAAATCGTTTGTGCCGTCGCCATCCACGTCACCCGCGTTGGCCACGTTGAAGCCGAACATGCCGGTCGTATCCAATGGATTACCGATGATCCTCGCCGCGACGGGTCTTCCGTCGTGCTGGCGCATCTCAAGAAGATCTGAAACCGTGATGCCTTCGAGCGGAGTGACGAGATCGCTCCCGCCAAATAGGATCACCAGCTCCCCGATACCGCCGTTTGCGCTGGGGCCGCCGATGATCAAGTCGCCGAGTCCGTCCTTGTCGAAATCGACCCCGGAGACCATGCTGGCACCCAGGGCACTTGTCCCATCGGCGACGATCAGCATTCCGTCCAAACGACCCGGATCGTTGGGATCGCGAGCCAGTTTTTCGAGAACGTAATCACCCTCGACTCCGGCCGCCCTGCGGAACGCGATGTATACACGTCCCTGGCCACCGTTGAAATTGGGTGCGGCGATTGCGAAGTCATCCCGACCGTCACCGTTCAGATCGCCGATGCCGGTGATGTTCGTGATCCGATCGCCGGCAAATCCGGCGATTCGAACCGCCTCGACGTTCGGGGTCAGATTTTCGTTGGGGCCGGCGCAATGGCTTGCCTCGCCGACGATGTATTGATGCGGCCTGGGCGGCTGGCCACCGCCGGCAGTGGTCCACAGACTTCGCAATGGGAACAGATACGCGACGCCGGCCTCCGGATTGGTGGCTGGAGCGCCGAGCGAGGTTTCCAACCCGTCGATCTCACCGCCGCAGTTGGGCGGGTCGGTACAGCCTCCCGGGGTCGGTCCCAGCAGAATTCCGCGGGCGGTGCGCCCCGGGGCGGAGACCACAATATCGCCACGGCCCGCCGTTCCCTGGTTGCTTAGCACGCTGATCGAGGTGCCGAATCGATCGTCCATTCCGACGCCGATGACGCGAGCCCCGAACGGCTCAAATGGTCTATTCAGGGTGGTCACGTTGTCTTCCACGACGGCGCGGACGTAGAACCCCGATACACCGTTATACGCCGGAATCTGATACCCACCCACCGATTCAACCGGGGGACCATCAGGGGTCGAGGCGCGGTGCAAACCCGGCGAAAAGGGAGGACACCCGGACACGTCACTATTGCAGTATTGGAGAAAGACTGGCGGAACACGCTCCTGAAGACATTCGTGGTCGCGAAAGGGCTGGGCCGAGTCGCACTCACGAAGCCCGCCAAAGAGTTCCGAGGTATAGACGAATGTCGTGAAGTAGTCCCGCGCCAGCGCTGAGACGAACCCAAAGTTGACGTACTCCGTCGCGTCGGCGGTCCCGCCCGATTGGGGATCCCGGCAGTCGCCCTCGCAACCGAGATTGTCCTCTGAAGGCTCATCAGGCACTTCCGAGAAGACGTCTATCGAAAACTCACCATCCTCCATTTCGGCATCGGGATCGATATCCACGCAGGTGAATAGAAAGTCCTGCCCCACCATGTCCAGTTGCATGACGGCGTTGGATGAAGTACTTGAGAAAAGGCTGTTTGTGCTGCTCACGAAGACGATTCCGCCGCGCTTGAACTGATCTTCCCGTTCCAACGTCGGCAGGGAATAGGGCGGGACGACACCGTTCTGCTGCGGATGGATGTTGTGCCCGCGCGACGCCGTCAGCGGGAAACCGAACACGATTTCGGGGCGCTGGTCGCCGTCCACATCGGGGATGGCGGCTAGGGAGGTCAGTCCCTCCGTCTCATTGCTATCCTGGGGCGTGCGAATGCCCGCGAAGGTCACGCCCGGGAGTGCCGCGTTGCCCGCCGAGTTCAGATTAAACAACCCGCGCAGCCGATTGTTGCCACCCTTGCCGAAGATCAAGTATGCCTCACCGGGGCCAACGCCGGTGGGGTTCACGAAACCTGGCTTGCCGTACCGCGCGGCGATCAAGAAATCGTCGTTACCGTCGCTGTTCAAGTCCCCGGCCGGCGCGAGCGATGTTCCAGCGTTGTCCTCGTAATTCGCACCCCCGAAAATGGCCCCGGCGGCACCCGAGGTCGGCGACGCCAGAGTGCCGAGCCACACGATCGTCGGCAGGGTCGTCACCCGAACGACGTCCGGCGCGCTATCTTCCACGCTGGTGCCGTCGTTGATTCTGATCCGGACGATGATCTCGAAGAGTCCGGTCGAAGAAGGCGTAAAAGTCGCCGACGTAACCGTCAGCGCCGCGTTCGTGAGAATCGGAATCTCCGCTCCGACCGTCGTTCCCGTCGCCGTCACCCGCTGGGCGACCACGTCCACCTTACCCGACGTGGACGGCGCGTTGGTCGTCCATTTGACGTTCACCGGCGTTCCTGGTTTGATCGGCAGCTCGCTGTTCGGCTCGGTGACACTCAACGTCACCGTCCGAATTACGGTGATCTTTCCCGTCGCATAGGTCGTCACCGGGGAGTTGATCCCATCGCGGATCGTGCCGCCGATGTTGTAGGTCCCCTCGGGGAGATTGGTCGGCAATGCCAGCGAGGTCGTGGACGGCGACAGCTCGCTGGCCAGGAGCGTGAACCCGTTCGCCGGCAACCGGTCTGAATCGCGGAAAATCTCGATCGTCCCGGTGGTGTTCAGCTCGTTGATCTTGCCCGTGAACTGGATCGAATAGGCCTGATTACGGAACAGACTCACGTCCGACGCCCCCGGAGCGGTAAACGTCAGCGTCGGCGGCATCGGCACGATCTCCGCCACCACCCGGATGATCGGCGTGGTCACATCGTCATTTGGGATGGTGACGATCCGGTCGAGCTGTTCCCGGTCCACGGTTCCGGCGATCGAGAAGCCGCTATCGGTGGCCGAGAGCCCCAGCCGATAGTCGCCCACCGGCAAGGCCCCGAGGTTCCAGATGAACTCACCCTGGTTCCCCGATCCCGGTTGACCCAGTTGCGTTCCGAGTTGATCCACCGGGGCCGTCAGCGAGTCCGTGGATTTCAGGTAGAACAGACGCCACTGAACTTCATCCTCCGGGTCGCCGGCGTCAAACTTGATCCGCACGTCGCCGCCAACCACGACCGGCATGATGGCCCGATCCGGTAAAATGAAATGTGGCGTGGGCGGCCCTTCCACTTGGATGATCCCCGTGCTCTCCTCGCGCATCTGCTCGCTGCCGACGGTCACCAGGACTCCGACTCGATAAAAACCAACCCCGGCCGAAGATGGAACAAACGAAAAGAACTGGTTGGTGCCGGCATCCAGGTCCATCGCAATCACGATCGGATCGCCGATCGGGGCGGCGTTCGTGCCTCCGTCCGCCACCGGCACATAGAAGCCGCTGATGTCATCCGGTTCGCCCACGACCGAGTACAAGACCGTGATGGCCTGATCATCGAGGACCGATATGCCGAAGCTGCTGGACGGCGATACGATCTCCGCCGTTACATCTTGGCCGGCGGGGGGCTCGTTTCCGTCCCCGCCCGACGGGCCTGACGGACAGCCTCCGACCAGGAGCGACAGGCACAGACCAAGCAAGGACGCCGGGCCGGCCTTCGATCGATATACTCCGATCCTCAGGGCGTTCACATTCATTCCGGATGACTCCGATGGTAGTGGGGCGTTGCTCGACGCCGCCGCTTCGCGCGCCAGGGCCCCCTTGAATAGGCCAAAAGCCGTCCTTTGCTCCTTCGCGAACGCCGTGCCTGGGAAACGCCCGGGATCGCCCGAGGTTACGTTTCCAGCCCTGGCCAGGTGTACGCTTTGCTGAACGAGCTTGACCTTTGCTGTCACGCAGCGGCCCGGCATCGCGCTGGAAGCCGTCTTTGAGGTTTCCGTGCGGCTGCGGGCGTATTTTCCTCATGTAACCCACAAACGCGGGGTACAGACTCTTATACGGGGGCACCAACCGCCCTGTCAACCAAACTCCAATCGCCCGCGGGTCCGATCAACCTGAATTCGCTTTTTTATGCCCCGCCTCGCGTCCCATACGCAAAACGACAGGTCGACCGTTGGCATTGGCCGGGGATGTCTGGCCGCTCGGTTATACGGCGTATCCCGATGGGTCCGAGATCGAGCCGCCGCCAACTCCGGATGACCGGACGAACGCCAGTCCATTTGCCTCTGGCGAAACCGCCGTCGATGCCGTAATGGTGTCACGAAACGCCGTGTCACCAAGCCCCATCGCCAACTTCGCCGACGCCCGCGTCCTGGTCATCGGCCTCGGCCGCTTCGGCGGCGGAGCGGGTGTCACCCGCTGGCTCGCCGAGCAGGGGGCCCGCGTCACGGTTACCGATCAGGCCGACGCAACGTCTCTGGCTGAGTCTGTACACGAGCTTGACGGCCTGGGTGTCACCTTTCATTTGGGTGGCCATGACCTCGCCGACCTCGACGGTTGCGACCTGGCCATCGTTAACCCCGCGGTCAACAAGTCTCGGTCGGAGTTCTTCCAAGCCCTGTTCAAACGCGGCATCCCTTGGACGACGGAGTTGAACCTGTTCTGCGAACGCTGCCCGGCGCCGGTCGTCGGTGTGACCGGCAGTTTCGGCAAGAGCACTACTTGTGCCATGCTGGCCGAGGTGCTCAGCGCGTGGCATCGCTCCGGTTCCGCGCCCTTTTCGGGCGTGCATCTTGGCGGGAACATTGGTCGCTCGCTGCTCAATGATCTCTCCCTCATTCAACCGAGCGATGTGGTTGTTCTCGAAATCTCCAACGCCCAGCTCGAAGACGTGCCCCGTATCGGCTGGGCGCCGGACGTCGCGGTCATCACCAACATCCATCCCCACCATCTCGATCGCTACGACGGCTTCGACTCGTACATCGCGGCGAAGCTGAACATCCTCGGAGTTTCTCCAGAGGTAAGCCGAGGATGCCCCTGGCTTGCCCACGGGCGCGGGGACCGGCCGAGTGAGGTGATTGTCGGCGACCTCCATCCTCTCGCTGAGAGCGCCTTGACCGGCCGACTTGGCGGTCGATCGGTTCGTGTCACCAGCGTGGCACCTTTCGATCCCCCGCTCGCGCTCCGCGTCCCCGGCAGGCACAACCAAATCAACGCCGCCTGCGCCGCCAGCGTGTGTCAACGCCTACGCGTCGATGCCAAGCTAGCGCGTGATTCGCTCGCCCAGTATCGCGGGCTCCCGCACCGCCTCGAATTCGTCCGATCCATCAAGGGCGTGGACTTTTACAACGACTCCAAGTCCACGGCTCCGTCGGCCACGATTGTGGCCCTTGAGTCATTTGATCAACGGGTGGTGGCCATCGTCGGCGGCCAGCGGAAGGGGGATGTGGGCTACGATGATTGCGCGCGCGTTCTGGCCCAGCGCTGCCGGGCCGTCGTCTGCACCGGCGAATGCGGCCCCGATTTCGCCCGGGCCCTGGCCGCCCACGGCGTGACGTGCCAATGCTTTGGCACTCTGCCGGACGCGATTGGGGCGGCCCGTTCCCTCGCTGGCCCCGGCGACGTGGTACTCTTCTCTCCCGGTGCTCCCAGTTTCGACGAGTACACCAACTTCACCGCCCGTGGCCGGCGCTTCGCGGAGATTGTTTTGCGACTCTGACCGCGAGACCACCGCTTTTCCGAAGGCCTGCTCCAGGATAGAATGCTCCGGACCCGACCTGCCGCGGCGACCCAGGAGTCTGATCATGCGCCAAATCAATCACTGCGTTCTTTGGAGCGTTGCCATTCTGATTGCCATGCAAGAAGCGGCCATGGCCGGCGGAACGTCGACAGGGCTCATTCCGATCACTGAACTACCGCCGAATCTATACAACGGTTTCCCCGGCGGGCTGTATCCGGGCGAGAGCAACGTCATCCCGGCCAGCCATCTGAGCGCGGGTTTGACTCAGGCGTCGCTTGTGGTGCCACGTGATGGCACCGGCTCTCCCGATTCCAACGGCTGGATCGGCATGATCTCGATCGGCATGTCCAACACCACCCACGAATTCGGGCCCTTCGAGCGGCAGGAAGACCTCAATGCCGATCGCAATGCCCGACTGATCATCATCAACACCGCCCACGGCGGGCAGACGGCCTCGGAAATCCGAAATCCGGGCGCCACCTATTGGACGTTGGTCGACGACCGCCTCGCGGCCATGCACCTCACCGCCCAACAGGTGCAAGTGGTCTGGATAAAAGAAGCCAACGCGGGCCCGCCGAATAATTTCCCGATCCACGCCCAAGACCTCGCCGCCGACCTTCGGGCCGTCGTTCAACTGCTGCGCGATCGCTTCCCGAACCTGCGACTTTGCTATCTCTCCTCGCGCATCTACGGCGGATACTCCGGCGGCGGGCTAAACCCCGAGCCGCAAGCCTACGAGGGCGCGTTTTCCGTCAAGTGGCTGATCGAAGACCAGATCAACGGAGACGCCGACTTGAACTTCGATCCAGACGCCGGCCCGGTGGAAGCGCCGTGGCTGGCCTGGGGGCCCTATCTTTGGGCCGATGGAATTGTGCCTCGCGCCGCTGATGGTCTTACGTGGGTGCAATCGGATATGGAAGCCGACGGAGTTCACCCCGCGCCGACCGGTGAACAGAAGGTCGCCGACCTCCTATCCGGATTCTTCGGAACGGACCAGACTACGCTGTCGTGGTATTCCGCGCAGCCCGGCGTTTCGCTTCAGGCGCTCAATGTCATTGAAGACGCCCACGTGGCCATCGCCCAGCCCAATCAGAATTTCGGGGCTTCCACCGCGTTGAACATCGCCGCCGGAGCGTCCGCGACCGACGTGCTGCTCAAGTTTGACGTGAGCGGCGTGACCGCTCCGATCCTCCTGGCCAAGCTCTCGTTCCGGATCGGCACGAGCACGGTGGCTCCGCGTGCCGTCGTCCGATCGGTCGTCAATGATTCATGGTCGGAGGCCTCAGTTACCTGGTCCAACGCGCCGGCGGGCAGCGAGCCGCCGATCGTGACCACCGGCGGCATCTCTCGCGACGGCAGCCTCAGCGCCGATGTCACGCAGGCGGTGATTGCCGCGGCCGATGGAATCGTATCGCTGCGACTGTCCGCACCGGGCGGCAGCGGCGCCTACCTTTCCAAGGAGAGCGGCCAGCCGCCGCGGCTCATCCTGGTCACCCAAAGCGCTGGTCCAGCCATCCCGGCCACCTCGGACGTCGCCTTGGCGGTTTTCGCCGTGGGCCTCGTGGTCTGCGCGGCGTGGCAGATGCGCCGAGCCAAGTTGATGTAGCCGTTGACTTGCACCCGCAAGGTGATAGCATCATGCGTGTTCATCGGTCCCCGCCGATCGCTCGAGTCTGGAGTCAAGACCTATGCAACCTACGCGCGCTTCGAATCTGTTCCTCGCTCTTGTTGTGGTATCGATCGGTGCCGAAAACCGCACCCTCGCGGCCACGATGCGGCTAAAAGCCGTGGCGGTCAATGACGCTTCGATTGAGCCGACGGACCACGTCGTAGTCTTGCCCAACGACATCGTCACCGTCGAGGCGTACGTGACGGGCTGGAATGAAGACGTGCCGGGATCGGAGCTTGTGACCTACCAGTTTACCATCGACGGGGCTAATAGCTATTTCAGCGGAACATCGGGACGACTACTGATTCGCAATGTCGATGAGCCAGTGACTTTTCATCCTTGTGTGTTTGATTCGGATTGTGCCCCATTTGACTTACCATGTGACGAAGGGTTGCCCGGTGCCTGCGTTCTCTATTGTACTGCGAACGGCGATTGTCCGCCTGACTTTCCAATTTGCGATGACAACCATTGCGAAAACCAAAATAATGCGATGCCGAATCTCGGGGTGTGTGATGACGACGCGGGCTGTGGAGGACCGAATAGGCGTTGCGCCCATGAGTTCGGGTTATGCGGCTTTAGCTGTCTAAATGACCTGCCGTGTCCGCCTGAGCTCCCGGTCTGCCATAACATTCTATGTGTTGAGGAGGCTGAGTACGCGAGGATCGATGAATCGAGGCTAGATTACGTCCATCATGGGCACACAGTCATCGCGCTGGCGGTAACGCACGGCATCGATTTGGTTTTTGGGAGCACAACATTCGATGGTCACGGCCCGCTCGACACCGGAACCGACCGGTATATGGGTGAATTCGGGCTGATTGCATCAGAGGACGCATGCGGCGAGTTCATCGTACGGATCATCGACGACGGAATGGGTTTCCATACGTTCCTCATGATAGAGCCCGCTGTCACTGAATTTGTGACTCCCGACGTGGAGCCGTTGACCATCGAGGTGTACTGTCCGCCGATCGCCGCTTGCTGCGTCCCGCGCCAAGACTGCATCGACTGCACTCAAAGCGATTGCTTCTCACGCGGCGGTACGTGGCAACAGAACCAGCTTTGCGGACAGGCCACTCAACAATGCCCGCGCTTGCCGAACATCCGCAACCCAGCGATCAGTCGTGAGCACAAACTAACTCGATAACCTCGGAATGAGGTGTAGGATGTGCGCTGTTGGGGGCCGGATCGTGGTATGGCGAAGGGTCAAAACCCTGCCGCCTTTTTGGCCCTTCGTCTCGCCCGCGTCGCTTCGATCACCACCGGTGCCACCGAAATGGCGATGATCGCCAAGACCACCAGGAAGAAGTTCTCCTGCACAACCGGCAAGCCGCCGAACCAATATCCGGCCATGACGCACACCGCGACCCAAAGCACACCGCCCAAGACGTTGTATAGAAGAAACGTGCCGTAGGTCATCGCCCCGATCCCGGCCACGAAGGGAGCGACGGTGCGGATGATCGGCACGAACCGGGCGATGACGATCGTCTTGGCCCCGTACTTCTCGAAAAACTCATGCGTCCGTTCGATGTGATGCCGCTTGACCCATCGCGGATTCGGTCGGGAAAGCATTCGATGACCCAGATACTTGCCCACCCAATAGTTCACCGTGTCGCCCACAATGGCTGCGATGGACAGGAGAACTAGGAGGACCGGCACACTGAGCGATCCGCGACCCGCAAACGCCCCCGCGGCGAAGAGCAGCGAATCGCCCGGCAGAAACGGCATGAACACCAGGCCCGTTTCGGCAAAGATGATGACAAAAAAAATCGCGTAGGTCCACGCCCCATAGGTTTCGATCACCGTGGCCAGGTGGCGATCAAAGTGAAGGATCAGGTCGAGGATGTTGGTGTCGAAAATCAATCCGGCGACTCCCAAGAGGAATTTGTCTTGCCCGGCATGGCCGTTCTGGAGAGGACCGCTCCCTCACGGTCGCGGCTCGGTTTGACGCACTTTTTATCTCGGTGTTTCGCTCACGATCTGACCGTTGATGATGACCCCCGTGCAGTGCGTCGTGTACTCGAACGGATCGCCGTCAAAGAGTGCGACGTCCCCATCTTTGCCGACTTCGAGCGACCCCACTCTGGCCTCGACGCCGAGGATCTTCGCCGCGTCGATCGTGATCAAACCAAGGGCCTCTTCGAACGACAACCCGTTGGCCGCGGTCAGCGCCGCCTCAAACAAGACCACGCGCGTTTTGGGCACGTAACTTTCATAGCCGCTCTGAATGGCCACCGGTATTCCGGCCTTCTTGAGCTTAGCCGCGGTCTCAAAGCTCATGTTTTCCATTTCGCCCCAAGCCCGCATCATCGTTGGATGAATCAACACCGGCACACCGGCGGCTTTGATCTCTTCGATCATCAAGTAGCTTTCCGCGGCCCCGTCAAGCACCAGGCGGATATCGAACTCCTTCGCCAGGCGCAGCGCTCCGGCGATGTCTTGGACTCGTTGAGCGGTGACCATCAGCGGCAGTTCTCGCTTCAACACTCGGCCCAAGGCTTCGAGCTTCAAATCCCGGTCGGGCTTCTTCTCCGCTTCGGCTTTTTCGAGCTTTTTCAGGTATTCCTGGGCCTTGATGAACTCTCCCCGGAGCATGGCCATCATCTTCCCCCGGGTACCAGGGGCCTGACCCTTTTCCGTTTTGATCGCCCAGGGGCCCAGCGTCGCGGCGATCATGGCCGTTTCGACGATGACCGCCTCCTCGACCGTTTCACCGGCGGTTTTGACGATCAGGGTCTGACCGGAAATGAGTTCGCCCGGAGCGTGGCCGGTGTGCATGGTGGTGATGCCGAAGCCGCGGACCCATTCCACGAGTTTCTCGCGGGCGTTGTAGGCGTCGATGGCCCGAAGTTCGGGCTGAATCGGGGCGGAGCGCTCCAACTGGTCCTGGTCGTGGGGGGTGTTGTAGATGCCGGTGAGGCCCACGGTGCTGTGGGCGTCGATCAACCCGGGCGTCGCCACTTCAGCGTTGAGCACGCGAAAACCGTCGGGGACCGCGACGATTCCCTCTTTTCCGACGGCCGCGATCTTGCCATTCTGAATCACGACGACGCCGTTTTCGATCATCGGCACGTTCATGGGGTAGAGTTTCTTGGCGCGGACCGCGACCTGGGCGGCGGCGGGCGGCGCGACCGCAAGCGGGATCATGAGTGACAACCACATGGCACTACGCGACGACCATTGCATTATTGTTCCTCCGCCTGATCGAAACAGCAGAAGTAAGGGACTTGATCAAACCCCGCGCCGTAGCCACCCACGGCGAACAGGTAGTCCTTGGGATCACTGCGATCGAAGACCTTTTTTCCCTCGACCCAGGTTTCGAGCACGTGGGTGTACACGCTCAACGGATCGCCGTTCAGGATGATAAAATCCGCGTCCTTTCCCGGTTCCAGCGATCCGACGCGCCCTTGCAAGTCCAGCATCTCCGCGCCGTGAATCGTCAGAGCCTTCAACGCGCCCTCGCGCGACATGCCCGCGCGGACGCCCAACGCCGCGCTGCGGAAGAACACCCGCGAGTCGGTGATCCAATCGTCGGTGTGGAACGCGACCTTCACCCCCGCTTGCTCCAACACGGCGCCGGTCTTCATCACCAGATCGGCCGCTTCCAGTTTTCCGCCGGGACTATCGACCAGAATGATGGAACAGGGCACGCCCGCGGCGGCGATCTGGTCGGCCACTTTCCAACCGTCGCTCACGTGGTGCAGCACGACCCGGAAACCGAATTCATCGGCCAATCGTAAGACGGTGAGGATGTCGTCATGACGATGGGTGTGGTGATGAACGATGCGCTTGCCTTCAAGGGCCTCGATCAACCCTTCCATGGCCAGGTCCCGCGCGGGGGTCTTTTCGAGATCGCCCGCGGCACGGGTCATCTTGGCGCGATAGTTTTGGGCCTTGATGTATTGTTCACGGACCAGGGCCGCCGATTTGCCCCTTGTGGCGGGAAAGGGCTTGTCGCGCATCGAGTTTGTGCCGTTGGCCATCTTAATCCCGCCCAACATGCGGCCCTCGGGGTCGCGGATCGCCCGTTCCTCGATGGTCTTGCCGGGGCGCATCTTCATGTAGATCGTCTGGCCGCTGAGCAGGTGACCCGAACCCGGCATGACGTTCAGGGTGGTGAGACCGCCGGACACCGCGCGGCGATAGCCGGAATCGAGCGTGTTGAGGGCATCCAGAACGCGAACATCGGGTTGGATCGGGGCAGTGGAGTCGGCGCCCCCGATGCCGCCGATGTGATTGTGGGTGTCCACAAGTCCCGGCATGATGATCTTGCCGGTGGCGTCGATGCGCTCCGCGCCGTCGGGCAGCGAGATTGCCTCGATCCCTCCAACGGCGACGATCTTGTCGCCTTGGACGATGAGCGTACCGCGTTCGATCTCCGGCCCGGCGATGGGAATGATTTTGGCGCCGACGAAGGCTCGCGGCGGGTCCTGCGCCCACGCGGGGCTGATGCCGAGTGCCAACACGAACATCCCGGCCAAGATTCTTCGCACCTCATGCTCCCAATTCTGACGACAAGGAACCCCCCGTGACGACCATCGAGCATCGTATGGGCTTGCAGGCAGGTCACGCAAGACGTGGGGAATGCATGGCCACGCGAGCGTGGGCCATGCCACGCAGCCTCTTTCACAATTCGGTGCCGCATTGGGGGCAGAACCTGGCCTTGCGTGACTCAAGCGAGCCGCACTTGGGACAGGGCCGAGACTGATTGGTCGATTGGTCCGATGGAGGGGGCCGCCAATTGAAAACCCAGTAGGCGGCACAACCCAATAGCCCAAGCGCTACGAGCCACGCGACGGCTTCCAAAATGACAGCGATTCGTATCATCGATTATGTAGAGAATGCATGATCGATCCCGATTCCCCGCTTACGAACCCGTTCGCGGCGCTGGTGCCTTGGCCTCCGCCGGGGCGGGACTTGAGCCCATGTTGTTGATCAGCGCCCCGAAGATGGCCGCCGCCCCTTCGAGGCCGAATCCATCGCCTGATCCCAAGATGATTTGCGTATGGGGCACAAGTCGTCCGCCACCTTGGGTGAGGGCGGTGACGACCTCGGGATGCTCGCTATAGAATTCGAGCAACCGCTCAAATTTCTGAAGCTCCACGACTCGATCCTGTCCAAGGACCTCCATCTGGGCGCGCTGCCCGGTGGCAATAGCGGCGAGCTTGAGCTTTTGCCCTTCACCCTCGTTCTCCGCCGCTTTCATTAACCGTTCGGAACGCTGGACGTCGATTTCCGCATCGACGAGCTTGGGCTGCTGGTCGGCCTCGGCCCGGGCCTTTTCGGCCTTGATCCGCTGAACCTGCGTCTCTTCCTGCTGGCGGAACGAATCCTTCAGTTGCAAGGCCAATTGCTCGATCCGGCGGGCCAAAGTCACTTCCGGTGGGATCGCCGAGTAGCCCAGTCGAACCTCCATGGTATCCAAGCCGGCCTTCTGGCCCTCGGTGCGGATGGCGGTTTCAAGCTGTTGGGCCAGTTCTTCCCGGTGATTGATCAGATCAAGGACCTTGACCGGGCGGGTAATCTCCTTGCCGCCCTCAAACACCGTGATCTTTCCACCACCAATGATGTTTCGAACCAGCTCCCGAATAATCGGGGTCATGATGTTGTTCTCGAGATCATCCAATTTGTCGCCGACCGCTGCCACCACATAGGGTGCGTTTTCAGAGGTTACCTGTACGACCACTCGAAGTTCCTGCTGAATGTTGTGACCCTCGACCAGCACCGGAATGGCCGCATCCACCGCGTCGACAGGCTGCGGGTGCTTTTGAATGTTCGGTTTCTGCTCGATCTTGCCATCCTGGGCGACGGTGAGCTCGATGACCCGCTCATCGAAACCACCCTTGAATTCCCAAGTGACCGCGCGGGCGGTAATGGGAGTTACCTGGAAGGCATCCCGGTTGATGTAATAGGTTCCGGGCGGCACCGCCGTGTCCCAGACCCCAATGTTCCCGACGCTCACGAGGTTGGCCTTCAATTGCCCATCCTTTCCGCCGCGGATGATCTCTTTGGTGGTCTCCGGTTTGGGAAACCTGAATGCGTCACTGAAATTGACCGGACCGTGCACCCGACTGGTAACAACGCCGACGGTGCCTTTTTCAATCACCGTCACGATGTCCTCCTCGACCTGCCAAAGATACCGGTTGATTCTATGATCGCCCGGAGTCAGCACGGTGGTCTGTGGGCCTTTGACACCGCCCTGTTCGATGAAAAACGCGGCGTCGTTAATCATCTTGCTCTGATTGACGGCATCGAACGCCTCGGCGAACGCCCGATCGCCCAGCGGCTTGCCCGCCCGAGACATCAACTTCCCATATTTTCCCGCGGGGATTTTGACGACGTCGAGGTAATGTATCGCGTGAGTGATGTTGATCCACGAGACGAGCTGCCAGCCCGGCGACAGGATCCACAATTGTTTTCCATTCTGGGCTTCGGTGGCCAGAATTTCGCCCTCCTTCATCGTCGTGCCGCCGAACTTTCTGGTCAGGTGCCCGACCTGGTCAGGTCCGACGTTGATGATGCTGGCGCCAAAGTAGAACGAAAAGCCGGCGAGTAAGAGACATACTACGGAGATGACGCCGGAGAAGGTTTTTCCCAATCGGTCAATCGGGTGCAACCCTTCAGGCACGTGATCGAACGCGCCCTCGGCGCGGCCACGGCGGAACCGCTGTTCGGCTCTTTTCCTGGCGATCTGTTTGATGACGATCGGAACCAGGATCGCGGCGGCAACGAAGACGAATGCGACAAAGTATCCCAGGCCTTTCATGGTCGTATTCCCTTTCCTTAGGAACAAAACGAGAAAGAAAACTTGGCACTTTCTTCAAACGATATTCGGCCGGCACCGGCCGGGCATGGGCCGACGCACGAATCCGTGACCCGCTCATTGCGCTGATGCTTCGATTCCGGATGACGACGTTTGTACCCGCGGCGTTGGAACGTCGTCAAGTTCGAGCCATCCTGAGGTGACTACGGAGCCGGACAACCGGCCGGACCCGCGAAGGGATAGGCCAGGCCGCGGAAGGCATCGACATCAATGGAGATGTCCGCGAAGTTTACGGTCTCGTTGACGATCCCGGGTGCGAGGTCCGCCTCAAAGATTTCGATGGGGCCTGGGGCGTTGCGGAAGACGTCGACGATGGCCGCGATGTCGCCAAAGTTCGGTTGCGCGCTGGGATGGGGCGGATTGAACGGCGGCGCGGCGTCGCCCCAGCGGGTGATCGTGGATACCGAAACAGGAGACGAGTAGCTCCCAGGATTCTGTAAATCGCACCCTTCGTCAATCGCCTGAATCTCATACACGGCGCCCGGAACGATTTCCTCTCCGTACAGCGACAGCTGGCCGACAACGGACCAATCGAAAAACACCGGAGTGCAGCTCAGTCGGGCCTTGCCATCTTCGGGCACGGATGGTCCCGCAAGGTGCTCCGGCGCGGCGACCCACATATACGTATTCTCGTGGGCTTCGAACGGCGGCGGAAGGTCAACGAACCGAACCCGCAGACCCACCGCCGCTTGGCATTGCACCTGGGAGGGGAAAAACGAAACGTATCGATTCATGGCGGGCGAGCCAAAGGCCAGCGGCGCATCGGCGGCAAAACACTCACAGGCGTCGAGCAAGTCGTTTCCGTTGCAGTCCGCATTCGGCTCCGACAGTTCGCAATCATCGGGAACCAAGTTGTTATTGCAATCCGGCATGCCGAGTACGAGAACGTCGCACGAATCAACCGAGCGATTCCCATTGCAGTCGGTCGGAGAGGCCGGTCTGAAGGCCATGCTTGTCGGATTCACCAGGACCGAATCGCCGCGGATGAACGAACGCTGATACAAACCAGATGTGATATCGTATTCGAGGATACGGATCTGGCCACTGCCGCGAGCCGCGAACACATTGCCATTGGACAGGATGCGCAGGCCCCAAACGGCGTCTGGGCCGGGTCCGTTGGAGTACACGCCCAACGGGGCGCCTGTCGCGTCATAAGCTAGCACTTGATTCGTCCCGAAACTGGCGACAAGGAGCCGCCCGTCGGGCAAGAACTGAATATGCTTGGCCATGTCGAGGCCGCCGCTTCCCGTGTTCACGAAAATTCCCATGAACGCCCCATTCGCGCCTGAAAACCGCATCACCTTGAAAGGCATTGAAACGAACAAATCGCCTCCGGGACCAAATGCCAGACCGAAGGGCCCTGCGAGGCCACCCGAGCCGGATGGAACAAAAGCGCCCACGAACGCACCGGTCTGGCCATTGAATTCGAGGACGCTGCCGTTGTTTTGGCTGGCGACCAGCAGATTGCCGTTGGGCCGGAAGATCAAGCCGGCGGGCGAATTCAAGCCGCCGCTGCCGGCGGAGACGAATACGCTGGTTGCGCCGGTATCCACGTTGATCTTGATAATCTGATTGGTGCCGGTGCTCGACACATAGAGTTGGCGATCGAGGCCGAAGACGAGGTCCTGCGGGTTGTTGAGCAGACCGGTGCCGAGGCTGCGCACGGCGACGCCGCTCGTGGCGTGGAACTCGCGAACGAGATTGGCCGTTCGATCTGAGACGAAGACGTTGAACTGACGCTCGAGGTCGATGAAATCGGTGACGCCGTTGGCGTTGCAGTCTTGGCATGACTCCAGCACCTTGTTTCGATCAAGATCAAGCGTTGAGTCGTTAAGGATTTCGACGAAGTCCGCGACGTTGTCATCGTCGCAGTCCGGCTCGCACTCATCAGGTATCAGATTCCCGTTCACGTCGAAGGAATCGCCGTCGCTCACGTCATATTCATCTGGAAACGTATTGCTGTTGCAGTCGGGCTCGCAGGTGTCGGGAATGCCATTGCCGTTGATGTCGGCCGCGCCGCCGCCGATGTCCACGCTGTCTAGCGTGCCGTTGTCGTTGCAATCTTCGCACTCGTCGGGGACGCCGTTTCCGTTCACGTCGAAGCTGGTTCCGAAGCCGATGTCCGCGGCGTCGTCGGTGTCGTTGGCGTTGCAATCGAAGAACAGACAGGCACCGAGCGCCACTTCGTTTGCTATGACTTCTTGGACGCGACGGCTGAACCGAAGGTCGATGTTCAGCGTGCCGCCGGCGGTGGTGTGGCAATAGCTCATGATCTCGCTGCGCCGATGGATGCCCACGCTGCCGCATTGGTCGATGGGCGGATCGTAACCGTCGTGCGTGTGGAACGTGCCCATGTTGTGACCCATCTCGTGCGCGACCACGATGACGTCCCAGTTGCCCAAGTGGGGGTCTTGAATCGGATTCGGAAAACTTCCGAGAAGCAGGCCGCTGATGCCGAAACCAAAACCGACGCAAGGGCCGGAGACGTACGCGATGCCACCGTAGCCCAAGTCGCGGCGACCGCTGAACAGATGAATCAAGTTGTACGGAGTGGGGTCGTAGAGGTCGTACCAGGCGTTGGCAAAGCCATCGATGTCATGGGCGCCGAACGGCTCGCCGCCGTCGGGCCACAAGCGTACGAAGGAAAGAATCAGTCGAACGTCCAGATCGCGGATGTAGATGTCGCTCACCGCGCCGATGACTTGAACGACGTAGTTCTCCGCCGCCACAACATCGCCGTTGAAGACATCGACAAACGCTTGGTCGCCATCGACGGCGACGTAGGCGACCTGCGGCGCCCCCAGCAGAGGTTCGGGCATTCCGGCGACCGAAACATTCAAGTCCTTGATCAGGCGGCGATCTAGGCCGTGGTCGACGCCACAGACTGTTGCGGCTTCCGGGAACCCGCTCTGCCCATCGGCTCGCGTAATGGTCAATCCCGCCGAATCGCCAGCGGCGACAAGTCCAGCCGGCTGGGAGATCACGAATTGCTCGCCGCTATCCAACGTAACGTAGCCATTGGCTGAACCCTGGTCGGTCATGGCCAGGAAGGCGTGCGAGCCAGGCTGACCGGCCACGCGACCCCGGAACATGGTCACGTTTGGTTGAGGTAGCGGTTGAGGTTCGCCGGTTGGGCTCATCCGAACAAGTCGGGCATCGTCGTTGAGGACATGGAACGGCTCCATTTCCAGGGTCAAGGATTCCATGTGGCTGATCGGCATCGAAATCGACAGAGGGCCGGAATCCTTGCGCAACCTCTCCAAGGCGTCGCGGTCCAAACGCACGGCTACGCGGCCATCGGAAGAGTCGGCCACACGCACTTGGAAAGGGTGAACGGTCGCCGTTGGCCGCGGTTGAGTGGCCCGTGCATGGGGCGAAATCGCGACCCACACGAGCAAGCACACGATCAGGGGCATGTGCCGGACGATTGTCGGGCGATTGTTTGCACTAAGCAGCATCGAGCTCATCAACGGATTCCTTCATACATAAGGCAGGAAGTTCCAGACCCGGAATGCGATCCCCTGCCCGATAATGTATCAGGTTTAGTCGTGGGAATCAAGTCGTCGGGAGGCGCTGTGCGCGCGCCACATTGTCGGTAAACAAGGTGCTACAGCGCGATACCGTGGGTTTGATGACGTCCTGGGAAGCCCGTTAAAACGGGCTGAAAGGAAGGAGCGTTGCGGTTCCGTTCACCAGGGAAGGCCTGGCCTGAAAAAATGGCCCACCCATCAGGTTGAGCAAGCGAAATGTGAATCGGCGAGGGTGGGTTTTCGCAGTTGTGAGTCGAGGAGTCCATCGGCCACCAGGGATTGCAGGCGAGGAACGCGGCGGAATCGATCGCCGCGCCAATCAGCGGGAGTCAGTCCGCCGGACATGAATGCACTTCTGACCTGTCGTACACCGAGCGAGGGTGTCCATCGAAAACGAAAGTCGGGAAAGCGCTCCGCGAATTTCGAGCCGTCCACGCGGTAGCTCCGCTCGTCCGAGGTTTGCGTGGCCGGGCCGCGAACGCAGTTTGGAACTTCCTCAGCGACGAGATCGGCGATTTCAATGACTCGGTGGTTTTGTTGGGTGTCCACGATATTGAAGACTTCGCCGCGGACTTGCTCGTCGGGGGCGATCAATACCGCCGCGATCGCTCGAGCAATGTCCTCGACGTGCACGATGGGCCGCCAGGCACGCCCGGACGTGTGCGGTGAAACGCGCCCGGAGGTCACGGCGGCGGCGGTGAAATCGTTGAGGCAGAGATCGAGGCGAAGCCGGGGGGAGACTCCATAGGCGGTACCGAAACGTAGAAGGATGGGGGTGAAGTCATCACCGGCCATGCCGATGAGTTCACGTTCGCATCGGAGCTTTGAGGCCGCGTACGCGGACGTCGGCATCGGCATGGACTGCTCGGTCAGGAGATTGCCGCCGCCTCGGCCATAGATCGAGCAGGTTGACGCGAAAACGAATCTTGGGACCTGGGCCCGTCGACAGCATTCCGCAAGCCGTATTGTGGCGGTGGCGTTTACCTCGTCGATCAAGCGATGGTCGAACGGTTCGGAAAGGCCCTCCGGAAGGGCGGCGAGGTGAACGACGGCGTCGAAGGAGAGGAGGTCGGTGAATTCAACGTCGCGCACGTCGATCTCGAAGCTGGGGACTGACTCCTGGACTCGGCCGAAATCACAACTCTGGTATAGATCGCAATCGAGGCCGGAGACCTCAAATCGTTGGTGGCGCAAGACGCCGACCAGGACGGAACCGACGTAACCGCGATGGCCGGTAATTAGAACACGCATGAACCGAACTCACATTTCACAGGGCCGGGGCGAGCCGACCGCCTTTTCTGTCGCGGACGAGTTCGTCCGCCGGTCTATCGCCTATCGGACCGCGCGGAAGGGAAGCTTGACGGCAGTTTCGCTCGGCGGTCGCGCTGGGACCTGTTAAATCACTTTCCCAGAATTGAAATTGAGGTCGCCTTCACGATCGCGAACACCTCCGCTCCCGGGGAAAGCTCCAACTCGCGCACGGCGGCCGGGGTGATAGAGACGATCCATTCCGAGCCGACATCGATGTAGGCGAGGACCCCTGTCTCGGTGTGGGTGAGGTGCGTGACGCGGCCGGCTAACACGTTCCTGGCGCTGACCCCCTGGGGCTGAACCCGGGCGAGGATGATGTCGTCGGCTGGAATGGAAAGGATTGCCGTCGACTTTCCACCGAGCGACTTCATGGTTGTCGACGGGGAAGTTTCCAGGGGACGGGCGTCGGCGACGACGAGCCGCTGCGCACCGATGCGGAACGCGGTGATACCCGGCGGGGCGGTTGGATCAGGGACAGCCTCGAACACGTTATAGATGTCATCAATCTCTGGACCGCCCGCCGCTGGGAGGAGCTGTCTGGGGGCGCCGCGGTTGACGAGGCAGCCCTGATCGAGGAGCCAGGCTTCGTCGCACAGAAACATGATGTCGGACATGGTGTGGGAGACGTAAATGGTCGGAATGGCGAAGGCGGTGAGCAGGCTATGCAGGAAAGCGAGCGTTCGACCGGCCAGCCGCCAATCCAGACCAGTGAGTGGTTCATCGAGAAGCAGCAGCCGTGGCCCGGAAAGCAAGGCGCGTCCTAAGGCGACGCGTCGGGCTTCACCACCGGATAGGGTTGCGGTTCGGCGACGGAGGAGCGATTCCAATTCGAGAACGGCGATGACTCGGTGGAACTCCGGGGCCGCGCCGTGGGCGTTCCAACCATATCTCAGGTTCTCTTCCACGGTGAGGTGTGGTAACAGGAGGCCGTCCTGGAAGACGTAGCCCACGCCGCGTCGGCGTATCGGCAGCGAACGGGATGGTGCGGCGGTGTCAAGCAAGGTCGTGCCGTTAATCGTCACAACTCCCGAATCTGCCGCCACGATGCCCGCTATACAGTTGAGAAGCGTCGATTTTCCGCTTCCGGAGGGACCGAACAGCCCCAGCACGCGAGCATCGGACTGCGCGGCGATGTCCAGGGCGAACGCGTCGAAGCGCTTACGGAGCCGTATGTCGAGCAAAGGGTCCCTCGTGTCTTTGGTGCCGAACGAGCCACTCCCCGGCGGCGACCGCGGCCAGGGATAGAGCAATCGCCGCGATCACTAGAGGCACTACCGACGGCGCGGTGGGTGATTGAATGGCGGTCCAGACGGCCAGGGGGATTGTTCGCGTGCGGCCCGGGATGTTGCCGGCCACCACGATGGTGGCCCCGAATTCACCGAGGGCGCGTGCCCAGGCGAGCGTGGCGCCGGCGACGATGCCTCGCCAGGCCAGGGGGATCGTGATCGTTCTCAGGATGCGCAGGCGCGACGCCCCCAGAGTCGCGGCGACCAGGGCCCAGCGAGGGTCGATGCCTTCCACCGTTGCCCGAACGGTTCGGATCAGGAGGGGTATGGCGACGACGGCGGAAGCCAGCGACGCGGCCCACCAAGTAAACAGCAGGGCCGGGAACAGTTCGCGGAGAAGGATCAGGAGCAGCAAGCCGGTGACAACCGGTGGCACTACGAGGGGCGCGAGCACGAATGTCTCCACGAACCCGCGAAGCTTCGAGTTGGAACGGGCGAGCCATATCCCCATCAGCACACCGGGGACCAGACATGCCAGCGTTGCGGCGAGAGATACCTGAACGGACAAAAGCAGGGCGGTCACATCGTCTCGATGAAGCATCCGGTTTACTCCGAGTCCGACGGGGCCGGATGGTCCCCGCTTGGCGGCGTGAAACCGTGTTTCCGAAGGATGACCGCGGCTTGGGGAGAGGTGACATGATTAAGGAACCGGCGAGCGGCAGCTTGAGTAGTCGTGTCTGGGCGCGAGGTGGACATGGTCGACGAGATGATTCCCGCGACGTACTCGATCGGGCCGTGGGAGTCCGGCGGAAACGTATGTGCCGCAACCGCGTTCTTCAGGCGTCGTGCATCGGTGAAGTAAATGATGGCGGCGTCGACGGCACTGGTTTCGACGTGCATGGCCGCGCCGCGGACATCATCCGAGATCACCAGTTTGCCTTCCATTTCCGCCCACGCGCCCTCTTTCGCCAGGGCGGCGCGGGCATAACGACCGGCGGGAGCGACCCCGGGATCGGCGATGGCCAGCCGCCGGATCAGGCTCGATCGAAGTGATTGCGGCCAGGGGCCCTGCGAAAGAAGCTCGCGCCGAACAACCAGAACCAGTTGATTCGCGGCGACAATGCGGCGCGTTTCTCGGTCGCAAAGACTCTTAGCGATGAGCGCGTCGACTTGGTCGGCATCGGCGGAGACGAACACGTGGCAGGGGGCACCCAACTCGATCTGCTTGCGAAGGGCGCCGCTCGCGCCAGCGCTGATGAAAACCTGACAATCCTCGGCTCGTTCAAAGTCCGCCGCGAGTTCGACAATGACGTCATTCAAGCTGGCGGCGACGAGCACGGTGATCGAACACTTTTTCGCCTCTGACTCGCCTCGACATGAAACCGAGGGCAGGAGCAGCAAAAGAGCGGAGTAGGAGCGTAATCTCCCCAAGGCGCGTATTCCCTCATACGCACTCGCATTCTCTGGGCGGATACCCAACAGGCGAATGTTTTGCTGTCGATTCAACCGATCACACGGCCGCACGTACGTAAAAGGTTATGGGAGCGCCGCCCACACGAGTCGCGGGCGATCGTCATTCGCCACGGAAGAACTTGAGCGCATCGCGCCCACGGCGTCATCATACCGTCACGACGTTATGGGATGAAGCGCGCGGCCCATCGCCGCGCGACGGCTGTTTCTGCTAAGGGGTGAAGCCCCCGTTCACGATATGTCCCATGGAGTTCCGCGCAGTTCGGAGGGTAACCGCTTGAAACGTTGGTGGACACAATTAACGGGCTTTCTGACCGCCGAGGAGGTGCCTCGGTGGTTCGGACTTTCGCTCGTTCTCATTTATCTCGTCGGCCTGGCCACGGTGACCAATGTCGGCATCCGACAGGCCCGGCGGGAAACGTCCGCCCATTTTCGGGGCAGCGCTCTGTACGCGACGGAAATGCTCGTGGACCGGCTGGCGTCACTGCCTGACCCTTCGTTGCCGGGAGGGCAAAACTCGCCGTACGAACGGGCGATGGGGGAGTTCGCGGCGCACGTTCCGGTCCGTTCGGTGCGATTGCTCAACGGCGAGCGAGTGCTGGCCTCGATTGACCCCAGCGATTTCGATGGAGTACCCGCGTCCACGCGATCGCTGGCCATTCCCAGCGAGATGGAAGTCACACCGTTGCGACGGTCCGACGGCGGGGCGCCCGACTTGTTCCTCCGCGCGGCGGTCCACTCCAGCACCATTAGCGATCCTTTGCTGCTCGAGGTGGTGCTGATCGGTGAGCCGCCGGCCTCGATCAGCTTTGCGTCGCACGCCGGGGCGTTCTCCGTTCTGCTGGTTGTGTTGGGGGCTTTTTTTGTCGTCTATCGGTGTCTGCGGGAACAGTTGCGCGGCGTGGCGCGCATTGCCGACCGACTTTACGCTCACCGTGACCGCATCCGCGACGAGCTGACGTCGCTTCGGATCGCCGATAGCAACGGGCTGGACGGCGTGACCACGGCGTGGAACGAATTGGTGAATTTAACGCAGCACCTACTCGAAACGGTGCAGCGGACCGAAGCCAACCAGGAACTCTCCCGGGTGCTTCAGAATTCCGGTGGGGGAGCGCTGGCGGAAGCGCTGCACGCGGTCCCCGATGGCATCATCCACATTCGTGACGAAAGCCGCGTGGATTACGCGAACGCTACGGCCTGCCGTTTACTTGGATGGAACACGCACGGGAGCTCGGATCGTACGTTGGACGGGGCTGATGGCTCCAACGCCTCCCAACAGATTCTTTCTCTCATTCGTGGGTCACTCGGGCCGGATGGCAAGTACGAGCCTTGCACGGAGGTCGTCGAGACCGAGGAAGAGAAGGGGGAACCCGCCAACAGCTACCGAGTATGGGTGGTGCCGCTTACCCGGGGCCATCACTCCGGCGAATGCGTCATTCTGATACGCGACGTCAGCCAGCAAATGCGCGCGGAAAGGGCCCGCGAGGAGTTCGTTACCCAGGTGACGCACGAGTTGCGCACGCCGCTGACTAACATACGAGCGTACGCGGAAACGCTGTCCAGCGGGATGTTTGAGGACCCCAAGGTGATCACCGAGTGCTACAACGTGATCACGAAGGAAACGCGGCGGTTGTCCCGCTTGATTGAGGATATTCTGAGTGTATCGCAACTCGAAGTCGGTTCGATCCATCTGGCGGTGGACAACGTGGATTTACGCGCGCTCTTGACCGACGGCGTTCGCGACGTTCGCGGCGTCGCCGAGGAAAAGAGCATCGACCTTCAACTGGTGTTGCCGGCGAAGTTGGAAACCATCCGGGGGGACCGCGACAAGCTCGCCGTGGTCATCAACAACCTGCTGGGCAATGCCATTAAGTACACGCCACGCGACGGCACGGTCATTGTCGGATGCCAGATGAGCGGGCAGGAAGCGATGATCACCGTGAAGGACAATGGCATCGGAATCGATGCCATGGATCACGCCCGGGTCTTCGAGAAATTCCAGCGCGGCCGAGACCCGGAAGTCCAGAGCGAGACGGGAACGGGAATCGGGCTCTATACCGCGAGAGAAATCGTCCGCCGTCACGGCGGCGACATTGACCTCATCAGCGAAAAGGGCAGGGGATCGACGTTCATGGTCCGGCTCCCGCACCGAGAGGGGCGGGCCGCGGCGCTCTCAACGAGTGTCGACGGTTGATCACTAACGGAGGCAGCCATGGCAAGAATCCTGCTCGCGGACGACGACGCCCACATCGTTCGGGTGATGAGCATTTGGCTGGAGCGCCATGGCTACGACCTCGTGACGGCAAGTAATGGAGCCGAAGCCCTCGAGGTCCTTGACCGCGGCGGCATCGACTTGATCGTATCGGACATGAACATGCCGGTGATGGATGGTGTGGCCATGGCAAGGGCCATCCGCGATCGCGGAGAAGTTGACGTTCCCATTCTTTTGCTGACCGCCCGATGTGATCAGCAAAAGCTGGCCGGCCAAATGGAGGAGTACCGCGTCCTCGTGTACCCAAAGCCGTTCGTCCCATCGAAGCTGGTGGCCGAGGTGAATCGATTATTGGGGCCGGTCCCGACGACGCCTTGAACGTCCTGAGTCCGATGAGCCACGCCATGGCCTATGCTCCCAATTCCCAGAGTCCGGCGGTGTCCGGTGATCGACGTCCGGATGCCCTGGCCGAGCTCAAGCGGCTGCGCGGCTGTCTGAGCGGCGGGCACGACGCCCGTGCGGACATCGACGGCATCCTCGGCACGCTTACGACGGCGCTCGATCAGGTCATGGACGAGCATCGGGGCATGGCCGAGGAATTGCTTTCCGCCTACGAGCAACTTGGCGTGGTCTTCGAGGTCACCCGTCGCCTCCCCAACGTCCAAGGCGAGTCCGAGGTGGTGGAGCTGTTTACCGACAACCTGCGCAGCAGCTTCATGGGCCGTAGGGTGGTAACGGCCCGCCCACTTCGTCAGCAGGAGTGGTCATTCGACGGCCAAACCCTGAGCGCCGATCACTGGCTGGCGCGGATGATCCATCGCACGTGCACGGGCGGGGCAGTGACCGTCGAGCCGCCGGGGGAAAATGGCCGTTCGGTCGATCGGGCTTGGCGGGATATCGCCGAGATCATGGTGGGACCGGTGCGGGCCGGCGAAACGCCGATCTGCGCGATCTTGCTGATGCGACCACGGACGGCCCCAGGATTTCGGGCGGTGGACATGCTGTTGGTGGAGTCGCTGACGACATTCTGTGGCGACCTCATCCGTAATATCCGGCTAGTCCGGGAGTTGAGTCAGCTTTCGATGGCCATGGTGCGATCATTGGTCAGTGCCGTGGACCAGAAGGACGAATACACCTGCGGTCACTCGTTGCGGGTGGCGTTCTACGCCACGCAACTGGGTCGAAGACTGAAGCTTCGCGACCTGGACCTTCAAATGCTCCAATGGAGCGCTCTTCTGCACGACGTGGGCAAAATTGGAATCCGAGACGCGGTATTGAAAAAAGCGGGCAAGCTGACGGATGAGGAATTCGCCCACGTCAAGGAACACCCCGTCCGAAGCCACAAAGTGGTAGAGGGCATTCCGCAACTCGCGCTGGCCCTCGACGGCATTCTCTACCACCACGAGCGTTATGACGGCAGAGGGTATCCCAAGGGCCTGCGCGGGGAAGAGATTCCACTCCAGGCACGGATCATCCAGATCGCCGACGTGTTCGACGCCCTGACGTCCGACCGTTCCTATCGAAATGCGTTCGATTGGCGCAAGGCGCTATCCATTCTCAAGGAGGAAGCCGGCAAGACCGTTGACCCGGACCTTCAAGGGACGTTCGACGCCATGATCCGCGAGTTTCTCGGCGATGATCCGGACGCATGGTCGCGCATGATCAGCCGGGCGAATTGTTTCACCCAGGAGACGATGGAAGACACCGCCGTCGCCGATGACGCGGCTTCTTAGTCGAATGGTCGAGGTTGTCGTGCCATGAATATGACACTTTTGCTGCCGTGGTTTCCCATCGTACTCGCCGTTGGCGTGGCCGGCCGTGTTTTGGGCCGCGCCCGCGGAATGGGCATGGGCTTTCTCTGCGCCTTATTCTGGCTTGCGTTGGTGCAGGCTTCCGCCGGTTCGGGAATGTGGAGTGAGCCGTGGACGGTCGTTGCCAGTCTTTCCGGATCCGTGGCCATCGTGGCCATGGGCGGATGGGCCGGACAAATGTCCCCCGGAGCATCAAGGGGACCCGTATTCTCCGCCGATTCGTACGAGCCGGCGGTAGCGAGCGCCCCCAACGGTGATTCCCTGGCGCGGTTTTCAGCGATGATCGACCGCTTCGATGAGTGGCTCGACGGACACCGGGATCATCCGAATCCCTGGCCGGAGTTCGGTGAGTTCATTCGTAACGTCTTGTGCCATTCGTGCTCCGCCACGCATGTGCAACCGTATCGCCTTCGGGCCGAGGGAGATGAGCTGGTCGCGCTTCATGAACCTGATGTATTCACCGAAGCGGAGCGGCTGCCCGCCCGGCAGGGAATTGTGGGACATGTTGTAACGACCGGCCGAGCGTATTTGGCGGGCGATTCCGCTCAGGGCGAGCTGGTGCAATCGCTGGCCGTGGAATGGAAAAAGCCCCTGGCCTGGTGCTTTCCGATCCAGGACGGCAAGCAACGGGTGGGGGCCGTCGTCGTCGGCAAACTGTCTTTGGCGCCCAATCGCCATCGGGAGCTGCTGCACGCCGCGGAACAGTTGATCGGTCTGTTCTGGAACTTGTTGTCGAACGCCGTGAACACGCGATCGGCGCTGGAGCACGATCCCGTGTCGGGTCTTTTCACGCGACCCATGTTCCTGAAAACCGCCGAGCAGTCGTTACGGCAGTCCTACCGGTTGGGCGAGCCGGTGGCCGTGGCGGTGGTCGCGGTCGAAGGGACGCGCGAGCTTGGCGATTCGGGTCGATGGGAGACGGCGGATGAATTGGTCTCCGAGGTCAGCCGCTCGTTGCGCCAGAAGGTACGCAGTGATGATCGGTTGGGCCGGTTCGACGGCTCGCGATTCGTTTTACTCCTGCGTCGCGTGGATTCCGAATTGGCGTCTTTAATTATCGGTCAGCTCATGTCGCGCCTGGGTTCCGTTTGCGGTGACGCTTCGCGATGGGGGGTTGCCCTTCGGGTTCGATGCGGCGTCGTCGGCAGCGGCACTGAGCAGCCCGATCTACGAACTCTCGTATCAAAGGCCATGTTGCAATGTCGTCGGGCCCGGATGGAAGACATTCCCATCGCCAATGACCTGACCCCGTTGCCGCCCAACTCGACCCGCGCGGTGCGTTCGACTGTGGCCTCCCCGGTGCTGACCACATGAAAGTCGAGCAACAGAGGATCGGGACCGTCGACGTCTTTACTCCGGTCGGCACGTTGATCGACCAGGACGCCGAGCGGTTTCTGAAAACACTCCTGGCCCGGGTTCGATCGACCAACCCCCGGATCGTCGTGGACATGCACGAGGTTCCCTACATGGATGGAGGAGCGCTGGAGGGTTTGTTGACCGCGGCGGATGAACAGGCGGAGGGGGCCTCGGCCCTGAAGCTGGCCGCGGTGACGCCGACGTGCCGCGAAATACTGGAGCTGACCGGGCTATCGAGCCACTTCCGCTTCTTCGAGGACGTGCAAGCGGCAGTCAAAAGTTTTCTTTGATATCGATCTTTGCTCATGGCCAACCTCACGATTGAACACGTGGTCCGGCTGGGCGATCAGCTCGTTCGTGACGGGTTGATCACGGCGGAGCAGCTCGCCGAAGCCCTGGCGCGTCAACAGACAGCCGGGGGGCGCCTCGGCGCCGCGCTGGTGGACGTCGGGGCCATCTCATCGGCGGCGCTGGTCCAGGCGCTGGCCCGCAAGCTTGGGGTCAAGGGTTGCGTGCTTCGCCACGGTCTGATCGATCCCAAGGCGGCCAAGCTGGTGCCAAAAGAGGAAGCGGAGCGGTTGAAGATGCTCCCGCTCTTTAAGGTGCGCGACGAATTGACCGTGGCTATGGTCGAGCCGCAGTCGCTCCCCGTCCTGGACCGGTTGCGAAAGCTGACGAAGTGCAAGATTCGGCCGGTCCTCGTGCTCGAGGAAAACCTGGTTGAATATCAACGGAAGTACCTCGCGGACGAGGTGAATGTCGATTCGTTTCTCGCGTCCATCGAGGAAAGTGACGTCCATATCACCGAGACCGAGGCAATCGATGAAGGGCCGGTGACCGACCTCGACAAAATGGTCGAGGGGAGTCCGATCGTGAACCTCGTGAACCTGGCGATCTTGACCGCCTTGCGGGCGGGGGCCAGCGACGTCCACATTGAACCCGACCGCGACGGTACGCACATTCGCTACCGCATCGATGGGCAACTGCGCGAGATGCTCAAGCCGCCGCGCGGAATGCACGCGGCCATCGTGTCGCGCGTCAAAGTCATCGGTCGGATGGACATCGCGGAGAAGCGTTTGCCGCAGGAAGGGCGCGTACACCTGATCGCGGACGGGCGGGAGATCGACCTGCGCGTTTCGAGCATGCCGACGATTCTCGGCGAGAAGATCGTGCTGCGAATCCTCGACAAATCGAATCTCCGCTTCGAACTGGAGTCCCTGGGGATTCGCGGCAAGGACCGCCGGGCGATTGAGGTCATGGTCCGGAGCCCATACGGGCTGTTGCTCGTGACCGGACCCACCGGCAGCGGAAAGACCACGACCTTGTATTCGTGCCTGGATTTGCTTCGCAATGAGGCCACCAACATCGTCACGATCGAAGACCCGGTCGAGTACCAATTGCCGCTGATCAACCAGATTCACGTCAACGACAAGGTGGGCCTGACATTTGTTCGCGCCCTGCGATCCATCCTTCGACAGGACCCGGACGTGATCATGGTGGGCGAAATCCGCGACGATGACACGGCTCGGGTGGCGATTCAGGCCGCGCTCACGGGCCACCTGGTGATGTCCACTCTACACACGAACGACTGCCCGGGCGGAGTCATGCGTCTTCTGGATATGGGCATCGAGCCGTACTTGATCTCGGCCAGCGTGTTGGGATTCATTGCCCAGCGCCTTGCACGGACGATCTGTCATTCGTGCAAGACCTCGTACTACCCGGCGCCGGCGCTGCTCAAGAGCGTAGGGTGGGAACATCGAACCAACGAGCTTTTCCAAAAGGGCGAGGGATGTCGCGAGTGCAACAACACCGGCTTTCGGGGGCGCATCGGGTTTTATGAGGTCATGCTGCTCGATTCGGAGCTGAAACGCATGATCCAGGGCAGCGTGAGCGAGTCGGATATCCGAGTGTACCTAGCTCAGACCGGCTGGCGAACCCTTCGTGAAAAAGCGTTGGATCTAGTCGATCAGGGGGAATCGACGCTGGAGGAGGTCATGCGGGTATCTCGCTCGGAGGCCCTCGACGTGGGTGATCCGACGGGCGCGGGGGCGCTGGAGGCGCGGGCGTGATCGTCCATGCGGGCGCATCGCGGTTGCAGGCTACGCGCTGGGGGATGTAGGGCATGAATCTTACCTACGACGCCATTGACGCCCAGGGGCGGACGAGCCGCGACTTCATCGAAGCACGCGACCAACGGGACGCCGTTGAGCAACTTCGGCGACGCGGACTCTATGTCACCAAGATCCATGAGGGCGGTGACGGTCGCGCAAAGGTCACTCCCACGACGGGCGTGACCAGTGAGGGGTCCAAGCTGCCACTACGACTCCTTGTTCAATGTACCCGCCAACTGGCCATGCTGTTGAAATCGGGGAGCGGACTGGTCCCGGCGTTCAAGGCTATGAAGCGGCAAATATCCCATCCGCGATATGCCGCAATCCTTGGAAAGATTATCGATGATCTCGAAGATGGTGCCCCGCTGACCGATGCCCTGCGGAAGCATCCGCGCAGTTTTGATTCGGTTTACTGCGCGATCGTCGCGGCGGGGGAGGCCAGTGGTTCATTAACCGAAATGTTCGAGCGGCTGTCGGAGATCTGTTGGAAGCGCCGGGCGATGCACAAGAAGATCTTGGGGGCGCTCGTTTATCCGGCCCTCCTCATCGCCATGTGCTTTTCCATTCTGCTCGTGCTGTTGCTGTTCGTGTTGCCGCGGTTCGGGGCCATGTTCGTCCAGCTCGGCGTGGAAACGCCCACGACGACGCGCGTCTTACTGAAGGCGGGTGAATTCGTCCAAGGATACTGGCCGGCGTGCCTCGGCGCCGCCATTCTGGGGATTGTTGCTCTGGTGACGACCGTCATGCAGGAGCGGGGGCGGCAGTGGCTGAGCGATATTCAGACCGGTATTCCCCTTTTGGGACGGCTGCAATCCAACCTGATTCAAGGGCAGGTGTTCCGCACCATGGGCATGCTGCTGGAGAGCCGCGTCGGCGTCATTGACGCCCTGGAGCTGGTTCGTGGGTCCACGCGCAACCGCAAGTTCCAGCGGATGTTTGACCGGATCGATGAGGCGGTAACCTCCGGCGGTCGCCTGAGCAGCGCGTTCGAGGAATCTCGGGTCGTCGATCCATACATCTGCCAGGCGATTCACACGGGTGAGGACAGCGGAAATCTTGGCGGCGCGATCACTTTCTGTGCCGATAATCTCGACGAAACCAACGAGGAGCTGGTCAAAGTAATCACCCGGCTGATCGAGCCGATCATTCTCATCGGAATGGGCATTGTCGTCGGCGGTGTGGCGATTTCGCTGTTCATGCCGTTGTTCGATATGACCTCGGCCATCCGATAACCCGTGGCCATGGATTTCAAGGCGCAACGGCCGGAAGGCGGAAGGCGAAACGTGGGAATACTGGACCTATCGACTAAGCGGCGCACGCGCATCGGGCTCGACACCGGCACCGACGGTGTTCGCGCCGTGCAATTAAGGAAGGATCAGGACGGATACACCATCGTTTCGGCAACGCGTAGCGAACGCCACCGGTCGGGAGGCAGTGATGCGGTAGCAATATCGCTGGCGCGGAGGGTCCGGAGCTGCGTGGTGGATACGGAATTCACCGGTCGAACCGTGGCCACGGCTCTTGGCGTGCCGGAAGTCGAATTCCATCTGTTGGACTTACCCACGGCCGTTCTCGCTCAACGGCCCAGCGAAGCGGAACGGGCCGTCCAGTTCGAAGTCGGCCGGCTCATGACCGAATCCATCGACCTGCTGGAAACGCGCCACTGGCCGCTGCCGGGCGGGGGGAAGTCCGCACCCAACGCCATGGCGGTTTCGGTCAAACGAGACCTTGTCTCCCATGTAGTCGAGGCGTGCGCGGCTGCGGGCCTGACTTGCTCATGCATGGATACCACCGCTGGGGCGCTGAGTCGCCTAGGGGCCGTGTTGAAACGTTGGTCCCCACGGATGATTTGGGGAATTCTGGATCTGGGGTATCGACAATGTCGTCTGGTGCTTTGCATTGATGATGCCCCGGTGCTGGTGCGGGGAGCCGGAACCGGTGGAGCGGACTGGACCCAGCGGATCGCGGAATCGCTTCAGCTCAGTGCGAAAGCCGCGGAGATCCATAAGAAGGAGCACGGGATCGGGCTCGTCAGCCGCGGCGTTCGACAGTCGGAAGGGCCGCTCCCAACGCATGATCTGTCAGCGATCCTCTTGGGCGCCTTGCGCGGCGATCTGACCGCCTTGGCGGCGGAAATCAAAAGGTCGTACGAATATGTTCTGAGCTGCTACACCAATCGGGAAGTAGGGGATTTGGTCCTGGTCGGCGGGGGGGCGGCGTTGCGCAACCTGCCCGAATTCCTGGGACAAGCCCTAGGCATCCCCGTGCGCCTGGCGTCGAGCTACATGGCCAACGCCGACTGCCGATTGAAGTTCGCCCCGGGATTTGGACATGAGATCGAGCCGCTGGCGGTTGCGATCGGTCTATCGATGGAGCCCTGACCCGCGTGATCGGCGTAAATCTCATTCCGGAACCGGTGGTATGGGGCCAGAAACGCCGGAGGCGCCTTCGCGGTTGGATGATCGCCGGTGCCACGGCGCTCTTCGCGTCGGCCATTCCGATCGGATTGGAAGGCTGGCGACGAACGCAGGCTGAGGAACTGCGCGAGCAGCGTGCCGAAGTGGAGCGGGAAGTTGACGTTCTGGGCAAGGAGCTGGCCCAACTGACCGCCGACGTCGGCGAGTCGTTCCTTCAGATTCAGCGAGCCAAGGCGCTGCGGGCCAAGCGGTCGTGGTCGGCGATGCTCACCATGGTGGCATCGACGATGCCGTCGGGATGTTGGCTGACCTTGCTGGCGACGGTTCCGGAAGCACCATCGGGTACGCCCCCTCGCAATTCGCCCGCGAGCCCCGAGCCCAACGGCGCGATCGGCAAGAAAAAGGAAACTAAGGGGACAATCACGATCGAGGTGCCGAGGGCATTGCGGCTGGTCGGCTACGCCAGTGAGGCCGACGAGCCTATCAATTTCGTGACCAATTTGAAGAACGCGGGCGCGTTCGAGCGAGTCGACTTGGAGCGGTCGGTGCGCGAGCCGGTTGACGACGGATCTTACTTCCGCTTCGAAATTGTCTGTGAGTGGTGATCATGAACCTCACAACGAAATGGTCGCTTAGAATGATTGACCTGGCGGGCGGCGCGGTGGTCGCCGCCTGCCTGGGTGCGTTTGTTTGGTTCGCCCTTTTGAGAACAGACCGCACGTCGGACGTAGTGGGGCAATTGCGCGGGCAGCTGCAAGCCGCCCGCCATCAAGCCCGCGTGCTTCGTGCGGAATGCGATCGGCAGCGACTGTCACTGAACGCCCATCAGACGGAACTTGGCGAAACCGGAGAGCTGCCGGTCCACGCACGCGTCGAAGAATACTTCCGCAATCTGGCGTCACTGGCGGCTCAGCACCGCGTTCGCGTCATGCGGCACAATCCGCTGGCATCCCGGACCTATTCCGGCCTTCTCGAACGCCGGTTCAGCTACCAAGTAACGGGAGCGACGGTTGACCTCGCCCGGTTCCTGCGTGCGATCGAGCTTACGGAATTCTGGGCGGATGTCGCCTACTTGAAAATCGAGGGCGGCCCAAATTCCGCCGGCGTTTTGCCTGAACGTGTCGCGACCTTGACCATCAGTGTGTTCTCCGCGTTAGCGCCGGAAGAGGAAGGCCGGGGATAAGTCACATGACCATCCGGCGAAAACAGACTTATCTGGGCGTCGTTCTTGTCGGCTTGGCCGCGTTGGCGGTCGATCGATGGATCCTGCCGCGCGGCCCCGCTCCAGCGGTGGCATCCCTGGACGTTCCGCTGGAGTCCGTTCGCTCCATTCTGCCGGGCGCCACGGCTGAGCGCGATCAATCGATTCCGGAGGTTCCATTTCCCCGCGGGTTATCCGCCATGGACATCGAGGTTGGAATTCGAGACCTTTTTGCCCGAACGGATCGACCACCAACCGCCGACGATGCATCGCCCGATAATCTCGCCGGCGCCGACGGCCGTCTCCGGAAGCTGTCATTGTGTGACACCTTCGCGGCCGGCCACAGGCTCGATGCCGTGCTCCAGAACGACGGTCTGAGAATAGCGGTCGTAAATGGTCACTGGCTCCGACCGGGAGACACGGTCGATGGGTGCCGCTTCGTGGCACTTGAGGGTACCCAGGCACGCTTTGAGTGCGCGGATGGGTGCACGACTCTCGATCTGAAGAAGGCCGCAGGGGATCCGTGATGTTACTGATCACACTAAAGTACGTGATGCACCCTCACGATACGTTACTAGGTCCACGGATGCCGTACATGTACAAGCCGCGGCGCCCGCGTTGGGGTCGTTTACAGACGGGTTGGGTCAACAGCGAGAACGAAACATGTTGAAGTTGAATAAGCCAAAGACACGGGGGTTCAGTCTGGTCGAACTGGTCATCGTGGTCGTGATCATCGGCGTGATCGCGGCTATTGCCGTGCCGCGCATTAGCCGCGGTGCCAAGGGCGCCGGCGAGTCTGCCTTGAGAGGGAGTCTGGCCGCCCTCCGCAACGCGATCGACATGTACGCCGCGGAGCATAATGGGGCCTGGCCCGGTGCGGACGATTCGGAAACCACGCTCATCGATCAGTTGACCAAGAACACCAACGCCGGCGGGGCCGTCGGCACGGGCGTCAACTACCCGTTTGGCCCCTATTTGCGGCGGGGATTCCCGCCGATCCCAGTCGGCCCCAACGCAAGCAAGGCGACGGGCGTCATCATGGCCGACAACACGTCATACCCCACCGCGGTGGATGACAGTTCGGCCACCGACGGTTGGGTCTATAACAACGAGAGCGGTGAGATCAAGGCGAACACCGACGACACGGACGAGGCCAGCGTCGGCTACGACACCTACTAAGGCTCCGTCTGAACCAAAAATCATGCCAGCCGCGTACGGCGTTACCCACGCCGTACGCGGCTGCTTCGCTTAGCAAGAACCGTGCAGCCGTTGTGGTCACGCTAATCCCGATTCCCGCCGGGCCCGCGCTGGTTATCGGCCAGCCACCATATCGTAGACTTACGTTGAGGCGTGCGCCGACGCCACGGCTGAGCTCGGTCCATCGGAGGAACGATGCTTCTGCGCAAACGGTTCCACAACGAGTGTCGGGGTCGAAGCGGATTCTCCTTGGTCGAGGTCGTCCTGGTGGTGTCGATCATCGGGATCATCGCGGCCATTGCCGTACCGCGCATCTCCAGCGCGAGCGCGGGGGCCAGCGCTACAGCCTTGAAGGCGACGATCGAGCACGTGCGCAACGCCATTGACCGATACTACGCCGAGCACGGCCGCTATCCAGGCTACAACCCGGCCACGGGGCTGCCGAATGGAACCTGGTTCAACCAGCAGATGCTCAAGTATTCGAGCCCAACGGGTCTGGTCGACGAGACGTTGAACGGGCCATTTCGCTTTGGTCCGTATATTCGCGCCCCGTTTCCCAAGAACCCTTTCAATCACTTGGACACGGTATACGCGAAGGCGACTCACGCCGATCCAAGTCCCGCGGACGGGAGCGTCGGGTGGGTCACGGTCTTGATCGATGGTGACTTCGGGATCAGCGCCACGGATGAGGACCTGGACGGGGTCGTGGAAAGCTTGGATGTCCCGGTGGTCGAAGTCAGGGAAACCCTGAGAATACGAGGGCCCTGACATCGGATAGTGAGCGGTGCATGACGGTTCGACCGCAAATTTCAAGTTTTCGGGCGACGGCCCGTCGCGCCTTTACTCTCCTCGAGTGTATGACGGTCGTCTTGGTCATGGGAATCTTGGCCATGATCGCTGTACCTAAGTTCACGAGTTTTAACCTGCAACAACGAGCCGAGGCCGCGGTCCGACGAATCACCGCGGACCTCTCCATGGCCCAGCGACAAGCACGCTTCACTGGCTCCGACCGGCGGATCGTTTTTTCGGTCGTCGGAAATGGCTATACGTTGATCGGCATCCCAGATCTGGATCACCCGAATCAGCCTTACGTGGTTTCGCTGGGCGAAGAACCTTATGGGGCGACGATCGTATCGGTGAATTTCGGCGGCGATCCGGAACTGGTCTTTGACGGCTACGGAAACCCGGACACCAGTGGAGCTGTCGTTATCAGCGTCGGGGACTACAAGAAATCCGTCAGTGTGGAGGCCGGCACGTCCAACGTGAGGTTCATACCTCACGACCCGAACTAGTCGACTGGGTGATGATGTTCCACGCACAGGCATGCAAAACCAATGTTCGCTTTAATCGCCCTTTGCGGTGGGGCTCGTGCCCCCGCGCTGGGGCGGCATTGGTTGAACTCGTCTTCTCGGTCTCCGTGACCGCTGTGTTGATGACCGGGATCGCTTCGGCGCTGGTCATGGCCAGTCGGGCCCTCCCCTCCAACAAGGACGCAAACGCCAGCATCGCCGACACGACGGCGATGACGGACCAGATGGCCAATGATCTATACGTAGCCCTGAGCTTCTCGGAGCGCACCGCCCGCACCGTTCGGTTCACGGTTCCCGACTGCACGGGCGACGACGTTCCGGACATGATCCGATACGCCTGGTCGGGCACGAATGGAGACCCGTTGACCCGGCAGCTCAACAATTTGGCGGCGGCGTCTGTTCTCGACGACGTGGGCGAGTTCACCCTTTCGTACGATGTGCGATCGATCGCCGAGACCCCGCCGCTGCAGGATAACGAGAGCGCCGTGTCCATTCTCAGCGCGAACCCCGCGGCTCTATTGCCCGGCGACTTCAAGGTCACCGACAAGGGCTGGATCGGGCAGTATTTCGTGCCCAGCTTGCCCGCGGACGCCGTAAGCTGGAAGGTGACGCAGGTGCGGTTCATGGCCCGACGTCATGGCCTCGCAGCTGGAGAAACCGCGATCCAATTGGAGTTGCCGACGCCGGCGAAGGTGCCCAGCGGCGACGTGGTGGGGAGTCCGGTCATCATGCACGAATCAGCCTTGAGCGCGGCCTATCGTTGGGAACCGTTCGACTTCACGGATGTCGTGGACTTGTCGCCGAGTCAGGGTCTTTGCCTGGTCCTGAAATCGGTGGGCGCGGATATCGAAGCCGGCGATATCCTGTTCGACACCGCCGGGGGCACAAACCGACTGACAACGGCCAATGCGGGAGCGCTTTGGACCCGCAGTTTGCTCACCGGAATGGTCTATTACGTGTATGGCACGGTGACGACGGTCTCGCAACCCCCGGCCGCGACGAGATACTTCGTTGAAGGCGCCCGAATTGGCCTTGCGACAGGCACCGATCCGACCAGCCGCGTCGAAACGCGCACCTCGATTCTCAACGAACCGGAGATCGTCAACCCATGAGTCCCGGACGTGACCCTCTCAATCCGCGGCGGCGTGGGCTGACGCTCGTGGAAGTCCTGGTATCCATGGTCCTGGTCAGCGGATTGGTCGTGGCTTCCATGAACACGCTGGGCGCGGCCCGGACCGCAGGGCAGATCACCGCGGACCGCGGGAGGGCCCAGCTCCTGGCGATTGATCTATTGTCGGAAATCATGCAAGCGAACTACTCGGAACCGGACGCGGGCCAGCAGGAGTTGGGACTTCCCTTGAGACTCGGTCTTCCGCTGCTGGCCGACCTGATCATCGTCCTGGGGCTCGACGACGCAGAACGAAGCACCGACCGTACGACGTTCGACGACGTGGATGACTACAACAATCTGGTCGAGTCGCCGCCCGTGTACCGCGACGGCACGCCGATTCCCGGATTCGCGGGCTGGAGCCGGTGTGTCGAGGTGGAGTATGTGTTTCCGCCCAATCTGAATCTCGAGTCCGCGGAGGATCGCGGTGTCAAGCGAATTACGGTGACGGTGAAGCGGGGAACCGAGGAACTGGCCAAGGTGTTCGGTCTCCGTGCCGGCAGACCTGCCGGATCGAATGAGGCCATTCATTGAGAGCAACCATGTCCTTACGGAATTTCATTCCAGTCGGCACGCGAAGGCGTCGGGCAGGCGTCTATATCACTGTGCTTGGCACGGCCACCGCGATCACCGTGATCGGCCTGTCGTCGCTGACCGTCGCCCGCATCGAACGCCGCTGGATGAAGGCGGGGTCGGACTTCGCCCAAGCACGGATCTACGCTGAATCAGCCATTGAATTCGGTCTCTTGAAGATCGATCAAAACGCCAATTGGCGGACGACGTACGTCAGCGGAGTCTGGGAATCCAACAAGGTGATCGGGAACGGGCGTTTCACGCTTGAAGGAATCGATGCCGATGGACTGCTGGCCGACTCCGCCACTGATGGCCTGACGCTTCGTGGAACCGGCATGGAGGGCTCGGCCCAGTTCAAATTGGAGGTACAGGTCGACGCCGACATCACGCCATTGACTTGCCTGGAGCGTCCGCTTCACGTGGGCAACGACGTCACTTTTTCCGGAGCCGACGTCACTTCGGACAGGCCGATCAGTGCAAACAAGAACATGGCCGCGGTCGCGTCCACCATCAATGCCGACGCGGAAGCAGGCGGCACCATCATCGGTCTCGGTTTTCAGGGATCAAGGGTCACGGGCATGATCGCGAGGACGATGCCATCCGCCAGTGTGTTCGACTATTACATCGCGAACGGGACGGTGATCAATTTCGACTCAACTGGCGGCAAGATTGAAGACACCGTGCTCAGCCCGAGGCGCAACCCCTACGGCGTGGCGACGAATCCTCAGGGGATCTACGTGATCAGTTGCGGAGGGCGAGACTTCACCATCCGGGATTGTCGAATTCTTGGGACTCTCGTCCTGTTGGACGTGGGTGGTAGTTCCCGAGTCGAAAACTCGGTGAACATCGAACCGGCGGTGGCCAATCTTCCGTCGTTGCTGGTCCGCGGCAAAATGGAATTCCGCTACGACGATGCGCCCTTGAGCGAAAGCGATCGAGAAGTAAACTTCAACCCGCCGGAATCCGGGTATCGAGGCATCTCGGATAACGACCAGATCGACTCTTATCCATCCATCATTCGTGGCCTGGTCTATGTATCGAGCGAGCTTACCTTCGACGGCGCGCCCACGTTTGATGGAGTCGTCGTCGGCGGTAACAACCTCTCTATCGAGAAGCAGGCCGTTTTCACGTATCAATCTCACTATTTCGCCAATCCTCCGCCGGGGTTTATCGCAGCTCCACGAATGGTGGTCGTTGAGGGTACTTGGCGCCAAGTTGTGGATTGAGCCTCGCGCGGTTCGAACTAGGTTGCCGTTTCCCTCGCTGCTCCTGCTCACACCCTGCTCGTCCCCCAGCACCCTAAAGCCGGGCGAGACGGTTGTCTCTCGCGCGGCCTTCGCTTATCGTCGTCCCGCGAGCGTCAATGAAGAGTCACCGTCAGCGAAGGAAGGTCACAGATGAGATTGTTCGGATTGATGTGCATCGTTTGGGTCGCGGTCTGTATTTCGCATGGACCCGCGCGGGCGGCGGACGTTAAGGCCCGCCCGCGCGTCGATCTCGCCGGAGCCGTCGATCAGCACATTCAGCAAGCCGCGCCCGACTGGCTGAACTACTATAAAGACCTCCATCGCAACCCGGAGCTATCGCTCAAGGAGGCCGAAAGCGCCAAGAAGCTGGCACGCCGTCTCGAAGCCGCCGGTTACAAAGTGACCACTGGCGTGGGCGGGCATGGCGTGGTGGGGGTGCTGGCCAATGGGAAGGGGCCGACGGTACTCATTCGCGGGGATATGGATGCGTTGCCGATTGTCGAGCAGACCAAGCTACCGTACGCCAGCCAAGTAACGGTGGAGGGCACCGATGGTCAGAAGGTCGGGGTCATGCACGCTTGTGGGCATGACGTTCACCAGACGTGCCTGGCCGGGACGGCGGAAGTTCTGGCGGCGTTGAAAGATCGGTGGAGCGGGACGGTGGTGGCCATCGGTCAGCCGGCGGAGGAAATCGGCAAGGGCGCCCTGGCCATGATCACGGATGGGCTGTTCGAACGGTTTCCCAAGCCGGATTACTGCATTTCATTGCACGTGGCCCACATACTTCCCGCCGGCGTAATTGGCTACACGCCCGGATGGGCGCTGGCCAACGTGGATTCGGTGGACATCGTGATTCACGGGCGGGGCGGGCACGGCTCGCGACCCCATCAGGCGATTGACCCGATCGTGACCGCGGCGCACGTGATCACGGCGTTGCAAACAGTCGAGTCCCGGCGGTTGGACCCGGTGGAGGCGGGGGTGATCACGGTCGGTTCGATCCACGCGGGTTCGAAACACAACATTATTCCCGACGACGCGCGGCTGGAAATCACGGTGCGATCATTCAGCGAAGAAACGCGGAAGACACTGCTTGATGGAATTCGGGAAGTCACGATCAACACCTGTCGAGCCATGGGCTGTCCGCGCGACCCGGACATTCACCTCCGGGCCGATGAGTTCACGCCGGCGTCGTTCAATGACCCGGAATTGTCGAAGCAGGCGGCACAGGTGCTCGCGCAAATACTCGGAGCCTCCGCAGTTATCGAGATCAAGCCGGTGATGGGCGGCGAGGATTTCGGGCGGTACGCGTCCCATTTGAAGGTTCCGGGGTTCATGTTCTGGTTGGGGAGCATTGGGCAAGATCGTTTCGACGCGAGCCTAAAGCCCGGGGCGGAGCCCTTGCCGGCGCTGCACTCCAGTCAATATTGGCCCGAGGCGGAGCCCACCATCGCCACGGGAGTTCGATCGCTCACATCCTTGGCGCTCTCTCTCTTTGATGCCAAACCGTAACACTCGAGCCCGAGGTTTGCGAACCTTCTAAAGATTACTCGTTGGGCAACGTCTGGGCGAAGGTGCCCACGTTTCGATCGCCCGCCGCCGAATAACCCAAGAGGGCCGTCGAGGCCATCGGCGTTCCCGGGTCTCCAAAACGCACCTTGTGCAGGAATTCCCAGGGGTTTTCATCCGCGATGGTACCCACGTACGACGGGTTTTGAGCCGTACCGAAGTTGATGTCTTTGCCTTCTTCGCCGTGGCATGAGAAGCAGGTGCCGAAATACGTGAAACCGCCGAAGTCCGGATCGCCGGTGAATGAACCGCCAGCGTCGATGTACGTGTCCGTATCGACGACGCCTTCGAGCGTAAACCGCACCGCGTCCCAGACGTCGCCTTCGCTCATGCCGAGGTTGATCATGTTGTGACCGTTCGGTACGACCTTGGGGTCGCCTTTGAGCAGTTCGAAGATGGCCCGCGAGCTAAGTTCGGTCCCGAATATCCCAGTGATGCCCGTGGCGTGCGAGCCGGTCCCATACTGGCCGTCGACCCCCTTGTAGTCCCAGCCGTGGCATTCCTTGCAGCGAAAGGTGACGCTGCCGTTTTGGACGCCACTGAGGGGATATAGCGGGTGATTCCCAGTCGGCGTCGGCGCCCCGATCACCCTCCACCACCGGTCGTATAACTGTCCACCGCGAACTGCGTCGGCCAGGGCATATCCCGCGGGTATCGGGGAAGTCGGTCCGGCCAGGAGCGGTGCGAAGTCCGCCCAATCGTCCAGTGTCACCAGGGTGTCACCATCAACGTCGGCGTGAGCACAGCCGTCGGCGAGGCCAGTGACGTCCTGATCATGACACGAGAGGCTCGCCGCACCGTCGAACAAATCTACGTCGCCATCGCCGTCGAGGTCTCCCGCGACGGCCGGTCGGCTACGAGCGTATGTTCGGTAATAGTGATCCGCGTTGGGGGTATTGCTGTCGTCAATGGCCATTCCAGCGACAAAAAAGGTGAAGTTGCCGGCGGGCATCGCGGGAGCCTGCCACCGCAGGTGGTATTCGTATGCCCCGCCGTTGTTGGACCATTGAGCGATCGAATCTTCCACGCCGGTCAGATTGTGGGTGACGTAGTCGGGATCGAAGCCGTTGGCGAACTGCGTCCGTTCGGGATCGCTCAGGGAAAAGGTGCCGCGATGGGAGCCCGAGCCCTCGGCGCTGATTTCAAACCCGGCGCCGAGTTGATCGGGATCGGCGGCCCGAATCGTCAGCTCATAGATCGCGCTGGGGCGATAGCGAAGAGGTGCTCCCTGCAACTCGATGCCACCGGTCCCCTGGTTCATCCCGTGGCATTCGGTGCAATTGGCGCTGCCGCCGAGCGGCCCGCCAGAGTAGCCGCTGCTGGGTCCGGTGCGGAAACCCCAGGCGATGGGCGCGATCGCAGCGGAGCCCAGTAGCAGCGCGATAACCGACTGGCACCGGGTGCGTCGCATAATTTCCCCTCGGAAAGGATCCAAGCCGATCGCCGCATGCACCGGCAACGGCGGAACAGCCCCCTTGTGACCCCATCCTATCAGTCGCCCAACGCCGATTCAAGGCACTGTTGGAGTCCGATAGGATGATTCGGTGAGATGGTTGCTTTGTGGCCTCCCTGCCCCGAATGCGAAAGGCGCTTTTTGCCGGACGCGCATGTAAAAGGCACGGCGAGCGCTGCTCTGCCGTGCCTAAGTTGATCGCAACTCACGCGAAGCCGTTAACCGACGACGCGCTCGGTCCGACTGAATCGCGCGCTCAATCTCTCCACGCGAGACGTCGAGCGGCGAGCGTGCTGTCCACCGGCCTCTTTAGCGGCCTTGGCGGCCTTCGCCGCTTCGGCGGCCTCCGACGGTGATTCAAAGAACGAACCCAATCCGCGGACGCGGTCTTGCCGCTTGCGGACCAGCGTGTCCGGCTTCATCCGCTTCAAATCGGTGATCGTAGCCGTGAGGTATTCTTCCAATTCAGCCGCGGCGCGTTCCGGATCGCGATGGGCGCCCCCCAGCGGTTCCGGAATCACATGGTCGATGACGCCCAAGCGCATCAATTCCTTAGTCGTCAATCCAAGGGCCTCAGCCGCGTGTTGCCGCTTGTCCGCCGTTTTCCAAAGGATGGCGGCGCAGCCCTCCGGCGAGATCACCGAATAAAACGAATGTTGGAACATGGCCACGCGGTCGGCCACGGCCAGGCCAAGGGCCCCGCCGCTGCCGCCCTCACCGATCACCACGCTGACCACCGGCGTGCGTAGCCGGGCCATCTCCATGAGGTTCGTCGCGATCGCGTAGGAGATACCTCGCTCCTCTGCCCCGACACCGGGGTAGGCCCCTTGAGTATCCACGAGACATACCACGGGCAAGCCGTATTTCTCCGCCAGTCGCATCTTGTGAAGCGCCTTGCGGTAGCCCTCTGGGTGGGCGCAACCGAAATGGCACGCCATGCGCTCCTTGATGTCTTTGCCCTTGTTGTGGCCAATGAACATCACGCGGTGCGGGCCGATGCGAGCGAAGCCGGTGATGATCGCCTTGTCATCGCTGAACCCGCGATCGCCGTGCAGCTCGCAGAAATCCCGGAAGATCAATCGCAGGTAGTCGGTGGACAATGGCCGCTTGGGATGCCGAGCGACCAGCACCGTCTCCCACGGAGTGAGGCTCGTATACAGCCGCTTCAAGGTCGCTTTGTAGCGCGACCGCTGCTGCTTGATGTCCTCCACCACGTCCCGACCCGACGCGTTCTGCTCGCGTTCGAGTTCGTGAATGTCGTGCTCAATTCGAGCAAGTGCCTTTTCAAACTCAAGGTAGCCGTTTACACCCCCCAAGCCAGTTGGGCTGGGCGGTGCGGCCAGTGTGGCGCTAAGTGTTTCCGTCATTTCGACTATGAACCCTCGTATAACCGTTTGGGGCCGGGCGTATCCATACGACCCTCTGTCCCCGGGTTGGCAACCGCATTCGCTGGAAGTTCCCGCGGATGGATCGCTAGAACCAAGCCAGCCCCCGCGCCAACGGGATCAGGCTCGAAGTCCAAAGCCTATCTTTCGGTCCGGGCGCGGCAAGTCAAGAATCTCGTTTTCAGGTCGATGGTCGCCGATTCGACGGCCGTTTTCACCCTCTTGCCTGACATAAACCATTTATTTGAACGTACTTATGAAAATCATTCGCTCAAGCATGGAAAACCGCTCAGTTTTGTAACTCCTCACGATTTTTCCGATGAATCGTCGCGCAATATCGGCTTGCCACCGCCGGTTTCACCAGCCAAAACTGAACCAAAACTTAATCTAGCCATCCACCGGGGTCTTTACGGGCGGGTGTCGGCCAATGAGGTCTCCATGCGGGAAAGTAGCTCGATCAGGCCGCTCACCGCCCCTGCGGCATCGACGGTTCGGAGCGCTACTCGCCCGAGCAGTGAGTCCATGTCCCGCATCACCGCCTGCCGAGCGGCGGCCGCCCGATCCTGATTCGGGGCCGCGCGAACCACGACCCGCGCCGCGGAACCCGCGAAGCCATCGGGGCGTTGTTCGCGGTATCGCCGCTCCAAGGCGACCGCCAGGGCCTTAAGGTCCGCAATTTCCCGTGCCTCTTGCGGATATACCTGCTCCACGCCCTTGGCCAGGGCCTGCACACGAAAGATGAACTGTCCCATCCAGGCGACCTCGGCGTCCGACATGGACGATCCCACGGGCAACAATCTCTCCGCGACCTGCGGCATCCGTTGCGAGACGTAGAGGGAATCCAATGTTGCATCGTCCGATGAAGCGGCGGCATCGTTCAGAGGAGGTTCTTCAGCCGAAGGCTTCGCGCGTGCCGGATCGATCGCCTGTCCCGGGCCTTCGGTCCGCGCGGCCACGCCGGGCGACGTCGTTGACGCCGTTGAATGGCGGGCGTGTGACGGCTCTGTCCCGTTGCTCGACAGAACCGTCGAAACTATGGTCGTGGATGCGGGGGCCGTTGGCGCCGGTCGCGAGTCGGGTAAAGTCGAGCGATCAGAAATAGTCGGGCTGTCTTGAGCATCCGTTCCAGGAGTAACTGCAACGATTCCCATGGGCGGCGCATCGGCGCGCCGATCCGTCAATGACCGGACGGGCATCCGGATTTCCGTTTGAAACGTCGTAGGTTCGACACCGGTTCCGGTCCCACGCGAAGCATAGATCTCGACGACAGGTCCGGTCGCCGCGTATCCGTTCAACGTAGTCCATTCCCGCATGTATGAATAGAGCGAAAGGGTGGCCGATGCGGGACCCTCGAACCTGGTGTACGCAACGAGTTCACGTGGCCATTCACCGATCAGGAACGGTCGTTGTATTTCCGACCGCCCTTGGCATCCGTCGCAAATAAAGCCGACGTAGGCCGGCTTCGACCGCGTCATGGTGCCGAGGGGGTGACCCGGATACACGGTGAAGAACGGTCCGGCACCTGTGACCGTCGCGCGAAGCTCGGCGAGTTGCTGAAATTTCGGACCCAGCGCCCAATAGGGGCCGTCGTGTTCGAGATATACGACGGCGGTGGGTGTCGTTTCTTTGACCGCGACCGTCGGCGGGCCAACCGCGGTCGGTGGGGGCGGCAATGTATCCTTCGCGGTCAGAAGACCGGGCCATAGGGCCAAAAGGGCGCAACTCAATTTCAAGGAACCGATACGCATAATTCGTTCGCTTGCCGAGTTTTGTACACGACGGTAAGTCTCCAGATGCATCGGCGTTGAGGATAGGCGACCAGCACCCGGATTTCGTTGATCTGCGGCCCGATCGACATGATGGGCAGCCAGAATCAAAAGCGTTGCTTTATTCGCTTCGATCGGCGCCGCGACGTAGTAGTGCGTTTGTGGGAGGAACCTCTTGAACGACCAGACCGCAACGATCGACCAACTGAAAGCGCTGGTTGATGCTTTCGTCAACGAGCGGAACTGGCAACCGTTTCACGATCCCAAGAACCTGTCCGCGTCGATCGCGATTGAGGCCGCGGAGTTGATGGAACATTTCCAATGGCTCCGCAGCGATGAATTAGAGGCTGTTCGAGAGGACGCCGTGCAGATGAGCGAAATCCGGGAGGAGCTTGCGGACATCGTGGCTTATGTGCTGTCTTTCGCCACGAGGATGCACATCGATATCGCGTCGGCGCTGGAAGACAAGATGAAGAAGAACACGATCAAGTATCCGGTGGAGCGCTACAAGGGGCGGTTCAAATAATGACGGGTGCCCGCCCACTGGGCTTCATCGAGTCGAGAATTGCGAACATCAATCGCGGTATTTCACGTGGCATTCCTTGCAGGATGCAGTAATCACTTTGAATCGTTTGCCCAGCTCGTCGGCATCACTACCATCCGTCGTTAGGCCCGCCTCAAGGAATTCTACTTCCTTTGAGGACTTGGTTAGCCATTCGCGGAACTCAACAGGCTTTGACTTTACCCGCTCGTCGTCGAGAAGATTACGGAAAATATCCGCAAGACGGCCCGCCTCGGCGGCGGGAACAAGGTCCGGATGATCCTTGGGTGCCCCCCACCCCGCCTTTTCTATGAGCTTGAGGTGCTCGTAGATTTCATCTACTTCCACCATGCTCTTGACGAGCCCGCTTGTCTTCCAAACCGAGGGAAAGTCGCTCGGCATGACGGCCAGCTCCTCGGGCTTGGCCGGGCGGGCCTCCGCCACACACCGGTACAGCCCGGTGTAGCTCGGAGAAGTGCCCGATACTTTCATTCTCGCTTGGGCCTCGCCGGGCGTCACTTGGCCAAGGGTCACCGCCGCAGCGCCAAGAGCCCCGGCCGAACGGTGTCGCCCATGGTGGCAATGCAGGTAGACCGGCGCGGCGGGATCTCGCTCCTGGGCCACTTGTATGGCTCTTGCGATTTCCAACGTCCGCTGACGGTCCATCCCGTTGTAGCCAATGGGAAGGTGGACATAACGAATACCATGTGACCTGGCCTTCTCCACCGCCGGTGCCGCTCCATCCACGGAAATGATCGTTTTCACTCCCATCGCGCGGAGCGTCTCGAAGCCTTCGTCGCCTTCGGGAACGGATCCGGAAATGACGCCTGGGGCATACGTCACCAAGTTGTGGACGCCGGCATAGTTGGCCGGCTCCTGGGCATCCCCGCGGGGCGGTTGGAGCTTTCTTTCAATCGGCTTCTGATTCGCGGGGTCCGAGGCTTGACTTGGCTCGCCCGAAGTCAAGAACGCCAGGCAGGGCGCGAGAACGAGAACCACGTGGATTGGCGATTGAATAACCTTCATCGAAAAACGCGACCAATTACCCCGTTGAACAATTCAAAGGGCGATTCAACTGGCGGGCGCCGCCGCGTCCCCGCGGTCTTCGGCGGTCTGACGAATCCGAGCGATCACGGCGTACCACAGATCCGTGACGTCGGTGAATTCGTATTGGAGCACGTCGGCCAGCAGCACGTGGTCCTGCGCTTCCAGGGCCTGTTTCACCTGCGTCAAAACCTCTTTCGGCTTGCCAAATACATTGATGAACGGTTCGTCGTTGATGGTCATCGCGTCAACGTCCAACCGCATGAGTTGGATCGACTTGCCCACCGCCTCGTGAATCTGCTGCCAGAAACGGAGGCACTCTCCGAGCAATCGGACCCCCTCGGTCGTTTTGCCCTCGGCCAGAAGCTCCCCGACGCGCCGGCAAGACGATTCGGATTCCTGTAGAGATTGCGCGGCCTGGTGCATGGCCCCGATCACTAATTCTCCGACCGAGCTGGTGAAGACTTCAAGCCGGGAATATTTCATCAGCGGCAAGCGCAGAAGGTCGGTCAGCTCGTCGCCGGAAATGTCCCGCCCGTCGCACCGGATGGCCACGACCAGTCGGCCGGGCTTGGGCAGATTGGCTTGAACCTGGCGCAGGGCATTTTCCAGGGTGATCCCGGCGTCAAAACGCTCATCAGCGGCGGTCCCATCAACGAGAAGTTGCACGGTCGCATCTTACCCTGTGCGATGGGAGAACGGGAACGGCAAAAAAAGACCGACTGGAAAGTCGGCCCCACACAATTTCTTGGCGAACTAACCGTGCGGGCCGGTGAGCTTGAACGGCGGCGGGATTTGCCAATCGCCGAGGAGCGACACCACGTCGGTCACTCCGAGTGGTCGGGGTAAGGCGTATAGCTCGCCGTATCGAACGCCGACGCTCACGCCTTCGGCCCCGGCGATCGAGCGGACGTAATGCTCTAGGGTCGCGATCCGTTCACGATCGAACTGCGATTCGTAGCAGCGGATGGCCTCGATCTTCTGCTCGATTGTTTCGCTGATATCGACGACGAAGCGCGTCGGCCAGTGGGTGATCTCGGCCGAGGTCGGCACCGGGCGATAGACGAGATGATCGACACGAAACGGTTCCGTGCCTGCGAAGCGATCGTTCCATTTCGTGAATTGCGAATAGAACCGGGCGGCCTCGGCGATGAGTTGTGATTGGTAATGGTCGGGCGACGCCGCCGGAGTCCGACCGGCCATGCAGACCATGATCCGCGGCCGATGCCTCCGCAGGGCGGTGGCCAGGGCGTAGCGGGCCTCCGGTCCGTCGAACAGGACACGGTTCGGTAGACCGAGCATTTCGATCACATGGGCGCCGAGGATCTTACCGGCAGCCTCCATCTCCACCTTTCGAGCTTCCGGAGTTCCACGCGGCGTCGGCTCGCCGTTGGTTAAATGGATCATCCCAACGCTATAGCCCAGTTTAACCATGCGGGCGATCGTTCCGCCCATTCCGATCTCAAGGTCGTCGGGGTGGGGGGCCGTGAAAACGATGTCGAGGCGGTCATCAGGCATGGGAGCGTGATCCTCTGTGCCGCCTGGTTAGCCGGGCACGGGGAGGACTATAGGGTGCGGTAGGGGGCCTGACAATCCGATGATCGAAGGCAGGTCAACGTTCCGCTGGCGCGGACCAACGACCTGCCCTACGTTTTGAGGTCGACAATTTCGCAGCGCCAACAATTGGTGGAAATCCCCACCCACAAATGGTACACCATCGGGCGATGGCACGGAGCGAAATCACCGACGCCGACCGCCCTGAGCTTGCCCGGTTCATCGAGCGGCATTGGAACAGCCAAGTGGTGATGAGCAAGGGCAAGCTCTATTACCCGCACAAGGAGCAGGGGGTCGTCGAGCGGCGCGGAGGCGAGATCGTGGGCGTATTGACCTATCACGTCCACAATGACGGGATGGAAGTGCTTACACTCAACAGCACCCTGCCGGGGCATGGAATCGGTTCGGCCCTGATGCTGATGGTCATTGAAAAGGGGAGAAAGCTCGGCTGCCCCCGAATCTGGCTGACGACCACCAACGACAACCTCCACGCGATCGGGTTCTATCAGCAGCTCGGCTTCCGGATGACCGAAATCAACGTCGGCGCAGTTGATGAGGCCCGGAAGATGAAGCCGGCCATTCCCCTGGTCGGCGAACGCGGCATCGCCATTCATGATGAGATCGTGTTGACGCTTCAGATTGAGCCGTTCATCGAGTCCGAGGAGGCGGTGGAGGGCGAGGGCGGCGCTATCTGATCAGGAAACCACCAGAAACGAGTACCCGATCATAACGAAAGGTTTGGGAGAAGGGGCGCATGAGCAGCCTGCCGATTCCGACGGCCTCTCGCGAGGATTGGCGGCGAGGCCGATCGGAGGCGATCAAGAAACTGATTCACGAGTACGCGCCCTGCGCGAACGAGGACCTGCTTTGCCAGATGCTGGTGACGGTATGCCGGCTGGCCGCTGATGACGCCGACCGAGGCGAGTTAAAAATCCTGAATACCGCGCTACGGGAGCTGCGTTACGCCTTTAAGGTGTTTGGGGCATACGCGGAGTTTCCCAAGGTGAGCATGTTCGGCTCGGCCCGGACGCCGGAGGAACACCCGCAGTATCAGGAAGCGAAGAAGTTCGCGGAGTTGATGCAACAGCTCGGCTGGATGGTCATCACCGGGGCGGGCGACGGAATCATGCGGGCCGGGCATCATGGGGCCACGCAACAGGCGAGCTTCGGAGTGGCCATCGCATTGCCGTTTGAACAGCAAACCAACCCGTATATCGCCGACGATCCCAAACTGGTCCACTTCAAGTATTTTTTCACGCGAAAACTGGTTTTCGTGAAGGAAGCCAAGGCCATCGTGCTGTTCCCCGGCGGGTTTGGCACGCAGGACGAGGGGTTCGAGGCCCTCACGCTGGTGCAGACCCTCAAGACGACCCCAATCCCGATCGTCATGTGCGACGAACCGGGCGGGAGCTATTGGCAGCATTGGCTGACGTATCTGAAGAAGGAGTTGCTGGGACATCGGATGATCGACGCGTCGGACCTGAACCTGTTCTTCATTGCCGACCGGGCGGAGGAGGCGGTGGCGGAGATTGTCCGGTTTTACAAGCGCTATCACTCCATGCGGTTCGTGGACGACGTGTGCGTGATTCGGCTCAATACTCCGCTCGACGCGGAAACCCTTAGTGAGATTAATGTCGAATTCGCCGATATCCTCAGGGGCGGTCGGTTCGAGCAGTCCGCGGGACCGATCATGGGAGAGGAGGACGCCTTCCCAGACAAGGCCCGCCTCAGTTGCCTGTTTAGTCGACGCAGCGCGGGCCGCTTGCGGCAATTGATCAACAAAATCAACGATGCAGCCTGAAATGACATCAGACACACCCGTAGCCGGCGCACCGGTCACTCAAGACGACGTGGCTGCCGTGCAGGAACTGGTCAACTCATATGGCCGCGTTCGCAAAGAGCTGGCCCGGATCATTGTCGGCCAGGAGGCGGTTGTTGAAGAGTTGCTCATCGCAATGTTCGCGAGCGGGCATTGCATCTTGGAGGGCGTGCCGGGCTTGGCCAAGACGCTGCTGATCAGCACCTTGGCGAGGCAGCTTTCGTTGAGTTTCTCGCGGATCCAATTTACGCCGGACCTCATGCCCTCGGACATCACCGGTACGGAGGTGATCGAAGAGGATCGCGGCACGGGTACGCGGTCGCTTCGGTTCGTCAAGGGGCCGATCTTCGCCAACGTGGTTCTGGCCGATGAGATCAATCGGACGCCGCCCAAAACCCAGGCGGCGTTGTTGGAGGCGATGCAGGAGCACCAGGTGACGGCGGCGGGGTTTCCGCACAAACTGCCGAAGCCGTTCTTTGTCCTGGCCACTCAGAACCCAATCGAACAGGAGGGCACGTATCCGCTGCCGGAAGCGCAGCTCGACCGGTTCATGTTCAAGGTGCTGGTGGACTACCCAACGGAGGACGAGGAATTCCAGATCGTCAAGATGACCACCGGAATTCAGGATGTTGTTTCGGAGCGCACCTTAAATGCACGGGAGGTCATTGCGCTTCAGGATATCGTGCGGCGCGTTCCCTGCGCCGATCACGTGATCCGCTACGCGATGCGGCTGACGCGGGCGACGCGCGTGGAGCACGGAGAAGTGCCCAAAGTCGTGCAGGCTTACGTGTCGTGGGGGGCGGGGCCGAGGGCTTCGCAGCATTTGATCCTGGCCGGCAAGGCCCGGGCGATTCTACGCGGGCGATATTTCGTTTCAGCGGAAGACGTTAGGGCGGTGGCCCATCCCGTGTTGCGGCACCGTATCCTGACGAATTTCAACGCGGAGGCCGACGGGGTCCGCAGCGACGACATCATCGACCAATTGCTGGAAAGCGTGCCCGCGGACGCATCAGCGGAGATGGATGCGGCCATGGCGGGAAGGGTGTTCGCGAACGAGCGGGCGAAATCCTGATGTGACGACCATGCGAATGTGAGATCATGGGGCCGCCAACCGCATGTCGACCGAACCCATCGACTATCGCAAGTATCTGGACCCCACGGTGCTCGCTCGGATCAGCGGGCTCGAGCTTCGGGCCCGGATGGCCGTTGAAGGTTTCTTCAGCGGCATGCATCGCAGCCCGCACCTGGGACTGTCCGTCGAGTTCGCCGACCATCGGGTCTACACCCAAGGCGACGACCTCCGGCATATCGACTGGAAGGTGTTCGGTAAGACGGACAAATACTACATCAAGGAATATGAGCAGGAGGCCAACCTGAGCCTGATGCTTGTCGTGGACGCGAGCGAGTCGATGAACTACCGCTCGTCGGACGAGTTGTTGACGAAATACGATTACGCCGCGTCGCTGGCGGCGGCGATGGCCTACCTGACGTTGCAGCAGCAGGATTCGGTGGGCCTGGCGATATTCGACGAACACCTCAAGGAGTTCCTCCGACCGTCGAATACCGCGCACCATTGGCGCGTGCTCATACAGGATTTGTCCCGCCAAACGGGCCGTGCCAAGACGTCCGTCGGACGCGTACTGGATGAACTCGCCGAGCGGCTCCACCAGCGCATGTTGGTCATCCTGATCAGCGACCTGTTTGATGACCCGGACTCGATCATCAAGGGGATCCGGCATCTTCGGTTCCGTCACCACGAGATTATCGTTTGGAACCTGTGGGACCCGGCGGAACTCCGCTTGCCCTATCGCGGTCCCACGATGTTCGAGGGGCTCGAATCGGCAGGACGATTGCTGGTAGACCCTCGTTCCCTCCGGCAGCGCTATCTCGCGGAAGTTGAGCATTTCCGACAGTTGCTACGAGTCGGCTGCGGCCAGATGCACGTTGATTTCATGTCCTTTGACACGTCCACGGCCTTGGATGTGGCCCTGAGCGGCTATCTGGCCACGCGAAGCGCGCGGATGCGTAAACGGTCGTCACGCGTATTGGGGCGCGGTTAGGGGGACGATGCGGTTGCTTTCGCAAACCCTGCCGTTGGTGCACCCCGCCATTGCCGGCGCGGCGGCGATCGCGGGACTCATCCCGATTATCATTCATTTACTCAATCGCAGACGCTATCACCGCATTCCCTGGGCGGCGATGCGTTTTCTGTTGGCGGCTAACCGGCGCAGCGCGAAGCGCGTCCGCATCGAGCAATGGCTCCTGCTCGCGATGCGGGTCGCGCTCATGATGTTGTTTGGCGCGGCCCTGGCTCGGCCCTATTACCCATCGCAGGCGGTGTGGCCATTGAGTTCGTCCCGCGTTCACCGAATCATTCTACTGGACAATTCATTGTCGATGAGCGCCCGCCATGGGGAGGGTCAGACGCGTTTTGTGGCGGCCCGCGACGCGGCCCTCCGTCTGGTTGCATCGTTTCCGCCCGGCGACGCGGTCAGCATCGTCACCATGGCCGAGCCGGCTGAGGCGCTCATTGGGCATCCCGCGTACGATCGCCGCTTCGTACGGGAACGATTGGCGGCCGTTTCACCGACGGCGCGGTCCACCGACAGTGCCGGCGCCGTTTCGCTGGCGGCAACGTTGATCCGGCAATCGGACGTACCGGCCGGGAATCACGCCGCCTATCTGCTTTCTGACCTGCCGCGGGCGGCGTGGATTTCGGAAAGCCCGCAGGTGCCCACGACAGCGGCTCGGGAACTGCGGGCGTTGTCCGAGCGATTGGCCGACTCCGCAAACCACTTGACCATCGTCCACGTTGCCGAGGAATCGGCAAGCAACGTCGCGATCGGTGACTTACAGACAACGTCTTCGATCATTGGAGTCGGTGTGCCGATCGTGGTTCAAGCCGGCGTTTTCAATGGAGGATCGACCAG